>FWPV01010485.1_pt1 | contig 15147 bp, 12 predicted proteins | sample 2228371 | NCBI WGS metagenome assembly FWPV01 (sample SAMEA103939776, study PRJEB20133) | metagenome | reverse complement strand
GGGAGGGCTTGGGTGGGGATGGGTGGGGTAGCGCGGCTCCGCAACCGAACGACGCCCGTGTTGCCTTCCCTAGCGATGAAGTGCGCCTCACGCCGCCAAAACAATGGTTGCCTCCCCCGTTCAATTTCTATAGGGCCCGTGTCCCCTCGCGCGAATGTTTGACATCTTTCCGTTCATACCGTATAATGGTGCCGTAAGCCCGTCCGCGGCATGATGGGCGGGCAGTATCGCACGAGGTCAGGAGGGCCGCATTGAGGGGATTCGTCTCCGAAGGGCCGCCGATCTTCGTAACGTCAGCGTGGGCTGTTCCGGGGATGCGGCTACGTTTGCGCACAGGGGTCTTGCGGAGCGAGGATGGTTGAGTGCACGTAGAGAGTAGCACAACGCCAGCGACAGACCATGAGCGGCCCTTGCTGACCACAGCGGGGCCGTTTTTCATGCCCATGGGAGCGCCCCGACCAACACGGAATACCGGCCGACAGGGCGGCCGCCGCCCACCGCGACCGACCCTGCTCCGGCCTACAGGGAAGCGAGGTGAAAAACCGTTGGCTACCGTTACACTGCGGTCTGGAGAATCATACGAGGACTTGCTCCGGCGGTTCCGCAAGCAGGTAACCGAGGACAAAATCCTCAGCGTGTACCGCCAGAAGCGCTGGTATGTCTCCAAGAGCGAACTGAAGCGCAAGGCCAAACGGCGCGGCCTGCGCAAGATGCGTCAACAGCAGCGACGCATGGCCCGCCGCCTGGAGTAGCGCGAAGGGCATCGGCCTTGCGGGAAGAGCGAGGGTTGCAAGCACCACAGCGGGAGTTCGGACGAACGGCCCGCTCAGTGCGCCGGTATGACACGCCGAAAGACAGACCCAGCAACTGAAGTCTCTCCGGGGCTCATCGCAGCCCGATACCGACGGGAGATCGTCGCGGTCCTTCTGGTTGCCCTGGGGTTGGTTACCCTGCTCAGCCTCTGCTCCATCACCCGAGGCGCGTGGATCAGCGGGTGGGCGCAAGGACTCCGTCGCGTCTTCGGGTGGGGAGCGTTTCCGGTGGCCGCGGGCTTGGTGGCCGTGGGCCTCTGCCTGCTGAAGCCAAGCCTGTGGGAACGAGTGGCCCAGCAGTGGGACGTGGTCGTGGGGTGGGAACTGCTGTTCCTGGGCCTGCTGGGCCTTTTCCATTTGTTTGCGGGCGGGCCGGACCCCCTGCTGGCCGCCGATCAGGGGCGGGGCGGTGGCTACGTGGGATGGGCCATCGTCCGCCTGCTCTCATCCGTTGCGGGGAGCGCCGGCGCCTTCCTGGTGCTGTGCGTGGTGCTGGTAGGCGGGGCCGTGCTGGCCCTGGGCCTCAGCCCCGATCACCTGGCCGCGGCGCGTCAGGCGGCCGCACGGCTGGCCGAGGCGGTCCGGAGCCGCTTCCGGCGCGGGGGCGAGGAGCCGGTTGTGCACCTGCCGCCGCAGCCGAGCGCGCGCAAGCGCCCGTCGCTGCCCAAGGCCAAGACGGCGCCCAAGCCCGAACCCGAGCCTGAGCCGGCGCCTGCGCCGCGGGTCCGACGGGCGAAGAACCTCCCGCCGATTGACCTGCTGGATCCCGGTTCGCCGCAGAAGTTCAGCGAAACCGACGCCCGCATGCGCGCGGCCATCATAGAGGAGACGCTGGCCTCCTTCGGCGTGCCCGCTCGGGTGGTGGAAATCAACGTCGGGCCGGTGGTAACCCAGTTCGGCGTGGAGCCCGGCTACATAGAAGCGCCCGGCACCAACGGCCACTTGCGCCCCCGCAAGGTGCGGGTGAGCAAGATCTACAGCCTGGCCAACGACTTGGCCCTGGCGCTGGCCGCCGCGCCGATTCGCATTGAGGCCCCCGTGCCCGGCAAGTCGCTGGTGGGCATAGAGGTGCCCAACGCCGATGTGAGCCTGGTGTCCCTGCGGTCGGTGCTGGAATCCGACGCCTTCCGCAAGAGCAAGGGGCGGCTGAAGATCGCGCTGGGCCACAACGTGTCGGGCAAGCCGGTCTTCGCGGACCTGGCCGAGATGCCGCACCTGCTCATCGCCGGCGCTACGGGGTCGGGCAAGTCCGTGTGCATCAACGCCATCGTGTCGTCGCTGATCTTCAACAACGGGCCCGATGCCGTCCGCCTGGTCATGATAGACCCGAAGATGGTGGAACTGACCCGATACAACGGGTTGCCCCACCTGATTGCGCCGGTGGTGGTAGAACTGGAATCGGCGGTGGCGGCGCTGCGCTGGGTTACATTCCAGATGGACGAGCGCTACCGCAAGTTCGCGGCAGAGAAGGCCCGCCACCTGGAAGACTACAACCGCAAGATGACGGCCCAGGGGCAAGACCCGCTCCCGCGCATCGTGGTTGTGATTGACGAACTGGCGGACCTGATGATGATGAGCCCCGAGGAGGTGGAACGCTCCATCTGCCGCATCGCCCAGATGGCGCGGGCTACGGGGATTCATCTGGTCGTCGCGACCCAGCGGCCGTCGGTGGATGTGGTAACGGGCCTCATCAAGGCCAACTTCCCGGCGCGCATCTCGTTCGCCGTTACGTCGCAGGTGGACTCGCGGGTGATTCTGGACACGGCCGGGGCCGAGAAACTGCTCGGGCGCGGCGACATGCTGTTCATGGCGCCGGACTCCAGCCACCTGCAGCGGCTTCAGGGGTGCTTCGTCTCGGACCGCGAGGTGGATAACCTGGTCAAGTTCTGGGTGGAGGCCTTGCCCGCCGAGGGGCCGCCGACGCCCGCGCCGTGGGCCTCGCTGGAAGATGCCGAGGAAGAGGACGACCTGCTGGAGCAGGCGATCGCGCTGGTGCGGCAGACGGGCGGCGCGTCGGCGTCTCTGCTCCAGCGGCGGATGCGCATCGGATACCCACGTGCGGCGCGGCTCATCGACCTCATGGAAGAGCGCGGTATCATCGGGCCGCCGGAGCCCGGGGGCAAGCCGCGGGAAGTGTTGCTGGACGACTTTGACGAATTCGCGAACAACGGGACATTGGATACCGACGGTCCGCCAACAGGAGCGGGCACCGGCGCGCACACATAGGTGCGCCGAAACTTGTAGCAGGAGGATGCATGGCGAAACAAGAAGGGCGACAGTCCAAGAAGAGGGAAGTCATTGAAGCGCAGGGCACCGTGGTGGAGACCCTGCCCAACGCGCAATTCCGCGTTCAACTGGATTCCGGGCACCAGGTGCTGGCGCACATCTCCGGCAAAATCCGCATGTACTACATCCGCATCCTGTTGGGCGACCGTGTCCTGGTGGAACTGTCGCCATACGACCTGACCCGCGGGCGGATCGTGTACCGCTACAAGAAGTAGGCGTTCCCTGCCGCGCGGCAGGGAACGCGGGACACTGCGAGCCCCGCGGCTTCGCGGTGGGGACATTCGTGTGGGCTCGCGTTCGGCAAACCAATCGCACCGTCCTGAAGTCGGCCACCGACGGGCCGACTTTCGCATTGTCAGCAAGGCCCAAGACATGGGAATTGACCGGCGGCGCGAGGGCGTCTATCATGAGGGCAGGAGGCCCTGAACCGATGGATATCCACATGGGCGACATCGTTCGGCTTCGCAAGCCGCACCCGTGCGGCGGCTACGAGTGGCGCGTGATGCGCGTGGGCGCCGACATCGGCCTGAAGTGCCAGACGTGCGGGCGCGTCGTCATGCTCCCGCGCGGCCAATTTGAGCGCCGACTGAAGGAAGTGGTGTCGCGCTGGCCCGACAACAGGCCGACAAGCCCTTGAGCGCAGTTCAGCCAGAAGCCCCCTTGCCGCCGCCCGGGGACACCAATGCGCAGAACTGCCCCCTGCATTCCTCGGCCACGAGAGCCGTCAGTTTGTCGCCCGGGCGGAGCACGGTGTCGCCGTGCGGGATGATCACCTTGCGCCCGCGCCGCACCGAGACCACCACGCAATCGTGCGGCAGGTTCAGGTCGCGCAGCGCCTTGCCCGCGACGGCCGCCTGAGGGCTCACCTCCAGTTCCAGGAACTCTACCCCCGTCAGTTTCCCCAATCGCAGGCGTTCGGTGCGCTCTTGCAGTTCCATGCGGCGGATGATGGCGGTATTGTAGGCCTTGATGATGTCGGCGCGGCGGATGAGGCCCACCAGCCGCCTGGGATTTTCGCGCGACACAACGGGAAGGCGGCCGATGTCCCGCGCCCCCATGCGCTTCAAGGCGGCCCACAGAGGCTCGTCCGGGTATGCGATGAGCAGGCTCCGTGTAGCAACATCGCCTGCGGTCAGATTTAGCGCGCTTGGCCGAGACGCAGCATGCTCCAGATCCTGAATCGTTACGATCCCAAGCAGGTCGCCGTTGGCATCCAGCACCGGGAAGCCATGGTGGTGGCTTTCCTGGAACAGGCGCGCTAGGTCTGCGAGGGGCATCTCGGCGGGCACAGTGGCGAACTGCGTGGTCATGGCTTCGCCAACTTCAATCCCTTGCATCACATCAATGTCGTGGCCACGCTCTAGGTGGATGCCCCTCCGCGTCAACTTCAGCGTGTAGATGGAGTCGCGGCGCAGGCGCTCGGAAAGCAACGTTGCCAGAACCGTCGCCAGCATCAACGGCAGGATGAGGCGGTAATCGTGAGACATCTCAAAAACAATGAGCACGGCCGTGATCGGGGCGTGGGCGGCGGCAGCGAACACGGCAGACATCCCCACCAGCGCATACGCGCCCGAACTGGCCGTGATGGCCGGGAATAGCGCGTTGGCAACCTTGCCGAACGCGCCGCCGAACATGGCTCCCATAAACAGAGCAGGGGCGAAAACGCCGCCCGAATTGCCGGACCCCAGCGTGAGCGACGTGGTGAGAATCTTCCCGAAGGCCAGCACGAACATGATCTGCGCGAACAGGCCACCGGAGACCGCTTCCTCTATGTGGGCGAACCCCGTCCCCAGCGCCTGGGGTAGCGCCAGCCCGACGAAGCCAAGCGGGATTGCGCCCAAAGCGGGCTTCAGGGCGTCGGGAAACCGCAGCCCGTCAAAGCGATCCTCGGCCCAGTACAGCACCGTTACGAACAGCCACGCCACGCCTGCGGCGGCTAACCCCAGCGCGGCGTACAGCAGCAGTTCCCACGGCGAAACCATGGAGTAGGCAGGTACTGCAAAGGCCGGGTTGTCGCCCAGCACGGCGCGGCTCACGATGCTGGCCGTGACGGAACTGATGACGACGGTTGCAAAGTAGTGGGTTGTGAACTCGCCTAGGATGACTTCCAGCGCGAAGATTACGCCGGCGATGGGCGCATTGAACGTGGCCGCGATGCCACCCGCCGCCCCGCATGCCACCAGGTTGCGGATGCGCTCGTCGGACAGGCGGAACAACTGGCCGATGGTGGAGCCGAAGGCCGAGCCGATTTGTACGATAGGCCCCTCGCGCCCTGCAGAGCCCCCGCTGCCGATGCATGCCGCGGACGCCAGCGCCTTGACCACCACGACGACCGGGCGGATGCGCCCGCCACGAAGCGCGATGGCCTTCATCACCTCGGGCACGCCGTGCCCCTTGGCCTCGCTGGCGAAGTACGTGATGAGCGGCCCGGCAATGAGGGCACCGGCCACCGGTACGAATGCAGGCGCGATGGGGCCAAGAAAGGCCAATGCACCCAGCACAGGCCCCTGGAAAAACCGCTGGAAGCCGGCGATCAATTCCACAAACAGGATCGCGCCCACGCCGGTCCCCACGCCGACGATCAGGGCCGTCGCGATAAGTACGGTCGTTTCCGAGGGCTGCAGACGATCTAGCAGCCACGCTGCAGGAGAGTTCAGCCGATTGTGCCGCGCCGAAGATTTGGAAAATGACTCGTCCATATCTCCACCTGAATCCAATGTGGCAGAATTTCAATACGTGGGGTATTATACGGTAGAGGGAACTGCGCGCAACTTACGGGGAGGAAGGCTGACCGCCATGCTCATCACGCCAGACGAGGCCCGAACGTGGTACGGGGACGACGACTCCGCCCACGACTTTGACCATGTCCTGCGGGTGCACGCCCTGGCCCTGCGCATCGCCGCCGCCGAGGGTGCGGACGCCGAGGTTGTCTCGGCAGCGGCCCTGCTCCACGACGTGGCGAGAACCGAGGCCGACCGCCTGGGCCTGTGCCATGCGGAGATGGGCGCGCAGAAGGCCCGCGAAATCCTGCGGAATCACCCGCCGGGCAAAGTGGAGGCCGTCGCCGCCGCCATCGCCAGCCACCGCTTCCGCAACGCCAGCGAGCCGCCTACCCTGGAGGCGAAGGTGCTGTACGATGCCGACAAACTGGATGCCATCGGCGCTATCGGCGTGGCGCGGGCCTATGCGATCGCAGGCAAGTGGAATCAGCGATTGTGGTCGCCCTGGGCCGAGGCCGACGGCCTGGATGCGGGGGCCCGCGATCTGCACAACGCAGACCACACGCCCGTGCGCGAGTTCCAGGTGAAACTATCGCGGCTCAAGGACTCGCTTTACACCGACACGGCGCGCGCCATTGCCGAAGGTCGCCATCGGTACATGGCAGACTTCTTCGCGCGCTTAGAGAAGGAGGTCGCCGGTGAACTCTGAAGCCGAGCGGAGGACGCTTCGCATTGAAAGCCTGGCCCACCTGGGGGCAGGCATTGCCCGCGACGGCGGCAAGGTCGTCTTTGTGCCGTACACCGCACCTGGCGACTTGGTGCGCGTGCGTTTGATTGAGGAAAAGTCCCGTTTCGCGCGGGCCGTCTTGGAGGAGATCCTGGAGCCCTCGCCGCACCGCGTGGAGCCTTTGTGCCCCTACTTCGGCGACTGCGGCGGGTGCCAGTGGCAGCATGTGGACTATCTCACGCAGACGGCGTACAAGTCGCGCATTGTAGCGGAGCAACTGGAGCATGTGGGCAAACTGCCGGGGGTTGAGGTACGCGAGACCGTGCGGATGGATAACCCCTGGGGCTACCGGAACTCGGCCCGCCTCACGGTGGGGCCTGATGGCGCGCTAGGGTTTCAGCGGTTTGAGAGCCACCAAGTCATCGCCGTGGAGAACTGCCTGATCCTGCATCCTTTGCTCCAAGACCTTCTGCGGAGTCTTGATGTGGAGTTTCCGGAATTGACGGCGCTTTCACTGCGCGCCGGGACGCGCACAGGAGAGTGCCTGATCGTGATGGAGACGAGGGAGGACGAGCCCCCGGAGGTGGAGGTGGACATTCCGGTCTCGTGCGCGCTGGTGCTGGCGGATGGGCGCGTCGCAACGCTCATCGGCGAGACGGCAATCCATGAGGAAGTTGCCGGCCGCCTGTACCGCATCTCGCCCACGAGTTTCTTTCAGGTAAACACCGCAGGCGCCGAGCACCTGGTGCAGATCGTCGCCGAGGCGCTACAGCCGCAGGGATGGGAGCGCCTGCTGGATTTGTACTGCGGTGTGGGCCTGTTTGGGCTGGCGCTGGCCGAGCGCGTCGGCGAGGTGGTGGGCGTGGAGAGCGCGCCCTCTGCCGTGGCAGATGCCCTTGTCAATGCCGAGGGGATGGACAACGTTACCCTCGTGGAGGGTCTGGCAGAAGAGGCCCTGCAGGCTCTGGAAGGCTCGTTTGATCTGGCGGTGGTGGACCCGCCGAGGGGCGGCATACACCCTGCCGCCTTGGGCGCGCTGGTGGAGAAGCGCCCGCAGCGCATCGCCTACGTCTCGTGCGAGCCGACTACCCTGGCGCGGGACTGCGCGGCGCTGGTGGAGGCAGGCTACCGCCTGCGGTGGGTACAGCCGGTGGACATGTTCCCGCAGACTTACCACATTGAGGCGGTGGCCCTGTTGGAGTCCGGAGACCCGCTGTCCTGTCCCCCGTTTTGATGTGTCCCACGCGCAGTGCTATAATCGGTTTGCCGCGGCCTACGTTCCGGCCTTGGAAAGGAGCGAGCGCTATGATTGAGGTGAGAGTGGACAGCATTCGGGTGAGTCTGGTTTCCCAGCATCGGGTGGTGGTCCTGCGGGATGTGTCGTCGCCGCGCTACCTTCCCATCTGGATCGGCCCCTTTGAGGCCGAGGCCATCGCCGCCGAGTTGCAGGGGCTTCGCGCCCCTCGGCCCATGACCCATGACCTGCTCAAGAACGTCTTGGCGCATCTGGGCGCTCACGTTAGCCATGTGCTGATCACCAGCCTGCGGGGGGACACGTTCTACGCGCGTATTTTCCTGGACGTCGGGGGTCAGGTTACCGACATTGACTCGCGCCCCAGCGACGCCATCGCCCTCGCCGTGCGCACCCAATCGCCCATCTTCGTCGCCGAAGAGGTGCTGGCGCAGGCAGGGCTGGAGCCGGACCCCGGCATCAGTCTGGACGAGGAAGACAAACTAGCACCCTATCGCGACTTCGTGGAGAGCCTGAACTTGGATCTCCCCGACGATGAGAATCCCCAAACGGATGAGGATGCCGAATGAGCACAGACCGCATTCCGCCTCAGAACATTGAGGCCGAGCAGTCGCTCTTGGGCAGCATTTTGATAGACCCCGAGGCCATCATTCGGGTGTCGCCCATCGTGCGCCCCGAGGACTTCTACCGCGATGTTCACAAGATCATCTACGAGGCTGCGCTGGAACTTCACGAGCGTCGCCAACCCGCCGACTTCGTAACCCTGCGCGACGCGCTCCAGCAGCGGAATCAGTTGGAGTTGGTGGGCGGGACGGCTTATCTCAGTGCCCTGGTCAACGCGGTGCCCACCTCGGCCCATGCCGAGCACTATGCGCAAATCGTCCAGCGCACGGCGATCCTGCGGCGGCTCATTGACGCCGCCACCCAGATCACGGGCATCGCCTACGAGCCGGTGGATGATGTGGAGGAGGCCATTGACCGCGCAGAACAGGTGCTGTTCGCGGTGGCCGAACGCCGACATGCCCGAGACCTCACGCCCATCTCCCAAGTGATCGCCCGCTATTATGACCGCATCCAGATGCTGGCCGAACACAAGGGGCAACTCCTGGGCGTGCCCACAGGGTTCACCGCGCTGGACAAACTCCTGGGCGGGCTCCAGCCGTCGGACCTGATCATCTTGGCGGCGCGGCCCAGCATGGGCAAGACCGCTCTGGCGCTCACCATGGCCGCCTATGCCGCCAAGCGCAACCGCTCGCGCGTCGCCATCTTCAGCCTGGAAATGTCGGCAGAGCAACTGGTCCAGCGCCTGCTGGCCGCAGAGAGCGGCATTGACATCCAACGCCTGCGCAGCGGCGAAGTGCGGGACGACGAATGGCCCATCCTCGTCCAGGCGGCCAGTACCCTCTCGGATACCCACATCTTCATTGACGACTCGCCGTCGCTTACGGTGCTGTCTATGCGGTCCAAGGCGCGGCGCATCCACAGCCAGTACGGCTTGGACTTGATCATCGTGGACTACCTACAACTGATGGAAGGGGACCGCCGCTCCGAGAACCGCGTGCAGGAGATTTCCAACATCTCTCGCGGCCTGAAGGGGCTGGCCCGCGAACTCAACGTGCCCGTGCTGGCCCTGTCGCAGTTGTCGCGCGCTGTGGAGGCCAGGCAAGACAAACGGCCGCAACTGTCCGACCTGCGCGAGTCTGGCTCCATTGAGCAGGATGCCGACGTGGTACTTTTCGTCTACCGCGATGCCATGTACTATAAGACCGAGGAAGAATGGGCGCGGGCGTTCCCCGACAAGCCCTATTACCCCGGCCTGTCCGAGGTCTGGATCGGCAAGCAGCGCAACGGCCCGGCGGGCAAGAAAGTTGACCTGTATTTTGAGGAGAGCCTGGCCGTGTTCCGCGACTTGAAGCGCGAGAGCGTGCAGTTGAATCCATGAGCGAAGCCGAGCGCGAGAGCAAACCCATACATCCCTTTGCGGGCCTTCCCGATGGGCGAATCGCGACGACCACCCTGCCGAGCCTGCTGTTCTCCGAGTTGCTGGCCGACTGCGACGATCTGGCCGAACTCAAGGTAACGTTTCACATCTTCTGGAGCCTGGCACGGAGGCCTCGGCGTTTTCCCGGTATGCGCCTGGACGAGTTGCGGCGGGACCCGCTCCTGCGTTACAGCCTCAGCGTCCTGGGAGGCGACCCACTGGAAGCCCTGGAGCGGGGACTCCAACGGGCTGTGGCCAGGGGTTCCCTTCTCCAGGTGCATGGGCAACGGAAAGGCCAACAGGAAACGTGGTTCTTCACCAACAGTCCCAAAGGGCGACACGCAGTGGAACGGCTCATACGCGGTGAAGAAGAGTTTGAGCCCGCGGTTGGCGAGAGGTTTGAGGGGACGCCCCCTTCGCGCCCCAGCATCTTCGCCCTGTACGAGCAGAATGTGGGCCTGGTTCAGCCCATCATCGCGCAGGAACTGATTGAAGCCGAGGAGACGTACCCCGCCGCATGGATTGAAGATGCGTTCCGCATCGCCGCCGAGCGCAACGTGCGCAACTGGCGTTACGTGCGGGCGATTCTGGAACGGTGGGCTTCCGAGGGTAAGGACGATGAAAGGAATTGACGAGATCCTCAAGGGGATGATTCCCCAGCCCGCACCGAAAGGCAAGGGCGACGCCCCATCCTCGCCGCGCCCCGCAGAGGAGGTGTGCCCCATCTGCGGCGGCACGGGCCTGGTTGTGCCTGATTTGCCCGTGGACCATCCGGAGTTCGGCCATGCGGTGCCGTGCCAATGCGCGCTCCGCAAAGTAGAAGAACGCAGGCTGGAACTGCTCCGCAAGTGGAGCGACTTGGGCGCCTTGTCCCACATGACGTTTGACAGTCTGACGCTGGGCGGCGGTCAGTACACCCCGGCGCAGCAGCAGAGCCTGCAGAAAGCCTATGAGCGGGCGCACGCTTTCGCCGAGAACCCCAAGGGCTGGCTGGTGCTCCGCGGTGGGTTTGGCGTGGGCAAAACCCACCTGGCCGCCGCCATCGCCAACTATCGGCTGGCGCGGGGCGAACCGGTCATCTTCACCGTGGTACCCGATCTACTGGACTACCTGCGGGCCAGTTTTAGCCCCACCAGCGACACGCCCTTTGATGAGCGCTTCCAGACCATCCTGGACACGCCGCTCCTCATCCTGGATGACCTCGGCACCCAGAGTTCCACGCCCTGGGCGCAGGAGAAACTGTTCCAGATTCTGAACCATCGCTACAACCGCCGCCAGCCGACGGTCATCACCATGAACTGCGACTTGGACGACATAGAGCCACGCCTGCGATCCCGCCTGCTGGACATGGATTTGGTGGAGCATGTGGTGTTGCAGGTGCCCGACTACCGCGGCGCCGAACCCGGCGGGATGGCCGAACTGGACGCGCTCGCCCTCTACAGGGAAATGACCTTTGACCGGTTTGACCTGCGCCAGCAAGAGCCGGGGCTTACCGCGGCACAACGGGAGAACTTGCGCGAGGCCTTCGTCTTCGCCAAGAAATACGCGCAAAGCCCCGACGGCTGGGTCGTGTTCCAGGGCGTCTACGGCTGCGGCAAGACGCACCTGGCCGCCGCCATCGCCAACTACCGCCACGCTATGGGTGAGCCTGTGGTGTTCGTCGTCGTGCCCGACCTGCTGGACCACCTGCGGGCCACCTTTAGCCCCTCAAGTCCGGTCTCCTACGACCGCCGCCTGGAAGAGATCAAGGAGGCCGCGTTTCTGGTGCTGGACGACTTGGGCACCGAGAGCGCTACCCCCTGGGCGCGCGAGAAACTGTACCAGATATGCAACTACCGGTACCTGGCTCGGCTCCCAACCGTCTTCACCACGGGCCAGGAGATAGACAAACTGGACCCGCGCCTGCGTATCCGTATGCTGGACGCCACGCGCTGCACCATTGTGGAAATCCAAGCGCCCGCGTATCGCGAGCATGAGCGGCGCAAGAAGGCCGGCACGTGGCGCTCGCACCCGCGCTCCTAGCGGATTCTTGCCCTTCGCGATCCCCGAATCCGCGGCGTTAGGCGTTTGGCAGAGATTCGCCCCCAACGGTATAATCGGCAAAACGCTTGCAATGCTTGCTATGGAGGGCACGCGTGCGGAAACGCCCCAAACGGAGATTCGCCTGGACTCTCGCCCTGGTAGCCCTTGTCGCTCTTGTGGGCGCGGCGGCATGCTTGGGTCGCGATTCCCTGCGCGCGGCCATGTACGGCGTTACCGGCGAGGAGGACCTGCGCGAACAGATCAAAGGCACGGTGGCTTGGGCACTGATCCAACTCACCCGCCCGCCCCTGCAGACCGCGCCCATGACCCCCATGGCCCACACGGGCGTGAACCCCTACGGCGTCAACGCCTTCCTGGAGCAGGAGGTGGAGCCCGCGAAGGTAGAACTGGCCGTGCGGATGATCCGCGACGCGGGCTTCCATTGGATTCGGCAGGAGTTTCCGTGGGAGGACATTGAGATTCACGGCAAGGGCGACTTCACCGACCGCCGCAATATCCCGACCCGCTCGGCATGGGAGAAGTACGACCGCATCGTGGACCTGGCGGAGCGGTACGGCTTGGAGATCATCGCGCGGCTGGACAACCCACCCGCCTGGTCCCGCGCCGACGGCGACGCACGCGGAACGCTGGCCCCGCCCGACAACCTGGACGATTTCGGCGACTTCGTTGAGGCCGTGGTAACCCGCTACAAAGGCCGCATTCGCTACTACCAGATTTGGAACGAGCCGAACATCTATCCGGAGTGGGGCGAGCAGGACGTCAACCCCGAAGGGTACGTGGCGCTGCTGAAGGTGGCGTACACCCGCGCCAAGGCCGCCGATCCCGACTGCGTCATCCTGTGCGCAGGGCTGGCCCAGACGCTGGAGCCGGGCGGGCGCAACATGAACGACCTGGCGTTCCTACAGCGCATGTACGATGCCGGCGTGCGGGGCTACTTTGACATCATGAGCGTGATGGCCTACGGCCTGTGGACGGGGCCAACCGACCGCCGCGCCACGCCCGACCGCACCAATTTCGCCCGCCCCCAACTCATCCGCGAGATCATGGTGCGAAACGGCGACGCCGACAAGCCCATCTGGGCCACAGAGGTGGGGTGGAACGCCGTGCCCGCCGATTTCCCCAAGCCCGCCATCTACGGCCGCGTTACGCCGGAGCAGCAGGCCCGCTACGCCGTGGAAGCCTACCGCCGCGCCCAGGCCGAATGGCCCTGGATGGGCGTGATGAACTACTGGTTCTTCAAGCGCGCCACCGACACCGAAACCGGCGAGGTCTTCTACTATTTCCGCATGGTAGAGCCGGACTTCACGCCCATGCCGGTGTACAACGCCATGCGGCAACTCACCGCCGCGCCGCCGAGGGCGTACGCCGGTTGGCATCAGGAAGACCACTGGGCGCTGGCCTATGCGGGGCAATGGGACGATGTGCGGGACTCCCGTGCCGTCCTGGGACGCTACCGCGTGAGCCGAGGCGACGGACAGGTGCGGTTCCGATTCGTGGGCACGGGGCTGGATTTGGTCGTGGCCAAGGGGCCCAGCGCGGGCGCGCTGCAAGTCCTCGTGGATGGGCGGGCGGCCGCCACAGTCAACCTCGGCGCGGAATCGGAAACGCTGGGGGTGGTCGTTCCCGTGGCGCAGGGCCTTCGTGCGGGGGAGCATGAGGTGGTAGTCTATGCCAACGATGGCGCGGGGCTGGACGGGCTGATCGTAACGAGCCGTCCAGGTGCATACGCGGCCCGCAAGGTCCTGGGCCTGCTGAGCATCGCCGTGGGCGCGCTGGGGCTTCTGTCGGTGCCGTTCCAGGCCACGAGCCAGGCCAGGAACCAGGCCAGGAGGCGGCGATGACGCGGCGGCGTTCTGTGCTGTTCCTTCTATTTCTCATCTTGGCGCTGGCGGTATTCTTGCGATTTTACCGCATAGACGCGCAGAGCCTGTGGAACGACGAGGGCACAAGCGCGGCGCTGGCCCTGCGCGATCTGCCGACCATCACCCGCGACGCGGCCCATGACATCCACCCGCCGCTGTACTACTGGCTCCTCCACTTCTGGGTGCGCCTGTGGGGCGTGAGCGAATTGGCGCTGCGCTCGCTGTCGGCGCTGCTGGGCGTGGGGGCAGTCGCGCTGGTGTTCCTCATCGGCGAGGCGCTGTTCGGGGTGCAGGTGGGACTGCTGGCGGCACTGCTGGCGGCGCTGTCGCCGTTCCAGGTGTACTATTCCCAAGAGACGCGCATGTACATGCTCTTGGCTGCCGTCGCATGCCTGGGAACCTACGCCCTCGTGCGCTATCTGGAAGCGGAAGCGTCCCACCACGGAGCGGGCACGGAGCGCGGCCCCTCTGCGGTGAATCGCTTCGCCGCCGTCTATACGCTGGCGGTGCCGATGGGGCTGTACACGCACTACTCGTTCCCCATCCTGTGGGGCGTGTGGAATCTGGTGTACCTGGGCTTCCACCTGTGGCGGCGCGGTGGAGTCGCGCCCCTGGCGCGGTGGGCCGCGATTCAGGCCGTTGGGTTCGCGTTCTACCTGCCGTGGCTGCCCATCGGCCTGCGCCAGATGACCCAGTGGCCCGCCATCAGCCAGCCTCACTCGTTGGCGTTCTTCGTCAAGGACGCATTTGCGTTGTTGGTGGGTGGGCATTCCTTGCCCCTGCCCCGCGCCGACTTGCTCGTCATGGGGGCGGCTCTAGGAGCGGTCGCGCTGGTGGGCCTGCTGCCCCTGCGCCGCGAGGCCGATGCGCGCGCCCGCCTGCCCTGGTGGCTGCGGTCGGGGCTCGTCGCCGCATGGCTGGCGGTTCCCGTCTTGGCGCAGTGGGCGATGTCGCTCCTGAAGCCCGCCTATAGGCCCAAGTTCTTCTTGATCTGCGCGCCGGCGTTCGCCATTCTCATCGCGCGGGGTGCGCTGTGGCCCCTGCAGAATCGGCCAGCGCGAAGGACGGGCAGGTTGTGGGCTCAGGTGTGGCTACTGCTGGCCGTCGTTGTGGCGGCAGGGACGGGAGCCCAGGCGCTGCAGAACTACTACTTTGACCCTGCCTATGCCCGCGATGATTACCGAGGCATCGCCCGCTACATAGAGGCGTTCGGCGGCCCCAACGACGCCGTGCTCATCAACGCGCCTAGCCAGGTGGAGACATTCGCGTTGTACTACCGAGGTTCCAGTCCCGTGTACCCCCTGCCCCGACAGCGCCCGCTGGACGAAGCCGCGACGGAGCGCGATTTGGAGCGGATGCTGGCGGGCAGGGAGCGCATCTTCGCCACAACCCGGAAGAGGTTCATGCCTGCCCACTCTCCCTGCGCACGGCGTCGATGCCGGCCAGGGCGAACCGCACCACATG
>FWPV01010484.1_pt1 | contig 15148 bp, 14 predicted proteins | sample 2228371 | NCBI WGS metagenome assembly FWPV01 (sample SAMEA103939776, study PRJEB20133) | metagenome | reverse complement strand
TGGCCGCACCTCGGGCGCTGTCTGCGGCCGGCGCAGCACGAGCGTAGTCGGCGGTGTCAGCAAGCGGCGCCCTGAACCCGGCCGCAACATCGGCCCGGACTATTGTCCCGTCAACAATCATCGCCGAGGTGACTGAGTTGGTCTGGCTCTCGTTGACAAACCGGCCGTCGAGCGCGGTCGTATCCTTGCCCTGCAGCGCATCGGCGTTAGCCGCCCGCTCGGCAAGGAAGCTGTAGGCCGCGCTGGCGAGCCGCAGGCGAGGAGTCAGTTCCGGCCCACCCATGACCGCCATGCCGAGGTAAGCCGCGCCCGCATCCGGCATCGAGCCGATGGGCGTAACCGAGCCGAGTAACGCAGAGAACAAGCCAGACTTAGTCCTGACCGTCTGGGTCTCGTTCCAGAACGCACTGCCGCCGGTCGGCTGAGTGTAGAGCCGGAACGTCACGTTGTAGGTGGTATCTGCTACCGGATTGCCCAGTTCGTCGGTCAGTTTGCCCTGATAGCTGAGTATCCGCGGAATCATGATGGCATCGGTGCCAATTGTCGACTCCCGGCTACCAATTGTCGGGCTCTGCACTCTTTCGACTTCGGTCAGGACAGGCCTGACTTCTGGGTTCTGGCCAATCACTGCTACTTCTGTGGCCCCGAGCAGGCTGCTCAGGACCACAAACAGAGCTGCTGCGAACATGGTCTTCATGTCGTTCTCCTTTCGTGCCGAGCATCCGGCAGCGCAGCAAGTCTGGCAGACCATTGATGACAGCTGCGTGCAGCTCGGCTGCCTTTGCACATTGTGTTATACCGTAGCTCGTCGCGCTCAGGCACGACTGGCTGCGAAGTGTTCACCGACAAGTGATGGTGCGGTTTCGGAGGTGAGGAAGATGCCGGCGCTCATCGTCGGATGGTGCACATCTTCCCACAACGATGGTCGTGAGGTCCGCACGGCAAGGGAAGGCATGCGGGCAGGACGGTTGTTCTCTTAGGTCAGTCCGCTGGCCAGTTTTCTCATGCCTTTGGCGGTGGCGAGCGCTGCAACTTGGCGTAGTATCTTTGGGTCAAGCCCTCTGGCCGCGTACATGGCAATGAGCTCCTCAATCTTCTGCCGGCGTCGCGCTTCCTTGTGGGCGGCGAGTTGAGCAGCACGGACGGCATCAGGGAACGGGTTGTCCGGTTGTGACTTTTGATTGCGCTGGCGCGTCTTGGAACGCTGCGGCTTTGCCGCTTTCACTTTGGGCCAGATTGCTCCCATAACTTCCTCCTTACCAATGCAATAATATTATAGCGCGAATTTCCCCGGCGTAAACTCCGACGTTGTCCCGCGTGCCGGTCTTCTGAGGGCAGCTAGCGGTCGGCCGTCGGTTCTTCGGGCGTAAGGGTCAGATCTCTCAGCCGCTTGATGCGCTCGGCGAGCGGCGGATGGGTTGCGAACCAGTCGGCGATGTTTGCGCTCCGATCCTTGCCGAACGGGCTGGCAATGTACATGTGGGCGGTGGCGGCCGATGCGCCCTGCAGTCGGCCCGATGCCTGGCCGAGCTTAGCCAATGCCGAGGCAAGGCCGTGTGGGTTCCGGACGATGTATGCGCCCGCGGCGTCAGCCAGGTACTCACGTTCGCGTGAGATTGCTGCCCGGATGAGCGCGACTAGGAACGGGGCGCTGATTGCCAGGACGATGGCCACGAGCACGAAGACCATGCCCAGTTGTCCGCCGCCGCGCGAGGAACTGCGTCTTCGTCCGCCGCCCGACAAGCTCATCCGCAGAAAGATGTCCCGGAAGAGCACGATCAGCCCGCCGATGATGGCAACAACAGTCATGAGCAGAATGTCGTAGTTGCGGATGTGGGACATCTCGTGGGCGATGACGCCCTGAAGCTCGTCGCGATTCATGATGCTGAGCAGACCCAAGGTCACGGCAATTGAGGCGTGCTGCGGGTTGCGGCCGGTGGCGAACGCATTGGGGCTTTCCGAGTCTATGACGTAAACCCTAGGTTTGGGAATGCCGGCCGCGATGGCGACTTCCTCAACGACATTGTGCAATTGCCGGAACTCATCCGGGTCGGCGGGGTGCGCGCCGTTGACCGCAAGGGCGAGTTTGTCCGAGTTGTAGTAGAGGACAAGATTATAGAAGATGACGAACAGGCCGAAGAGGACGTACATGCCCGTGCCCCAACGGAAGTACCAGCCCAGCGCATAGCCGACCAAGCCGAGCAAGAGCGAAATCGCGACGATGAACAAGGCGGTCTTGGCCTTGTTTGCGCTGATGAGCGAGTAGAGGGTTCGACGGACGGGCATGGTCAGGCCGGTTGGGCTAGGCTAGAACTTGACCTTCGGCGCCTCGCGCTCGGCCTCAGGCACGGCGTAGAACTCGGCCGGCTTGAAGTTGAAAACGTTGGCAAAAACGTTCGAGGGGAACATCTGAATCGCATTGTTGTAGTCCATCACCACGTCGTTGTAGAACTGCCGCGAGAAGGCAATCTTGTTCTCGGTTCCCGAGAGCTCTTCCTGGAGTTTAAGGAAGTTCTCGTTGGCCTTCAGGTTGGGGTAGTTCTCGACGACCGCGAACAGGGTCTTCAGCGTGTCGGAGAGCGCGTTGTTGGCGCGGGCCGCCTCGGCCGGCCCCTTGGCATTGATCGCGAGCGACCGGGCCTCGGCAATACGCTCGAATATCGCCTTCTCGTGCGCGGCATAGCCCTTGACCGCCTCGACCAGATTGGGAATCAAGTCAATCCGGCGCTTGAGCTGGACGTCAATCTGATGCCAACCGTTCTGAACACGGTTGCGCTTCACTACCAGCGAGTTGTAGATGCCCGCCACAATGATGGCCAGCAACACAACGATACCGATAACGACAATGAGTCCTAACATTAGTTCTCCTCTCTAGTATACGAAGATAGCGCCATTTGCTCAGCAGTCAAATCCGGACGGAGCACGAAAATCCGATCTGCAGCCCCGGTCCAAGCCGAACCCGCGCACCGAACTGCGCTGGTCAATTCCCTGTTGAACTCGCGCGGCAGACCGAAGAAACAGGTGACTGTCCCCAATTTCCGCCACAAGCTCGTGGTGCAGCGATAGATGCCAGGCTTCGTTGCAGGGTGGCGACGGATGTCGCCACCCTGCTTCGTTTCACGGGCCGGCAGGAGCCGGGACATCGAAGACCTGGGTGCGGATGCGGGCAAGGACTTCCGGGTCAAGGCCGCGGGCAGCGTACAGCTTGAGCAGCACGTCCGCAGCCAGAGCAAATGAGTCGCCCGAGATGTTCCGCCGGCGCGAGAGCTTGTACAGCCGCCGCGCGAAGTTGAGATAGGGCACATACAGAATGGTATGCACCGTGCTCAAGTCGAGCACCTGTTTGACCTTAGTCTCCATCGCGCAAAGCTCGGCTGCGGCCGCAGCATAGTTCGCAAGCATCCTCGGCCGCATCTCTTCTAAGGCCTTGCTCGTGCGCTCGACATTGAACTTCTTGTCCCAGCGCTGAATGCGTTTGTTCGGTTCGACGGGCATGGTTCGTTCCTTTCGTTTCGGTCATAGTCGGACTTGGGGCTCTGTTACCCTCACTATGTTATACGGTTCTGGAACCCGGATTTGCCGCACTTTCTTTCGTGTTCTCGCTAAGTCTCACATCTGCATGTCTTGGAGCGTTGAACTACCTGCCGCCTCTGGCAGCAGAGTTGCTTTCGGGGCTGAGTGGGGGAGTCGCTCCCCCTGCTGGTTCTGCGAGCAGGCCAAGGTCTGGTCTGGCCAATAGTTGCGGCTGCGGCACAGGTTGCGGGCATGCGGGCATGAGCGTTGGCGTGAGACATGCCGTCTGGCCCGACGCGACCGGCAGCAGGATTCCGGTCAAAGGCGAGTCCGGTTCAATTAGCAGGTCTGGTTGCGAGCAGTGGTCCGGCGGTGAATCCAGGTCTAGGTCCGGGTTGGGCGGCAACAGTGATTGCGTACTCGTAGCAGCAGTCGCAGTTGACACCGGGCTTGTGACGCACTATACATTGTCCGGATGTCTAAACCCGCACCCCGACCTTTGATTCTGCTGAGCAATGACGACGGCATCGAGGCTCAGGGCCTACGCGACCTGTACGATGCGCTGAAGGGTCTGGGCCGGGTGTACGTTGTTGCGCCGGCCGTGAACCAGTCGGCCTCAAGCCACTCGTTCAGTCTGCGCAAGCCGATTGAGGTCTGGCGTCTGCGGCCGCGCTGGTTTGCGGTGCACGGGACCCCGACCGACTGCCTGCTGATTTCGCATCACGGCATCCTGAAGAGGGAAATAGACCTTGTCTTTTCCGGCATCAATGACAGCCCGAATCTGGGCGACGACGTGCTCTATTCCGGCACGGTAGCCGCGGCGATTGAGGGCGCGATGCTCGGCATGCCGTCGGTCGCGGTCTCATACCTTGAGGCTGGGCGCAATCGCCTTGCGGCTCGGACGTTTCTGCGCGGGCTTGTGCCTCTGCTCCGGGACGGGCTGCTGCCGAGGAAGACGCTGCTGAACGTCAATATTCCGTCGGGCGAGGTGCGCGGTGTGCGGGTCACGCGCCTGGGTAAGCGCATCTACCGCGACATGGCAATCAAGACCACCCTTCCCGACGGCGGCGTTTCCTGGACAATTGACGGCGAGATGGGGTTCGACGATGCACCGGGCTCTGACTTCGAGGCGGTCTATGCCGGTTATATCTCGGTTACACCGCTGCATCTCGACATGACCCATCACGCCGAAATCGCCCGGCTGCAGAAGGCGCTGGCCGAACTCAGAATGTAGTATGCCGATTCCCCGCGCGTTGCTTCTTACCCTCGCACTTGAGTCAACGCCGGCCGGCCCAACCCGGCTGACCCGATTCTCTCGGCAAAAGTCCGCCTTTGTCGCAACCTTGCTCGTTGACCCGACCGGCTACGCGGTAATGGGATTTGTTCCTGCAGACGGCGGGCTGGATGTGCTTTGGCAGACGACCGCTGTCCCGCGCCTCTCGGTTGAATCGAAGTAGCAGATATGGCGCGAGTGCCGTCTGACCCTGAAGTCGAGCGCGGCCGCAAGATACTCAAAGCGATGGAGCAGGTGCAGCACCGCACGCCGCGGCGCGCGAGTTACGGCTGGCTGGTCATCCTGATGGCACTGGCGCTCATCGGCGCCATCCTGCTCCTTGTTCTTTCGAACCGGGAGCGGTTTGCCTTTCTCTGGCAGCGCCTGATGCGGCCCGATTCCCTGCCCGACATCTGACCGCGCTGTCAGGTTGGCTGGCTTGGGGAAACGGGCAGTCCCAGAGCGCGAGGACGCACACCAGCCGAGAGATTGTCTTTCGTTTCGTGCGATGAGCTTCGTGGCTTGGTGTCGGTTCTAAGGTAGCGGACGCGGCTTGACCGCGTCCTGAATCGGCCATAAGATAGCGCCGTCGTGCGCATCCTTGTCGTCAACTGGCGCTGCATCAGGAACCCGCTGGCCGGTGGCGCGGAAATCTACTTTCAGGAAGTCTTCAAGCGGCTGGTCCAGCGTGGTCATGCCGTGACCCTGCTGGCCGAGCGATTTGCCGGTTCAGAACCGGAGGAGACGCTCGACGGCATCCGGACCATCAGAATGGGCGGCAAGTGGACGTTCAACTTCACTGCGGGCCGGCATGTCGGACGACTGGCCGAGGAGCTCGACGTTGACGTGGTCGTTGACGACCTGAACAAGATTCCTTTCTACTCGCCTTGGCACACGCGGCGGCCGGTGCTCGCTTTGCTCATGCACCTTTTTCGGGGCAGCATCTTCCGCGAGACTCTGCCACCGTTGGCCGCCTATGTCTGGCTGACCGAGAGCATGATTCCGTTGGCTTACAAGAACTGCTTGTTTGCGGTGCTGTCGGAAAGCTCAAAGAAGGACACGGTTGGGCTGGGCATCCCGGCCGAGCGAGTTACGGTCATCCCGCCCGGCACAGACTTTGACCGGTTCCAGCCTGCTGATGGGGACACAATCCGGAATCCGAGGACGGATTCCAGTTATGTCCCCGTCATCCTCCACGTCGGCCGGCTGAAAAAGTACAAGTCAACCGACCATCTCCTTCGAGCGGCGCGGATACTCAAGGACAGGGGCAGGTCGTTCCGCGTCGTCATCATCGGCGCAGGGGACGACCTTGAGCGGCTCAAGCAGCTCTCTTTCCGGCTTCGGCTCGGCGACACGGTCGAGTTCACCGGGTTTGTCTCTGAAGACGAAAAGCTCGCCTGGTATCGGCGGTCGGCGGTCTTGGTCGAGAACTCGGTCAAAGAAGGCTGGGGCTTAATTGTGATGGAGGCGAACGCGTGCGGCACTCCCGCAATTGTCGCCCGTTCGCCCGGACTCGTGGACTCTTCGCGCGACGGAGTCAACGGGCTGATGTACGACTACGGCGACGTCTCGGGCCTTGCCGAGCAGCTCGACCGACTGCTGACCGATGAACCGTTGCGTGCCCGGCTCGGTCAGCAGGCCATCGGATGGGCCCGGCAATGGACCTGGGACGGCGCGGCCGACGCGATGGAACAGATCATTACCGGCGCGGTCGCCGGGAGAAGTAGCCCATGACGATTGTCCGCGACCGGATTGCGCTGGTGAACCAACTGATTACACCATGAGCTACGTTCATCAGGAACTTGCCGCGGGCCGCTGGTGCAGTCTCAGCCTGGTCGAGCAACTGGCCAATGTCGGCAGCGAGGTCGAGCGGGCGATTCGTCGGCGCAGGGAGGGACAGCCTGACGCCGCGACCCGAGCCATGGAGCGGGCGCTTGAGCTCCTCTGGCTGACGATTGGCGACAAGAAGAACCGGGGGTCGGCTCAAGGAGCTGTGCCGGGTCAAGGAGCTGCTCGCCGACTGGTTCTTCGGCGACAACGAGTACGGCTCCTCGGACGAATCCTGGCAGAAGTATTCTTTCGGATTCGCCCGGGCCGCACAACAGCAGCGCCGGCGTCGGGTGTAATGCGTGCAGTGTCGAGCGTCCCTGCGCGGTCGGCCTAGTTTTTGGTAGCCATGAAAGCTATGCTTCTTGAGCGGCTCGGGCGTTTGTCCGAGAACTCAGCTCCGCTGCGGCTGGTTGAACTGCCCGTGCCCATGCCCGGGCCGGGCGAGGTTCTGCTCAAAGTTTCAGTCTGCGGGGTCTGCCATACTGAGCTGGACGAAATTGAAGGCCGCACCCCACCGCCCAAGCTGCCGGTCGTGCCCGGACACCAAGTAGTGGGGAAAGTCGTCAAGCTGGGTGGCACGACGAGACGCGAGACGGAAGGAGAGTCGCGCGCGCCGAGCGCGCCGGCGGGGACAGTCCCTCGCTTCTGGTCATGTCCCGCAGCGCGGGCCGATGCACGACCGGGTTCTCGCGGTCATCGGTCAATTCGCGTCGGTGACCGGGTCGGAGTGGCATGGATTTTCTCGGCCTGCGGCGAGTGCGCGTACTGCCGGAGCGGACGAGAAAACCTGTGTCCCGATTTCCGGGCCACGGGGCGCGATGCGAATGGCGGCTATGCCGAGTACATGACCGTGCCCGAGGATTTCGCATACCCGATACCGGCTACGTTTGCTGACAGTGAGGCTGCCCCGCTGTTGTGCGCCGGCGCTATCGGCTACCGGTCTTTGCGTCTGGCCGGCGCCGGTGACGGGCAGGCGCTTGGGCTGACCGGATTCGGTGCATCAGGCCATCTTGTGCTCAAACTCGTGAGGCACCGGTACCCGAAGACGCGGGTGTATGTCTTTGCCCGGAGCAAGGAAGAGCAGGAGTTTGCCCGCGAACTCGGCGCAGTCTGGGCTGGTGCTACCGAGGACGAGCCGCCCGAGCTGCTCGATGCAATCATTGACACGACTCCGGTCTGGCAGCCGGTTGTCGCCGCGCTTGGACGTCTCAGACCGGGCGGCAGGCTGGTAGTGAACGCCATCCGCAAGGAAGAGGCGGATAAGACCGCCCTGCTCGGCTTCGACTACCCGCGACACCTGTGGCTTGAGAAGGAGGTCAAGAGCGTGGCCAATGTTACACGCCGGGACGTGAGCGAGTTCTTGGAACTGGCTGCTGAGATTCCCCTGAAGCCCGAGGTGCAGGAGTATCCGCTCGAACAGGCAAACCAAGCGCTTTCGGACCTAAAACAGCGCCGGATTCGCGGGGCCAAAGTCCTGCGAATCAGTAACCCGACGCAGTGACAGCCTGCGCGCACTTTTTCGCACCCTGGGCCTTTCCCGAAGGGAGAAAGAACCGGGTGGCGTGAGTAACTGATGCTAAGTTCCGGCATGGTTTGACGTTGGGCCGCGGGGTTGGTATACTTATCTTCCCGTGGCTTTGCGTGCAGTGTATTTTCCGACTGATGAGTTTATGGCGAATACGTTGCGTGACCTGTTGGAGCAGAGCGGAATCCCGGCGATGATTCACTCGTTTCAGATACCGGCTTACGATGGACTGGCAAAGGTGATGCGTCCGGTCTGGGGCGAGGTGCTCGTCGAGGAGCAGGACTGGGACAGGGCCTTTTCGGTCGTCGAGGGTTTTCTGGCCACGGAAGCCGAGTCGCCCGCACCCGATGAATAGCATCGCCGGCCTGGGCCGGGTGCTTGTGGTGTTCGGGCTTGTCCTGGCGCTGGTCGGGGTCGGACTCGTGGTTATCGGCCGGCTCGGGCTGCTGCGCCTGCCCGGCGACATCGTTGTCGAACGTCGCGGCTTCGTTTTGTACGTACCGCTGGCGTCCGCACTGGTGTTGTCTTTGATACTCAGTTTGATTCTGAATCTGCTTTTGCGCCGGTAGTCGCAGTCTAACCGGTTGCCGGCACTAAGGGCAGTGTAACTGGTCTATATCCGGATGGAGGTCCGGCAAGTTCTATGAGATTCGTTTACCGTTTTGGCAATGGTCAGGCAGACGGTTCAGCCCGGATGCGCGATATCTTGGGCGGCAAGGGCGCGAACCTGGCCGAGATGACAAACATCGGGCTGCCTGTGCCGCCTGGTTTCACGATTACGACCGCAGTCTGCGTCTACTATATGAGGCGCAAGGCTCTGCCCAAGCTGCTTGCGGCCGAGGTGCGCAAGGGCATGGCGCACATCGAGAGCTCGGTCGGCCGCAAGTTCGGCGACCCTGATAACCCGCTGCTGGTATCGGTCCGGTCCGGGGCGCGCGCCTCGATGCCGGGGATGATGGACACCGTCCTGAATCTCGGCCTGACCGATGCCACGGTCGCGGGTCTGGCTCGACTGACCAAGGATGAGCGGTTCGCCCTCGACTCTTATCGTCGGTTTATCCAGATGTTTGCCGATGTCGTGCTCGGAACCGGCGACGAGGAGTTCGAAAAGACGCTTGCAGCCGAGCGCCGGCGGGCCGAGGTCAAGTCGGACGCCGACCTTGACGTTCCTGCTCTGACACGGATTGTCAGCCGGTACAAAGACAAGGTCAGGGAGCTTACCGGTAAGCCGTTTCCCCAGGACCCGAACACCCAGCTCTGGATGGCAATCGAGGCGGTGCTGAAGTCGTGGAACACTCCACGGGCGATTGAGTACCGTCGCATTTACGATATCCCCAATGACTGGGGTACGGCGGTCAACGTCCAGGCGATGGTCTTCGGCAATCTCGGCGACGCTTCGGCCACCGGAGTCTGCTTCACCCGCGACCCGGGCACGGGCGAGGCCCGAATCTACGGCGAGTACCTGAACAACGCCCAGGGCGAGGACATTGTCGCTGGCATCAGAACGCCGAAGCCGTTGGAGTGGCTGGAGTCGGAACAGCCCAAGGCCTATGCCGAACTGGTCGAGCATTTGGCCAAGCTTGAGCGCCACTACCGGGACATGCAGGACGTCGAGTTCACGATTGAGAACGGCCGACTCTGGGTCCTGCAGTGCCGGAACGGCAAGCGCACCCCGAACGCCGCCGTGAAGATTGCCCATGACCTGGCGCAGACCGGCATCATCAGCCGCAGGGAAGCGGTGCTGCGGGTCAAGGCCGACGACGTCAACGTCCTGCTTCACCCGAGCATTGACCCGAACGCCCAGTACGAGGTCCTGGCCAAAGGGATTGCCGCTTCGCCCGGTGCGGCTTGGGGTGAGTTGGTCTTGACTGCGAGCCGCGCGGTCGAGCTGGCCGAGTCCGGGCGGCACGTAATCCTGGTCCGCCACCAGACCTCAGCCGACGACGTCGCCGGCATGGCCCGGGCCGCGGGTTTTCTGACCGCGGCCGGCGGCATGACCTCGCACGCCGCGGTCGTGGCTCGGGGAATGGGCAAGCCGTGCGTGGTCGGCTGCGACGCGCTGCGCGTGGACTATTCGAATCGCCGGGTGACAGTCGGCAAGCGCGACCTGGTTGAGGGCGAGGTCATCACCATCAACGGCACAACCGGCGAAGTGATTCTCGGCAAGGTACCGATGGTCGAGTCGAAGTTCTCGTCCGAGTTCGAGACGCTGCTACAGTGGGCCGACAAGCTGCGCCGGCTCGGTATCAGGACCAATGCCGACACGCCCGAGGACTCGGCCACGGCCCGGAAGTTCGGGGCTGAGGGAATCGGCCTGTGCCGCACCGAGCACATGTTCTTTGCCCCGGACCGGATCGGCGCGATGCAGGAGATGATTATGGCCGAGACCGAGGCCGGCCGGCGCCGGGCGCTCTCCCGGCTGCTCGCGATGCAGCGCAATGACTTTGCCGCCATCTTCCGGGTGATGGACGGCTTTCCGGTGACGATTCGGACCCTTGACCCGCCGCTGCATGAGTTCCTGCCCAAAGACGAGCCGGCAATCGAGAAGCTTGCCCAGAAGATGAACTTCAAGCCCGAGCAGGTCAGGGCCGCAATTGCCCGGCTGCACGAGGAGAACCCGATGCTCGGGTTCCGGGGTTGTCGGCTCGGCATCACCTATCCGGAAATCACCGAGATGCAGGCCCGCGCGATTTTTGAGGCAGCTTGTCAGGTCAAGACCGAAGGCATCAAGGTCCTGCCCGAGGTGATGATTCCCTTGGTCAGCACGGTCGAGGAGCTGGCCCGACAGCGCCGGCTGGTGGTCAGGGTTGCAAACGAGGTTTTTGCCCGCACCGGGGTCAAGGTCAACTACCTCGTCGGCACGATGATTGAGGTGCCGCGCGCCGCCCTGACGGCAGACGAGGTGGCACGTGAAGCCGACTTCTTCTCGTTCGGGACCAATGACCTGACTCAGATGACCTTCGGTTTCTCACGCGACGACGCCGGTAAGTTCCTGCCGGCCTATCTTGAACACGGCATCCTCGCCGCCAATCCGTTCGAGACCATAGACCAGGACGGCGTCGGCGTGCTCGTCAGGCTCTGCATCCGGCTCGGCCGGCGGGCCAAGCCGGCGCTGAAAGTCGGCATCTGCGGCGAGCACGGCGGCGACCCGGAGTCGATCGCATTCTGCCACCGAGTCGGCATGAACTACGTCAGTTGCTCGGCCTACCGCGTACCGGCCGCTCGGCTGGCCGCGGCTCAGGCCGCCTTGCGTGAGGAGCAGGAGCAGGAGCAGAAGGCCGCCCGGCGGAGCAAGCGCGGCAAGGACGCCGGTTCGGCGGGTGAAGGTGACGCCCGGTGAGTGCCGGGCTTTCGGTTCGGCTGGCCGAGCTGCTCAATCGCCATCCGGACGTACGGCTCAACTCCTGCCGCCGCGACATGATTGCCGAGGCGGTTGCCCGGCGCGAGGCGATGGTCGCGGCTTGCGGGTGTCTGGCAACCTGGACTCCGCCCGAGTCCACTGGTCGCAGCCCGCAGGATACGGTCATCGTGCGCCGGCCCGAATCGGAGCAGACGATTGATTGGGATTCGCCCAACAACCTGCCGATTTCGCCCGACACATTCGAGATGCTGCTCGACGACGCCCTTGCCACCCTCGGAACAAAGGAACGGCTCTACGTTACCGACCGCGTGCTCGACGCTGACTCCAGCCACGCCCTGCCGGTGCGAACCGTTACCGACCGGGCCCTGACCGCGCTCTTCACCGACAACATGTTCCGGCCCGTACCGGAAGACATCGGCCGCTCGGTCTTTGTCCGCACTCCTTTCACCCTGCTGGTGCTGCCCTACGACAAGCTCGACCGGAGGCGCTACGACGGCCGGCTGCGCCAAGTCCGGGAACCAAAGTCCAAGGCCGTCGTTACTTCGAACATGGTCATTGCCATGGACTTCGACCGCCACATCGGCTTGGTCTACGGCTCGGCCTACTGCGGCAGTGTGAAGAAGTTGATGTTCACGGTGATGAACTACCTGCTGCCGGAGCACGGCATCCTGCCGCTCCACTGCTCGGCAACCGAGGGCGAGTCGGGCGATGTTGCGCTGCTGCTCGGGCTTTCGGGCACGGGCAAGACATCGCTCTCGGCTGACCCGCGGCGCCAGCTCTTGGGCGACGACGAACACTCCTGGGGCGACTCCGGCGTTGCCAACTTCGAGAACGGCTGCTATGCCAAACTCATCAACCTGAGCGAAGAGAAAGAGCCGGATATCTACCATGCCTGCTTCCACGAGGCGTCGTATCTTGAACACGGCGCGATTGTCGAGAACGCGATGGTCTATCCGGACGGTCGGTTCGACCTGGACGACGAACGCTTCACGCCCAACTCACGCGGCTCCTACCCGCTTTCGTTTCTGCCCAATGTCAAAGACCCGCCGGTCGCCGGTCATCCGAAGACGATTCTCTTTCTCACTGCGGATGCCAACGGCGTCCTGCCGCCGGTTGCCCGACTGAACAAAGAGCAGGCGATGCTCTGGTTTCTGATGGGCTACACCTCGAAACTCGCCGGCACCGAAACCGGCATCATCGAGCCCAAAAGCACCTTCTCACGTTTCTTCGGCCAGCCGTTCATGCCCAGAAACCCGGATGTCTATGCTCATCTGCTCGGCGAGAAGCTCGATTCGCACAACACGCGAGTCTGGCTGGTCAACACCGGTTGGACCGGCGGCCCCTATGGCGAGGGAAAACGGATGGACATCAGCCTGACCCGCCAGCTAGTCGAGGCCGCGCTTTCCGGAGCGCTTGACCGGGTCGAGTACGACGAAGACCGCACCTTCCATCTTTTGGTGCCGAGGACCTGTCCGGGCATCCCGGATTCAGCCATACTCAATCCACGCAACACCTGGCGCGACAAACAGGCGTTCGACGAACGCGCGCGCCGGCTGGCGGCCGAGTTCTCCTCCCGGTTCGACCGCGCCTACGGCAACAAAGGCATCGCCGCCGACATCGTCCGTCAGTGTCCGGGTAAGTAATTCTCCTGCCCTTTGGGAAAGCCCGGAGGTTTTCCTCGTCCTACCTTTGAATCATCGGCTCCTTGATTCTTCGATTCCTTCTCCCTTGGCAGCCAAGCGTTCAAGCCAGGCCTCGACCTGGCGCTGATTCTTGAAGTAGAGGAACGCGAGCAGACCGCCAACTGAGCCCAGCGCGACCCAGTGCGGCCAAGCGAAGCGGGTCGCGCCTGAACCCAGGGCGCATTCGAGAACGTTCGACGGCAGTCGGGCACCAAACACGAGCAGTAGGAAAAGCGGCAAGGGCATCGCCGTGAGGCCGGCCAGATAGTATATCCAGTCGCCGAGCGGATTCGGGATGAGCAGGAGGAGAAAGATGTAGAACGTGCCCCGGCGCAAGATGACCGAGTCAAGGCGCGCCAGCCGCTCAGGCGGCACCACGTAGTTTATCAGTCGCCGGCCGAGCACTCGCGCCAGGAGGAAGTCAACCGTTGCACCCAGCAGAACGCCGAGCATCAACCAGACAATCGTCGGCCACAAGCCGAAAGCATAGCCGGCCGCAAACGACATGACATTGCCGGGTAGGGGTGCAATCACCACTTGTAGCATCTGGAACAGAACGACGCCGAGCGGCGCCCACCCGCCCCAGCTCTGGACTAGGGTACGGAGCTCGGTCGGATGGCGAAAGTAGTGCCAGAGCGAGCGGCCGGCAGAGAGCAGTACGAGAGCGATCAGAACCAAAACGACAGTTGTCGCCATGGTGCCGACGCGGCGGTCGGTTGGGCAGGAACCCGGTTCGGCTTTCACCCTGCGCCGTTCAGCCGCTAGCCGCAGAGCACGGCCCCACCGTTAACGTTGAGAACCTCGCCGGTCACGAAGGTGGAGAGCTCGGAGGCGAGAAACAGGACCGCACCGGCGAACTCCTCGGGTCGGCCCACGCGTCGTAGGGGAATGGTGTTGAGTACGGCTCGGCGCAAGCGCGGGTTGCTCATCGTGGCGACCGACATGTCGGTCGCAAACCAGCCCGGTGCGATGCAGTTGACAAGAATACCGTGCCGGGCAAGCTCGGGCGCAAGCGACTTGGTCAGGCTGATGACCGCGCCTTTGCTGGCCGCATAGTGCGAGTGGAACGCTTCGCCGCGTTGGCCCGCGGTCGAGGCAACGAGGATAATCCGACCGGAACGCTGGGCCTTCATTAGCGGCACGACCTCGCGGCAGCAGGCGAATACTCCTTTGACATTGACGTCCATTGTCCGCCGAAGCCGCCGGTCATCCAAATGCTCAATAGCCGATTCTTCCCAAATGCCGGCGTTGGCGACGAGGATGTCCACCCGGCCGAACTCTGTCACCGTAGTCCGGACCATTGCCTTGACCGCGGCCGACGAGGCGACGTCGGCCCGAATCGCGCTGGCACGCACGCCCAAAGCTCGACACTCGGCCACGACCTTGGTCGCCGAGGCTCGGTTGCGGACATAGTTGACGACGATGTCTGAACCGGCCCGGGCCAGTTCGACCGCGGCAGCGCGGCCCAGGCCACGGCTGGCACCGGTGACGAGCGCGACGTTGCCTGCTAGGTCGATCTGGTACATCTTTCCGACAGTGATGCGGCACAGATTACGCACTTGAGCGCCGATGTCAAACCGGGCAGAATCGAACCGCCAGTAGGGCAAAGCCGGGCAGCCGGCCCTAGTTCCGAAATTGAGTCATAGGGTTGACAGAATCGTGCTGACGGCCGCACGATTGGCAGGTCAGGGTCATCTTGCTGATGCTTGAGTGTGTCCGCAACGGCAGGGTCGGTCGTCGGAGGACGTCGGCGCAGAAAGCCGATGGCCCGGATGGTCTCAGGTGAAGCTGCCCTTCCGGGTTCTTACCCCAAGCTGTCGGTTGGGCCTACCCAGGCGCCGATAGCACTGTTAGCCGCTGGCGTACATCCCGGGACAACAATTCGAAATGGCTCTCGCATACTCGCAAGACCAGCCAGCGTCCGTGCCGCACCGCTTTGCCCTCAGTGTCTCAAGTAACCGCCA
>FWPV01010483.1_pt1 | contig 15148 bp, 18 predicted proteins | sample 2228371 | NCBI WGS metagenome assembly FWPV01 (sample SAMEA103939776, study PRJEB20133) | metagenome | reverse complement strand
GGTGAGAAGGTGGTTTTTGATGATATCCTTCTAGTAAAAACAAACAATACTCAAGTTATTGGTACACCAATCGTATCCGGCGCGAAAGTAATCGGGAAAGTCCTGCGCCATGGATTGGGCAAAAAAATTATCGGGCTCACATATAAGCCGAAGAAGCGCGAGCGCCGAAGATTTGGTCATAGGCAACCATTTACAGAAGTCTCAATCGAGAAGATTGAATACAAAACTAGAACCGCACGTAAGGCCGAGGCAACCGAAGCCAATCAGGCTGAGAATGCAGGAGAGGCAGCCGAATAGACTTGCCGACGGCCCGTTTGGAGGTGAAAAGAATTGGCACATAAAAAAGGAGTAGGTAGCTCACGGAACGGACGAGACAGCAAGTCGAAGAGGCTGGGCGTCAAGGAGTTTGCCGGAGAATACGTAAAAGCCGGAAGCATTCTTATTAGGCAGCGTGGCACGAAAATCCATCCGGGATTGAACGTAGGCCGCGGTGGCGACGATACCCTATTCGCCTTGGTGGACGGCTACGTGAAGTTCGAAGGCAAGCAGACGCGGAAAGTAAGCGTGTATCCTTCCGTAGCATAAAAAACAGGAGCAATAATCCCCTCCCGTGTTATGATGGGAGGGGATTCTCCTTTAAGAATCCTTGCGACTCGATTATCGTTCCGATGATCGGGTCGTTTTATTATGGGTCCCTTGCAAAGGAGAGCGGCGGTGTTCGTTGATGAGGCAACAATTAGCGTAAAGGCTGGCGACGGCGGCGATGGAATGGTAGCTTTCCGGCGCGAGAAATTTGTGCCTAGAGGTGGCCCAGCCGGCGGTGATGGCGGCAGGGGCGGCAACGTCATCTTAGTCGCAGATGGCCGCCTGACAACCTTGATTGATTTCCATTACAAGCGTAGTTACAAAGCGCCCAGGGGCGGCGACGGCGGCCCAAACAACATGACTGGCAAAGATGGCGAGGATCTTTATATTCACCTGCCAGTTGGTACTCAAGTTTACGATGCCGACTCCGGTAAACTCATTGTTGACTTGGACAGCGAAGGCCAGATGTTTATCGTCGCACGAGGAGGCAGAGGCGGACGCGGCAATGCTAGATTTGCCACTCCCACCCAGCGAACGCCAAGGTTTGCCGAACCCGGAGAACCGGGAGAGGAACGAAATCTTCGGCTCGAGCTAAAGCTGCTTGCAGACGTCGGGCTAATTGGCTTCCCAAACGTGGGTAAATCCACATTGATTGCTAAAGTTTCGGCAGCCAGACCAAAGATAGCAAACTATCCGTTTACCACGCTTACGCCAAATCTCGGCGTAGTCAGAGTTGATGAAGAAACCTCCTTCGTCATGGCAGACATCCCTGGTCTAATTGAGGGCGCTCACGCAGGAGCAGGTCTGGGCGACAGGTTTCTTCGCCATATTGAGCGAACTCGACTTCTTGTCCACATCATTGACGTCTCTGGCATGACAGGACGAAATCCGGTGAATGACTTCGATGTCATTAACCGAGAGCTTAGGCTCTATAGCCCTTCATTGGCAGAGCTTCCCCAAGTAGTTGCGTTGAATAAGGTAGATGTCAGCGGTGCAATGGAAACGGCGAGGGAGCTTGCCCCTATATTCGAATCAAGAGGGTTCAAGACATTTGCAATCTCGGCGGCGACAGGCTTCGGCGTACAAGAATTGATCCGTTTCCTAGCTGAAGAGCTTCGCAAATTAGATAAGGTTGTCCCAACCCCGGCAGAAGCATATGAAACGGTTCGGCTTGCACCCGAAAAGAAAGATCTCAAACGCTGGGAAGCCAAGAAAGTCGGCGACCATGAGTTCGTAGTTGAAGGAAAGCGGTTGGAAAGCGAGGTCGCTATGACAAACATAAATAATGAAGTAGCGTTACGCCGCCTGCACAGGAAGCTGGATCGCCTAGGCGTATTAAAGGCGCTCAAAGAGCTTGGAATTAAAAGTGGCGACACAGTTAGGATCGGTGCGATTGAGTTTGACTACTTAGCCGATGAAGAAGTAGAATAATACGGTAGGCATCAAAGTGAACAAGAAAGTTAGAAGAGTTGTAATAAAAGTTGGCACAAGCACGCTAACGGACAACAGCGGCAGGATAGAACGCCCATATTTGACATCGCTAGCCAGCCAGATTGCAAGTCTTAGATCGCAAGGAATTGACGTCGTGCTTGTAACATCAGGAGCGATCAGAGCCGGAATGGAGCGGATGGGTTTGGCTGAGCGCCCGACAACAATGCCGGAGAAGCAAGCCGCAGCCGCCGTTGGTCAGGGTCTGCTTATGCAAATGTATTCCGAGATATTTGAATGGCATGGCATCACTACGGGGCAGGTGCTTCTTACCCGCGAAGACTTCGGCGACCGTAGGCGCTATCTCAACGCACGAAACACCATGCTAGCGCTCTTCCGCCATGGTGTAGTACCAATAGTTAACGAAAATGACACGGTTGCTGTGGATGAAATTCGAGTGGGCGACAATGATAACCTTGCGGCTCTTGTTGCGTCGAGCCTTGGCGCAGACTTACTTATCCTTCTTTCCGACGTGCCTGGATTGTGCAAAACAGATCCGGTAAAATCTGAGCCGCCAGAAGTTATACCACTTGTCTCCAAAATTGACGAAAGTATCTGGGCAATTGCGGGCAAAGCTCGAAATGGCACCGGCGGCATGCGCACAAAAATTGAAGCGGCTGAAATAGCAACAAAATCGGGAGTTACGATGGTCATAGCCCATGGAAGGCTACCGAACATAATCATTGATACAGTTGCCGGCAAGCCGGTCGGCACAAAATTTGTTCCTCAGAGGTCAACCCTAAGCGGGCGGAAACGATGGATCGCCTTTGGTGCTAATGTTCGTGGTGCCGTAATAGTAAACGAAGGCGCAAAACAAATGATTCTAGAGGGAGGCAAGAGCCTCCTAGCCGCCGGAATTATAGGCGTGCAAGGAAACTTCTCCGCAGGTGACCTAGTGAAAATCATAGACGAGGAAGGAAACCAATTTGCCCGAGGATTCGTCAATTATAGTGCAAGTGAAGTTGATAAAATCAAGGGCCGGCAAAGCTCAGAAATCGAAGATATACTTGGATACAAAGACTTCGACGAAGTAATCCATAGAGATAATATGGCGTTGGGAATCTAGCGTTTGTTTTACACCAACGCCAAACCGATGCAGGTAAAACCTGCGAAAGCTGGATATTGCTCATGTCTCGAATAGGCATAATGGGAGGTACATTCGATCCTCTGCATTGGGCTCACCTGATCATAGCAGAGGAATCAAGAGAAAGATTCAGTCTGTGCAAGGTAATTTTTATTCCAGCCGGCCAACCCCCGCATAAGCTTGACTATCCCGTTTCCGACGCTGAGCACAGATACGCCATGACATTGCTAGGAACGGCATCCAACCCCTACTTCGAGGTTTCTAGACTCGAAATCGAGCGTCCAGGTCCTTCTTACTCGGTTGACACAATTCGCAAACTAAAAGGAATTTATGGGCAAAAAACGGAAATATATTTTATTGTAGGTGCCGACGAAATTCTCGAAATCGAGAGCTGGCACGAATCAGACCAGCTTCCTGACCTTGCGCGATTCATTGTCGCACCAAGACCCGGTTTCGATCTAACATCGCTGGAGCGTCATCTGCCGGTGAAATTTTTGAGAAGCATCGAAGTACTTCCTATCACACCGGTAGACATCTCGGCTACGAATCTGAGAGCAAGAATTGCCAGCGGTAAGACGATCAAATACTTGGTGCCCGAGGAAGTCGAGTGGTATATTCATAAGCACAGCTTATATTTGGAGGGAGGGCAAGATGGCGCATAGGCTCTCTCGTTTGGCGGGTAATAACCGAGGCATTGCACCAATATTGCTTGTTCTAATTGTAATTATCTGCCTCGCAGCAGCAGTTGGCCTTGGAACGCTATTAGGCTACTACACCGCCCACAGCGGATTTTCGCGCAAGGTCAAAGAAATTATCGAACCCCCCTTCGATGGCAAGAAAGTCGTCCGCATATTAATAATTGGAGAGGATGATACGGGAAAAAGAAACGAAGCAAAGCGTGGTCTTTCAGATTCGATAATTATCGCCTATGTTGACTTTGAAAAAAAGCGGATGGCAGCTCTCTCAATTCCACGTGACACCAGAGTAGACCTTAATGGCTATGGGGGCAGCCAGAAAATTAACGCCGCACATGTATTCGGCGGACCAATGCTAACTAGATTAGCCGTTGCCCAACTCACGGGCATCGAGGCAGATTATTATATAAAAACGAACACCAAGGGATTTAAAAAATGCGTGGATATTCTTGGCGGCGTAGAAATTGACGTTGAAAAAAATATGCATTACGTGGATAAGTGGGGCGGCTTATATATAAACCTAAAGAAAGGCAGGCAAGTACTCGACGGCGAACACGCAATGCAGTACGTTCGCTTCCGCCACGATGCCATGGGGGATATCAGCCGCATTCAAAGGCAACAGAAATTCCTGCGTGCCCTAGCGCAAAAGGCGGTCTCGCCACTTAACTTGCCCAAGTTGCCCCAATTGATATCTACCATGCTGGCAAACGTCGAAACTGACATGACCCCGCGTGACTTGATTGCATTGGCAAAGCTCGCATCTGAACTTGACCTTAATCAAGTAGAGATGGAAACGCTTCCCGGCGCTCCACAAAATATTAACGGAATTAGTTATTGGATTGCAGACTCGCAGAAAACCGCCGAGGTTGTGGCAAAACTTTTCTTCCCACCGGATCCGGCACCAGTACCTGCAAAGATTGAAGTGCTCAACGGAAGCGGAGTAAAGGGTGTTGCAAGGAAAGTTGCCGAAAGCCTAAAGCAAAACGGCTACGAAGTAACGTCAGTCGGCAATGCCCCCAGTTTCGATTATTCAACTAGCGAGATAGTATGCCGAATGAGAAACGATGAGGCTGCGCGTCATGTTGCAGCCGTCACAGGCATTAGCATCATCAAACACGAAATAAACGAATCTGCCGATGCCGATCTAACAATAATCATCGGCAAGGACCGAGCGCTGGCATTTCAAGGGACGTAGAGGACGCATTGTCACCTAAAGCAATTCTAACTTCGGAAAAAAAGGCAAAACTTGCACTGTCAGCGGCTGAAGATAAAAAGGCTGTTAACCCAGTTGTTCTCGATGTCCGCGACAGAACAATAATGACCGACTTTTTCCTTATCGCGACAGGCACATCCGATGTTCATATCAAAGCCATCGCCGACAATATCATAGAAAAGTTCACAGATAAAGGCATAAAGAACAAGCGCGTTGAAGGCTATGAAGAAGCAGTTTGGGTGCTCTTGGATTATGGCGACGTGATTATCCATATCTTCGCACCACGTGAGCGTGAGTATTACAATCTTGAATCATTCTGGACGGGTGCTGAGAGCAATAGCCCTCCGCAACTCAGCCCCGAAGAGAGGCAGGGTGAAACCTATGTCCCAGGAACTGAACTACGAACAGGAACGTGAAATAGAGCGGTTGATAGCACTAGCAAACCTCCAGCGGATGAGAGGCAAGCTTGCAGAAGCTGAAGACTCAGCCCGAAAGGCTCTCGACATAAGTCCAAATGACGTGACAATTCGCGAGCTTCTGGCGGATATCCTACACGAAAATGGCAAGCTTGAAATAGCACTTAGCGAGTATCGTTCGGCGCTTGATCTTGCGCCTGGAAAAGAGTCGATCGAAAAAAAGTTTGCCAGGGTAACACTTGAGATAGCCCAGCGGGAACGAGAGCGAGCTCTTGCCAAAGACATCCTTGAGAACCCGCAAAAATATGCCATTCCTGAGAGGAACCCTGTTCTTGCTTTTATCTTTGCACTAGTGCCAGGCTGCGGCCAGTTCTACAACCGCGACTACTTCAAAGGATCAATTATATTGGGAATTTTTATGGCTTTTATTGTCAGCATCGCCACACTTACCCATACCTACGGCAATGTGCGAGATATACCAACCCTTATCCAAAGCATACACCCGGCGGCAATTTTCATAGGCGTAGGAGCGCTTGCCGCGTATATATATGGCCTCTTCGATGCCGCATTCTCCGCACGCAAGACAAGTCGGAGCGAAAACTTACAAACCTGAACTAATCATTCTGGCAACCTACCCCTAACATTAGGAGGAATCGTTTTTGGCTAGCTCAAATATGCCCCTAAAACGCCCTCCCGGAGCGTCCTTTGTGCTTCCGGGAAATCCAATTGAATTTCAGCCAATCCTTAAATTCGATCTGCCCAAATCAGGCTTATCCCTAAGCCGACCCTGCGAGCCCGGGCAGTTCTATGGAGTTATAGGACAGATGTGTGCGCTCCTTTGGAGGGAAGCCGAACCTTTTGAGATTTGGGGACACCCGTTCAAGTTTGCCTTCAATTGCGAGCTAAAATTTCAAAAAGGCGAAAAAACATTTTCAGCAGGCGAACTTTGCCGCGACATTACCGTCACCCCAGAAGCGACAATTTTTACTTATGAAGGTAATGGCATAAAAATTAGAAAAATTATCATCGCTCCTATTAAACAACCCGGAATAGCCATACTCTTTGATATTCAGGAAGGAGCCCCGTTTAGAATAATATTCTCATACGAGTCAGACCTCAAGCTTATGTGGCCAGCAGATTGGCAATCACGACAGCCCGAGTATGCGCTCGACGAAGCGACAGGTGCGTGGGCAATTATCTCGAGCGCAGAAGAACATACTGTCCTGATTGGCGCGCCGGGAACAAAAGTTTGCAACCTTGGTCTTCATAATAAAACCCGCCTTATTGCAATTGACGTATCTGCAGAAGAGGCTTCTACCTCATATGTGCCAATTGTTATTGCCGGGGACATTAGGGGAGTCAATCAAGCTAGGACGACCTTTGTGGAGATTAGACAAAACATACCTAGCATAGCCACCGAAGTTTCAAATTATTATCGCAACCTAATTGATAATACCCTAATAATTGAGACACCGGATGCTGAGCTCAATAAAGCATTTCTTTGGGCAAAAGTTGGCATAGATAAGTGCTTCATAGAGACCCCTTCAATCGGCGCTGGCTACGTTGCAGGATGGAATACTTCGGGCGATAGCGGCAGACCTGGATTTGGATGGTACTTTGGTCGCGACTCGTCGTGGGAATCATTTGCCGCATGCCTCTATGGCCAATTTGAAAAAGTTCGACATAACCTCAACCTCATGGCAAAGCACCAGATCCTCTTCGGTGAGAACAGAGGAAAGATATACCACGAGTTAAGTGCAGCCCACGACTTCTGCTTCGACAAGAACTACGCCTACGTAGCCGGCGACTCAACGCCGCTTTTTATTATAGACATGGCGACCTACCTCCGCTGGACCGGCGACCTTGATTATATCAAGATGAATTGGGGGCGAATACGGTATGCGGTGGACTGGTGCTATCGGATGGACGTAGACCGCGACTTACTTATAGACAATCCACCCGCAGGACACCAATGGTATGATTACGGCGAGAAAAACATGGTAGACCTTGTCGCCATCTGGGCACATGCCCTCGATCAAGCAGCATGGATGGGCAGATTGTTGAATGATTCCGACGCCGAGCAATGGGCAGCGGATGCATCTAAGGTACGCCTGATACTCAATTCCGATTTCTGGAATAGCAGGCGAGGTTACATTTACGATCGCAAACTCCCAGACGAAACGTTCTCCGAGATTACAACCGCCAATCCAGCAGTTCCACTGCTATGGGGACTAATTCAACCAGAGAAGGCTCAACGATCCATCAACGTGCTCTTCAGCCCTGCTATGTTCACTCCTTGGGGGACAAGAACTAATTCGAACCAAGATAAAATTTATAAGCCGTGGGGGTATCATGAAGGAACCGTATGGCCTTTGGTAACGGGTTGGGCGTCCCTAGCGGCATACAGAAACCATCGCCCAGAGGAAGGCTTCCGTGCACTTAAGGCAAATGCCGAACTTACCGAGGATTTCTGTCTAGGATATATAACTGAGGTACTTGGCGGTGATGAGCGACTTCCCGGCGGGTGTCCCCACCAAGGTTGGTCGGAAGCAATGGTTATTATGCCGCTAGCCGAGGGGCTGCTTGGACTGGATGCAAATATCATCGAAGGCACAATCCGTTTTGCGCCACACTTGCCGCGGGAGTGGGACAATGTGAATATTCGCAATTTCCGCGCAGGGAACAATACCTTTGACTTGAATTTTTCTAGGAAAAACTCCACAATTTCTGCCCTTGTTCGTCGCACCTCTGGCAGGGAACCTTTGAGCCTTAATTTCAGCCCGGCAATCCCAAAAGATGCCAATCCAAAATGTGTGGTAGCGAACGGCACAACACTGCCTAAAGAAGCGTGGGACTTGCAGACAACAGCAACCGATAGACATATCGAGATAGTCCTACCAATCGGAGATAAACTGGAGATAGAGATAACCATCTAACAACCTTGCCGTAAAACTTTTCATGTGCAGGCTATATTTGTACTGGATACAATTCTTTCAACCGCAACCCGCAGACTGCAGGTAATGCAAAGTTTGACAGAAAATATATAAATTTTGTATACTTTACTTCCGTTCCGTTTGTTTAGGAAAGCTCGCGGAAAGAATGTTTGAGAATCTTACCGAAAAACTTCAGAATGTTTTCAAGAAACTGCGTGGCAAGGGCACACTATCCGAGCAAGATGTTGCTGATGCCTTGCGAGAAATACGGCTTGTTTTGCTCGAAGCTGACGTTAATTACAAAGTTGTAAAGGATTTTACAAGTTCGGTTAAAGAACGTGCTATCGGCAAGGATGTGCTAGAAAGCCTAACTCCAACACAGCAGGTGGTCAAAATCATCAATGAAGAGTTGACGGCACTGCTCGGTGGTTCGGAGTCCGGGCTTGACTTATCTGGCAAGCCGGCAGTTATAATGCTGGTCGGTCTTCATGGATCGGGCAAAACAACAAGTGCCGCCAAAATTGCAAACATGGTGCGCAAGCAAGGTCGGAGACCGCTACTTGTCGCGCTTGACGTATATCGGCCGGCAGCTGTAAAGCAACTGCAGGTGTTGGGAGATCAATTAGGCGTGCCAGTGTTTTCGCTCGGCGACAAGCATGATCCTGTAGACATTGCAAAGGCGGCTGTTAACTCGGCGGCAAATGCGAGCCAAGACGTAGTGATTATGGATACTGCAGGCCGTCTGCACATTGATGAAGAGCTAATGGGTGAACTTTCTCGTATCCGCGACGCTGTTTCGCCCAAGGAAATTCTCCTTGTCGTGGATGCGATGACCGGGCAGGATGCTGTGAACATTGCAGAGCAGTTTAACAATGCCCTTGGTGTTACCGGGTTCATCCTAACGAAGCTCGACGGAGATGCGCGGGGCGGTGCTGCGCTTTCGATTAAGGCTGTTACAGGACGGCCGATCAAGCTTGTAGGCGTCGGTGAGAAACTTGATGCCCTTGAGCCATTCCATCCCGAACGGATGGCATCACGAATTCTGGGGATGGGCGATGTGCTCAGCTTGATCGAAAAGGCTGAGGCTGTCATTGATAAACAAAAGGCTGAAGATCTCGAGCGCAAGCTTAGAGAAAACAAATTCGATTTTGAAGACTATCTCGAGCAGCTTCAGCAAATGCGAAAGATGGGGCCGCTCGACCAAATTCTGAGCATGATCCCGGGATTTAATACGCGTGCAGTACAGGGGATGGAAATTGATGAGCGACAGTTGGCGCGAACAGAGGCAATCATTCGGTCTATGACAAAACAAGAGCGCCAGCATCCCGAGATATTAAATGGTAGTCGAAGACGCCGGATTGCCAACGGAAGCGGCACCAGCATTCAGGAAGTCAACCGATTGATCAAGCAGTTTGAAGAAATGAAAAAAATGATTAGGGGACTTGCTGATATTGAGCACGGGGGCCGCAAGAGGAAGGCATTTTCGTGGCCATTCTGATATAATAGGTTCAGTTGCCAGTATAGGCTGGAATACAACAAATTGCAAAATTTACAAATACCGAGGAGGTTAGGCTTTGGCAGTAAAGATAAGACTTAGGAGGATGGGAGCTCGCAGCAAGCCATTCTATAGGCTGGTAGTAGCTGACAGCCGATCACCACGTGACGGGCGGTTCATTGATATGTTGGGATATTACAATCCACGAACAGAGCCGCCGGTGATAAATGTAGACGCAGAGAAAGCCCTTTTATGGCTAGGGCGTGGCGCTCAACCTACTGATACAGCTGCGGCGCTACTAAAAAAGGCGGGTATTTCTCATAAAGCTCTCGGAAATGAAGAGAAAAAAGAACCTGTTATGGAGGCTGAGCCCGCGATAGAAACGGAAGCAACGGGCGAGTCAAAAAGCAAATCTACTCGGCGGCGAAAAACTTCCCAAGAAGACGAAGCGGCTCAGGTAGAAACCACATCTGCGACCGAAACAGGAGACTCTGACGACTCTCGGGCCGCAGAAGAAAATACTGAATAGCAGGGGCTACAGGACCGAGATACAGGCCGTAAGGGCCACCGACGTGTGTTACATCTTAAAAGATTGTGTCTCATGTCGCGTGCCTGCATCCAGATTCCTTTCAGCCCTGCGTCTGAAAGGAGTGTTCAGATTGAAGGAATTGATAGAATATCTCGTCAAAGCACTAGTTGACGAGCCGGCACAGGTGGATATCAGGGAGATTGCAGGTGAAGAATCCACAACTTTTGAAATTCGGGTGGCGCCAAACGATCTTGGTAAGGTGATCGGCAAACAAGGCAAAATTGCAAATGCGCTTCGTACGGTGGCTAAAGCTGCGGCAATGCGTGAAAAAAAACGCGTATATCTAGAGATCATCCCCTAAGAACCTTATCACTGTATAATTCAGCAGTTACAAAAGGAGGGCATTAGGGCCTAACCGTGCCTGCCGTCTTCTCGGAAGGCTAGTTGCTGCCAAAATGTTAGTCAAGCGTAGGGTTAAAGTAAAAGCTGTTGTTACTGAAGAGTTCAAAAATCAGCTGATATCACAGCTGGAGCGGGCTCTTCAGCAGGTAAAACAAACCCAGCACCAAATTGAAACTCAAGGCAGGCGTTATCTTTCGGAGCTCGAAGGTAGAGACCCGGCACAGGCAGCAGTTTTCGCCAAGAAACTCGAACGACAGAAACACAAACAGGAAGCAGTAAAGGCTAGGCTAGTTGATGAGCTCGCAAAAACTCGGATGCTAGAATTGGGAACCGAGCATCCTCAGGGGACTATTGAGGGACTTGTAGAGATAAACGTGGGCGATAACATCAACGAAAAGCTCGGTGCGGCAGAGCTGATCATCGAAGATGGCATTGTCAAAGAAATACGCAACCACTGATGACAAAAGATGAGTGGAACGTTTTAATAGGCGAAGTAGTTGCTCCATTTGGTCGTGTGGGCGAAGTAAAAGTGCTGCCATACACCGATTACCCGGAGCACTTTTTAGAGCTTAAGGAGGTTTGGGCGCAGCGAGGTAAGGAAGGAAAAAACTTAAGAATTGAGGCAGCTCGGCAACATAAAAACTTAATCGTTGTGAAATTCGAGGGTTTCGATAATATCTCGGCGGCTGAGCAGCTTAGGGGAGCAAAGCTTTACATTCGTGAAGAGGATCTGATACCTCTTGGGAAAGATGAGTACTACGTACATGATATAATCGGCTTAGAGGTGGTTACGCCTGAGGGAAAGAACCTTGGCAAGGTCAAAGAAGTCATTCGCGGCGTGGCAAATGATGTATACGTGACTGAGCGAGCAATGATTCCAGCCGTGAAGGAATTTGTTGTAAGCATTGATCTTCGCAAGAAACGGATGGTCGTGCGTCCCATCCCGGGAATGGTTGAAGGCGATGAGGGTTGATATTCTTACCATCTTTCCGGAAATGGTGCGTTGTGGGGTGGATTACAGCATTCTTAAGCGTGCTCAGGAGAACCATCTCCTGGAAATTCACGTACATAATATCAGGGATTTTGCAGAAGACAAGCACAGAACCACCGACGAGCCACCATACGGCGGGGGCGCCGGTATGGTGATGAAACCTGAGCCGATTTTCAAAGCCGCAGAGCATGTAAAAGCCGAGTGTTGGACTGAGCAAAGCAGGATTATTCTAACAACGCCCCAAGGGCAACTTTTTAATCAAGAGAAAGCTGTTGAGCTGTCAAAGTGTCCACATTTGGTTTTTATCTGTGGCCATTATGAAGGGGTGGATGAACGCGTCCGAGAGCATTTGGTAACAGATGAGTTCTCGATTGGAGACTATATTTTGACAGGCGGCGAGCTGCCCGCTTTGGTTATGCTCGATGCAATCGCAAGGTTGATACCGGGTGTCCTGGGAACCGAGCAGTCTGCTTTGGAGGAGTCTTTCTCAGAAGGTTTGCTCGAGTACCCGCAATATACTCGACCGGCAGAGTTTCGAGGCTGGCGAGTGCCGGATGTTCTCCTATCAGGGCATCATGCTGAAATTGAGAAATGGCGTAGAATTCAGTCGCTGAAACGGACGCTTGAGCGAAGACCAGACCTTTTGGAAAAGGCGCATCTCACCGAAGAAGACAGACGAATCCTTGACGAACTGAGAAAGTCGAAGGGTTCGGAGCCAAATTGTTGAAAAACTTACCGAATGCAAGAGTCTTCTATTCAGAAGATTCCTCTGCAATACTAAATCTAGCAATACTTACCAAAAGGAGTAGTTGAAATGTCAACAGTAATTCAAGAGATCGAAAAGGAACAACTAAAAGCTGAGAAGCCAGAAATCAACGTTGGTGACACAGTACGAGTCCATGTTCGGGTTATAGAGGCCGGCAAGGAGCGCATTCAGGTTTTCGAAGGCATTGTAATTGCAAAGCGCCATGACTCGGTGCGTGAAACCTTCACAGTGCGAAAGATATCACATGGGATTGGCGTTGAACGGACTTTCCTGCTACACAGCCCAAGGATAGCAAAAATTGAGGTAGTACGTAGAGGAAAGGTGCGCCGTGCGAAGCTGTTCTACTTGAGGGAGAAGATAGGAAAAGCAACGCGAATAAAGGAAGACAAGAACCGCGGATAATGGAGTGGCTTGCTAACCTTAAAATTGAATATGTCATAATTGCATCTGTCGTTTTGCTTGTGCTTCGCCTGTGGCTTGGTCGCTATAAAACCGTTATTGCTAAGTCGGCTGCAGAGATAGTCGAGTCGGTTTTAATCGCCGTTGTCCTAGTTTTCTTGATTATTCGGCCCTTCATAATCCAAGCGTTTTTCATTCCATCGGGTTCTATGGAGCCAACTCTTTTAGTTCACGACCACATTTTGGTCAACAAATTCATTTATCGGTTCAAAGAGCCTCAGCGGGGGGATATAATTGTCTTCAAAGCGCCGGAGAATGCTACTTCCGATGGAGTTGAGCGTGACTATATTAAGCGGCTCATCGGCTTGCCTGGCGACGTGATTGAGGTTCGCAATGGGATACTTTATAGAAACGGAAAACCCGTTCGCGAACCATATATCAAAGAGCCTATGGATTATGAAATGCCGCCGTTCAAAGTCCCAAAAGGGAAGCTATTCGTTATGGGTGACAACCGAAACGATAGCAACGACAGCCACAGGTGGGGCCCACTCGATCGAAACCGTGTTCTCGGAAAGGCACTAGTAATATTCTGGCCACCCAACCGAATAGGAATTCCTCACTGAAAATTTTGCCCAGCTTTTGATAGATGAAGGCAAACTAGCCGAAAGTGGCTAAAAAGCAGGATACCACAGACAATGGATTGGCTGGCAAACGTCAGAATTGAATACGTTGTTACGGCAGTTGTCATACTTTTCATCGCAAGGCTATTGCTCGCACGTTATAAGACTCCGATTGGTAAATCTGCTGCCGAAGTAGTTGAGGCGGCGCTTGTGGCAATAATTCTTGTTTTCCTCATAATTCGCCCATTTTTCGTTCAAGTATATATAATCCGCTCTGCCTCGATGGAGCCAACTCTACGCGAAGGCGACCATATACTTCTCAATAAACTTGTCTACCGCTTGCGGCCTCCTAGGGATGGAGAAATAATTGTATTCAAAGCGCCCAAGAGTTGGACCGCCGAAGGAGTTGAGCGGGAATTCATAAAAAGGCTGATCGGTGTGCCTGGCGACCTGATAGCTGTCAAAAATGGAAAACTCTTTCGAAATGGAAAGCCAGTAAACGAACCATACATAAAAGAACCAATGAACTATGAAATGGACCCTATACGCGTGCCCAGAGGCAAAATCTTTGTGATGGGCGACAACCGAAACAACAGTAATGACAGCGTAAAAGAAGGTTTGCTTGACTCGAAACGTATACTTGGGAAATCAATAGCCATATTTTGGCCACCTAGCCGAGCAGGGATTACAAGGTAATATCGTTTGTTTAGCAATTTTGAGTGCTAATATATCCTAAAGAAAAACTTAGGGCAAGGATGTGGGCAAGGGATGTGGGAGAGCCGAGATTCTGCAGATTTGTGGCACCACGAGCGAGCAGCCCGCGAACAGGGTTATCGCATAATTGCCGGTGTTGATGAATCAGGCAGAGGACCTCTAGCTGGACCTGTAGTTGCGGCAGCGGTTGTTCTTCCCTTTGAATGTGATATTAGCGGCATATACGACTCAAAACAACTTTCCCCAACAAACCGCGAAGTTGCATTCGAAAGAATTTTAAACCTTGCGCTCAGCATTGGAATTGGTATTGTAGACCCCGAAGAAATAGATCGGCTTAACATTCTTAATGCTACTTATCAGGCAATGCGGATTGCAATTAGCAAGCTAACCATTGTCCCCGACATCTTTCTAGTTGATGGTTATCCGATTCGAAATTTTGAACTTCCGCAAATAGGAATAATTGAAGGCGACTGCAAGAGCGCCAGCATAGCGGCTGCTTCTATTATTGCAAAGGTCACGCGAGATCGCCTTATGCTCGACTATGACAGGTTGTATCCCCAGTATGGCTTTGCGAAACACAAAGGCTACCCTACGGAAGAGCATTTGCAAAACCTTGCCATCTACGGACCTTGTGAAATCCATCGAAAAACGTTTGGTCCTGTGGCGCAGGAGTTGAACCTTTTATGGCCACGCCAAAATCTACCCTCGGGCGAACAGGCGAAGATAGAGCCGTAAGGCATCTGGAATCACTTGGCTACACGATTATTGAGAGAAACTATCGGTGCAGCCAAGGTGAGATTGATGCGGTTGCTTATGAT
>FWPV01010482.1_pt1 | contig 15152 bp, 9 predicted proteins | sample 2228371 | NCBI WGS metagenome assembly FWPV01 (sample SAMEA103939776, study PRJEB20133) | metagenome | reverse complement strand
CCCTACGCCAAGCAGACGCACCACCGAGGGGTATCGCACTGGCCCGTCATCGGCACACTGCTGCGGCTGGGGTATATTCTCCTGGTCTTCATGCTGATCAACACCATTGGGCGGTGGATCATCTTCGGCAACCCCAAGGGGTGGGGAGATCTCCTGCTCTCGCTTATCCTGTGGATGGTGCGACATCCCGCGCAGGCCGGCGCGTGGATCGTGGGGGAATGCCTTGCCGATATGTTGCACGCCCTGACGGACCGCCTGTGGCCCGCAAAGGTGCACACGGCTTCGGTCCGCTGGCGCCTGCGGAACCGGGCGTGAGCACCGGGCCTTAGCCTGCGGCCGTCGGGACGACCACAGGGTTGCGGAGCGTGCCCAACCGTTCTATCGTGGCCTCTACCACATCGCCCGGCCTCAAGTACCATGAAGTGTCGGGTTCTCGCCCCAGCGCGACGCCCGACGGGGTGCCCGACGCAATCACGTCCCCGGGCTCCAGGCCCATGCGGGACCAATAGGAGATGAGGGCTGCAAAGTCATAGATGAGGTCGCTGGTGTGCCCTCGCTGGCGGACCTCGCCATTCACGCGCAGTTCCATCCCCAGGACGTGCGGGTCGGGCAATTCGTCAGCCGTGAGAAGGTACGGCCCCATCGGGCAGGAAGTGGGGAAGTTCTTGCCCAAGGTGAGGAATCCGGCCTTCATTTCCGCCCGCTGCACCTCGCGGGCACTCACATCATTGAGGATGGTGTACCCGGCCACATGTCGCAATGCCTGTTCCGGCGAGATGTTCGTTCCCCCCACGCCGATGACCGCCGCCAGTTCCACCTCGTAGTCCAGTTTCTGGACCCATGGCGGCATCACAATGGGCGCGTCAGGGCCGACAACCGATGACGGCGCTTTGAGAAAGCCCAGGGGCATCTCCGGCGGCTGGGCCGTCAGGCCCCTTGTCTCCTCCAGATGTTTGCGAAAATTGAGACCCGGGCAGATGATCTTGCCCGGACGGGCGATGGGGGCCTCCAGGCGCACGCCGCCCAGCGGGATCGCAACGCCATACGGCAACCCATCCCAAGCACGCAAGGCCGCATCCAGCATCTTGCGGAGCACACCAAGGCTCTTGGCCCATGAACGGAGCAGCGGAAGCATATCGTTGGGGATCGGCGCATACCGACTGCCCGGGAACGCCCAGGCCCGGGCCCGGGCTACGTCCAGCACGTAGGGCCCATCGGGGCGCTCCACCAGGATTCCAAGCCTCTCGCATTTTCGGCTCTTCGCGGGACAATAGCGCACGAGTTTCATGGAAGTCTCCTCGCAACGATTGTCAGAGCGACTCGGTCGCATCTAGGCACGGATCATGACAAGCATCATCTTGAACCGCCGGGTGGCCTTCAGGGCATGGGGTTTGTGCGCGGGCATCAGGATCATTTCGCCGGCACGCACGCGGAAGGGCGTCCCCGCGATGGTGATTTCGGCTTCTCCGTCCAGGACGAACACCAGCGCGTCAAACGGCGCGGTATGTTCACTCAATCCCTGCCCCTCATCAAAGGCGAACAGCGTTACCGTGCCGGTCTTCTGGCTGACGATTTCGCGGCTGACCACCGCGCCATCCTGGTAGGCCACCAGTTCCGACGGGCTCACGACTTGCGCGTCCAGGCTACCCATGGGTGCCCTCCTTCGGTTGAGGATCGGTGTGCGCCCATGATACCACACTTCGGCCCCCGAAGCAATGTGCGCCGACCCGTGCCGGCAACTCTCTTCGGCTTTGTTGAGAATCGCCGGGACAGCAAGTAGGCCCTTGACATCCTTAACCCCTCCTACACCCTCCGGCTTGGGCGGGAATGGGTGAGGCAGAACGGCTCGGCGGCCAAGGACGCCCAGTTACCCTTGCCCAAGAGGCCAAATGCCTCTCACGACGATCCAATAGAGGTGTCAACCCCTGTTCAATTTCCATAGAGAATTGCTACCCGCGAGTGCGAAGAGGTTGACGGAAAATGAGACTAGGGTTATAATCAGCATATGATTGGAGGCGGGGGTTTGCTTCTCGCCCATGTAAAAGCAGGCAAGGTGAGAGAAGATGGCCCTTAAGGGGAACCTGAAGGATTTCGGCGTTGCCCAACTGCTCAACCTAATCCACATCGCCCGGAAGACAGGCGCCCTCTTTGTCCGGAGCAATGGGTTGTCGGCCACGTTGTACTTCCGCGAAGGGAAGTTGCTCGGCGCGTATCAGGACAGCCGAGATGACAGCCTTCTGGCCCTGCTCCAGCGCGCCGGCAAGATCACGCCCCAACAGGCGGAAAGCGTCCTGTCTCGCGCCGAGACGCGCACCGACAAGGAGATCGGGCTCCTCCTCCTTCACAACAACTACGTAACCCAGAAGGATATTCTCCAGGTGGTGCGGGCCGCGTCCCTGGAGACCGTCTACGCCATCTTCGGCCTCACCGACGGCACCTTTCAGTTTGACCCCAACCGCATGCTTCCCCAGGAAAAGATCGGTGTCCCCATTGACCTGGACAACGTTATCTTGGAAGGGACGCGGCGGTTGAAGGAATGGGCACAGTTGCAAGCGGAATTGCCCGACCTGGACGTGGCCCTGAAGTTCACCGACAAGCCCGGGACTTCCCTGAAGAACATCAGCCTGAGCGTGGAGGAGTGGCGGGTCATCTCCTTCATCAGCCCGCGCAATACCATCCGCCAAATCGCCCAATACATCGGCCTGAGCGAGTTTCAGATCCGCAAGATCGTATACGGCCTCTTGTCGGCGGGGCTGGTGGAACTGGTGAAGCCAGAAGGAGTCGCGCCGCGTGGCTTGCCGGGAGTCCCACCTTCGCCCGCGGTCAAGCGGGGGATCGTCCTGCGCTTGATCGACAAAATTCGCCGCATCAGCTGACCCGGAGGAACTGCCGAATGCAAGCGGTCAAAATGGTAATCACCGGCCCTTTCAACGCAGGCAAGACGGAGTTCATCAAGACCATCAGCGAGATTGACGTGGTCTCCACCGAGCGGCGAATCTCCGATGAGACGCGCGCAACAAAGGAAGAGACTACCGTGGCGATGGACTTTGGGCGCATCACTATTGACGAGGACCTGGTGCTCTTCCTTTTTGGTACGCCCGGGCAGAAGCGATTTGACTTCATGTGGGAGATTCTGTCCGAGGGGATGCTGGGTTTCATCGTGTTGGTGGATTCGGTGAGGCCCGAGACGTTCCGCGAGGCACGCCGAATCCTAGATGTGTTCCGAACCTACGCGCCTGCGCCCTACGTGGTGGCGGCGAACAAGCAGGACATGCCCGACGCCTGGAGCCCGCAGGACCTTCGCGTGGCCCTCCGGGTAGACTCCAGCGTCAAGGTTGTTCCGTGTGTGGCGACCGATAAAGAGAGCGTCAAGAGCGTCCTGTTGGAACTCCTGTACACGATTTTGGAGAACTCTAAGGACGAGGAATAGCGAGGGGCCAGGAGATTGGGGTCCATCGTAACACGTCAAGGGATTGTGCACTATGAGACCCAGGGAAGCGGCCCGCCGGTCATCCTGTTGCACGGATGGCTCGGCTCATGGGGCTATTGGCTGAACACGATGGACGCCTTGTCCGACGCCTTTCGCACTTACGCCCTAGATTTCTGGGGGTTTGGAGAGTCGGGGAAGCCGCGCGGCGGCTACGAAGTGGATGACTTCGTCAACCTGGTGGATCAGTTCATGGACCGCCTTGGGATTCCCGCCGCCCCTGTTGTGGGGCATTCCATGGGGGGCACCGTGGCGCTGAAGTTGGCCATAGAGCACCCCGAGCGGGTTACCAAAGTGGCGGTGGTGGGTTCGCCCATTAACGGCCGATCGTTGAGCCTGCCGTTGCGGCTGGCGGGGCGCAAGTCGGTGGCGTATCTGGTCTGGCACATGCCGGCGCTGCTGCGTTGGGGGATTCGCACGTTCTCGCCGCGCTTGGCGCGCGACTGGCGTGCATGGTACGACATGATCATGCACGACCTGTCGCGCACGACGCTGGAAGCATTCCTGACCAGCATCCGCTCCCTGCGACAGACCAACCTAACGCCCAGGCTGGGCGAAGTCCGGGTGCCGGTGCTGGGATTCTACGGGGAGCGGGACCTGATCGTGGACCCGCGGCAAGGGGCCGTATTGCTGCGCGGCGCGCCCAAGGCAGACCTGGCGCGGCTGGAGCAGTGCGGGCACTTTCCGATGCTGGACGATCCGGGCCTGTTCAATAGCCGCTTGAGGCAGTTTCTGGTATCCTATTAAGAAGCGTTGCAGTTCAGAAAAGCACCGTTTCATGAATTATCTTGGAGGACTCATGGACGAGGAAAAAAACATCCACGAAGAACAGCATGTTGAAGCCCAGCAAGGAGAGGCCAAAGCGCACGTGCACGAGGAGCCGCACGCACACGGCGAGCACGAGCACGGCGACGTGGTTCAGCCCCGATACTACTACGGCAACAAGATGGCGCGCATCTACCTGCTGGCGCTGGAAGACGTGCTGGGCAAGAACGGCGTCAACGCCCTGCTCAACCTGGCGAAATTGAAGCATCTTGTCAACAACTACCCGCCCAACAACTTTGAGCGCGAGTTCCCGTTCGAGGACTTTGCGGCGCTGAATCAGGCGCTGGACGACGTATACGGGCCGCGCGGCGGGCGGGGTTTGGGCATCCGCGGGGGCCGCGCCACGTTCAAGTACGTGCTCAAGGAGTACGGCGCGATGCTGGGCATCAGCGACCTGGCCATGCGCCTCATGCCCCTGGGCATGAAACTGCGGCTGGGCCTGGGTGTGATGGCCGAGACCTTCAACCGCTCCAGCGACCAGGTCGTGCGCCTGGAGGAGGACAACGAAGCCTTCTACTACCACATCGTCCGATGTCCCGTGTGCTGGGGACGAAAGTCCACGTCGCCCATATGCTACGTGGCATTGGGGCTGCTCCAGGAGAGCCTTGCCTGGGTTACGGGCGGCAAGAGCATGTCGGTGGTGGAGACAACGTGCATCGCCAAGGGCGACCCCACATGCTGTTTCGTGATTGATAAGAAACCGTTGGACTAAACGGGGGAGAGTACGGACGCACATAGATTCGCGGCTCGGAGACGCACACTGATGCGGCGGCTCCGGTCGGGTTCTCTCACAAGCGAATCCCAGGCCGGGCGCGGTACCCCCCAGCCCGCCGGTCGGCCAAGGGTTTTCCGCGCCTCGTCCGAACGGAAAGGAGGGTCGCGCAGGACGGTGGGCGATCCGGAGGGTGCCAGAGGGCCATGATACGGATAGTCATTCGCGATCGGACCAAGATACCCCCCTTCAATGAGCCTGCGCGCGACCTGCGCGTGCTCAATAAGCCCCTGTGGTTGCACCAGCGCGACGTTTTGGCGCGGCACTGCCTCACAGAGGTGGAGGTGGAGAGCGGAGACCCGCTGCCCCCCATCCGCGAGGAGTGCCTTGTTTACCGCGACAACCTGTTCTTTGACGAAGACTTCATCCACGAGTTCCTGCGCCTGGCGAAAGCGCGCCGAAAACCCTGCCAGGTCGCCTTTTCCCCCGATGACAAGGCCATCGTAGTCCACGCCCTGCCCCTCCAGGACACCATCCGCCGCCAAGGCGACGTGTACGTGGCCGACCTGTGGTACTACCCCAACGGCCCCACCGACCAACTACCAGAGCCTGTGGTAGTGGACACCATGGCGCAGGAAATCGGATACTACCATATCCCCACCTACATGGCCTCGGAGAAGGGGGAACTGGTCTTCTGGGTGCCCCTGCGACCGTTCCTGGCAATAGAAAACTGGGTGCACATCTTCATGGCCAATTCGCCCTTCGGCATCTTCAGCATCGGGGCGAAAATGGAGCACGACGTAACACGGTTCTCCAAGGCCGCCCGTCTGTTGCTGCGCTCCCTGCTGGAGCGGCGGCAATTCCTGTCGTCGTCCAGGATGATCCGCGTTGGCCGTAACGTGCAGATAGACCCCACGGCCATCGTCCAAGGGCCGGCCATCATCGGCGACAACAGCACCATCGGCCCGGGGGCCGTGGTTACCAACTCCATCATCGGCAGCAACGTCAACGTGATGCAGGGCTGTCAAGTGATGCTCAGCGTCGTCAGCGACGGCTGCTATCTGCCATTCCGCGCGGCGCTGTTCATGACCACGCTCATGGAGAATTCCATGGTGGCCCAGAATGCCACGCTCCAACTGTGCGTGGTGGGGCGGCACTCGTTTGTCGGAGCCAACACCGTCTTCACGGATTTCAACCTGCTGGGCAAACCTCTGCGGACGATGCACAAGGGCCAACCTCAACCGGTAGGGTTGCCCGTCTTGGGCGGGTGCGTGGGGCACAACTGCCGGATCGGCGCGGGGATGGTCATCTACCCGGCACGTACCATTGAATCGGACACGGTCCTCATCCGCGCCGAAGGCCGCAGCGTGATCACGGACAACATCCTGTTTGAGCAGAGCGATCACGTGCGGCTCGGGGAAGAACACCTGCACCCTCAGAAGTACACGAGGGATTGAGTTGGAGCGGTTCGGTTTTATCCTGCACCCTTTGGACGTGCGGCGCGACGTGGCGAAGAAGTTTCGCCTCTTGAGCCGCTTGCCGCTGCGGTGGCTGGACTTTCTGTCGGGGTATTTCCCGCCGGTGTACCTGTCGCACGTTACCGGCATTCGGTCTGCACTGGGTCACGAGGCCGAAGGTTGGCTGGTGGCCTGCCCGCTCACGCCGCGGGCGATGATGGGGTTTCCGTTGCGGCGCGTGTACCGGCAGATCATCCGCGCGGGGCAACTGGCCGAGCGGCTGGGTGCGCGCATCGTGGGCCTGGGCGCGCTGACCTCGGCTGTAGGCGATGCGGGCGAGACGGTGGCACGCAACTTGAAAGCAGCCGTAACGACGGGCAACAGTTACACCGTGGCCGTTACGTGTGCCGCCGTGCGTGCGATCGCCGCCGATCTGGGCGCGCCTCTGGAAAACCTGTGCGTCGCCGTGCTCGGCGGAACGGGATCTATCGGAAGCGCCTGCGCTCGCCTGCTGTGCCGCAAGGCAGGGCACGTGCGCGTGGTGGGGCGCGACGCCGAGGCAGTGGGGCGAACGGTGGAATCGCTGGAGGCGACGGCCCTGGGCACCGTGTCCGGCGCAACCGACTTGACGGCACTGCGCGACGCGGATATCGTCGTCAGCGCAACCAACACGGCAGGGCCGCTCATTCGCCCGGAGCACCTGAAGCCGGGGGCGGCCGTTTACGATTTGGCGCTGCCTCCGGACGTATCGGCGGCGGTGCGCGAACTGGGCCTGGCCGTGCGGGTCTACTCCGGCGGCGACGTCATCGTGCCGGGGAGCCCGGACTTCGGCCTGGATTTCGGCCTCCCGGCCGGCCACGCCTACGCCTGCATGGCCGAGACCATCGCGCTGGCCCTGGAAGGCCGGTATGAAAACTTCACCCTGGGGCGATTCATCACCCCAGAACAGGTAACGACGATTTGCGTCATCGCCGAGCGGCATGGATTCCGCGCTGCGCCTTTGGAGGGGAGGGGCGGAACCTTGTGGAACGTGCCCTCTTGCGCAGAAATGATATAATTGTGGCGGGGCGTTTGTAGCCTACGGTGTTAGGGAGGATGGAAAATGCCGAAGGACAGGATTCTGATTGTGGAAGACGATCGCGACATCTCCAGCCTGTTGGGATTCTACTTTGAATCCCAGGGATACGAGGTGTTGATTACCGCTCGCGGCAACGATGCATTGGAGATCACGCGGCGCAAACTGCCCAACTTGGTCATCCTGGACATCAAACTTCCGGACATTGACGGCTACGAGGTGTGCCGCCGCCTGCGCACCAACCTGCGCACCAGCCACATCCCCATCATCTTCCTGACCCAGAAGGACGAGCGGGCCGACCGCATCGCCGGTCTCCAACTCGGCGCGGACGACTACATCACCAAGCCCTTCGACATGGAGGAACTTCATCTGCGGGTGAAGAACGCCCTGCGCCGGGCCAGTTACGAGAACCTCACCAACCCGGTTACGGGGCTCCCCAGCGGGCGGCTCATAGAAGAGCAACTGAAATCCCTCATCCAGCGCAACAACTGGACGGTACTGTACATCGGCGTATGCGGGTTGCGCGCGTTCAACGACCTGTATGGGTTTGTCGCGGCCGACGACGTCCTGCGTTTTGCCGCCATGGTGCTCGGCGAAACCATAGATGCGCTGGAGGGCGGCCAGGATTTCGTGGGCCACATCGGCGGCGGCGATTTCATCATCATCACCACGCCCGACCGAGAAGCAGCGCTGCGTGAACGAATCACAGCGCGCTTCAACAGTGAGGTCAAGAGTTTCTACAACTTCAAGGACCGTGAGCGCGGCTACCTTCTGGTCAAGGATGAGATGGGGCGAGAGAAGAAGGTAGCCCTCATGACGCTGGCCGTGGGAACGGTGCACGGCGAAGCAGGGCGGTTCAGCGACATCCGCGAGATCACCGAAGTTGCCGCCGACGCGCGCCGCGCCGCCGCCATCGCCCAGTGCGGCGAGATCGGCTAGCATCCCCCTACAATCTGCGAGCATGGAGCCGGATATGAGCATTTCTCGGGGAAGATTGAGAGCGCAGCAGGTTGTCATCTGGCTGTACTGGTTCGGTTGGCTGTACGCGCTGATCTCCTCCCTCACCAATCAAGGCCGCATTGGGCTCTGGGTTTTGGCGCTGTTCGCCGCCCAGTTGGTTGCACTGCGCATCGGCGCGGTCCGGGCCTTCCGCCAGCGTCATCCGTCTCTCGGGCTTCTTGCCGTTGAGGTGCCTTTTTCCATCGCGGTTTTCTACCTGACGGGCGGGCGCACAAGCCCGGCGTCCATCCTGGCGTACTTCCTTGTCGGCATGGGTGCCGCATACCTGCCGCTCACGGCGCTGGCGGCGTATGTGGCGGGCGTCGCCGTTGCATTCCTGTTGCCCCTTGTTCCGCCCCTGTGGCCAGCCGGCGAACCCATCCGCTGGCAATACCTGGTAACGGGCCTGTTCAGTTACTACGCCTTGGCGTATATCGTCCGCTATCTGGTGCAGTCGGAAGAACTCGAACGGGCCGAGCACTTGGAAAGCCAGGAGGTGCTGGCCGAATCGCGCCGGCGCGTGAACGAACTCACGGCCTTGCAGCGCATCAGCCGCCAACTGAGCAGCACGCTGGAACTGGACAAACTCCTGCCCATGATCGTGGAGGAGACGGTAGCGGCAACACCGGCCACTCACGGAGCACTGCTCCTGGTGGACGAGAACACGGGGAAGTTGGCACTGCGCGAGGCCTACGGTTACACTCCCGAACAGGTCATGGCCTACAAGGAACTGGACTTTGAGACCACCAAGACCATCGTGGGGCGAGTGCGCGAGACGGGTCAGCCCGCGTTGATCGCCGATGTGTCGCAGGACCCCGATTACTTTGCCCTTGTGCCGGAGACGCGCTCCGAGGTGGCGGTGCCCATCCGAGTGGGCAACGTGGTGGTGGGCGTGCTGAATCTGGAGGCGCGCTCGGCCCACGCCTTCACCGACGCCGATGTGCATTTCCTGGAGGCCATCGCGGACCAGGCCGCGCTGGCGCTGGCCAACGCGCAACTGTACACCGCCACCGACCAAACGCTGGCGCGGCGCGTGGAAGAACTGGGCGCCATGAGCGAGATCACCCGCGAGTTGGCCAGCACGCTGGACCTGCACCGCGTGCTGGACCTGCTCATCGGCCGCGCCATTCAGGCTACCGGCGCGACCTCGGCCCTCGCCGGCCTGTACGACCCCGAGACCGATACGCTGGAACTCCTGGCACAGCGCAATTATCCCACGATCATCGCACCAGATGGGGAGATTCAGAGGCCATCGCCGGAAGGCATTACCATGCGCGTGGTGCGAACCGGCAAGCCTGCCCTGGTGCCCGACGTAACGAAAGCCCCCGACTACGTGCCGGCCCTGCCCGACACGCGCTCCCAGTTGACCGTGCCCATCCGCTACGAGAACCAGGTGCTGGGCGTGCTGAACTTGGAGAGCAATCGTCCGGCCGCGTTCACGCACGAGAACTTGGCCTTTGTGGAGAACCTGGCGAACCAGGCGGCGGTTGCGGTGAGGAATGCGCGCCTGTACGACCAGGAACTTCGCCGCATCCAGGAGATTTCCCTTCTGAACGAGGTAGGGCAGGCCATTGCGGGCAGTCTGGAACTGGAGGCCACGCTCCAGACCATTCTGGAGAGCGCGCACCGCCTGCTGGACTACTACGTGGCCGAAGTGAACCTCTGGGACGAAGACCAGGGCGTGATGGTTACCTGCGCGGCGGCGGGCGAGCATGGCTACCTGACCCAGGTGGGCACGACCTACACCCCAGAGCAGGGCTATACCGGCTGGATCATCCGCAACCAGAAGCCTTTGTTCCTCCCCGATACGCGGGCGCGCACCGACGTCCAGCCGCGGGTGAGTCTGGACGAGACCCCTTACCGTTCGTACATGGGCGTGCCGCTGATGAAGGGACAGAAACTGGTGGGCACGCTGGAGATGGCGGCGGATCGCCCCAATGCTTTCTCTCAGCAGGACCTTCGCTTGCTCCAGGCGATCGCGGGCCAGGCCGCCGTCGCCATTGAAAACGCACGCCTGTACGAGGAGACCCAGGCCAGGGTGGACGAGATGGCCGGCCTGTTCCAAATCGCGGGGATTGTTACGTCCACGCTGGACATGGAACAGATGCTCCAGCAGACCCTGCACAAGGCGGCGGATCTGCTCAAGGCCGACAAGATGGCCCTCCTCCTGTACAACGAGACGACGCAAAGGCTGGAGGCTCGGGCCAGCACCGTCGTGGGGCTTCCCCCCGACGAGGCCGAAAACCTGTCCATTGACACGCAGACTCCCGACTTCGTCTATGGCGTGTTCCGCACGGGCCGGCCGTTCCGGTCGTCCGATGCGCCGAACGATCGCCGCATCATCCCGGCCTACCGGCCGCTGATCCAGAAGTACGGGTTCCGCACGGTGCTGTCGGTTCCCCTGCGCACCCAGGACATCATCCTGGGCGAACTGCACGCAGGCAACAAGCGCGACGGTGCGTTCTCCACCGAAGACGAGCGGCTGCTGGCGACCATCGCCGCTCAACTGGCGACGGGCATCCAGAACCTGCGCCTGTACCAGCGCACCGACGAACGACTGCGGCACCAGATTGACCAGATGACCGCCCTCCAGCGCATCACGCGGGAACTGAACGCCACGCTGGAACTGGAGCGTATCCTGGAGGTGGTGATCACCGAGGCGATCCGCGCCACCCGCGCATCCCATGGGAATATCGCCCTGCTGGATGTGGAAAGCGGCACATTCCATGTCGCCGCCTCCAGAGGCTACACCAGCGAGGAAGAGGCCATTCTAAAGAAGGTGGTTCTCGGTAGCGGGAACAGCGTGGCCGAGGACGCCATCCGTTCGGCCAAGTCCATCATCGTGGCCGACGCGCGCAAGGAGACCCGGCCTGTCTGCATACGCCGCGGGACGATGTCTGCCGTGGCCGTGCCCATCTTGTACGAGGGTGCCGTCGCGGGTGTCATCAGCCTGCGGGCGATGGAAGTCCAGGCTTTTGACGAGGACACGGTGAAGTTCCTGGAGGCGCTGGCCAACCAGGCGGGTGTGGCCATCGGCAACGCCTGGCGCTATCAAGAGCAAGTGCGGTTGGGGAGCAGTCTCAGCCGACGAGCCGAGCAGTTGCGCAGCCTGCTGGAAATCGGCAACGCGCTCCGCATGAACCTGTCGCTGGAAGAGGTGCTGGATCAGATTGTGTACGCGATCCCCGAGACCACAGGGTTCAACCTGGCCCTCTTGAGCGTGGTGGAAGGCGATCCGCCCTACCTGCGGCGCGTCGCGGCGGCGGGGCTCCCCATCGCCGTGTTTGAGGAGATGCGGCGGGTGCGCCAGCCGCTGGAGCGGTTCACGCGCATCATGCGCGACGAATACCGCATCAGCCAATCCTACTTCTTCCCGCATCAGAAGGCGCAGGACTGGCAGGAAGGGCTTCACGTGTACACGCCGCCGGCTCCCGACGAGGAAGAGTGGGAGCCGGGCCGCTGGCACCCCGAGGACATGCTCATCGTCCCGCTTCACTCGTCTTCAGGGGAAATCCTGGGCTTGCTGAGCGTGGACGAGCCGCGCGATGGACGGGTGCCCACTCGCGCCGTCGTGGAGGCGCTGGAGATTTTCGCGAACCAGGCGGCCATCGCCATTGAGAACGCCCAACTGTACGAGAAACAGTTGGAACAGAGCCGTTTGATGGCCCGCCGCGCCGAGCAACTGAGCAACCTGCTCAACTTCGGCAATGCGCTCAAGGCCGAAATGAGCCTGGAGCAGGTCTGCCGCGAGATCGCCGAGGCCGCGCACAAGCAGATGGGGTATCGGCTGGTGGCGCTGAACCTGATTGACGGCGAAGACCCCACGCTGGTGCGGGTGGTGGCAACGGCGGGCCTAGGGGCCGGCGCTACGGCTTCATCTGCGCCGTTCCCGCGCTCGGCCCTGGAGAGCCTGCTGGACGAACGCTATCGCATCGGCCAATCCTATCTCATCACAGGCGATGGCAAGGGCGTGCTGGAGAGCAGTGGCGCTCCGGTGTATGTGCCCGATCTGGGAGAGCGTGGGCCCGATGAGTGGCAACCCACCGATGCCCTCATCGTCCCCCTGACCGGTAGCAAGGGGCACATCGGCTACCTGTCGTTGGACGATCCCGTCAGCCGCCGCAGGCCCGAGCCCGAGGACATCGCCGCTCTGGAGGTGTTCGCCAACCAGGCCGCCATCGGCATTGAGAACGCCATGCTGTACGAGAACGTCATCTCGCGCATGCGCGAAATCTCCGCCATGTACGACGTGAGCCGTGGGTTGGTGTCCACCCTGGACCCCGAGGAGATGCTAGAGGACGTGTTGAGCGCGCTCAAGCAGTCGGCGGGGTACGATAACTGCGCGTTCCTGCTCCTGGACCCGGTTACCGACGACCTGGTCGTGCGCGCCGCCGTCGGGTACATGGAGGACATCAAGGGGTTGCGCATCCAGGTAGGGCGAGAGGGCATTACCGGCTGGGTAGCCGAGAACAAGCAACCCCTGGTGGTGTCCGACGTTACCCAGGACGCGCGCTATCTTCAAAAGGATTCGCAGACCCGCTCGGAGATCGCTGTGCCCATGATGGTGGGCAATCGGCTCATCGGCGTGCTGGACGCCCAGAGCAGCCAGTTGGATGCCTTCGGCGAGCGGGACCTGCGCATCCTGTCGGCGGTTGCGGCCCAGACAGCCGTGGCCATTGAGAACAGCCGCCTGTACGAGGAGACACGCCGACGCGCGACCCAGTTGGAGGCCACCAGCGAAGTTGGGCGGCGCATCGCTTCCATTCTGGGCCTGGACGAACTCCTCTCCGAAGTGGTGGAACTGGTGCACGAGACCTTCAACTACGACCATGTGCACGTGTTCCTGATTGACCCCGACACGCAGGAAGCGGTGTACCGCGCGGGCAACGGCTCCGTGGGCCGCGCCATCCGCGAAGAAGGACTGCGGCTCAAGGTGGGCCAGGAGGGGATGATCGGCCACGCCGCCAGCACCCGCCAGCCGCTCATCGCCAACGATGTTACCAAAGACCCCTACTACGTCCCGCATCCGCTGTTGGCCGATACGCGCTCCGAATGCACCGTGCCCCTGATTATCGGCGACCGGGTCATCGGCGTGCTGGACGTGCAGAGCCACGAGTTGGATGCGTTCGGCGACGACGATCTGTTCCTGCTCCAGACATTCGGCGACCAGTTGGCTGTCGCCATTGAGAACGCGCGCCTGTTTGAGGAGTCCGAGCGGCGGATTCGTTCGCTGGCCGCCCTCAACCGTATGGGCCAGACCATCAGTTCCACGCTGGACCTGACGGCGCTTCTGGAGGAGGCGTACAAGCAGATCAGCCAGGTCCTTGACGCATCTAACTTCTACATCGCGTTTTACGATGAGGAAAAGGACGAGGTCTCCTTCCCGCTGGCGATTGAGGAAGGCGAGCGCGTAACGTGGCAGAGCCGGCGCGGGACACGCAGCCTGACCGAGCACATCATCCGCACGCGGCAGCCGCTGTTCCTGCCGGAGAACGTGGTGGAGGCCGCTACCGAGATCCTGGGCAACCCGCCGGTGGGCAGGCCCGCGCTGTCGTGGATGGGCGTGCCCATGATCGTCGGCGAGAAGGTCATCGGCGTCATCGCCGTGCAGAGTTATGCCAAGGCGCGCGCCTACACCGAGGAAGACCTGAACGTGCTGCAAACCATCGCCGCGCAGGTGGCCACAGCCGTGCAGAACGCCCGCCTGTTCCAGGAGACGCGCCAGAGCGCCGAGGAAATGCGCCTGCTGTACGACCTGGGCGTGGCCCTGAGCGAGACGTTGGAACTGGACCGCGTGCTGACCTTCATCGCCGAAAGCGCATTGCGCCTGACCCATACACAGATCGCCACCCTGTACGTCAAGGGCGAAGGCGAAGATGAACTGACGTTCAAGGTGGTCTCGGACCCGCCGGAATTGGCGCAGCAGATTGAGGTGCACAAGCCGCGCGCCAAGGGCATGACGGCGGAGATTCTGGAGTCGGGCAAGCCGCTCATCCTGGACGATGTGGCACAGGACCGGCGCGTTAGCCCGGTTATCAAGCAGATGGGCATCCGGTCTATGATGGGCGTGCCCGTGCAACTGGAGGGCCGGACGATCGGCGTGCTCTTCACGGGCTCTACCGAACCCCAGTACTTCGGCGATAGGGAGGTGTCGCTGGTCAACTTCCTGGTGAACCAGGCGTCTCGCGCCATCCGCAACGCCCAGTTGTACCAGGAGATCACGCGCCTGAATCTGGAACTGGAAGAGCGCGTGGAACAGCGCACGCGCGAACTGGCAAAGGCCAATGAGGAACTCACCCTTGAGCGCGATCGCACCGAGGCGCTGTACCGCATCGCCCGCGAGTTGAGCCAGACGCTGGACCTGAACCGCGTCATGAGCCGCGCCCTGCAACTGCTAAAAGAGTCCATCGGCATGAAGCGCGGCTCCATCCTCCTGCTGGACCAGCAGACGGGCAAACTTGTGCACCGCGCGTCGCTCACGCGGGGGCCCACGGAGCAAGAAGGTACCCCCTCGCGGACGTTTAGCGTCGGCGTTGGGTTGGCCGGCTGGGTGCTCCAGCATCGCCAGGTCGCCATCGTCCCCGACGTAACAAAGGA
>FWPV01010481.1_pt1 | contig 15157 bp, 12 predicted proteins | sample 2228371 | NCBI WGS metagenome assembly FWPV01 (sample SAMEA103939776, study PRJEB20133) | metagenome | reverse complement strand
AGCCTGAGCCTGGACGCCAGTTGGGAGGCTGACCTGTTCGGCGCCAGGGGCAGCGCGGCCGCGGCCAGCGAGGCCGAGGCCCGCGCCGCCGCCCTGAGCCTGGGCAACGCCCAGGCCTCGCTGGCGGCCGAGGTGGCGCTGGCCTACCTGGACTGGCGCGGCCAGCGCCTGCGCCTGGGCATTGCCCAGCGCAACCTGGCCGCGCAAGAGGCCACCTTGCAGATCGTGCAGTGGCGCGTGCAGGCCGGGCTGGCCAGCAGCGTGGAACTGGAGCAGGCCCGCGCCGCCGCTGCCCAGACCCGCGCGCAACTGCCCACCCTGCAGGCCAACGCGGCACAAGCCCTCAACAGCCTGGCCGTGCTCACCGGCCGCGCGCCGGGGGCACTGGCCCAGGTGGCCACCACCTGGCCCGAGACCGAGCCACCCCAGCCCGACGCCGGGCTGGCGCTTTCCTTCCCGGCCGACGTGCTGCGCCAGCGCCCCGATGTGGGCGCCGCTTTCCAGCGCGCCGAGGCCGCCCGCCAGCGCGTGGCCCAGGCCGAGGCCGCGCGCTACCCCAGCCTGCGCCTGAGCGGCTCATTGGGCCTGCGCTCGCTGGCCTCGGGCACCTCGGCGGCCAACAGCCTCATCGCCAGCCTGGCCGCTCCGCTGTTTGACGGCGGGGCCCTGCGCGCCCAGGCCAGTGCCCAGGCCGCTGCCTTCGAGCAGGCCCGGCTTGATTACGAGAGCGCGGTGCTGGTGGCGCTGCGCGAGGTGGAAGACGCGCTGGTCTCGCTGGCCGGTGACCGCGAGCGCGTGGAGCGCCTGCAGACCGCCGCGCAGGCCGCCGCCAATGCCGAGCTGCTGGCCCGCCAGCGCTACCAGGGCGGGCTGATCGACTTCGCCACCGTGCTGGAGACCCAGCGCAGTTTGCTGAGCGCACAAGACAGCCTGGCCAGTGCCCGCGTGGCCCTGGCCACCGACCACGTGCAGCTTTACAAGGCCTTGGGCGGCGGCTGGTTGCCCGACGCCGCCCAACCCTGATTCGCCTTTTTTCGTCGCCTCGCCATGACCGACTCCAACAAGACACCCCCGATTCCCGCCACCGCCCCGGTCGCCACGCTGGACGAGTTGCTGGGCACCGACCGGCCCCGCCCCTGGTGGCGCCGCCCCAGCACCTGGGGCGCGGCCCTTGCCGTGCTGGCCCTGGCCGGCGCCGCCGTGTGGTGGCAAGGCCGCCAGGCCGTGAAAGACGGCCCGGTTTACGTGACCGAGCCCGCCCGCGTGGGCAAGCTCTCGCTCACGGTGGCGGCCGACGGCACCTTGCAGCCCACGCGCACGGTGAACATTGGCAGCGAGCTGTCGGGCACCGTGGCGCGCGTGCTGGTGGACGTGAACGACCGCGTGAAGAAGGGCCAGGTGCTGGTCGAGCTGGACACCGCCAAGCTGCAAGACCAGGTGAAGCGCTCGCGCGCCAATCTGGCCTCGGCCCAGGCCGCGCTGGCCGAACGCGAAGCCACCGTGAAAGAGGCCCAGGCCACGCTGGCGCGTTATGAAGAAGTGGCGCGCCTCTCGGGCGGGCAGGTGCCCTCGGCCACCGAACTCGACACCGCCCGCGCCGCCGTGGCCCGTGCCCGCGCCAGCCTCGACAGCGCCCGCGCAAGCGTGGACGAAGCGCGCGCCGCCGCCTCCACCGACGCCACCAACCTCACCAAGGCCAGCATCCGCTCGCCCATTGACGGCGTCATCCTCACCCGCACGGTAGACCCCGGCAACGCCGTGGCCGCCTCGTTGCAGGCCGTGACGCTGTTTCAGGTGGCCGAAGACCTGCGCTCGCTCAAGCTCAATGTGTCGGTGGACGAGGCCGACATCGGCTCGGTGAAAGAAGGCCAGACCGCCACCTTCACCGTGAGCGCCTACCCCGCGCGCCGTTACCCGGCCACCATCTCGCGCGTGGCCTTCGGCTCCACCAAGACCGATGGCGTGGTCACCTACACCACCGAACTCACGGTGGACAACGCCGACCTGTCGCTGCGCCCGGGCATGACGGCCTCGGCCACCGTGGTGGCCACCGAGCGCGACAAGGTGCTGCTGGTGCCCAACACCGCGCTGCGCTTCGTGCCGGCAGCGGCCCCGGCGGCCGCTGCGGCCGGTGGCGGCAACGGCAACCTCTTGAGCAAGCTCATGCCGCGCGCGCCGCGCACCGGCGCGCGGCCCGCGCCCGGCGACGCAGGCGCTGGTGCGCAGCGCCAGGTGTGGGTGCTGCGCGATGGCCAGGCCGTGCCCCTGCGCGTGAGCACCGGCATCAGCGACGGCCGCCAGACCGAAATCACCGGCGGTGAACTGCAGGCCGGCATGGCGGTGATTACCGACCAGCGCAGCGCGGCGGCCAAGCCATGAGCGAGCCCGGCGCCATCGTCGAGCGGCCGAACCCGCTCATTCGCCTGCGCGGCATCACCCGCGTGTACGGCGAGGGCACGGCCGCCTTTCAGGCCCTGCGCGGCGTGAACCTGGACATTGCGCACGGCGAGTTCGTGGCCGTGATGGGCCCCAGCGGCTCGGGCAAGTCCACCGCCATGAACATCATTGGCTGCCTTGACCGGCCCAGCGACGGCCAGTTCTGGTTTCGCGGCGTGCACGTGGAATCGCTCAACCGCGACGAGCGCGCCCGCCTGCGCCGGCGCTACTTCGGCTTCGTGTTTCAGGGCTTCAACCTGCTGGCGCGCACCTCGGCGCAGGAAAACGTGGAACTGCCCTTGCTCTACCGCGGTGAGAGCGCCGCGCGCCGGCGCGAGCTGGCCGCCCAGGCGCTGGCCGCCGTGGGCCTGACCGGCTGGGAACACCACACCCCGGCCGAGCTGTCGGGCGGGCAGCAGCAGCGCGTGGCGATTGCGCGCGCCATCGTCACCGAGCCCGAGGTGCTACTGGCCGACGAGCCCACCGGCAACCTCGACACCGCGCGCAGCCGCGAAATCATGGACCTGCTCTGGCGCCTGAACGCCGAGCGCGGCATCACCGTGCTCATGGTCACCCACGAGCCCGACATGGCCGCCTACGCCCAGCGCATCGTGCGCTTCGTGGACGGCGTGGTCGCCACCGACGAACCCAACCCACACCCGGCGCGGCCGACCGAGCCCGAGAAAGCCTGACCATGTGGCTCAACACCCTGTTGCTCGCGCTGCGCTCCATCCGGCGCAACCTGCTGCGATCTTTCCTCACCATCCTGGGCATCGTCATTGGCGTGAGCGCCGTCATCACCATGGTCACCGTGGGCAACGGCGCCACGCAGGCGGTGCAAAACCAGATCGCCGGCCTGGGCGTGAACCTGCTGCAGGTGCGCCCCGGCCAGCGCCTGGGCCCGGGCAGTGGCGGCAGCGTGGCCCCGGCCTTCAAAGAAAGCGATGCCGAGGCCATTGCCACCCAGATCGGCGGCGTGCGCGCCGTGGCGCCCGAGGCCCGCGCCTCGGCCACGCTGGTGGCCAGCGGCAAGAACTGGCAGAGCAGCGTGGTGGGCAGCACCAACGAGTGGCTGCGCACCGGCAACTGGGCCCTGGCCAGCGGGCGCGAGTTCAGCGACGAAGAGCTGCGCGCCGGCTCGGCCGTGTGCCTGATCGGCGAGACCGTGCGGCGCGAGCTGTTCGGCCGCGCCGACGTGCTGGGCGAGCCGCTGCGGCTGAAGCAGTTCTCGTGCAGCGTGATCGGCGTGTTCGCCTCGAAGGGGCAGGGCGCTTTCGGCAACGACCAGGACGACTTCGTGCTCGTGCCCATCAACACCCTGCAGCGGCGAGTGACCGGCAGCACCCGCGTGAACACCCTGCTGGTGTCCATGCAAGACGGCAGCGACGCCGAGCGCCTGAAGGCCAGCCTCACGCAGTTGCTGCGCGAGCGCCGCAAGCTCGCCCCCACCGACGACAACAACTTCAACGTGCTCGACACCAAGCAGTTGGCCGACACCCTCTCGGGCACCACCCAGGTGATGACCACGCTGCTGGGCGCCGTGGCCGCCGTGAGCCTGCTGGTGGGCGGCATCGGCATCATGAACATCATGCTGGTGAGCGTGACGGAGCGCACCCGCGAAATCGGTCTGCGCCTGGCCATTGGCGCGCTGGAGCGCGAGGTACTGCTGCAGTTTCTGATCGAGGCGGTCGTGCTGGCTGCGCTGGGCGGCCTGGTGGGCATTGTGCTGGCCACCGTGGCATCGCTGGGCCTGGCGCAGGTGATGGGTGTGCCCTACCTGTTCAATCCTGCGGTCAACCTGCTGTCGTTTGTGTTTTCTGCAGGCATCGGCGTGGTGTTCGGTTACTTCCCGGCGCGCCGCGCTGCGCACATGGACCCCATCGACGCCTTGCGCCACGAATAGCCGGGGGGCTGTGATAGCCCGCTGCTGGTGCGGTGCAAAACGCAAAAAGGCCGATTTCGATCGTGGCGAAAGCGGCCTTTTTGACGGCGCGTGCCGTGGCTCAGTGGATGGTCAGCGAAGTGGCTTTGCTGGCAGGCTCCAGGCGGGCCAGGGTCAGCGAGAGAACGCCGTTTTCAAGCTTGGCCGTGCTGGCGGCGGTGTCAATGTCTTGCGCCAGTTCCCAGGCGCGCTGAACGCTGCGGGGCGCGCCTTCCACGCTTTGCACTTTGACCACATTGCCTTCGATGGTGATGTTCAGTTGCTCGCGTGACAGGCCGGGCACATCCAGTTGCAGCGTGGTGTGCTTGTCATCCTGGGTAACGGTGTAGCCCGCTGGCTGACCAGAACCACCAGCAGTGGCCCCCAGCGTGCCCATCAAAAAACGTTGCAAAGCCAGGTCGGCAGAGCGGGGTGCGTGGGTGTAAGCGGCGCGGCGGATGACGGGGGTGAAGAACATGGGAACTCCTATACACTGCGCGGCTCTCGACGTGGTCGCCGCATGCACAGGAGGTGTGTGCGCTGCCGCAGGATTTCAAGGGAAAAATGAGCATGAATAAATTGCAGACTGCGGGCTTGAAATGGCGCCGTGCAGCACTATTTCGGGCTGTTTGTGCCGTCGCCGGCGCAGCAGTGATGGGCCTGGCGCCCGTGGCGTCGGGCTGGGCCCAGACCACAGCGCCTGCTGCTGCCCCTGCGGGCAAACCCATCAAGGTGGCGTTGATCGAAAGCCTTTCAGGCACCTTTGCCAACACAGGCGAGGCGGTGTTTCGCAACGTGTACTGGGCCATGGAACGTGTGAATGCGCGCGGTGGTGTGGCCTTGCCAGCCGCTGCTGGCGGCAAGCGCCCGCTGGTGCTGGAGCGCTACGACAGCAAGGGCCAGAACGAAGAAGCCTTGTCGGCCCTGCGCGCAGCAATTGATGACGGCGCGCAGGTCATCCTGCAGGGCAATTCGTCGGCCACGGCTGCGGTGCTGATCGAGGCCATCAACAAGCACAACGAGCGTGAACCCGGCAAACGCGTGCTGTTCCTGAACTACTCGGCGGTGGACCCGATCCTCACCAATGAAAAGTGCAGCTTCTGGCACTTCCGCTTTGACGCCCATGCCGATATGCGCATGGCCGCGTTGATGGAGGTGATGCGCGAGGACAAAGCCCTCAAGAGCGTGTACCTGATTGGCCAGGACTACAGCTTTGGCCAGGCCGTGCTGCGCGAGGCCAAGAAGCAACTGGCCGCGCAGCGCCCCGACGTGGCCGTGGTGGGCGACGAGCTGCACCCGGTGGGCCGCGTCAAAGACTTTGCGCCTTACGCCGTCAAGATCAAGAGCAGCGGCGCGCAGGCGGTGGTGACTGGCAACTGGGGCAATGACCTGACCCTGCTGGTGAAAGCCGCCCGCGAGGTGGGCTACGAAGGCAGCTTCTACACCTTCTATGGCAACGCCCTGGGCGCGCCCGCCGCCATGGGTGATGCGGGCATTGGCAAGGTGGTGGCCGTGGCCGACTGGCTGCCGAATGTGCCGGGTGCGCAGAGCGAGGCGTTCTACCAGTCCTTCCGCGAACGCTTTCCCAAGCCGCAGGACGACTATGTGCACATGCGCATGCAGCTCATGATCGAGGCCCTGGCCCAGTCGATCGAGCGAGCCGGCACCACCGATGTAGTGGCTGTGGCACGGCAAATGGAAAAAGCCAGCGTGCAGCTGGCGGGACAGGGCGGCACCATGCGTGCTGCGGACCACCAGTTTCAGCAAGCCCTGGCGGTGGGGGTGATGGACAAGAAGGGCGCGCCGGGCGTCAGGTTTGATGTGGAAGGCTCGGGCTATGGCTTCCGCGTGGTGCGTCAGATTCCTGCGGCCAAGGCGCAGCAGCCGCACAGCTGCAACATGCAGCGGCCTTGAAGACCATGTAGCGCCGCCGCCCCGGCCCCAACGGCTGCTTCAACGGCTGGAAGCCAGGGCCGCGCTGCGTGCGGCGGCCACTTCGCGCCCCAGCTCGATCACCGCCATGGCGTAGTAGCTGGACCAGTTGTAGCGCGTGATGGCGTAGAAGTTTTCGGTGCCCGCCACGTAGGTGGGTGCATCGCCACCGTTTTCCAGTTCCACCAGGGCCAGCGGGCCAGCGTGTTGGGCGCCTGCCGCATCCAGCAAAGCGCCCTTGGCCTGCATGCTGGTGGCGCTGAAGGTGGGCAGGATGTCGGGGGCCAGCAATTCGTCCATCTTCACCGTGGCGGGGTCGAATTGCACGCTGTAATGCGTGGGCATACCGGTGGTCCAGCCGTGGCCCTTGAAGTAGTTGGCCACGGAGCCGATGGCGTCCGTGGGGCTCCTGAACAAATCGATGCGGCTGTCGCCATCAAAGTCCACGGCAAACCGGGCCCAGCTGGAAGGCATGAACTGCCCCAGCCCCATTGCGCCCGCGTAGCTGCCGCGCACCTCGAACGGATCGATGTTGGTGCGGTTGGAGAGGCTCAGCCACTGCTCCAGCTCGCGGCGGAAGAATTCAGCGCGCTCTTTGGCGCGCGGGTGGGCTGCCGGGAAGTCAAACGCCAGGGTGGCCAGCGCGTCCATCACACGGAAGTTGCCCATCTGCTGGCCGTAGATGGTCTCTACCCCGATGATGCCGACGATGATCTCGGCGGGCACACCGTATTCCTGCTCGGCGCGTGCGAGGGCCTCGCGGTGCTCCTGCCAAAACCGCACGCCGGCGCGGATGCGGATGGGATCGATAAAACGGCTGCGGTACACGCGCCAATTCTTGGCCGTGCCTTTGGCGGGCGGCAGCATGAGCTTGGGCACCGAGCCCAAGAAGCGTGCCTGGCCTATCGCCTGGCGCACCCATTCCCGGTCCAGCCCCCGGCGCTCTGCCAGGTCGTCGGCAAACTGCATGGCATCGTCGCGCTGGGCATAGGGGGTGCTGCCCTGCACGGTGTTACTGCGGCTCGCGCTTTGTGAGGGTTTTTGGGGCTTGGCGCTTGCGGTTATTGCGCAAGCAGCTATCAAAGCAGTAGCAAGAAAAACAGTTTTGAACATGCAGTCAGGTCACTGGCCTGGGGTAGGTTGGGGCCAAGAAAGGGTGTTGAATTCGCGCCGCAGCGTGCCCAGCTGCTGGGCCGGTTGCGGGGCATAGCGTACCTGCTCCAGCCGCAGCAGCCAGTCGTGGATACGCTGCACCTGGGCTTGTGTGCTCGGTGCCGCCGCGCCACTGGCCGTGCCCCAATGGGCCAGGACGCGCTGCGCGATGGCGCGTGGGGGCAGGTGATCGGGCAGTGGCAACCCGGCCGCTTCCAGCCGCTTGCGCGTTCGCCCCAGCAGGCGCAGCCACGGGTCATGCTGGCGGCGTTCCCACCAGGTCCACGTGGCGCCACCCAGGGCAGCCACGCCCAGCAGCGATCCGAGGATCGTGGTCAGGTCTTGCCAGCTGGGCGATTCAAACCCCAGTTTCTTCAACAAGTCCATCTGGCTGTTCTGGCTGTAGTTGAGCACCCACTGGTTCCAGCGGTTGTTCACGGCCTCCCATACCGCACGCATTTGCTGAAGTGCGTTCGCGCCGATGACGTTGCCCACGGCCGACGCAATCGCCCCCTGGGGAATGGGCAGGCGCTCAAAAGCACCCACGCGGCCAGGTGCTACGGCGCCCGTGGGGTCCACCCGCACCCAGCCGCGCTCTGCGATCCACACCTCCGCCCAGGCATGGGCATCGCTTTGGCGCACCGTCCAGTAGCCGTCCAGAGAGTTTTGCCCGCCGCCCTGGTAGCCGGTGACGATGCGCGCAGGTACATCCATGGCCCGCATCAGCACCACGAAGGCCGAGGCAATGTGTTCGCAAAAACCTTCTTTACGGTCAAACCAGAACTCATCGGCCGTGTGCTCGCCGTACACCCCAGGCTCCAGCGTGTACGTATAGCCGCCGGTGCGCAGGCGCGCCATGGCGGCTTCGATCAGGGCGGCTGTGTCGTCGCCCGCCAAGGCAGGGTCGGCACGCATTTGCGCTGCCAGGGCCAGGGTGCGCGGGTTGAAGCCTGGCGGCAGGGCCGTGAACTCACGCAGCTGTCGCACGGATGCCGTGGGGCCGTGGCGGAATTCAGGGTAGCTTTCAGCCCGGTAGCGCACCACATCGGTGACCGGGCGTGTGGTCATCCACTGTAGATCCTGCGTCATGTAGGTGGGGTTGCCGGGCAGCTCCGGGGCCTGGGGGGTGGATTCCAGCACCATCAGCCAGGGGCGCTTGTGTGGCTCCAGTGTCACTTCATAGCGCAGCGCAGGGCCTTGCGCCTTCAGGTTGGCAGGCATGGCGGCACGTGCCGCCCAGCCGCTGTCCTCACGGAATGGCTCGGCTTTCCATTCGCGGCCATCAAAGGCTGATAGCACTGGCCCGCGAAAGTAGAGGGAAGACGCGGGTGGAGTCGCTTGCGCCAGGTCGTCGAACTTGATGCGAAAGGCTATGGCATCGCTGAGCGCAAGTTCGGCAATCGTTCCCACTTGCATGGACCCCGACAGCCCCGTTCGGCCCACCATCTGATCGCCCGGCACCCCCCACAGCGGTGCCATGCGGGGGAACAGCACGAACAGCGCCGCCATGATGGGCGCCCCCAGCAGCGCCATGGTGAACGCGGTGCGAAACGCCTGCGCGAGGGGTGGGCGGCCCACTGGCATATGGGCGTTGACCAGCGCTGTGAGCATGCCCAGCAGTGCGAGCAGCATGGCCGCAGCGGTCAGCAGCGACTGCGAGTTGAAAAAGCTGCTGATCATGGTGAAGAAGCCCAGGAAGAAGATGACCAGCGCATCGCGACGGGCCCGCAATTCCAGGGTTTTCAGGGCCAAGAGGGCAATCACCAGCGTCACCCCTGCTTCGCGGCCCACAAACGTGCCGTGCGAAAAAACGGTGCCCGCCACCGCCAGAGGGGCCAGCAGGCCGGAACTGATCCAGCGGCTGGGCAGGGGGCGGCTGTGCCAGGCCAGCCACCCGCGCCACACCAGCACCCCAGCCGCGAGCAGCGTGGTCCACACCGGCAGGGTGGGGACTTGTGGTGCGATCACCCAGGCAATCACGACCAGCAAAAACAACGTGTCACGCGCGTCGCGCGGCAATTGGGCCAGGGTTTGGCGCAGCGAAGCGCCGCTCTTGATGCTGGTTAGGCTGCTCATTTGGTCACCCCGCAAATGGCGTGGCCAATGGAGATAAGCCGTATGGTGCTATCAAAAGATGAGCTGCTTGCGCTTTTGCAGAGGGCGTTAGAGGCAGTTTTCATGCTTCACTCCAACCAATAAGCTGCGGGACATGGCGAATACTGTTCAGCACAGCGCCAACGCTTCCAGGCATTGCACGCGGTGGGCGGCACCGTTGGCAGGGGAGATTTCTCGCCCCGGCACACGCAGGCCGTAGTCCAGGCCCAGTCGGTCGGCTTGCAACACCCAAGCGGTCACGCGTGAGATGCGGGCTTCCAGGTCGGGCAACTGGGCATGGGCCACGTCCAGCCACAGTTCCTGCCGGTGGCTTTGTTGCGAGTCGCGGCTGACCAGGTCATCCGCCCCGCTGCCCAGGGATTTGGCGGCCTTTTTCCAGACCACGAGCTTGAGGGGGTCCCCTCGGCGGTAGGCCCGCACGCCGTCAAACTCGCCGATGCCTTGGCTGGTGGCGTGGCCCTTGCCCATGGCGCGGGGCTCTCCCACTGGCAATGGCGGCGGGGTGGATTCGGGGGCCGGGTACACCAGCAGCTGGGCGGCCGGCCGCCAGTAGGTCCAGACGCGGAAGGTGCCCAGCGGAAAGCGCGTCTCGGCCATCAAGGTAGGCACGGGGTGCAGGCCTCGCCGCCGGGGTTGAAAGGCAATGTGCACCACGGCTTGCCCCTGTGCGGGCACATCTGTCCAGGCCCAGTGGTGGTCGGCGTGGGCCGATGGGTCATCGCCACCGTGCACGGCGATGCCAATGCCATACCGTGGGGTGGAGCGCTGGCTGGTAAGTTGCACCTCCAGCGCCGCGCTGCTGCCCATGAATTGCGGTTGGGGCTGCTTCAAATGCAGGGTCAGCCCGCGCAGCGTGGCGTGGCTGATGTGCATGCCGATCACGGCGCTGCCCGCCAGCATGAAGGTGAACAGGTAGCCCAGGTTGAGCTGGAAGTTGATGGAGGCAATGAGCAACACCACCAGCGTCACCGCCAGCATCCACCCCGGGCCGGTGGGCAGGATGTAGACGTTGCGCTGTGTCAGCTCCAGGGTGTCGGTGCGTTTGAGGCGCCCCTGCCACCACGCGCGAAAGCGCCGCCGCATTGTGGCGGCGGGCGACCAGCGTGCCAGCCAGCCCGGTGCGGAGGGGGGCGGGGCAGTGGATGCCATCACGCAAGCGGAACCGCATCCACCATGGCGCGCACCTGCTCCACGGCGCCGCGTCCGGCGTCACCCACGGGTACCAGCCGGTGGGCAATGGTTTGGGGCAGTACAGCTTGCACGTCATCGGGTGCCACGTAGTCGCGCCCGCTGATCAGCGCCTGCGCCTTGGCCGCACGCATGAGCGCAATGCCTGCGCGCGGCGAGAGACCTTGCAAAAACCACTTGCCCGAGCGTGTGGCATCCACCAGGTCCTGCACGTAATTCAGCAGGGCGTCAGATGTGTGCACGGCCAGCACCTGGCGTTGCAGCTCGGCCAGTTCGTGCGGTGTGAGCAAGGCGGGCAGGGTGTCCACCATATCGCGGCGGTCGGAGCCTGCCAGCAGAAGGCGCTCGGCAGCCCGGTCTGGGTAGCCGATGGAGATGCGCATCAAAAAACGATCCAGTTGCGATTCAGGCAGCGCAAAGGTACCCAGCTGGTCTTGCGGGTTTTGGGTGGCAATCACAAAAAACGGGTGGGGCAGGGGGCGGGTGGCGCCTTCCACCGACACCTGCTTTTCCTCCATGGCCTCCAGCAGCGCGCTTTGCGTCTTGGGGCTGGCGCGGTTGATTTCATCGGCCAGCAGCACCTGAGCGAACACGGGGCCGGGGTGGAACACGAAGGATTCCTTGCCGCGCTCATAGACAGACACGCCGGTGAGGTCGCTGGGCATCAGGTCGGCCGTGAATTGCACGCGCGAGAACTGCAGGCCAAAGGTGCGCGACAGCGCATGGGCCAGCGTGGTCTTGCCCACCCCCGGGACGTCCTCGATGAGCAAATGCCCCCCTGCCAATAGGCAAGCGACGCAGTCTTGTACCTGGGCCTTTTTCCCCACGATCACCGTGTTAAGCTGATCCAGAAGCGAGTTGATTTTGTGCTGTGCATCCATGGCGCAACGTTATCCGAAAAACTCTGAATCAATCGAGACACGGGGACAAGACTGTGAGCAAGACGGGCTATTTCACGCACAGGGATTGTTGGAAACACGAAATGGGCCCTGGCCACCCGGAATGCCCGGAGCGGCTGGATGCCATTGAAGACCGCTTGCTGGTCACCGGAGTGGGAGATGCGCTGGAGCGTTTTGAAGCCCCCGAAGCCGCCCTGGCCGACATTGAACTGGCCCACGACCGGATGCACGTGGCTGCGCTGCGGGGCATGTCAGACCGGCTGAATGAAGAACTGATGGCGGGCGGCCCCAATTACGCGCAGCTCGACACCGACACCTCCATCAACGCGCACACCTGGAAGGCCGCCCTGCGCGCTGCGGGCGCCGCCCTGGCCGCCACCGATGCCGTGATGGCCGGCGAGCTGGAAAACGCCTTTTGCGCGGTGCGCCCCCCGGGCCACCATGCCACCCGCAGCAAGGCGATGGGTTTTTGCTTTTTCAACAACGTGGCGGTGGCTGCCAAATACGCGCTGCAGCGCTACAACCTGCACCGCGTGGCGGTGGTGGACTTTGATGTGCACCACGGTAATGGCACCGAGGACATCCTGGCGGGCGACTCGCGCGCCCTCATGGTCAGCATCTTCCAGCACCCTTTCTACCCTTACAGCGGCGACGTCGATCCGGCGCCCAACATGGTCAATGTGCCCGTGGCGGCCTACACCCGGGGCATGGACATCCGCGAAATCATCGAGATGATGTGGATTCCGAGGCTGGAGGCGTTCAAGCCCGAGATGATTTTCGTGAGTGCGGGCTTTGACGCCCACCGCGAGGACGACATGGGCCAGCTCGGGTTGACCGAGCAGGACTACACCTGGATCACCCAGCGTATCAAGGACATTGCCCGCCGCTATTCCAAGGGGCGCATTGTTTCTTGCCTGGAGGGGGGCTATGTCATGGGCCCGCTGGCCCGCAGCGTGGAAGCGCATCTGCGCGTACTGGCTGATTTGTGACGTATTCCCAGGGTAACAGGCGTTGCACCCCGGGTCGCCTTGCGGTGCTCGCCATACTGCTGCTGCTTGGCCGATGAAAGCAAAACATGACAACGACGACTTCGAACGATGTACTCCAGGTCACCCGTGATGCGCGCGGCGTGGTCACCCTGACTTTGAATGACCCCGCCCGCTTCAACGCCTTGGGCAGTGAGATGCTCACGGCGCTGCAGCATGCGCTGGATGACGTGGCGCGGGACGACACTGCGCGCGTGGTGGTGCTGGCTGGCTCTGGCAAGGCCTTTTGTGCGGGGCATAACCTCAAGGACATGGCAGCCAACCCCGATCTGGCTTACTACCAAAAGCTGTTTGCACAGTGCAGCCGCATGATGTTGGCCATCCACAAGCTGCCCGTGCCCGTCATCGCGCGCGTGCACGGCATGGCGACGGCGGCGGGTTGTCAGCTGGTGGCCCAGTGCGACCTGGCAGTGGCGGCCGAAGAGGCCAGCTTCGCCACCAGTGGCATCCACTACGGTCTGTTTTGCGCCACGCCCAGTGTGCCGCTGGTGCGCAACGTGCCGGCCAAGCGCGCCATGGAAATGCTGCTCACCGGTGACTTCATTGACGCACGCACCGCTTTGGCACAGGGCTTGGTCAACCGGGTGGTGGCTGCCGATGCGCTGGATGCCGAATTGGAAAAGCTTGTTCATTCCATCCTGGAAAAGCCCCGCACTGCCGTGGCCATGGGCAAGGCTCTTGTGTACCAGCAGCGCGAACTGGGGCTGGAAGCCGCCTACCAGTTGGCGGGCCAAACCATGGCCTGCAACATGATGGACGCTGCCGCCCAGGAGGGCGCCCGTGCATTCGCTGAAAAACGCACACCGGAGTGGAAGCGCTGATGGCGATGGATACAAGCGACTTTCTGCTGGATGACGTAGGCCAGTGGCTGGGGGCCTTTGCGTCCCCCACGGTGTTGATTGAATTGGCCAGCCTGCTGGTGTGTGTGGGGCTGGCCTGGGTGGTGGTGGCAGGGCTGCGACGTGGGTTGCACCATGAAGGGCACCGTTCCATCCTGTTTGGCCACCGGGTGATAGACGGTGCCTTGTTCCCCATCTTGTTGCTGGCGTTTGGCTATGTGGCGCGTACCCTGTTGATCAAGTGGGTGCCGCTGGCCGTGTTCAAGGTGGCGATTCCGGTGCTGGTCTCGCTCGTGGTCATCCGCATCGGCGCCAAAGTGCTGCAGGTGGCCTTTCCCCAGTCGGCCTGGGTCAAACCGATCGAGCGGTCCATTTCCTGGCTGGCATGGATGGCTATGGTGCTCTGGGTTACGGGCCTGCTGCCGCGGGTGCTGGGCGAGATGGAGCAGATCCACTGGAAGGTGGGTAACGTCACCCTGAGCCTGCGCACCATGGTGGAGGGGGCTTTGACGGCGGGCGCGGTGCTGCTGCTCACCCTGTGGGTGTCCGCTGCGATTGAGTCGCGGCTGCTGCGCTCGGCCACCGGCGCCGAGTTGTCGTTGCGCAAGGCCATCAGCAATGCGCTGCGGGCCCTGATGGTGTTCTTCGGCCTCATCATCGCGATGTCTGCCGTGGGCATCGACCTGACAGCCTTGTCGGTGCTCGGCGGTGCGGTGGGGGTGGGGATTGGTCTGGGCTTGCAGAAGCTGGCCGCCAACTATGTCAGCGGCTTTGTGATCTTGACCGAGCGCAGCATGCGCATTGGTGACAACGTGCGGGTGGATAACTTTGAAGGCCGCATCACCAATATCAATGCGCGGTACACGGTGGTGCGTTCTTCTGCCGGGCGCGAATCGATCGTTCCCAACGAAATGATGATCACCCAGCGCGTGGAAAACCTGTCGCTGGCCGACCCACGGGTGTGGCTTTCCACGGTGGTGAGTGTGGCTTACGACAGTGATGTGGACCTGGTGATCCGTCTGCTCACCGAGTCTGCCCTGGCCAGCAGCCGCGTGCTGCGCGATCCCGCTCCCTCGGCGGCGCTGTCGGCCTTTGGTGCGGATGGTCTGGAGTTCACGGTCGGTTTCTGGATTGCCGACCCAGAAAACGGCACCTTGGGTCTGCGCTCAGACATCAACCGCGCCATTTTGGCGGCGCTGCGGGCGCACAAGATCGACATTCCATTTCCGCAGCGGGTCATGCATGTGCAAGTGGACGGCAGCCTGCCTGTGGCAGGCCCTTCTGTTGCGGATTTGGCGGGCGTGGCCGTGTCGGGTGAACGGGGGCAATGACCCCGCCGCGCGCAGGGTGCCGAAAACTTTTGCGGTGTGGCCGGTTTGCTGGCCTATAATCCAGAAAAAGCACGGTCGTTCGTTTTTGAGATTTGCTGCATTGGTGCGTACTTTTTGACAGGTTCGCTGCAGTGCGACATAGAATGTTCCGGTTTACGTAAACGTCAATTCAACCAACTCTCTAGGAGCCGCAGCAATGAAGGTTTTGGTCCCTGTCAAGCGCGTGGTGGACTACAACGTGAAGGTCCGCGTGAAGTCGGACAACACGGGTGTGGACATCGCCAACGTGAAGATGAGC
>FWPV01010480.1_pt1 | contig 15159 bp, 13 predicted proteins | sample 2228371 | NCBI WGS metagenome assembly FWPV01 (sample SAMEA103939776, study PRJEB20133) | metagenome | reverse complement strand
CGAGCGCTTGGTGCCACCCATCTTTATGGTTGAAAATAAACAAGATCGATCGCGAAGGGGCGCCGGGGGTGAACCGCGACAAGACCCGTCGGGTGATTCTATCGGCAAATTTCGGTTAGAGCTTTGCGCTCTTGTCGCTAGCCACCTTTTTGCTATAATAAGAACCCACCAATGATCAAGCTCAAATCTAAGCTTAAAGAGTCTCTTATCGGGAGAATGCGGCATGCTTTTCCCCTCGCCCAGGACGATATCGAAATTGATTACACGCCCAACCAGCTGCTTGGTGATTTAAGCTTCACTTTTCCTTTTAAGTTAGCCAGACAGCAGCGCACCAATCCCCGCCTTTTAGCTGAAAGAGCCCTGACTTTTTTCTCTGGATTGGAAGGAGTGGAGAGGGTGGAAGTTGCGGGTCCCGGTTACATCAACCTCTTCCTTGACCGAGAATCGTTCTTCAGGGACCAACTCCAGAGTCTATCTTTCACCGCGCTTGAACCTGAAGAAAGAAAAATCATCATCGAGCACACCAACATTAACCCGAACAAAGCCGCCCATATCGGCCACCTCCGCAATGCCTGCCTGGGCGATACACTGGCGCGTTGTCTCCGCTACAAGGGGGAGCAAGTTGAAATCCAGAATTACATTGATGACACGGGAGTCCAGGTCGTCGATGTCGTTTTCGGTTTCCAGGACCTTGAGAAAAAAACTCTGGCTGAGCTCGAAAAGATGGACGGCAAGTTTGACTATTACTGCTGGGACCTTTATGCCCGGACAGCTGCCTATCTCGAAAATCACCCCGAAGCTGGCAGCCGAAAGGCAGAAATCCTCAGGAAAATCGAATCCGGAGTCGACCCTGAAGCTTCGCTCGCGTTTATGATTTCGCGGCGCATTCTCCGCGCCCATCTGGCCACCATGCGGAGGATTGGGATAACTTACGACCTCCTTCCCTGCGAAAGCAGCATTCTGGGCTTAAAGTTCTGGGAAAAAGCTTTCGCTTTGCTCAAAGACCGGGCAGCCATTACTCTGGCTCGAGAAGGACCGAACGCCGGGTGCTGGGTGATGCGATTTGAGGAAGATTCAGAAAAAGAAAAGGTCATTGTCCGGTCGGATGGCACCGTAACCTATGTCGGCAAGGATATTGCCTACCAGCTCTGGAAATTTGGGCTGCTGGACAAAGATTTTTATTATGAGCCTTTCCTCGAGGAGAATGGCCGAACCATCTGGATCACAACGACCAAACCCAACGCTAACTCCGTCTCATTCGGTCGAGCTAGTCGCGTTTACAATGTCATCGATTCTCGGCAGGCCTATCTCCAAAAAATCGTTGTCCAGGGGCTCCGGTCCCTAAATTATTTAGAGCAAGCTTCAAAATCGGTTCATTTCTCTTATGAGATGGTCGGCCTCTCGCCACGCAGTCTCAAGGAGCTCGACTACGATGCCTCCGAAGAGGAAAAAGAAAAGAGCTTCCTCGAGGTCTCGGGGAGAAAAGGCCTGGGAGTCAAGGCCGACGACCTCCTTGACCGCCTTGAAGAAAAAGCTCAAGCAGAAATCGAACTGAGGAATCCGGAACTTCCAGCAGAAGATAAAATGGTCATTGCCCGTCAGATTGCGTGTGGTGCTTTGCGCTATTTCATGCTCAAATATGCCCGCAATTCGCTGATTGTCTTCGACTTCGAGGAAGCCCTCAACTTCGAGGGCGAAACAGGCCCTTATCTCCAGTACACCGCGGTCCGGCTGAACAGCATTTTCCGCAAGCTTGCGGACAGGCTTGGCTTTGCTGAACCCGAGCTTGAAGCCCTCCTGGCAGAAAAAGAAATCCCCCTCCGGCTGCTCTCCAGCTCAGAGGCGCAGGATTTTTGGGACCTCGTCTTCTATGCTTCCCAGTTCGAGGAGGTTGTACTCCACAGCATCATCTCCCTTGAATTTTCTCACCTGGCCAAATTTGCCTTCAACCTCTGCCAGAAAATAAATGCTTATTACCATCTATATTCTATCCTTGGAGAAGAGAATAAGGTCCTCCAGGGGATAAGAATTCGAACCATCTATTATGTCCGCGAGATTCTCAAGAAAGCACTCTGGCTTATGGGCATCCCGCTCCCTGAACGGATGTGAGTCGGCGGAGAGGATGGCCAGATTTGGATTTGTGAAAATAAAAGTCAACCAAAAGATTTGAACCCAACAGAAAGGAGGCGAAGATGATTGAAGTCGAACACCTCACCAAAAAATACGGCGACCTGGTGGCCATCAAGGACCTCAGCTTCAAGGTGGAGCGTGGCCTCATCTGGGGGCTTCTCGGTCCTAACGCCGCCGGGAAAACGACGACGATGCGAATTCTCACCGGCTATCTTCCAGCCACCGAAGGGAAGGCAAAAGTAGCCGGCTACGATGTCTTCGAGCATCCTGAAGAGGTCAAGAGGACAATCGGCTATCTTCCCGAGGTTTTGCCTCTTTACCCGGAAATGACTGTCTCTTCTTTCCTGGATTTTGTCGGCTCCATCAAGCAAGTCCCTGCTTCAAAAAGGAAAAAGGCCGTTGACAAAGCCATCCACACGAGCGGCCTGGAGAGCGTCAAGAACCGCCTCATCAAGAACATCTCCCGCGGCTATAAACAACGAGTCGGGATTGCCCAAGCTCTCATTCATGACCCCCAGGTTCTCATCCTGGACGAGCCGACAATCGGTCTTGACCCTGCACAGATCATCGAGATCCGGCAGCTCATTAAATCTTTGAAAGGCGAACGGACGATCATCCTTTCGACCCACATCCTGGCCGAGGTAACCCAGACCTGTGATGGAGTGGTCATCATCAACGAGGGAAAGCTCATGGCTTCCGGGTCTCTGGAAGAAATTTCAGCTTCCATCCGGAAAAGAGAGGGCGTCGTCATCAGACTCCGTCATCTGACCGAAGAAGCCGAGAACGGAATCCGCGCCCTGCCCGGCATTGAGAGTGTTTCCCGTCACAACGGGGAGCTGACCGTCGAATGGAGCCCGGGCAAGGATTTGCGGGAAGCGGTGGCGAAGCTGGTCGTCGAAAAAGGCTGGGGACTACTCGAGATGAGGCCTTCAGCCATGAACATCGAGGACCTCTACCTTCGCGTCGTCTCAGGAGGAATTCAGCCATGAGGAACATCAGCGCCATTGCCAAGCGAGAAATCAAGGCTTATTTTAGCTCTCCCATTGCCTATGTCGTCATCGCCGTCTTTGTTTTGCTGGTGGGTTTCTTCTTTTATAGCGCCATCTGGTGGTTCAATTCGCAATCGATCCAGATGGCCCAGAATCCCTATTACTACCAGCAGGTCAACATCAACCAGATGGTCTATGCCCCCCTCTTCCATAACATGAGCATCATTCTCCTGCTTATGATTCCGCTGCTCACGATGCGACTTCTAGCTGAAGAGAAAAAAGTGGGCACCGATGAGCTTCTGTTCACCTCACCTATCAGTGTTGGCGAAATCATCCTTGGAAAATACCTTGCTGCCCTGGTTGTGCTGGCTATTATGCTGCTCCTGACGGGACTTCTGTCCTTGTTTACCTTTGCCTTTGGAAATCCTGAGCTCGGCCAAATCCTGAACGGCTATCTGGGCCTTTTCCTCATGGGAGCTGCTTTTATCGCGGTCGGCCTGTTCTTTTCTTCGCTCACCGAAAACCAGATTGTGGCCGCCATCCTGACTTTTGGCGCCCTGCTTCTCTTCTGGATTCTCAATTGGGCCTCGTATTCGGCCTCTGGCTTGTGGAAAGACGTCTTGAATTATCTTTCATTTTTCCAGCATTTTGATGATATGACCCGGGGCATCCTGGACACTACGGATTTGGTTTACTACCTTAGTTTCGCCTTTTTCGGGCTGTTTCTAACCCATTCGGTGATTCAATCGAGACGGTGGAGGTGAGAAGATGGAAACTCTCAAGAAAACCCTGAATTATGTTGGGCTTGGGCTTATCTTCCTGGCCCTGGTTTCCCTCCGCATCTGGCCCTACCGCAAGACGGTTCCTTTGATTATCGCCCTGGTTGGATTGGTTTCGATCATGGTTTATATATTCCTCAACCTGTCGGCTCTCAAACGGAGTGTGAGCCGGAAGTCCTTCCTCTATTCGAGCAACCTCCTCCTCATCATCGTCCTTGTCCTGGCTATTCTTGTGCTTGTCAATTATTTCTTTGCTCGCCATCATCACCGATTTGACTTCACCGAAGCCAAGTTGCACAGCCTGTCGGACCAATCGGTCAAGGTTCTCAAGGGCCTGAAGGATGAGGTCCTCCTCAAATGCTTTTTCCGGGAGACCCACTACAACCGCAACAAGATGGAAAATCTGCTCAAAAACTATGCTTATCACTCCAAGAAGATCAAGTACGAATTCATCGACCCCGACAAAAACCCCGGGCTGGTCAAACGGTACGAAATCAGCCAGGATGGGACGACCATTCTTGAATGCGGCGACAAAGAAAACCGGATTACAACTTCGACCGAGGAAGATCTCACTAACGCCATCATTAAAGTAACCCGGGAGAAGAAAAAGGTCATTTATTTCCTCGAAGGACACGGAGAGGCAAGCATTGAACAGAGCGATGACAGCGGGTATTCCTATGCCAAGCAGGAACTGGAAAAGCTGGGTTATGAGGTCAAGAAGCTCACCCTGGCTCTTTCCGACACTTTTCCTTCCGACTGCGCCCTGCTGGTCATTCCGGGTCCGGAAAAAGACCTTCTTCCGAACGAGCTTGAGACCATCAAAGCCTTTGTCCAAAAGGGAGGTCGCGTTTTCTTCATGGTTGACCCGGAGACGGCACCCGGGCTTGCTCCTTTCCTCCAAGACTTCGGGTTCAAGCTCGAGGACGATATCGTTGTCGACACCATGAGCCGGCTTTTCGGCGGCGATTATTTCATGCCTCTGGTTTCGGAATACGAATACCATGAGATCACGCAGAACTTCCGCTATGCCACTTTTTTCCCCTATGCCCGGTCAGTTGAAGTTGCCACTCAAAAACCAGAGGGGATAACGGTCAGCATCCTGGGCAAGACCAGCCCCAATTCCTGGTCCGAGCGCCAGCTCACCGTCCAGAAGGTGACTTTCGATAAAGACAAAGATAAGCAGGGGCCTATCTCTTTGGCGGCGGTGGCGACAATCAAACCAAAAGAAGAGGAAAAGAAAACCGAGGCGGAAGAAGGCAAAAATACAGGAGAAGCGGAGGAGAAAGCCAAGGCCCAAGAAGCTGAAGAAGTTGAGGTAAAAAAGGAAGGCCGAATGGCTGTTTTCGGAGATTCCGATTTTGTCGCCAACCGCTACTACAACCTCTCTGGAAATGGCAATTTCTTCCTCAACACCGTTAACTGGCTGACCGAGGAAGCCGACCTTATTTCTATCCAGCCGAAGACAGCCTCACCCCGGACCCTTCACCTTACTCCCTCCCAGGGCCGGATGATTTTCTTCGCCTCAGTGGTCATCCTGCCCCTTATCGTCCTAGTGACTGGCGTCGCTGTTTGGATAAGAAGGAGGTCGCTATGAAACTCCGGACGACAGTCATTCTTCTTTGTGTCTTCGCTGTCCTGCTCGGGTTCGTCCTTTTCTTTGAATCGAAAACCAAAGGAAAAAAGGAAGCCGAAGAAAAACTCGTCGACCTTGCCTCTGAGGACGTAAAAAAAATTAGCCTGAAAAAAGAGGACGAGACCCTCGTTTTCGAGAAAGACGAAAAGGGAGACTGGCTGATCAAGGAACCTATTGAGGCCAGAGCTGACAATTACGAAGTCAATCGGCTGGCCCAGGATTTCTCGAGTTTGAAGATGGAAAGGGTGGTCGAGAAAGAAGCCCAGGACCTCGCCAAGTATGAAATCCCCAAAAAAGAGCTGACCCTCTGGTTTAAGGATAGGGAGCAGCCGGTCAAGCTTCTCATCGGTATGGAAAACCCTCTTGACCACAGCCTCTTCGCCAAAAGAGAGGATGACACGAGAATTGTTCTCTTGGCAAGCTATCTCAAGAGCTCTCTCGATAAAACCGTTTTTGACTTCCGTCAAAAGGACATCTTCAAGTTTGAAAGCGGGGATGTCAGCCGGATCTTCTGCCAGGCTAAAGATGTTGTCTGGGAGGCTGGAAAAAAGGAGGACCAATGGTTTTTAGAAAAACCGGTGGCCGCTCTCGCCCGTAAGAACTATGTCGAGGACATTCTTCGCTCACTGGCCGGGCTGAGAGCTAAAGCCTTCCTTTCAGAGCAAAAACAGACTGCTGACCTCGAAAAATACGGCCTCATTAACCCCGAGTATCGGGTGAAGGTCAATCTGCTTTCCCAGAATCAAGAACTCACTTTCTTCCTCCATAAAGAGGGAGACAAGCTCTATGCCACAACTTCGGCCTCGCCAAAAATTGTCGAAGCAGAGACCTATCTCTTGACTGACCTTGATAAGAAAATCGAAGAAATTCGGGAAAAAAAGGTGGTTGATTTCTATTCTTGGGAGGCGAAAAAAGCTCAGTTCAAAAAGGGTGATTTCCTGCTCATCGCCGCCAAAGATAAGGATGATAAATGGTGGCTGGAAACGCCTGAGAAAAAAGAGGCGGATTCCTCCCGGGTCGAAACTTTCATCCGCAAAATCGGAAGCTTGGAGGCAACTGAATTCATTGACTCCCCCCAAAGCCTCGCCGATTACGGACTGGACCCCGCGCAGGTGGAAATAACCATAACCACTGAAGATAAGGAGAAGCCGTCCATCTTTGAGGTTCACATCGGCCGGGAAGATGCAGAAAAAAAGCAGGTTGTCGTCAGGAATCCCCATCTCAGCTACCTTTTCTTGGTCGATTCATCTTTTTTGAGTGAGCTCCCGAAGGAGGCTAAGGACTGGCTACCTCCCCCGCCTGAAGAGAAGAAACAAGAGAAGAAGGAAGAAAAATAAACAAAGAGGCCAACAAAGAGATAAAAAATCAAGCCCTGGCTGGCCAGCTCATCCGCTGGTACAGGGTTCATCAGAGAAATCTTCCCTGGAGAGAGACAAACGACCCTTACCGCATCTGGGTTTCTGAAATCATGCTTCAGCAGACGCAAGTTAAGACGGTCCTCCCCTATTATGATTCCTGGCTAAAGCTTTTTCCGGATATCAAGACCCTGGCCCGGGCTCCTCTCCGCAAAGTCCTTCGGGCGTGGCAAGGCCTCGGTTATTACGAGAGGGCCCGAAGCCTCTGGCGAGCGGCGCGAATGGTTGTCAGGAATTTTGAAGGCCAGTTGCCCCAAAGCTATGAGCGACTTCGTTCCCTTCCCGGGTTTGGGCCCTACACGACAGCAGCGGTCCTGAGCTTCGCCTTTGGTCAGCCTTATCGTGTGATTGACGCCAATGTCCGCCGGGTTCTTATGCGGCTGGCTGGCTGGGATGGCCATCCTAGAACTGATCAACAAAAAGCTTTAGACAGCTGGCTTGAGCTCTTTTTTCCCCAAAAAAAGTCCAGAGAATTCAACCTGGCAATCATGGAACTTGGCGCCCTGATTTGTCGCCCCCGCAACCCCCTTTGTCTTTTGTGCCCGATTCGGAGCTCCTGCTCTGCCTTTGCCCAAGGTAAGCAAAAAATCATCCCCCGACCGAAGAAAAGGCCAACCAAAAAAGTGGAGGGTGTCCTGGCGGTCATCCGGGAGAACGGGAGATACCTTATCCAGAAAAGGCCTGACAAAGGGCTATTCGCCGGATTATGGGAGTTTCCAGGAGGAAAAAGAGAGAGGGGCGAGACTCTTGAAGAGGCCCTGAAGCGGGAGGTTCGGGAAGAGCTTCAAGCTGAGGTGGAGGAAGTTCGGCCTCTGGTCCAAGTGGGGCATGCCTATACCCGCTTTAAGGTCAAGCTCACCGCTTTCACCTGTCGCTTTCGGTCGCGGCCTCATCTCGACCCGAAAAAGCACCGCTGGGTCGGCCTTCATTCTCTCTCCAAGTATCCTTTGCCTTCTGGAAGCGCCAAAATCGTCCGCTATCTGGAAAATCAAGGCCGAAATCAAGATAAAAAAGGCTAGAACAGGTGCTTCTATATTTGTTATATTGAGCAGGCCCAATGGAAGTCACCTATGAATTTGTCAACTATGGAGAGAGCTTCTCTCCCCAGCCCGGCGTCATCGTCCTTGATGTCGGCATGAAGACTTTGCCCGGAGTCATCGACCACCACCATCCTGAAGCCGAACCTGAATGCACTGCGTCTTTGATTGCCAAGTATCCATGGCTTGTTCTTGACCACCTCAAACTCCCGACCGGCCGGGATTCGGATGAACAAGCGGCCAAGCTCCACATCATCACCCACCGCTGGCCAGATTTTGATGCTCTTTCTTCCATCTTTCTTGTCCTCAAGCTCCTCGAAATAGGAAAAGTGGATGCGGAGATGGAGAAAATGGCCGCTTATGCCCGGATGGTCGATTCCGCTTCCCTGCCGCGGAACATTGACCTCACGGCCACTCCATATTCCATCTTAAGGGCCCTATTTTCAGGCGCCAGGAAGGAGGAAGCCGAAATCAACCAGTTGCGGGTCCTGGAAGGGACGAAATTCATGAACTTCTTGTACGAGAGAGCACAGGAAGGCTATGAAATCATAGAAAACCGGAGGCTCTTCGCTGGCATTGACCGCTACGAGAAGGCCATGCGAAAAATCGAAGACGACTATTTTTCCTATCTTGACGATGTTCGGAAAGGAAAAAAACTCCAGCTTGAGCTCCCTCTCATTTCCCGGGCGGGGAAAAAAAGAGTGGATGGACTTATTGTCCGCAACCCATCCAGCTTTCTCCTCAAGGAATGGGCCCGCCGCGATATCACCCACGCGCCCTTAGGTGAGGGGTTTTCTTTCCTGATGACCAACTTCGGAGGCCGGCGGTTCATTCTGGGAGTCGACCCCTTCCAGGACATCAATCTCAGAGGACTTGGTCGTCTCCTAAACGAGAAGGAAGAAAAAAAGCGACAGGCCTGTGGAAGACCGCTTGCCTACCGCTGGTACGAAGGCAATTGTCCCTTTTTTAACTACCGGATTATCGACTCCCCCCAGGATGGAACAGCTCTTGACCATGAAGAAGTTGTCGCTCTTTTGCTCGACTTTAGCTCCAGGGCCGAAGGGGTTGTCGAAGCCTAAGCCGGGCTTGAAATCAGGACTTTTCCTCCTTCTGAAAAAAGCGGAACCAAAGGAGGAGTCGCCCCAGGTTGAAGCATAACTGGACTTATACTTTGAATTGAACAGCCATTTAGGCGCCAGCCAGGACGAGGTCTCCCAGAACTTCGGCGATTTCATGGACAATTTCGTCTGGAACTCCATCATGAGCTTTCGATTTGAGGCGCAAATCAATCAGGTCGTTGACATAATCGACAGCTATGAAGTGGCCACTTTCGCTCTGGGCAATCTCCGTCGAGAACATGCCCAGGCCGCAGACCTCGGCAATCCGTTTGATTATCTGCCGCAAAGCGCTTAATCCAAGAGTTCTTTCCTCGGCCGGAGTGACCGGCGTATAAACGTGGGTCTGAACATCCCACCAGCAGGGATAAACACGCCCTCCACAAAAGAGGACACGGAACCAAGCCAAGCGGCCTTCCTTTTTCGTTGCTGTCACGTGAGCCTGGAGAAGGTAATGGTCGGCCGGATACTCCTGCCGCGCTGCCTGGATTTGGTCGATCGATGTGGCTTCAGTTATAACTCCCTCCCCTCCCCCGCCGTGAGCGGGTTTAATCGTGAATTTGCCGCCCAACGGGCTGAGGTCCAGGAAAGGGGCTAGATGGGGTTGCTCCTCAAAAGGAGGAAGAATGATGGTGTAGGGCGTGTGAATTCCAGCCGTTATGAATTCCAGGTGCATCGAGGCTTTATTCATCGCGTGGAGTGACTTCTGGTGGGGATTGATAAAACGCACTCCTCTCTCCTCCGCCCAGTGGACAAGGGGCAAGAAATCCGGGTCTGACTCGGAAGCGCGGTCGAGGAAAACGGAAAACTCGACTTCTCCCCGTCTTAGAGCCTCCAGCGTGCTCAGCAGAGTCGAGGGAGTTATCTCGAAAAAGCCGAATTTTCGTCGGCTGGCGACCTCCCTCAGGATGGCCACAAAGTCGGCATCGTACTCCCAGTTCCAGGCGAGGGCGAAATCGAAATTCATCCTACTCAGCGAGCTTCCTCTTGACCAACCGGATGTCGTCGACCCAGACAACGCCGGGGCCTTCACAGACAATATTGAGCTTGATGTTATCTGGATTCTCTTCCTTTTTCAAAAAAAAGGGAATCTCCTGGCTCGTCCATTCGACTGAGCCTTTAAGGGGGGAGTTTAATCCTCGCGAGAAAAATTCCCCTTTACCTTCAAAATGGCACAGCATTTCAAGGTAGACAAAGCCTTCTGCTCCCTCCGTGCGCAACTTTGCTTTGTAAACAAGGACGGCCTCTTCCACGTCCAAATCGCCAAGCTCAAAAAGCCGGATGATGGTTGGCTCGGTCACGGAAATCTTCACCGATCCGCGACTGTCGACGGAAATATTTTGGTCGAATTCAACTCCGGATCGAGTGAGCAGGCCATCCAGGCTGTCCAGCGGAAACTTCATCATCTCTACCTCGGCTGGAGGGCGCTTGAGACAGGAAGAAAAAGAAATGGACAACAAAGAAACCAAAAAGATAAAGGCCACGCGTTGACGGGTTCTCATGAGTCCTCCCCTGGTCTTTTTTTTATTTTAATTTTCTGCTCCAGTTCGGTTTTGAAGCGACGAGCCTCTTCTTTCCCGCGGGGAAAGACAAACCCCGAACAGAGCGATTGGCCCTGGCGCTGCCAGAGAATTTTGATGACATCTTTACCGGCTGCCCATCGTCCGGCGTGCCATTTACCCGTTTTGACTGCAATTATCTGATTGAAGGGGATAAAAAAGGGCTCTTTGGTCAAGCTCTTTAAAAAATAGAGGCCTTCTTTATTCTGCCAGAACTCCCCTATGCCCCGGGCAAAAAAGCGGCCTTCTCGGTAACGTTTCCACCACTTTCCATCGCACTCTGTCCCGAGATAGTGAGCTTTTTTCTTGTCCATCGAATTACCTCCTCCTGGCTGCATCCTTCGGACTAAATTTCCGCTCGTGGTCGAGCAGCCATTTTTTTCGCCATACCCCCCCTCCGTAGCCAACCAGGCTGCCGTCTCTCCCGATAACCCGATGGCAGGGAATGACAATCGCCAAGGGGTTGAGCCGGTTCGCTCTCCCTACTGCTCTTGCTGCCCCGGGATGGCCGATGGCTTTAGCGACCTCGCCATAGGAAGCGGTTTTCCCGAAAGGGATGCGGCAAAGCGCTCGCCAGACCCGCTCCTCAAAGTCAGTTCCCTGAATCCTCAAGAGGAGCGAGAATTGCCGCCTTTTCCCTTCAAAATACTCGCCCAGCTGGGCGATACTCTCTTTTAAATACTCCGGGACAGGGCCGGAGGAGGCCTTTTTCTTCCGAACAAACGTCAGCGAGGTAAGCCTTCCCTCTTTTCCTACTATTTCGATAGTTCCTATAGGAGAACTATAATAAACTTTGGCCTCTTTTTCTTTAGCTTGAATATTATTCATCGGCCGGCCTTCTTTCCCTTTAACCTTTTTCTTGTGGCCTCAATATAATGCCATTATCCCAGACCAATTGAATTTATCGAGACGCAAATCAATAGCGCCAACTGGTCAAGTCTGCCCCGGGTGGAGCCGACTTTTTAATCCGCTCCATGATTTTTGGAATGTGCATCTGATGGTAGCGAAGCCGGGAAAGGTAGTTCGGTCGGGTATGATCACCGTTCCAGCAGTGTTCCGCCCGGTCGCCATAATCGACTTCTCCTTCATAATAAGGGTCTTTGGTGCTCTCCAGGAATTCCTCCATCAAGTAGACGGCGTTGTTCAGGTAATAATTGTCCATATCGCCGCAATAAATATGTATTTTCCCTTTGAGTTTGGGGCCGAGGATTTTCCAGTCTCGCTCAAGGATATAACGCAAGTCATAGTGTTCTCGCCAGTAGGCGGCGACTTCATGGTCGATTTCGCCGGTCAGCTTGTCCCAGATGCGTTTCGGGTAGCCATCAGGGCCAACGGGCGAGAAGACAGCTTCCCAGATATCATACTGGTCGCCCGAGCGCGATTTCGTGCCCAGGACAAGCTCGCGATGGTTGGTTTCCTCCATCGTGCAGCTCACCTCTCCGAGGTAGTTCCGCCGTCCTGGACGTGGTGTTTTTTTCCAGCGGCTCTCCACATAGTAGGCATTTTTATGCTCGTAGATGTTGACGATGGTGTAGGCCCGAAAGTCAATCGGGTCCGGGCAAGAAGCCCAGCAACCGTTGTATTCGTCAGGATAAAACACCTGGGCGGCCAAGGCCTCCCAGCCGCCTGTCGAGCCCCCATAAAGGAAACGGGCCCAGCCCTGGCCAAGGCCGCGGAATTTTTTCTCGATATACGGGATGAGCTCATAGGTAATGGCATCGCCATAGGGTCCCAGGTTGGCCGAGTTCACAGCGTAGGAATCATCATAATAAGGGTTAGCATGCTGGATTTCGATAATCAGGAAGCGCGGGGTATCCTTGGCTATCCAGTATTTATAAAACTCATAAGCCTGCTCCTGGACAATCCGATTATAGCCATGGACCTTGAACCGCTCTGAGTAGTCAGGCTCGAGGTCCGGGTCAGGGGGTGTCTCCCGAAACCCGCTAAAAGTGTAAGGAAAATGGCCGTGGAAGATGATGAGAGGATATCGGGCTTCAGGGTGTTCCTCAAAGCCCTCAGGGAGGAGGACATGGGCACCCAGGTACATCGGTCGCCCCCAGAACTCGCTTAGCAGCTTGCTCTGGATGCGCACGTGCTTGATGTATTTGGTCTCTGGCGGGTCGGGGATGGGCGGAATCTCCTGGTCCAACTCAACCTTGATCAGTTCATCCTTGGCTGGGTCAAGGAAAATCTTGGTCGGCCGGCTATAAAAATTGCCTGGCTTCCGGTTCCACTGCTGGCCTTCGCCCTTGTCCATCGGAAGTTTGACTGTATGACCATCACTCCGATGAAAAGTCTCGTACCGATTAAGAAGCCCTTGAATAAAATACTCACCGGCCGGAAGTTCGGCCAAACTCTTGAGCGGATACCCAAAGACATCCTTGTCAAAAACGGCTAGCTCACCCGGTTTGAGGCCAACGACATCGAGCCCGAAAATGAGCTGAGTGTTAGGACCGTCGTTAATCTGGAACCGAGGCTCGTTCGAGCCGTCAGCCGAAATCATAAGAAGCATTCGGCCGTCGAGGGGCTCGGCCGACCTCTCCGCTGGAAAGCTCAGCCCAATCCGGAGCCGGCAGGCCTTTTTCTCACCGGCCGTTCGGGCGATAGCTATAATCGCACCTAACCCGGCCAATAAAAAAGCGAGCAGCAGCCAGGTTATTCTCTGTTTAAGGAACTTCACTCGGTCTTCTCCTCCAGAAAAAATTCATTTCTTCTGAAAAAATTATTCGCCATTAAGTTATAAACAGGTTCTTGCTCGAAAAGACGGGGTCGCTGGTCAAGTTGACCCCCAGCCGTCGCAACCCTGCTTCGTCCCCGGGCGTCGGGATGTGGGTGAGATGGACATCGCAACCCCGGAGCTCGATTAGCTTCTCAAGGGCCAGGCCAGCAGCGGGGTTGGTCGAAGCGTTGATGCTCAAGCCAATCAGGACCTCTTCGAGGTCAAGACTGACCGACTTGGCCCCGAGAATCTTTTGCTTCATGTTCCCCACAGCTTCGATAATGGCCGGCGAAAGGAGGTGGATTTTATCCGGAATCTCCGCCATCTTCTTGACGGCATTCAGAATCACGCTTGAAGCAGCATGCATGAGGGGAGAATTCTTGCCCGTAACTATCGACCCATCCCGGAGTTCAACCGCAGCCCCACAGAAAACACCGTTGTTCCCTTTTCCCTTTTCCCGGGCTTCCTCAGCGGCTTGCCTGGCCGGGCTGACAACCGGCCGGTCCTCGGGCTTAAGGCCCAGCTCTTTCATCAAAAGTTCCGCCCTTTCAACCGTCTCCCGGTCGACAAACCCCATGACATATTCACACCGGTAGCGGAAGTACCGCCGGATAATCTCTTGACAGGCCGCCTGCCGCACGACGGCATCATCCACGATGGCCATGCCCGCGCAATTGACGCCCATGTCTGTGGGCGATTTGTAACCGGGCTCCTCGCCCGTAATTTTCTGGAGAATCCGTTTGAGCACTGGGAAGGCCTCGACATCCCGGTTGTAGTTTACAGCCGAGACTCCGTAGGCTTCGAGATGGTAAGGGTCGAGAAGGTTGAAATCGCCGATGTCGGCCGTGGCTGCTTCATAGGCAATATTGACCGGATGCTTCAGGGGGAGGTTCCAGATGGGAAAGGTCTCAAACTTGGCATACCCTGCCCGATTCCCCCTTTTATACTCATGATAAAGCTGCGAAAGACAGGTGGCGAGCTTGCCGCTGCCCGGACCCGGCCCGGTGACGATGACCAGAGGCTTTTCGGTTTCGATATACTCGTTGGCCCCGTATCCTTCATCGCTGACAATAAGCTCAACGTCTGTCGGATATCCAGGGGTGTAGCAATGGGTGTAAACTCTTATCCCCCGACGCTCCAGCTTGTTTCTGAATACCCTGGCCGAGGCCTGGTTTTCAAACCGGGTAATGACCACGCCCAAAACTTCTATTCCCCAATCCCCGAGATCGTCAATCAGCTTGAGAGCATCGACATCGTAGGTAATCCCGAAGTCAGCTCGCAACTTTCGCTTCTCGATATCCCCCGCATAGATGCAGAGGAGTACATCAGCCTTATCTTTGAGCTTCTGGAGGAGCCGCATCTTGACGTTGGGGTCAAAGCCAGGGAGGACGCGGGCGGCATGGTAATCATAGAGAAGCTTACCTCCAAACTCGAGGTAAAGCTTGTTGTGGAATTTCTTCACCCGCTCGAGGATAGCCTCAGTTTGAGCGGCCAGGTACCTTTCGGTATCAAAACCTATCTTCCCGGTCATGCTCAGAATCCTGAAAAGGCACTCTCGGATGACCCGAGAAAAGCTTATATCCTATGAGCAAGGTTGTGTCAAATGATGATTGGCTCTCAAAATTGCCCATAGAGAGTTCTCTTTAACCGAAATTGCTTGATCTTAAAAGAAATGGTCGTGATAGCGAGTGCACCCGAGGGGTGGCGTGGTTCGGGGGCCCCCCGCCGACCCGAGCGTTTGATGCCACCCATCTTTTTGCTTGAAAATAAATAAGATAGACCG
>FWPV01010479.1_pt1 | contig 15160 bp, 11 predicted proteins | sample 2228371 | NCBI WGS metagenome assembly FWPV01 (sample SAMEA103939776, study PRJEB20133) | metagenome | reverse complement strand
GGGGAGGGGGCAGGGGGCTGTGCCCCCTGGCCCCCTCCCCTACGAATACTTTTTTAACAGCCTGCTAGCGATGTCCGGAAAAATAATGAGCCGATCCTCCCGGCGAGGACCGGCTCAACTGTTTATCTAACCTCGTTATCCGTTATTCCCGACCTTGCATCTTGGCAAAGACCAAGGCGGTGGTGCGGTAAACTAAGTGGGCCATCTTGGTGTACGGAGCATAGAAGAACAGGAAGAAGACCGACACCAGATGGAGGAAGTACATGGGATAGGCCAGAGAGGCCAGGTTGGCCAGACGCAGGATCCAGCTCAACGCCCCCGTAACGCCCACCGCCACAATCACCCAGATGAGCAGCCAATCGAAGTAGCCGCCGAAACCGGCGCCGTTGGCCTTAGCCTGCCGCTGCTGGTAAATGAGATAAATCCCATAGAGCAGCAGGACGGTGCCCACCAAGGCCACCCATTTGATGGGCTCGGTGATGCTGAAGGGCGATTCCTTATGGGGAATCAGGCCGAACTTGGAGGCCCATTCATAATAGGCGGACCAAGCGGTGGTAATGGCCAAGGCAATGAACCCTAACACCAACAGCAGGTGGGAGGTGGCCCGACCATAGTTGGTGACGCATTCCTTAAAGCGCTTGTGGACGATGAATTCCTTCAGCACTTCGATGGTGGCGCTGACCACGCTCTTGTCACTGAGCTTGGCCTTCCAGGGCGAGACCCCTTCATTGAGGTCTTTCCAGTAGCGCCGCACGCCGTTGACGAAGACGAAAACGGCGAAACCGGCTGCAGCCATGAAGATGGCGTCCACGGCCAAGAGCGGCACCATGTTGGAATATTTCACCGTACCGGCGGGAATGTTCCCCAAGGTGCCGACAATTTTCATCACGAACAGGATGACCAGGACCGGAATGGCCAGCAACACCGGCAGGAACTTGGGCTGGCTGACCATCCAAGCCAACTGGCTCGGGAAAGAATAATGTTCGATGCACGCCTGCCGCATGGCCCCCAACACCTCGCCGGGGTTGGCGCCCCGGGGGCAGTAGGCGGTGCAATCACCGCAGTAATGGCAGGCCCAGATATCGGGGTCTTTGACGATCTGGTCTTTCAGGCCCCACTGCGCCATGAGCATTTCCTTGCGGGGATAGGGCTTGTCATCCGGGGAGATGTTGCACACCACGGAGCAGGTGGCGCACTGATAGCATTTCTTCAGCGATTCCCCGCCGTATTGCTGCAGGCGCTTGACAAATTCCAGATCGGATTTGATGATGGTTTCATCAGCCATGAATTACCCTCCTAGAACTCCTTATAGGGGTTCGGCCCGATTTCCTCCACCCTGGCCACGAAATCATCGATCAGCTTGGGCAGTTTATCGAAATCGGAGATGGCTACTTCAATGAATTGGGCCCGTTCGGACTCCAAGGCCAACCGGTCCAAGGTCTCCTGCAGCTTGCCCATACGGTAGTTGGCCAGCTCACTCCCCTTGGCAAAGTGGCATTGATAATCATCGCCGTACTTACAGCCCATGATCAGGATGCCGTCGATCCCGCGAGACAGGGCGTCGGCGATCCACACCAGGTTGAAGGACCCCAGGCAGCGCACTGGGATGAAGCGCACTGCCGGATGCAGCTGCAGGCGGTTCAAGGCGGCGGCATCAATGGCCGGATAGGCGTCATTTTCACAGACAAAGGCCACGATCCGGGTGCCTTCCTCGGGGACATCCATGGCCTTCACCATGGAACCGACGATATCCACGCTGAAATCCTTGAAGCTGACGATGCGCTCCGGACAGGCGCCCATACAGGTGCCGCAGCGGCGGCAGCGGTTGATCTTATAGAACGGTGTGCCTTTTTCGTCTTCTTCAATGGCGCCGAAGGGGCATTCTTCCGTGCACCGTTTGCAAGCGGTGCAACGTTGCATGAAGGGGTCGGGGAAGGTCTGGTCCCAGGCCCGGGGGTGTACCGCAATCCCCTTGGCGGTATGTTCCAGGCATTGGTAGGCCTTGAGGGCCGCGCCGGCCGCATCTTCCATGGCCGTGGCCATATCCATGGGCTGGCGCACCGCGCCGGCGGCATAGACGCCGGTCCGGCGGGTTTCATACTGGAAGCAGATGAAGTTGGAGTCGGCGAAGCCCTGGAACAGTTCCAGATCGGGCAGGCCCGGACCTTGGCGGTAGTTCAGGTTCAGGACCGGGTTGTCCAAGGTGGCCGGGACTAAACCGGTGGCCAACACCACCAGGTCGGCCTCCAGCTTGATCTTGTCGCCCAGGAGGGTGTTTTCCGCCACCACCGCCAAGCTGCCGTCGTCGGCCACTTCTACGCCGGTGACATCGCCCTTGGTCAGGAGGATACCGGGATCGTTCTGGGCATGTTTGTAAAACAGTTCGTTCTGGCCCAGGGTCCGCATGTTCTTATAGATGATGTAGGCCAGGGCATCCGGGTTCATGGTCCGGACGTATTTGGCCTGTTTCAAGGAGGTGCCGCAGCAGAAAGCGGAGCAGTAGGGCAGGTGGTCCGGGTCAACGGAACCGGCGCACTGGATGAAGACCACTTTTTCCGCCGGCTTGCCGTTGGAAGGCCGCAGGATCTTGCCGTTGGCGGCGATCTTCTCCAGCTCCCAGTTGGTGACTACATCGTCGGACTTGCCATAGCCCAGATGGCCCAGCTTGGTGGCGTCATAGGGCTTGGCACCGGCGGCCAGGATGACCGCGCCGATCTTGTAGATACCTTCCTTGCCGTCGGTTTTGATGGTGACATCATAGAGGCCGGGCTGGCCGTCAATCTGCACCACCTCGGACTTGGTCAGGACCTTGATCTTGGGGTTGGTGAGGACTTCCTTGATCTTGCTGAAGACCACCGGCACTTCCAGTTCCTGGTACGGATACTTCCGGGGGGTCTGCTGGAAGAGACCGGCGCCCAGACCGCCCAGTTCAGCCTCTTTTTCCACCAAGACGACCTGCTGCCCCAGATTGGCCGCTTCCAAGGCTGCCGTCAAACCGGTGACGCCGCCGCCGATGACCAGGATGGCCCGCTCGATCTCCACCGGCACGCCTTCGGGCAGATCGGCCTTTTTGATCTTGGCGCAGCCCATGACCACGTAGTCTTCGGCCAGCAGCTGAGTTTCCTCTACCATGGGCTCATGGGTCCAGGCCACCAGTTCCCGGATGTTCACCCGTTCGATGAGGGCGCCGGGGAGATCAAACTCTTCATACTTGACCCGGGGGGAGCAGGCGCAGATAACCGCGCAGTTGACGCCTTCCGCGGCCATGTCACCCTTGAGGAATTCCAGACCTTCCGGACTGCAGAGGATGGGGTGGCTTTTGATATGCGGGATCTTGCCGTTCTTGCGGGCCGCTTTTTCCAGGCCTTCAACCTTCACGGCCTCGCCGATGCCGCACCCCAGGCAGATATACACACCGTATTTTCTTTCTTCCATCTGTTACCTCCCTACCAAGCTCTGAAGAGCCTTAATGGCGGCGCCGGTGCCGTCCTGCACGGACTTGGCCACATCCAGGGGACTCTTCATCGTGCCCACCGCAAAAATGCCGGCGGGCAGACCGGTGGGATCAATAAAGCCCTCGTCGGTGTAGTTGGCCACCAACGGGACCTTGTCGGTCTTGGTTGACGGTTCCATCCCCGCAGCCAGGACGACCATATCAAAGACCCGCCGGACCTTATTGCCGGTGGCGGTGTCTTCTGCCACCACTTCCACTTTATCGCCGGGGGCCTGGGTGATCTTGGCCACTTTGCCGCGGATCAATTCCACGTTCTCCCGATCCCGCACTTTCCAGTAGAACTGTTCATAGCGGCCCGGGGTGCGGATATCGATGTAGAAGATGGTGGCCTGGGCTTCGGGGTCCTGATCCAACAGATAAGTGGCCTGTTTGAGGGATGCCATGCAGCAGATATAGGAACAATAGGGCAGGTGGTTTTCATCCCGGGACCCGGCGCACTGCACAAAGGCGACGCTCTTAGGTTCGGCGCCGTCAGAAGGCCGCTGGATCTTGCCGCCGGTGGGGCCATTGGGGGCCGCCAACCGCTCCATCTGCATGTTGCTGATGACGTTGGCCACCTGGCCGAAACCTAAGTTGTCGATCTTACTTAGATCATAGAGATTCCAACCGCCGGCGATGACGATGGCGCCCACATTGAGATTCACCGTCTGGGGGGCCATGTCCAGCTCAATGGCGTTGTATTCACAGGCCTTGACACACTTCTTGCAGGCTTCCCCCAAGCAGACGCTCATGTCGATGACGTATTGATAGGGAAAGGCCATGTCAAAGGGCAGGTAAGCCGCTTTGTTGTTGTCCAGACCGTAGTTGAAATCATTGGCCCGCTCCACCGGGCAGACTTCGGCGCACTTGTTGCAGGCAACGCATTTGTCGTTGACATAGCGGGGCCGCACGTTCAGGGTGACGTTGAAATCCCCGGCCTGACCGGTGATCTGGGTGACATCCGTCAGGGTGTAAAAGGTGATATCGGGATTGTTTTTGATCCGCTTGAAATTTATCTCCAGGCCGCAGGTGGGAGGGCAGAGCTTGGGGAAATATTTATTGAGTTGGGCCACCCGGCCGCCCAGATAGGGGGATTTCTCCACCAGCACTACCTGGGCCCCCGATTCCGCGGCTTCCAGCGCCGCGGTCAGGCCGCTCATACCGCCCCCGATGACGAGAATCTTCTTATTGCTAGCGTTCACATCAGACCTCCTTCAGAACTTCCCCGCATCAGTAATGGGATAAGGAGTTCCAAAGCTTCAGGATATGCACTCAGTTGGTGTGGGTGGGGTGTGTTTGCAGCGTGGCCGCCGGCCAACAAATATCCACCCCAGGCGGATATTCCCCCAGACCCACCCTTTAAGAATGGGGATATTGCCATGGTCTTGCTCTGGGGGGAAATGTCCACATTCTTAAAGGGGGGTTGGAGGGTCTCACAGCGCACACAGTAAATAGGCCGTGGCCGGTATCTTGGCCACGGCCACCAGAGCTACCGGGGCGCCGGCGCGCCCCGGTCTTCAGTCCGTGTTAGGGAACCAGCTGTTTGTAGGGCAGCGTTTCAAACTTCCACTCGTTGGTGTCTTTGTTGTACTGGGAGATGGTGAACACCTTCCACTTGCTGTCGTCAATGGACAGGAAGTCGGAGCGGTAGTAGTAGCCGGGGTAACGGCTTTCTTCCCGGAACAGGATGTGACGCAGGTGCGCTTCACCCGCCAGGATGCGGTGATACTGTTCCCAGGCCCGCATCAGTTCGTGCAGATCCCGAGCCGCCATCCGATGCGCATCTTCCTTCAGCATGGTGAGGCGTTTCAGACCTTCTTCCAGCATGGGTTTGTTGGTCATGTACATGGTGGCAATGCCGCCCACATACTCGTCCATGATCTTCTGCAGCCGGGTCTGGACCTGTTTGGGCATCAGGTAGTTGGGGTTGATCTCCGGAGCCGTGGTGTAGTCTTTGTATTTCTCAAAGATCTCGAACGGCAGGTAGATCTCGGCGATGACGTCGTCGATGTTCTGGGCCGGTTCCAGTTTGTCATCCTTGTGGTCCAGGATGAAGGCAATGGCGCCCTTGGCAGCCATACGGCCCTCAGCATGGGAGCCGGAGGAGAACTTGTGACCGGAGGCGCCGACGCCGTCACCGGCGGTGAACAGGCCTTCCACGGTGGTCATGCGGTCATAACCCCAGAACCATTCATCGGGGGCGCCCATGTAGTTCTTGGAGGGACCGGAGACCCACAGACCAGCGCAGCCGGCATGGGAGCCCAGCAGATAGGGTTCGGACGGGATGATTTCCGACGGGACCTTATCGGGTTCCATGTTCATGGAGGCCCACAGAGAGGCGGCGGAGATGGACATATCCAGGAAGTCTTCCCACGCTTCCGCTTCCAGGTGCTTCAGCTCTTTCTTGGAGAGGACTTTGGCCAGTTCCTGCATGGCCTTGTCAGTGTGCATCATGATGGGGCCGCGACCTGCCCGCATTTCGATCATGGCGGCATGGTTCCGGAGGCAGGTGCCGGGGCTGTCAGCATAGCCGGGGTATTCAGCCTTGACCTGTTCCCAGTTTTTGGCCATGTAGTCTTCATTGTAAGCGTTGGTGGCCTGAGCTTTGAAGAACAGGAACCAGGCGCCGACGGGACCGTAACCATCTTTGAACCGGGCGGGCACGAAGCGGTTTTCCATGAGAACCATCTTGGCGCCGATTTCCGCCGGCATGGCATAGGTGGAGCCAGCGTTCCACACCGGATACCAGGCACGACCCTGACCTTCACCCACGGACCGAGGCCGGAAGACGTTGACCACGCCGCCGCAGGCCACGATCATGGCTTTGCATTTGAAGACCCAGGTCTTGTGTTCACGGACGCTGAAACCCACGGCGCCGCAAACCCGGTTGGGGTTGTTCTTGTCGGTCAACAGCTTAACGATGAACACCCGCTCATAGATGTTGTCCATGCCCAAGGCATTCTTGGCGGCTTCGGCCACGATCACCTTGTAGGACTCACCGTTGATCATGCACTGCCAACGGCCGGACCGGGCGCATTTGCCGCCATCTTTCAGCAGGGGCAGGCCCTCATCCCGGGCAGTCTGGCCGTCCACAGTGTGGTTTTCCGCGTCTTTCTGCCAGATGGGCAGACCCCAATCCTGGAAGTCATACACCGAAATGTCCACGTGGCAACCCAGGCTGTGAACCAAGTCTTCCCGGATGATGCCCATGAGGTCGGTGCGCACATATTTGACGTAATCGTTGACCGGGTTTTCCGGACCCACGTAGGTGTTGATGGCGGACAGACCCATGGCCACGGCGCCGGACCGGTCCAGAGCAGCTTTGTCCACCAAGGTGACTTTCAGACCCAGGGCTTTGGCATAAGCAGCAGCCTCAACCGCAGCGCCGCAGCAGGCCATACCACCGCCTACCAACAACAGGTCGGTCTCCACGGTTTCCACTGCGGGTTTCTGACAGAATGACCATTTACAGAATTCTCTTTCCAGAGCCATATCTCATCTTCCTCCTTAGGATAGTCGCTGCGTGACAGAATTATTCAGTGCGGGCCGCCATGGTGAAGAAACCGGGTTTCTTCAGATCGTCGGCGGTGGGCAGGTTCTTGCCCTTGAACACATCGATGGAGCCTTCCGGGGTGGTCCGGATGGGGAATTTAAACCGTTTCATGGTCTTGCCATCCCGGAATTTGATGGTCCACATGATGGAGTCAGTGCCGCGCAGCGGAATGGTGCTGGAACCCAAGGGCATAATATCGGCATAGTGCCGTACTTCGATGGCCTGCTGGGGGCAGATTTTCACGCAGTTATAACATTCCCAGCACTGTTCCGGTTCCTGGTTGTAAGCCTTCTTGCTTTCAGCATTCAGGACCATCAGGTCGTTGGGGCAGATGTACTGACAAGCGGTCTTGTCCAGGGCTTTACAACCGTCACATTTTTCAGCAATGACAAAACTGGGCATTCGGTTTACCTCCTGAAGATTATATCGGTTCGTGGTGAAAGGTTAGCATCCAGAGACCGGGAAAAGATTGCTGTGAATTGCCCGCTTCACCTCCTTTCCCTACTGAAACCAACAGCAAGCTGCAACGGCAGCGGTTTACCGGGCAAAGGAACGCTCACGCCCGGGTGAGATCAGGCAATTATTTCTTGCTCTCTTCTCCGGTGGCAAATTTATGAACTTTGATCTCCACCTTCTCGGTCAGGCTCTCATAGTATGCCCGGAGAACCTTGAGGACTTCGGGACGGCTGAAGTGATCCGGCACTTCCAGACCTTCGGACAGCATCTTCCGGAGCATGGTGCCGGAGAGGAGCAGCCGGTCTTCTTTGCCATGGGGGCAGGTACGCATGGAGGCCATGCCATCACACTTGTGGCAATAGAAGGTCCAGTCAATCTTCAGCGGCTTGGTTTCCAGGGCGTCTTTGGGGATTTGGTCGAAGATCTTCTGGGCGTCGAAGGGACCGTAGTATTCGCCCACACCGGCATGGTCGCGGCCGACGATGAGGTGGGAGCAGCCGAAGTTCTGCCGGAAGACGGCATGCAACAGGGCTTCCCGGGGGCCGGCATACCGCATATCCAGGGGATAACCGGCCTGCAGGAAGGTGTCTTTGACAAAATAGTACTCGGTCAGGGTGTCAATGGCCTTAACCCGCACTTCCGCCGGGATGTCGCCGGGTTTCAGTTTGCCCAGCAGTTGGTGAATGAGGACGCCGTCACAGACTTCGATGGCGATCTTGGCCAGATATTCATGGGAGCGGTGCATGGGGTTCCGGAGCTGCAGGGCGGCCACGGTGCTCCAGCCCTTCTGCTCGAAAATGCGCCGGGTTTCCTCCGGTCGCATGTAAACGCCGGGATAGTCTTTGGGGAAAGAACCTTCACTCCAGACCTTCACGGGACCGGCCAGGTTCACTTCCTCCTGGTTCATGACCATCTGCACCCCGGGGTGCTCCATATCGTCGGTCAGGAAGACCTGTTTGCATTCCCATTTCTTGTCAATGGTGTATTTCTCGGTGACCTTCATGGTCCCCATCATCTCCTCGGTCTCTTTGTCCACCAAGAGGACCTCTTCACCGATCTTGATGCTGTCGGCCTTGCCCTTGGTGGTGGACAGGGTGATGGGGATGGGCCAGAAGGTGCCGTCGGGCAGGGTCATGTCGTCAGAGCAGGCCCCCCGCCACTCGGCTTCGTTCATGAAGCCTTCCAGGGGGGTGAAGCCGCCGATGCCCAACATGATGAGGTCTGCGGTCTCCCGGGAATTCATGGTGACCACGGTCAAGGATTTGGCACGGGCTTTATCTTCTTCCAGTTCCTTGCCTTTGAGCAACAAGGGTTTAAGTTTCTTTTCTTTCCCATGGGGGTTTACCAACGCCATCGAGAACTTCCTCCTAACTGTGGTTTCTGGCAATTCTATTTTTCGCTAAATGATGAAGCGGCCGCCTGACGCGGCACGCTGGGGAATACGGGCTTTTCTGAACGACCTGGAGTAGTGGCTTGCTACATACGGGGCGGTTTGGACCGGTCCTCTCGCCCTCAGGGCGGTGGCGCCTCCTGCCCTGCAGGCATCCCCATAACATGTGTACAATCGCTCGTGAAGAATAGCACGATCTTTTTATATAGCAGACCGTCATGGACTGTCAAGAAATTTTTTTTTGTCCGACCTATCACCTCCTCGGAAGATGCCCATCTCCCGTCCGACCGCCGCCGTGATGCCAACTGCTGCCGGAACCGCTTGTGTCCATAAGAGAACAATATCTCCTTTTGAGAGGAGCCTGTCCAGGGAAAAGCCCTCCCGTCGATGAAAAAATGAAGCAAAGCGCATGCCAGCCTCCGGATCCTTTCCGGTCAAGCCATGGCAATGATTCCCACTGGCAACTGTGCCGTGGCCGTCCCAGGTAAGGCCCGGAAGCCGGTTCTGGGTGTCAGGAAATTTTTCACGTTGGCAAAGAATCGGACAGGGTCGAAACCGCCGAGGACACCTTGACCCCGGATCCATCCGGGCCCCTGACCGGCAGCGGCCGGAGACGTTGCAATCCTGGCGAAAAAACCATACGATAAGTGACAGGACTCCGGCAACCGGTTTTCAGGGGCAGGGCGAATGGCAGCAGCACACCACAGCACGGATTGGCGCCAGGAAAAAGACCCTTTGGGTTCGGTCTGGGTCCCATCCTGGGCCTATTGGGGCGCCCAGACGCAGCGAGCGGTGGAAAATTTTCCTTTGAGCGGCCTCAAACCCCACCCCATCCTGGTGGATGCCCTGGTGCTGTGCAAAATCGCCGCCGCGGAGGCCAACCTCTCCCTGGGCGGACTGTCCCCAGACAAGGCCCGGCTCATTATCCAGGCCGGGCAGGAAATCCTGTCTGGACTGTGGCGGGATCATTTTGTCGTGGACGTCTTCCAAGCCGGCGCCGGCACCTCCCTCCACATGAACGTCAACGAGGTGTTGGCCAACCGGGCCGCGGAACTGGCTGAGCAGCCCCGGGGCAGTTATGAGGTCGTGCATCCCCACGACCATGTCAATCTGGGGCAGTCCACCAACGACGTCTTCCCCACGGCCATGCGCCTGGCCATCCTCATGGAGTTGCGGACCCTGTTCCCTGAGGGCGCCGCCCTCGTCGCCGCCTTGCAGGAGAAGGGGCGGGAATTCGCCCCCATCGCCAAGGCCGGCCGGACCCACCTGAACGATGCCCTGCCCCTGACCCTGGGCGATGAATTTCAGGCCTACGCCGCGGCCACGGCCGCCGACCTGGAGCGCCTGGAACAAGGGAGCACTGAACTCCTCGCTGTGGGGATCGGCGGCACTGCGGTGGGCACCGGGGTCAACGCCCTGCCGGGCTATCGGGAGGCGGTCATCCCGATCCTGCGCCGCCTCACCGGCCTGGATCTCAGGCCGCATCCAGACCTGTTCCAGGCCATGCAGGATCTGAATCCCTTTGCCCGGCTGGCCGCCGACCTGAAGCTCCTGGCCCTGACCCTCAACCGGGTGGCCAACGATCTGCGCCTGTTGGCCTCGGGCCCCAAAACCGGTTTGGCGGAGATCATCCTGCCGGCGGTGCAGCCCGGCTCGTCCATCATGAGTGGCAAGATCAACCCCTCCATCTGTGAAGCCCTCAACATGGTCTGCTATCATGTCATCGGCCGGGAAACCGCAGTGGCGCTGGCCGTCCAGGCGGGGCAGCTGGAGCTCAACGTCATGATGCCTTTGGTCATTCATGAGATCCTCAGCATGATCGATCTGTTACGCCAAGCCATGGCCATGTTCACCCGGCGGGCCGTCCGGGGGCTGCGAGCCGACCCAAACAGATGCCGCCGGTTCTTGGAGCAGAGCCACGGCCTGGCGGCCCTGTTGAACCCGTATCTGGGCTACCACCAGGCCGCCGCCCTGGCGCAGGAAAGTCTCGCCCAAGGCATCCCGCTGCCCCAACTCCTGCGGGCCAAAAAACTCTTGACCGAAGAGCAGATTGCGGCTATTTTTTCCCTGCCCGCGCACCACCAACAGGAGGAGTGAAAGCAATGGGCGCCGGTTGTGCCCCCTCCCCAGCGGCCTTGGCCCTCGTCCTGATCAATCCCTGAGGCCCCGGCTTCAGTATCCCCATTTCCAGGAGGCGATTGTGAACGATTCTTACAAAATCATTCTCAGCGAGAAAGAGTTGCCCCAACAATGGTACAATGTCCAGCCTGACTTGCCCAGACCACTGCCGCCTTACCTCCATCCGGCCACCGGCAAGCCCGTCACCCCCCAGGATATGCTCCCCATCTTTCCCATGGCCCTCATCCAACAGGAAATGAGCCAGGAGCGCTGGATCGACATTCCCGACCCGATACTGGACATCTACCGCCTCTGGCGGCCTTCCCCCCTGCATCGGGCCCGCCGCCTGGAGGCCTACCTGAAAACTCCGGCCCGCATCTACTTCAAGAACGAATCGGTCAGTCCGGCGGGCAGTCACAAGCCCAACACGGCCGTCCCCCAGGCTTACTATAATAAAATGGAAGGAGTCACCCGTCTGGCCACCGAGACGGGGGCCGGTCAATGGGGTTCGGCCCTCTCCTTTGCCTGCCAGGCGTTTGATTTAGCCTGCACCGTGTATATGGTGAAAGTCAGTTTTTACCAGAAACCCTATCGGCGCTCCATGATGCAGGTCTGGGGCTCCGAAGTCTTCCCCTCCCCCACCGACCGCACCGACGCCGGCCGGGCCATCCTGGCCAAGAACCCAGAATCCCCTGGCAGTCTGGGGATCGCCATCTCCGAGGCCGTGGAGGATGCCGCCAAACATGAGGATACCAAATATTCCCTGGGCAGCGTCCTCAACCACGTGCTGCTGCATCAGACCATCGTGGGCCTGGAGACCAAAAAACAGCTGCAACTGGCCGGAGAGAAACCCGACGTCCTCATCGGCTGTGTGGGCGGCGGCAGCAACTTCGCCGGCTTCGTCTTCCCCTTCGTGCCCGATAAATTGCGAGGAGACAACATCCGCTTCGTGGCCGTGGAACCGACCTCGTGTCCAACCTTTACCAAAGGGGCCTATACCTATGATTTCGGCGACACCGCCGGCCTCACCCCCATGATGCTCATGTATACCCTGGGCCACAGCTTCGTCCCGCCGGGCATCCACGCCGGCGGCCTGCGCTACCACGGCGATGCTCCTCTCCTCAGCCTGTTGGTGCATGAAAAGGTCATCGAAGCCCGGGCCTATCCCCAAAACCCGGTCTTTGAAGCGGCCATCACCTTTGCCCGCACCGAAGGCATCATCCCGGCCCCAGAGACCTCCCATGCCCTCCGGGCCGGCATCGACGAAGCCCTACGCTGCAAAGAGACGGGCGAAGAGAAGTGCATCGTCATCGCCTTCAGCGGTCACGGGTTCCTGGATCTGGCGGCCTATGATTCGTATCTGGAAGGCAAATTGGAAGATTTCGAATACCCCGACAGCATGATCCAGGAGGCCATCTGCGCCATCCCCAAGTTTCCTGGATAAGTGCCAGGGTTCATGGGCACCAAGAAGGGGGCGAGGGTCCTATCACCCCCGCCCCCCTCACCGGCCGTTCCATCCAGCGCCCTGGCAAGAAAAGCGGCCTATCCCGCTGTTCCGGTTCGGGGTGGAGGCGATAGCCTCCGTTAAGTCTGGGGACGGTGGCGGGGACCTTGGGTTTCTGGCTTCCCTCTCTGACTACCCCGAAGTCATACCCCTGTGAAAACGGATGCCATCGTATGCCTCCTCCTCCACGTTCCATGCGCCCCCGCGGCTTCCGGCCCATTTCCCACACCGCCGATGTGGGATTCCGGCTCTGGGGGCCCACCCTGGCCGATATTTTTCTTCAGGGTGCGGCCGCCCTGGTCAGCCTCATGACCGACCGGCGGCGCCTGCGGGCCCGGGAGATCCTAACCGTGGACCTAGCGGCTGCCGATGTGGAAATGCTCCTGGTGGAGTGGCTCAACCATCTCCTCTATCTCTACGATACCCAAAACTTTCTGCCCCGTCGCACCGACATCCTGGAGATCAGTCCAACCTCCATGAAGGCCCGGCTCCATGGGGAGCGCTTGGACCCCCAGCGCCATGTCCTGAAGACCGGCGTCAAAGCCGCCACCTACCATCAATTGGCGGTGACGCCCTCCCCCCAGGGCTGGGAGGCCCGGATCATCGTTGATCTCTAGAAGGCTGTTGAAAAACTCTTTGCCATCATTGATGCTGGGAGGATATCCCTCATGTTCAGCTTTTGGCGCAGCCAAAAGCTGCCGTCGGGGTTGGGGGAGGTGTTGTAGGAGAGGGGCAGGGGGCAGTAGCGGGCAGGTGGCCCTGTGATCTCTCATCCTTTATCCCTATTCCCTATTCCCTATTCCCTATTCCCTGACCACTGGCCACTGGCCACTGGCCACTTATTCCCTGGCCCCCTCCCCTACGTACACGTTTTCAACACCCTGATAGCTCTTGCTCCAACCTTCGTGCCGGTAGTTCTGGCAGCGGCGGCCACGAGCCTTATCCCCGGCTCCGGCGTTACGGCCGGCAATCCTTGGCCGGATAAAAGCCCTGCCGATAGGCCTCCAGAGGAGTGGCGAACAGGCGACGGTTGTGCGGCGCTATGGTCTGGGCCCCAGGACAGGCAGGCCGGTGAAAGCGGAAGCTCCGGGTATTGCCGATATAGTGTGATTCCTGGGCCTGAGGCAGTTCCCGCCAGACCCCCAAGCGCTTATCGATGGCCAGGTTTTGTGCCTGGATAAGCTCTGCCTGATGCCGGAGGTTGGGCGGGCTGAGCAGCACCCGGGCCAGCCCCCGGCGAACCAGCTCCACATTGACCAGCCGGCCGTCCGGCAGGCGCACATAGGCCAGGAGGCGGTTATACTGGTCATAGCGCTCCACGTCGTATTCCAACCGCAGTTTTACCCCCTGCACCAACCCGGCATTGACCTGTTGGGCTTGGCGGGCCAGCTCCAGCTCCCGGGGATCGCTGCTGGTCAACTCCGGCGTGTCGATGCCCAGATACCGCACTTCCCGGCCGTCAGCCAGGACAATGGAATCCCCGTCTTTAACTTTGGCCACCAAGCCGCTGTCGGGTGGGCCGCCAGGCTGCGGGCAGCCCGCCAGCAGGACCGTAAGCCACAGACAGACAAGGAGCGCCCCGATCCTAAGCAGCGGGGAGTTTTCCCAAGCGGCGCAATTTCTCAGCAAAATAGCGGATGGTCTCCTGCAAGCCCTGGTTGAGCGGCACTCGGGGCTCCCAATTGAGGAGCCGCTTGGCCCGGCTGATGTCCGGGCAGCGTTGTTTCGGATCATCCTGAGGCAATGGCTTATATACCAGACGTGAGGTACTGCCGGTGAGTTCCAGGGTCTTCTGGGCCAGCTCCATGATCGTATATTCATCCGGATTGCCCAGATTCACCGGCCCTTCGAAGAGCTCGCAGTTCATCAACCGGACCAGTCCCTCCACCAGATCCGAGACATAGCAGAACGAGCGGGTCTGTTGGCCCTGACCATAGACCGTGATATCCTGCCCGGTCAGCGCCTGGACAATGAAATTGCTCACCACCCGACCGTCATCAATGGCCATGCGGGGCCCATACGTATTGAATATCCTGGCAATCCGCACCTCCACGCCATTCTGCCGATGATAGTCCAGCATCAGGGTTTCCGCCACCCGCTTGCCTTCGTCATAACAGCTGCGGATGCCGATGCAGTTCACATTGCCCCAGTAATCCTCGCTCTGGGGATGGACCGTCGGGTCACCGTAGACCTCGGACGTCGATGCCTGGAGGATACGCGCCTTCACCCGCTTGGCCAACCCCAGCATGTGCAGCGTGCCCATGATATTGGTCTTGATAGTCTTGACGGGATTATACTGATAGTGCACCGGCGAAGCCGGACAAGCCAGGTTATAAATCTGCTCCACCTCCACCATGAGAGGATTGACGATATCATGGCGGATGATCTCAAGACGCGGGTTATCCCGCAGAGGCAAAAGATTCTCTTTGGAGCCGGTAAAATAGTTATCCAGGGCCAAAACCTCATGCCCCTGGGCCAAAAGGTATTCCACCAGATGGGAACCGATGAAGCCGGCACCGCCGGTCACCAGAATGCGCATAGCCACGCTCTCCTGAATATGCCTCTACCCGCTCACTGCCCCTCTAGCAGGGTGTTGAAAAAGCGTCTGTAGGGGAGGGGGCCAGGGGGCACAGCCCCCTGCCCCCT
>FWPV01010478.1_pt1 | contig 15163 bp, 17 predicted proteins | sample 2228371 | NCBI WGS metagenome assembly FWPV01 (sample SAMEA103939776, study PRJEB20133) | metagenome | reverse complement strand
GGCGTCAAACATCTATATATTCTTGACCCAGAAAACAAAAGAGTAGTTGTTTTGGATACCTTAGGCAATCTTTATAAACAATATTTCTTTGAAAACATAACAACCTTGAAAGATTTCTATATCACAGAAAAAGAAGAAGAAATGTATCTTTTGGATGCCGAGGGAGCAGTAAAAAGAATTAAGCTGGAAAAATAGTTTTTGCGCAAACAATAAAATCCTTCGCTATCTAGCGGAGGATTTTTTGTTGTTTTGCGCGCTCTATTACTTTATCTCTACCTTGGCGCCGGCGGCTTCTAGTTTTTTCTTTATCTCTTCTGCTTCCTCTTTTTTCGCTTTTTCTTTCAGCACTTGCGGCGCCTTATCCACTATGTCCTTTGCTTCCTTTAATCCTTTTCCAGTAATTTCTCTTACCAACTTGATAATCTGAATCTTTTGACTGCCAGCGTCCTTTAATTCCACATTAAATTCTGTCTTTTCTTCTCCTGCAGGAGCGGCTCCAGGAGCAACAGCGCCGGGGGCGGCAGCAACCGTTACAGGGGCTTGAGCAGAGACGCCAAATTTCTCTTCCAAAACTTTGACTAATTCTGATAGTTCCAGGACGCTTAATTTCTCAATCTGTTCTACGAGACTCTTAAATTTTTCTGGAACTTGCACTTCTTTTTTTTCTTTGGGTTCTTTTGTCATATGTTTCAAATTAAAAATTAAAAAAATGAAAAATGTCACTGTTTTTTGTCAGCAACAGCTTTCAAAACATAAACCAAATTGCGTAAATTGCCGGCCAAAACCTGCATAAAACCAGATACCGGAGCGGCGACAGCGCGAACAAACTGACCTAAAAGTATATCTTTTGAAGGAATCTGCGCTAAAGCTGTTGCGCCGACTTTATCAAGCCAGTTCATATTTTCAAATCCTCCTATAAGCTTCAAGGCGGGATTTAATTTGCTAAATTCAAAAAGCAATTTTGCGGGAAGTGCTTCATCTTCTTTGCTGTAAGCGCAAGCAATAGGACCAGGAAGTTGTTCCAAGTCAATTCTTTTATTAGCGGCATTCAAAGCTCTGCTAAGAAGGGTTTTTTTCAACACCTTGAAAGAAACCTTTTCTTTTTTAAGTTTTTTCCGCAATTCTTGAATTTGAGCCACAGTCAAACCATGGTATTGAGCAAAAACAATACCCTTGGCAGCTTTAAAATCCTTTTCCAGATTTTTAACTAGTTCAATTTTTTCTTTCTTAGTTAACATAGATTAAATTCAAAAGTCAAAAGTCAAAAGTCAAAATTATGCCGATTTTATCGGGCATCCTCGACAAAGTCGGGACAAATCAAAATTTAAAAATCAGTGAGGCGAGGGTCACGTCGCTAAGAAAAACTTTGCGGAAGCCGAACGGGCATGGCTCCGATGGCTATCGGAGAGCGAGGCTGAGCACTGAGCAGCGTGAGCCCAGCAGGGACGAACGACTGCGCTTTTTCGTGCGACTGACCTGAGCCTACATTATATTGCTAGACAGAAAATAAAAAAGTGGGTTGATTACCCACAGACTCTCTTAGCTAATAGCAAAAAGCGAATGGTTAATAGCTTCAATTATCCTCGGGCAGGTTTTTGTTTTAATTCCGAATAATCATCGGAACCTGCTGGTCTGTGGATAATACTTAATTAATTTACAAAAATGCTAAAAAGTTGTCAAGAGCGTTTATTTTAAATATTTCGCTTTTGCTTCTTCGTGTTCGCTCAAGGTTTTGAAAAAAAGCGTTTCTCCCTCCGGCGTAGTTAAATAGTAAAAATATTCGGTCTTTTCTGGATAAATAGCGGCAAGAATGCTGTCCATGCCTGGATTGCTAATTGGGGCGGGGGGAAGACCTTGAAACTTGCGAGTATTATAAGGGGAATCAATGTCTAAATCTAATTTAGTAATGGGTGATGTCCAGTCACCCGTTATGTAACGAATAGTGGCATCGGCCTGCAAAGGGACTCCTCGAATCAGCCTCTCCCATAGGATATCGGAGACAATTTTGCGATCGGGATCTTTGTTCGCCTCTCTCTCAATAATACTGGCCATAATCACTATTTCATATAAACTTTTATCTTGTTTTTTGATTTCCTCCCGTAATTCCTGAGTTAATTTCTTATCAAAATTGTAAAGCATTTTTTCTATGATATCGCGAGGTTTAGCATCTTTATAAACTAAATAAGTATCAGGAAAAAGGAAACCTTCGGCTGTTGCATCTTGAGGAAGTTCTTTGATAAAAGAAAAATCAAAGGCATCGATCTTTTCAGTCGCCTTTAAAAAATTATCGGCGCTGCCCAGTTTCTGCCTCTCCAGATATTTTGCCATTTGCTCTCTGGTCCAACCCTCGGGAAAAGTTATCTTCACCTCATTTTTCACTTTGCCCGCGGATAAAACTTGAGCAATGTCGCACACAGACATCCGACGATTCAGCTCATAAGAGCCGGCCTGCATTTTACTGATGAGATCGTTCTCCCAGATATAAATAAGAAAATATAAATCATTGCTGATAAATTTTTCTTCTTCCAGTTTTTTAGCAATTTCCCGCGCCTTCATTCCTCTGGGAATTTCAAAAATAACATTGGCTTCATCCCCTGACATTTTCCTGCGCACCTCATAATTCAGATAAAGCTGACCAGACAACAAAAGGGAAGCGGCGATGGCGATAATACAAATTAAGATTAAAGAAGCCCTCTTCATTTCTTAACTATTTTTTATTTTATAAATACTTGTTTTGACCGTTTTTCTTTAATGCCTCTACTATTTTTTTCACTTCCTGCGCTCGTTCAATGGGACAAACTAGCAAAACATCATCGGTATCAATGACAATCGTATTTTTTAATCCCACAGTGGCCACTAGCTCTCGTCTATCAGCAAAAATAAGATTGCCGGATGAATCAATGCTCACATGTCTTCCTTTAACAAAATCCTTATTCTCATCAGCAGTCAAAATTTCTTTAACCGCTTTCCAATGACCAATGTCGCTCCAGCCGAAATCTCCAATAGTGCCGATAATATTTTTTGTTTTTTCGATAATCCCATAATCGATAGAGATAGGTTCTATGCATTGATAATGTTCTTCCAAAATTTTCTGAAAATTTTCCTTGCCGAAAGCTTCCTTGATGATCATGAGATGCTTGTAGGTTTCTGGCAAAAATTCTTTAAATAAATTTAAAAGATGAGAAATTTTCCAAGAAAAGATTCCTGCATTCCAATAAAATTTTCCACTCTCGACATATTTTTTAGCGGTTTCTAACCCTGGCTTCTCCACAAATTCTTCTACGTGATAAACTTTGTCTTTGGCGATTTGATCAACAGCTTTTCCAAAGTGAATATAGCCATATCCTGTTTCCGGATAAGTCGGCTTAATTCCCAGGCAAAAAGTATGGTCGGAAAACTTTTTAAGAATTTTTTCAAACTGTTGGAATAAACGCAAATACTCTTTCTCATTCCTGATGTAATGATCGGAAGGTACCAAAGTCAAATAATCGTCAGGGGAATTCACCGATAAAATTGCCGCTGCCAAGCCAATAGCCGGGGCAGTGTCACGACGGCAGGACTCCCAGGCAAAATTTTTAAGAGGAATCTCCTTGAGTTGAGTGGAAATTTCTTTTTTATATTTAGCACTGCCAGCAATGAAAATATCTTCAAGGGGGACTATCTTGCGCAATCTTTTATAGGTTTTCTGTAAAAGCGTTTCATTGTCTAAAAAAGCGCAGATTTGCTTGGGCAGTTTTTCTCTAGAAACGGGCCAAAGACGCGTCCCCCCTCCACCAGCCATAATGACATACTTCATAAATTTAAAAGATGAATCACTAAATATTGAGTTAATATAAATTCAAAATCCAAAATGCAAATCTCAAAATTTAATCCAAAATTAAAAATTATCTCTTCTTTCCTTTCATCGTTAGAACCCCTGCACCGATAATTTTGCCTATTTCATTAGCTTCCTTTAGTAATTTATTAGTTTGTTTTTTAAGTTCTGGGTGGGCTTCTCTGCTTAGGATTAGCTAATATTTCGTTTCATTAGCGCTTTTGAGAGCAATTTGGAAGAATCTTAGATAGTCCTGTTTAGATCTTGAGGCTTTTGCTTCGATGATATTCGCGCCAACTGAAGTTGCTGCTCGAATTAGTTGATCTGCTATTGTCCAAAGGTTTCTATCTTTTCTTATTTCATTACAAAGCTTAATTACTTTCAGAGAAAAATGAATCAGCCGTTTATTGAATTCTATTTTGAATTTTGAACTGTCATTTTGCATTTTGAGATTTGAGATTTGGATTATTTTGATGTACTTTAGCAAAATAAAAAACTCCCAAGGAAAATTTAGAGGAGATTTATTTCTGTATAAAGGGGACAAAGACAAAACCAGGATTTATTTCTTCATCAAAATCCTTCTCGCTTTTCTTTGTCAAAACTCTAATAGTATTATCAGCTAAAGGAATAACTAGTTTTCCGCCAATTTTTAATTGATCTTTAAAAACCGGGGGGATTTCTTTCGCTGCCGCCGCCACAATAATGCGATCAAAAGGCGCTTCCTCTTCCCATCCTTCCGCTCCTTGCCCAGCTTTTATTTGCCAATTTTTAAAATCGTAATTTTTTAAATTATTAACGGCAAATTCCACTAACTGGGGAATGCGTTCAATGCCGAAAACTTTTCCTTCCGGTCCTACAATGTGGGCTAAAAGAGCCACGGTCCACCCCGAACCAGACCCCACATCTAAAACTTTATCCCCCTTTTTTGCCTCTAATTTTTCCAGCATAAACCCTACAGTTGATGGCTGAGAAATGGTCTGACCAAATCCGATGGGAAAAGGAACATCTGCATCAGCTTGATCTGCGGTGTCAGGAAGCATAAAATCTGCTCTGTTTACATTAGCAAAGGCATCAATGACGCTGTCTGTTTTAATAACATGATTTTGAATTAACTTGTGCGTTAAAGTGTTCATTTTTCTTGCTGAAATTTTAATTTTATGATACCATAAAATGATTTTGGAGACAAACAAACAATCTAAATTAATTTCCAATTACCAATTATCAATTTCCAATAAAATCCCAAACCCCAATAACTAATGACCAATCAAATCCTAATTCCCAAATTCCCAAATAAACAATTGGTCATTAGGATTTAGGTAATTGATTGGGCATTGGGATTTGGTCATTGGGCATTGATTAGGAATTGGAAATTAGGAATTTTCAGAATGTATAAATATCCATTATACTTATATTATGAAGTTCGAGACTTTTGCTAAATACTTAAAGCACTCCGTTATCCCTCATCCCTCTAACGACCACCGACCATACCTCTTACGTCATGGCGCCCTTTCTTTTTACTCTGCTTCTTTAATCACTCTTAAGATCCTCACATTAGTCCTTTTCGCTCTTTCACCTTCTTTCGCTGAACTTGCTACCATCTCTTCATCGGAAATTATTTCTTTAACCAACCTGGAAAGACAAAACCTAGGACAACATCCTTTAAAATCCAATCCCCAGTTATCCCAAGCAGCACTTCTCAAGGCCCAAGACATGCTGGAAAATGATTATTTCGCCCATCAAAGTCCTGACGGTAAATCCCCCTGGCATTGGCTGGAAAAAACAGGATATCAGTACGCTTCCGCCGGAGAAAATTTAGCTATTGGTTTTAATGAAGCAAAAACTGCTATTGCGGCTTGGATGGCGTCTGCTTCTCATCGCGATAATATTTTAAACAGCAACTTTTTAGAGACGGGGGTAGCAGCGGTGACCGGCGACTTCCAGGGCAATACTACAACGGTAATTGTGCAATTTTTTGCCTCCCCCAAAAAGCAAGCACCTCAAGAAACTCTTCAAAAAATTCTTAAACCCCAAGTTTCTTCTCCTCAACCGCTTGCCGCCAAACCCTCGCCCGAAATAAAAATTTTAAGCCCTGATCCTTTTGGTTATATCCGCTCTTTAAACAATACTATTATTGGCTACACATCCTTGGCAAATGAAACGGTTTCGCTCATGGAGAAAGGAAAAAAGATTTTGGAAACGAGAGCAGATCAAAACGGCAACTTTAGTTTCATACTAAAGGGCGACTTAGATCTTGCTGACGGCCTGCATCATTTCTCTTTCCTTGTGCAGGAAAAAGATCAACATCTTACCGCCTCCATCACCGTTCCTCTGCATATTGACCTAGAAGGTCCGCAAATTTTTGCCGACAAAGTAAATATTTTTAGCGTTTTTGACCCCCAAAACAATACTTATTATTTAGAGGTGCCCATTTCCGGCAATGTTGCGAAGGTGACCGTGGCTTTTGGGGGGAAAATCACGGAATTGAAAAAAATCAAGGAAGGAGTTTTCGGAGGTTTTATCTCACGGAACAAAAACGAAGCAATGGAGAGAATGGATATTTCCATCCGCGTGCAAGAACCAGATGGTCATTACAGCCAAGAGATTATTTCTTCCGCTCTCCCTGCTTTTATGGACAATGAGGAAGCAAAAATCACTCCCTCATATGTTACCGCTTCTCAACTTAACCGTTTACTGCGCAATTTGTTAGCAATCTTCATTATTACTATTATCGTCTTGCTGCTTATCAATGTCTTGGTGCGCATCCGCGTGCAAAAACCCGGAATAATTCTCCACACCATCGCGGTTTTAATTGTCATGACTACTTTGCTTTTGATTTAATTTGATTCTTACAACAAAGAAAAAGCTCCGGTAAAGACGTGCTTTACCGGAGCTTGCGTTGTAAAAAGAACGGTTTTATTTATCTCCAAGGAATTTTGGGAGTAAGCATGCTCCTAAAGAAAAGAAAAGAGCCCTCAAATTCTTTCTGAAAAATGCCACCACGATCATCAGGCATCAAAGCTTTGGAAAGGATCGACATCACCAAAAGGCGCAGGTACGGGTCAAGAATTCAAAAAACAAGGGTATAAATCCCTTGTTTTTCGTCCTTATTTAATAAAATCTGGTTATTTGTCTATTCCCCCATGATTTTTAAATCAATTTGTCTTTCTCTGCCGCCGTCTAATTCAATAAAGAAAATGCTCTGGCGTTCCCCAAGCTCTAGCTTGCCTTTTACAATAGGCACGGTTTCTGACGAACCCAAAAGAAAGGCCGCCACATGAGCATGACCATTGGAGCGTTCATGCAATAAGACATTGGCTTTTACTTCGTAAATATCATGGTTATATGTAGCGCCAATAGGAACAAGGCGATAAAGCATGCTCATAATGTCCTGCAGTAAAAACGGCTCATTGTGATTAATGCGCACAGAAGCAGTAGTGTGAGGAATATAAATATTCACCATGCCCTCTTTGATTTTAGTTTTTGCCACTTCTTCCTGAATTCTTTTAGTGACATCCATAAACTCCATCTGCGCTTGAGAAATGATTTTGATGGTTTTGCTTATGGTTTTCATAAAGTTTGTTTAATATTGACACCTTCATTATAAAGGAATTTCCACAAAAACAAAATAGGGCGAATAATCAGTTTTGCTTCTGCCCTATTTTTTATACCAGATAACCGCTGTAAATAAGAAGATCAACAAGAATCATCACTGCGATAGCCACACCACCCAAAATGGCGGTTATTCCGAAATAGCGGTCGCTTTGAATTTTGATTTCTCCGTTAGCCATATTTATTATTTCCCACTATAACATAAAATTTTGAAAATGGCTAATGACGAATTTCTAATTTCTAATCAAACCCCAAAACCAAAATTATAAAACACCAAAATCCAAGCACCAAGCTCCAAATAAATTCCAAATTACAAGCGCCAAATTATAAACCCGTTTTGGTCATTGAGATTTTGAATTTTGAATTTACTCCGACTTTGTCGAGAGTCCTCGATAGAATCGGGATTTGGGATTTGAGATTTTGAATTTTGGATTTCATTGGGCATTGGGATTTGGTCATTGGGCATTGATTAGGTCAATTAGAAATTGGGAATTAGAAATTTAAAATTATGCTCCAAACCTTCGCTGCCTTCTCGCATAATCCTGCAAAGCTTTTCGCAAATCTAAAGGAGTGAAAGCCGGCCACATTTTTTTGCTGAAATAAAGTTGGGCATCAGCGACATCCCACATTAAAAAACCAGAAGACAAGTGCGGCTCTCCGCCGGTTCTGATTACCAAATCCACAGGGGGAAGATTCTTGGTAAAAAGATGAGCCTTGATCACTTGAGGTGTTAGCCGCAAATGATCTTTTTTTGCTTCCTTAACAATATTCTTTACAGCCAAGAGCATTTCATCAGTGCCGCTGTAAGCAACGAGAAAATTCAAAAAATAGCGCGAATAATGACGAGTGGCATCAAGCGCTTTTTGCATAGGCCGCTGCACAAATTTGGGCAAAAGCTCCTTCCATCTTCCTAAAATATCTATTTTCACTTCATGCTCATGGATTTCTCTGCTTTGCGCCAATTTAGTGAACATTTCTTTAAAAAGATGCAGTAAAAACCTTACCTCTCGCGGTGAGCGCTTTTTGAGATTATCCACTGAAGCCGCCCAAAACGAAAAATAAGGAATGCCCTGCTTCAGCATTTCCGAAGCAATTCTCTCAAAAGTTTTGGCGCCGGAGCGATGGCCTTCCCAAGGCGGAAGACCCTTCATTCTTGCCCAACGTCGATTGCCGTCAGGAATAATGGCGATATGTTTGGGAAGATTTTGCGTCATAATGATCTATTTTATATCTTTGCCTAAAAAACGCAACCCTTTCGCCTTCTACTATGAGTAATATGAGATCGGATCTCAAAGAATAAACCAGATCCCGAAAACTTGGCCCTGGCACCATTTGACACCATGCGAAATAAGTATTATAATTGCTATATTATTGTTCTTTAGTACTCAAAAGGAACTCAAAGGCCGCCCCACATGTGAAAGGAGGTGAAGACAAAAAAAGCGGTCATGAGGAAGCAAAGTATTTGTGGAGACCAAGGCAATATTTGTTGAGGAGGGTTTTATGTCTCGACGGCACTATCGGCACAACGGCTTCAACGGCAAGCGGCCTGCAAAAAACGTCAACAACCGCACGGAGAGGGAGGAGGACAAGCCAAACTTTCTCTTTGTAAAAGAAGGGGTCGCTGAGGCAATCACAGATCCTGATCCAGAGAATCCCCCTCCTAAGGGCCGCAGTATGTACACCGTTAAGCTCGTTTAACGATAGTTTTCTGTTCCTTTTGCTCCCTTCCTCCCCTTATTAATTGATGAGGGGAGTTTTTTATTTCACAGGCAGTTCAAACCAAAACGTTGAGCCCTTTTCTTCCTTGCTGGTAAAACCGATTTTGCCGTCATGCTGTTCAATATAACTCTTGGCGATATAAAGTCCTAATCCTGAAGCGTCTGGTTTCATAGTGAAGGCATTGCTGGCGCGATAAAAACGTTCAAAAATCCTTGGCTGTTCAGTTTTGGGAATACCAATGCCCGTATCTTTGATCTCAAAATACACAAAGCCGTTTTTCTGCTTTAACAAAGTATAAATTTTGCCCTTTTCTTTAGTATATGTAATAGCATTGTCAACAAGTTTTTCCAAAACTGCACGAATCTTCCCAGAATCAACATCAATAAAAGGCAGGGGTTTTGGGGGGCGGTTATAGAAAAAGCTAACCTGTTTGATTCTGCATTTCTTTTTACATTCAGTTATTACTGAATTCCAAAGGCCTTCTAAGGAAACCTTTTCCTTGGTTACTATTATTCGTTTCTCTTCGATATCGAAAGCCGTGAGCAAATCATTGATGCGGCGAATGACTTCTGCATTAGCTTCATAGGTGATTCTCAGAAATTCTTTTTGTTCTTTTTTAAGCTTTCCCAATTCTTCACCAAGTATAGTTTCCAAATTCCAGCGAACAGAACTTAAAGGGGTGCGTAATTGATGAGAAACAATCTGGATGAATTTCTTGCGCAGTTCATGAAGTTCTTTAAGCCTCTTCTCCGCCTGCTTGCGTTCGGTAATATCATGCAGAGAACCGATGATCGCTGGTTTGCCCTCAAAAAAACCGGGATTAGACAAAACTTCTACCTCAATAACAGTGCCATCTTTTTTTAGGGCTCTGAAAGAATACTGACTTGGCTTTCCTTTTCCTTTCTTTCTTTCCTCTATGCCGCTGCGCAGGACCCTTGGGAGATCTTCTTTATAAACTAAACTTTGCCATGACTTACCAAGAATTTCCTCTAAGTCTTTATAGCCAAAGATTTTTAAAAAAGCAGGGTTGGCATATCTGAAAACCTTCCCCTGTAAAACATAAATACCTGCTAATGATCCTTCTACAACTGCTCGGTATTGTTCTTTTAAAATCTCTGAGGACTGAGTACGCCTTAAAAATTCTTCTTCCAGTTCTTCTGTATATTTTGCCAATTTTTCTTCCAAGCGTTTTCGCTCTGTGATGTCTTCAACAAGAACAAGAAGCCGCTCCACATTTTTACCACTGCTATCTAAAAGAGGAACACCGCTATAACGCAGATAACTTTTTCCCCTTCCCAAATAAGAAGAAATGAACAGTTCTTTTTCAAAAAATCTCCCCCCCAACCCCTCTCGCAATGTTCTATCAAACCCTACTTCTTTATGATTCGGTAATTCCAAAGCTGAAAGTCCGATCATCTGCTTTGGGCTTTCGGCTCCAGCGATTTGTAACATTTTGGGATTTATTGAGTCAATAACGCCTTTTTTACTGATAGTATAAATACCAAAGGGTGAATTTTTCACAATAGAAGAAAGCTCTTGTGATTTGGCAATAACTTGTTTGTTTAACCGCTGAAATATCAACATCACCCAAATGCCGAATAACAAACTTAAAACCAAAGAAATCGAAACAAAAAATAAAATCATTCTTTTAATTTCCGCGAGGCGCATGAAATAATACTGTGCTTCTATATCCACTCCCAATATCGCCACGGTCTTTCCTGATTTATCCTTTATGGGAGCATAGCCGGAAATCCATTGTCCCCATTTATCTTCGGTTATTTCTTTGTCTGCGCTTGGCTCAATGAAACCTTTCTCCATTTCCGGTAAGGGAGATGCGTCATAAAGCTCTCCCAGATGGGCTTTTTCCTCATGAGGATCAATGACGCCATTGCCATCCAAATCTTTTGTCTCTGCGCTGTCAATTACGAAACTTAAAATATGGGGCTGATCTGTTTTGCGCAAAGTATAGATGCTCTTTAGTTCCGGGTATAATTTCACAACGAATTTAAATCTATCTTGGATTTTTTTATAATTTTCAGATTCTTCCTGTTCGGGATCAACAAGAGACTCGTGCAAATCCACGTCGATTTCTTGGGCGATATTGACCGCTGTATTTTTAGCTCTTGTACGAATATCCTCAAAGGTATTTCTGCTTAAGTAGAAGTACAAAAATAAAGCAAGAACAGCTACCAAACCAAGAGCAAATAAGGCATAGGTAGCACTAAAAAGCCAAATTAAATTTAAAGGGAATTTTTTATTACGCCGCATTTTTAATTTTTAGGGAGATAAATGGTTAACAAGGGGAAGGATAATAAAAAAATTAGCGCTTTTTCCTTTTTCTGATTTAAATCAGATTTTTCCTTTGAGTAATTTGATATATTCCCGGGCAATGTAAAACCCCAAGCCAGCGCCGACGCTTTCTGAAGGGACATTGCTTCCCCGGAAAAATTTTGTAAAAACCAACGAGGAATCAATGATCAATCCTCCCATTTTTCTCATCATTTTATTGAAAAAATATTCAATGATTATCTCTGTTGTCCATTATAGCACTTTTGCCTCCTCCCTATAAAGGTTGTCAACAATAAATAAACCCGCCATTTTAGGCGGGCAGTGGTGAATTTACTAGTCTATCCTGTTTATATTTACAGCGAAAGGATTTTGCGGATACGGTGATTGGCAAGAGAATAAATCACTTCTCGATTTTTCTTTTTGGCCACAACCAAGCGATGACTTTTAAGAATTCGCAGTTGATGGGAGACTAAAGAAAGAGAAGATCCCAAAACGCGGGATAATTCTGTAACCATAAGGCCTTTCTTGCTTTCATTGAGAGCAATCACTATTTTGAAACGCAAAGGGCCGCAAAGCACTCGGAGAATTTTCAAGGATTCTTTTATTTCTTTGCTGGCGAGAAATTTACTGAGGCGCGATAGCGATTGTTTGGCCATATAATTATTTTAGCACATCTTGAAAATTTTAAATAAATAAAAAAATATCAAACGGGGATACCAGGCATTGAACCCGGAAGAGCAGTTTTGAAAAAACCCGTCACTCGCGAGTGACGGGTGAAACCATCGCAATGAACAGCAGACAAAAAACGGGAGCTGAGGGAATCGAACCCCCGACCGCGGTTTTGGAGACCGCTGTTATTCCACTTAACTAAGCTCCCTTTTAAAAAATTTCCCTTTTTGGATCATTAAGAATTGATTAGAAATTGGGAATTTGTTATTTTGTCTCCTTGTGTTCTGTATGTTTTCGGCAATGCGGGCAATGTTTCTTTAAAACTAATTTTTCTTTCACTTTGGTTTTATTTCTACGAGTGAAATAATTGATTTTTTCGCAAATGGTGCATTGCAAACGCACTAAATTTTTCTGGGGCATAATGATAACAATTTAAAGATTAGATCAAAAGATACAGTATATCTTACATTTTTTATGCTTTTAGGTCAATCCTGGGAATAAAATTTCTAATTCCTAATTCCCAATTTCTCATGAAATCTCAAATCCCAAGCACCAAATTACAAACAAATTTCAAATCGTAAGTCCCAAATTACAAATTCCGATTACATCGAAAATCCTCAACAGAATCGGGAGGGATTTAGAATTTAGGATTTCGGATTTAGGATTTTTATTTTAGTTTTTAAGTTTGTATTTTTTATTTTTGGTATTTAGTTTTTGGTTTTTATCTCAGGGGCGGAAAAATCTTTCTAAAATTTAAAAACTTTGAAATTGCACAACCCCAATTAATTGATAGGATGGTTTATCATTACTGCCAAGCAAAGTTGTTCCGGACAAAGATGATAAATCTAAATGATTAATGCTTGCTCCTTCTTCGTTTTCCAAAATATAAAACAATTCTTGGTTAAAAATAAAATCCTTTATCATCTCGGGGGATTTTGTGGCGTTCATCGGTGTGAAGCGCTCTGAAGATAAATTAAACCTCCCTAAAACACTGCCGCTTTTTTCCTCAAGCAAAAGAAAAAGGTTGTCCGCGTCCTGGAAAACAGCCTTTTTAAGCAAACCCAAGCCCTCTATTTCCTTTATTTCCCCTGACTTTGTATCCGCGATATATAAAATACTCTTATTGCCAAAAGATAAGGCATAGATAATTTTTTTCAAATCAGGAGAAATCAAAAAAATTGGTTTTTTTTCCTGAATAATTCTGGAAAAAGGAATTTTCTCCCAAGCAATATTCTGAAATTCTTGAGTGGGCACAGGCTTTGCCTCTCTTGCATCGGAAAAATGCAAAATATAATCTTTGCCTATTTTCTTTAGATAATAAAGTTTGGATGAATCAACTGACCACTGTAAAAAAGGCAGATTCATATCATGGTCAAAATGCTCCACAAAAACTCTCTTTGTCCCTTTCTCTTCTTCAAAAAGCCATACTTCCCATTGATGCTTTCTGTTAATAATAGAGTGGAGAAAAAAAGCTAATTTTTTGCCATCCGGGGAGAGGAGCAGGCCCTCGGGAAAAGAGGAGGAGGTAAAAGAGCTGATCCTCTTTGTCTCCTTGCTTTTAATATCATATGTCCAAAGCTCAAGCTCGCGAGAAAATCTGTCCTCCTTACTGGAGCGGTAAAAATAAACTTTTTCATTACTGCCTTGAGGCAGAATAAATCGAAAAGTGTCCTGGGGAAGAATAAGGGGAATAAGATTTTGACTTTCCCCATCCAAAAGAAAAAGCTGGTTCCAGGCATTGCCTTTGGGAGTATTTTCAAAGATAGTAAAAAGCAAAGCAGTTTTAGAAGAGGCAGAGGGAGGCATTGAAACATCTACGGTAGAGACTGCTTTATAAATTTTTGCTTTTTCCGCGCTTTTTTTAAAAAAAGTATGCCAACCCAAATATGAGCTTAGCCCGATGGTTAAGCTTAAAATTGCTCCCAAGACAAAACCGAGAATAATTTCTTTGCGCATTGATTTAATAATAGCAAAAATTGACCTCATTAGAAACCTCATCTTGCTTGGCAAACGCTACTCTCTTATTGCCTTGACTGCCTAGAAATTCAAGGGTTGACTCCTCTTTGTAATTTGTTATCTTAATGATACGTTGTGACATGTTCTTTTCGAAAACAGTGCTCTTTATCAAGGAGGAGAAGATGGACTTTGAAAAATTAACCCGCAAATGGCAAAAAGAATTTTCTCTTTTAGGAGCACAAGACCCTCGTCTCAATCCCTGCAACTGGGAAAAGCTCTGGCCAGGCGCTCCCGCCCGTTGGGTATTAAAATTCCTTTACAGCGCGATCAAGGCAAGTATTGACTCCACCTGTCTTCATCGCCATACTGGGGCAACTTTGGTAGACATCAAAGAAGAACCAAACGGAACACTGGCGCCCTTTGAGATTATTTCTTGTTTTAACGGCGCACCCACAGGGATTACTCCCTGCACCAAATTGGATTATTGCCGCTACAGACGCATGGCTTTGAATGATTTTTGCAAGAGGCACAAACTCCCCTCTCCGCTTCCGAAATTTTCTTCGGAACAAAAAAGAGAATTCAGGGAATTCAAAGAAAAATATCTTATGTATTGCCAAGCCATTCATGCGGAGCAAAACGCAATTTTCTATTCGCCTATCAGACCTTGGGGTAAGCTGCTCTTTGCTACTACCAATCCCTGCCCAGTATGCGCCAGAATGATTGTGCAAAACAATATCCACGGAGTAATTTACTGCAAACCCTATAAAACCGACTTTTGCGGCAGACCGCTTTTGGACAAAGAGACTAAGTATCTCTTCAAAGAAGCACACACCCCCTGCATCTACATTCCTTTCCCTGAGGGATATCTGCTGTGGACTGAAGAAGAAGCAAAAAGCGCAGGAGAAGGAATTCCCGATCCTCTCTGCGATTAATCTTTGTTCTTACTAAAAAGACAAAAGAATAATCTTTTGTCTTTTTTATTATAATAAGAAAAATGAAAAGCCGATGACCGGATTTGAACCGGTGACCTACTCCTTACCATGGAGTTGCTCTGCCAACTGAGCTACATCGGCAGAAAACAAAATTTCAATTTAATTTTGAATATTG
>FWPV01010477.1_pt1 | contig 15164 bp, 8 predicted proteins | sample 2228371 | NCBI WGS metagenome assembly FWPV01 (sample SAMEA103939776, study PRJEB20133) | metagenome | reverse complement strand
TCTCGGGGTAGGTTCCGGGGGCCTCCCCGCAGATGCCGGCGTGGCGGCCGTTCCGCTTCGCTCCCGCGACCGCCCGGGCCATCAGCTTCAGCACCCCCGGATCCCGTTCGTCGAACTCTTGGGCCAGGACCGCCGAGTCGCGGTCGACCCCCAGCGTCAGCTGGGTGAGGTCGTTGCTGCCGATGGAGAACCCGTCGAAGTGGCGCGAGAACTCGTCGATCAAGAGGACGTTGTTCGGGATCTCGACCATGAGGTAGACCTGCAGGCCGTTCTCGCCCCTCTTCAGCCCGTTCTTCTCCATCTCCTGCAGGACCCGCATGCCCTCCTCCACCCGCCGCACGAAGGGGATCATGATGATCAGGTTCGTCAGGCCCATCGTCTCCCGCACGCGCTTCATCGCCCTGCACTCCAGGGCGAACCCCTCCGCGTACCGCTCGTCGTAGTAGCGTGCGGCGCCTCGGAACCCGATCATCGGATTGGCCTCCTCCGGCTCGAACCAGGCCCCGCCCAGAAGGCTGGCATACTCATTCGTCTTGAAGTCACTCATCCGCACCACCACCGGGCGAGGGTAGAAGGCTGCCGCGATGGTTCCCACCCCCTCGGCCAGCTTCTCGACGAAGTACTCCTCCCGGTTGGCGTAGCCGAAGGTGAGGTCCTCGATCCGTTCCCGCACCCGCTCGTCCCCGACCCGCTCGGGGTGAACGAGGGCCATCGGGTGGATCTGGATGGAGCTCGTGATGATGAACTCCATTCGCGCCAGGCCGACGCCGTCGTTCGGGATGAACGAGTGGGAGAACGCGACGTCCGGATTCCCCAGGTTCATCTGGATCTCCGTCCGCGGGCGTGGCAGGTCCCGCAGGCTGACGGTCTCGACCCGGAAGGGGAGGATGCCCTCGTACACGATCCCCTCCTCCCCCCCGGCACAGCTCACCGTCGCCTCCTGTGCGGTGCGGATCCGCTCCGTCGCGTCCTGCGTCCCGACGACCGCGGGAATCCCGAGCTCCCGGCTCACGATCGCCGCGTGCGATGTCCGCCCTCCCAGGTTTGTGACGATGGCGGCCGCGGAGCTCATCACCGGCTCCCAGTCGGGCGTGGTGGTGTTCGCCACCAGGATCTCGCCGGGTCTGAAGGAAGAGAGCTGCTCCACGCTTCCGATCACACGGGCGCGCCCCGCGGCGATCTTCTCGCCGACGCTCTTGCCCCTGGCGAGCACCGCTCCCGTCCGCTCCAGCCGGTAGAAGCGGAGTTCATCCATGCTCCGCCGGGACTGTACCGTCTCCGGGCGTGCCTGGACGATGAACAGCTCCCCGCTCTCCCCGTCCTTCGCCCACTCGATGTCCATCGGCCTATCGGTGCCGGCCTTCCGCGAGTAGTGGTCCTCGATGACGATGGCGCACCGGGCGAGCTCCAGCACCTCGTCGTCGCTGATGCAGTAGCGCCTCTGGTCCGCCGGCGGCACCTCCACGTTTCGCGTGAGCGTCTTCGTCTCCCCGACGCTGTAGACCATCTTGATCCGCTTCTCCCCCAGGTGCCTGCGGACGATCGGGCGGTATCCCCGGCGGAGCGTCGGCTTGAAGACGTAGAACTCGTCCGGGTTCACCGCACCCTGGACGACATTCTCCCCGAGACCGTAGGACCCGGTGATATAGACCACGTCCCGGAAGCCGCTCTCGGTGTCGAGGGTGAAGATCACCCCGCTCGAGGCCAGGTCGGAGCGCACCATCTTCTGGACGCCGACGGAGAGGGCGACCCGGAAGTGGTCGAAGTTGTTGTCGATGCGGTAGGAGATGGCCCGATCCGTGAAGAGCGACGCGAAACACTTGAGACAGGCCTCCATCAGGGCCTGGTAGCCCCGGATGTTCAGAAAGGTCTCCTGCTGGCCGGCGAACGAGGCCGTGGGAAGATCCTCCGCAGTGGCAGAACTCCGCACCGCCACGTCCGGCTCCGGGCCGTACTCCCCGCTCAGGAGGTCGTAGGCGGCGCGGATCTCCTCCCGGAGATCGGGCGGCAGTCCGGCAGAGAGGATCAGGTCCCGTGCCCGTTTCCCCCGCCGCGCCAGATCCGCGACGTCGCTCTTGTCGATACCCCGCATCGCCTCCCGGAGGTCGTCCAGGATTCCGCCCGACTCGAGCACGTGCCAGTAGGCCCCGGCCGTGATCGCGAAGCCGTTCGGTATCTTCACCCCCTGACCCGCCAACGCGCGGTACATCTCGCCGAGCGATGCGTTCTTGCCCCCGACCCGGGGGAGATCCCCGATGCCGATCTCGCGGAACCACAGGATATACGTGCTCCCGTCCATGTCACTTCGCCTCCGTCCTGCAGGTGGGCTCATGCAGGAGGAAGGAGTTAAGGTTTTTCCCCGGCAGCGCCGCGGACCGGCTGCGGACAACCCTACAGGTAGGCCTCGCTCGCATACCGCCGCATCATGCGGTGGGAGTTGAAGTAGTAGGCGATCCTGGCAATCGAATTCCGCATCATGGACGCCCATGCGTCCCCATCCCGGTAGAACGCGGGCAGGATGAGGTACTCGAGTTTGTTGTAGAGATCCAGCCGCTCCCGCCTCCTCCTCTCCTCCAGCCCGATCTCCTCCCTCGGATCGGGCCCGATCGCCCAGCCCGTGATCCCCTCCACGCAGCCCTCGATCCACCAGCCGTCTAGTACGCTGAAGTTGATCACCCCGTTGAACGCCGCCTTCATGCCGCTCGTACCGGATGCCTCGAAGGGTGGCAGGGGCGTGTTCAGCCAGACGTCCACGCCGGCCGTCAGCTTCGCGGCGGCATCCATGCTGTAGTTCTCCAGGTACACGATCCGCATCTCGCCTCTCAGCTCCTCCCTGTAGGTGTGGATGTCACGGATCAGCTGTTTGCCGGCCAGGTCGCGGGGATGCGCCTTGCCGGCGAAGATCAGCTGAAGCGGCTGCCTCCGCTGGATCTCGCGGAGCCGGTCCAGATCCGAGAAGATCAGGGCGGCCCGTTTGTATGCGGTCGCTCTGCGGGCGAACCCCAGAGTGAGCACTCGCTCCTCCATCCCCGCAGGATCCCTCTCGCGGACGTACTCCAGCAAAGCCCTCTTCGCCTCCCGATGGGCGCTGCGGATCTCCTCGCGGGGTATGTCGTCCACGCGGACGAGCAGTTCGGGTTCGTTCGCCCATCCCGGTATGTGGCGGTCGAAGAGAGCGCGGAAGGGCGGGGACGTCCATGTGGCTGGGTGGACGCCGTTGGTGACCGCCCGCAGGTAGTAACCCGGGAAGAGCCTGCGGGAGTACTCCATGTGCGCCCGCGTCACGCCGTTCACGTAGCCGGAGAGGTTCAGGGCGAGCGAGGTGGTGTTGAACGTATCCGCCCCCGCGTACTTCTTCACCTGTTCGAGAGGATACTCGTCGCCGAGGACGGTTTCCACCAGCGCGTAGGGGAAGATGTAGAACGCCGAAGAGACGGGCGTATGCGTGGTGAAGACACAACGATCCCTCACCCTGTCCGGATCCATCCCGTGCCTCTTCAGCAGTTCCAGGAGGAGAAGCCCGGACTGCCCCTCGTTGATGTGGTACTTCGAGATCCGGAACCCGAGTGCCTCGAGCATGCGCACGCCGCCGATCCCGAGTACGACCGCCTGCTTCAGGCGGTAGAGATCGTCGCCGCCGTAGAGGTGATGCGTGATCGTGCGGTCTTCGGGGCTGTTTCCCTCCACATCGGTGTCCAGCAGGAGAATGGGGACCACGAACCCCGTCGGGCTCTCGAGGTCGGTCACCCACGCGTTCAGCGCGACGTGCCGCCCCTCGATCGCGATCCGCACGGATTCGGGGAGCTTCCGCATGTAGCGGGCCGGATCCCAGGGATCGGGATACTCCAGCTGCTCGCCGCTCTCGGCGAGCTTCTGGCGCAGGTATCCCATGCGGCTGACCAGCGAGACGGCGACCATGGGTATGCGGAGATCGGCGCTCGAGCGGATGGTGTCCCCGGCGAGGACGCCGAGCCCCCCGCTGTAGGTCGGGATCTCGCTCGTGATCCCGATCTCCATGGAGAAGTAGGCGATTCTCTGCCCCTCGAGGAACGTCCGCATGTGCTGCTCGCTGCAGAAGTAGTACGTCCGCCCGCGGACTTCGGCGGAGAACTTCGCCTCCTCGGGCCTGAGCGGAACGCCGCAGAGCGGATCCCTGACGACCATGCCCATTCTCCTGCACTCCTGCTTAAGAACCTGTTGGACGGGGTTCCGCGGCAGCGCAGCAATGCTGCTCTTACGGGGGACTCCGCCGCTGCGCGCGGGCCCGGAGGCGTCCTGCGAATGGCGGATGCGCCCCCTTATGGCGGTTGAAGAGAGGATCCCGCCGCAGGCATCGGGGAAACGGAGAATCCACCCGCAGGGCAGAGAGGGCGCACACCGCCTTCCCGAGAACGCTTCCCGGGCAATCCGGCGGATCCTCCCTGCGGGGAGGGATCGGCTCCGATCGGTCCGGGAAGAGCGATCCCTTCCGGGACCTGCCTCGTTCATGCCCTGTCGGCAGCCCTTCGTCTCTGTCGCGCAGGGGAGGGGGAGGGCAATCCCTGCGGCAGTACGGGCGGCGTCCGTCCCGGGGCAGGCTGCACTTCCGGGGATCGGCAGTCGGTTCCGACGGTCTACCCGCCTGCCGCCACCCGAACGCAGCTGCTGTATGCCCCGACCGCCCCTGCGCATCCCCGATGCACCGCAATCGGCCGACGCGGGAGAACACCCGGTCCGCTCTCCCGCACCTCCTCATCGCTCCACCGGCGGAAGGGATGGAAATCCGACCTCCGCTTCCGGGTCCGGATCGCTCCGTTATTCTTATATGCCTCTATCCCCTTACCCCCGCGGGTGGGGATGCGTATGGGCCAGCAGCCAGGGGAACTCATTCTCCCCGAAGGCACGTCCCGGGAGCGGGGCAGGGAGGCGCAGAGCACCAACATCGCCGCGGCGAAGGCGGTCGCCCGCGCCGTCCGCACGACCCTGGGGCCGCAGGGTATGGACAAGATGCTCGTCAGCTCGGGCGGGGACGTCACGATCACGAACGACGGCGCGACCATCCTGCAGGGGATGGATATCGAGCACCCCGCCGCCAGGATGATGGTCGAGGTGGCCAGAGCCCAGGATGCGGAGGCGGGGGACGGCACGACCACCGCCGTGGTGATCGCCGGCGAGCTGCTGGACAGAGCGGAGGATCTGCTCGACCAGGACATCCACGCCACGATCATCGCGGACGGATATCGGCAGGCTGCGGACAGGGCGAGGGAGTGCCTGCAGGAGTGCGCGGTCCGCGTGTCGCCCGACGACCGCCCGATGCTGGAGAGGATCGCCCGTTCCGCCATCACCGGGAAGAGCGCCGAGTTCGCACGGGATCGCCTGATCGAGCTCGTCGTCCGGGCGGTGCCGATGGTGGCCGAGGAGGATGGGGCGCTGGATCCGGAGAACGTGCGCATCGTGAAACGGGTCGGCGGGTCCACCGGTGACACCTCCCTTGTCGAGGGGCTGACCATCGAGAAAGAGCGCGCCCATCCCCGGATGCCGGCGAGGGTGGAGGACGCCCGGATCCTGCTCCTCAACGCCCCCCTCGAGGTGCGGAAGACCGAGGTCGAGGGCGGGATCCGCATCACGCAGCCCGGAGACCTGCCGGCGTTCCTGGAGCAGGAGGAGGCGACGATCCGCACTCTTGTGGACGCCGTGGCGGGGAGCGGGGCAGACGTGGTCTTCTGCTAGAAGGGGATCGACGAATCCGCACGTTACCTCCTGGGCGGAGCCGGTATCCTGGGCGTGCAGCGGGTCAAAAAGAGCGATATGGACGGACTGGTGCGGGCGACCGGCGGGCATCTCGTCACCAGCCTCGGCGGTATCGGCGAGGGGGACCTCGGCCATGCCGCCCTCGTGGAGGAGAGGGAGGTGGGCGGGGAGAGGTTGATCTTCGTGGAGAAGTGCAGGAACCCCGGGACCGTGACGCTGCTCGCGAGGGGCGGCACCGCGCACGTGGCGGACGAGATCGAGCGCGTGCTGCACGATGCCGTGCGGGTGGTTGCGGACGTGATCGAGGATGGGCGGATCGTGGGGGGCGGGGGTGCGCCGGAGATGGAGATCGCCGTGCGGCTCCGCGACCACGCCGCCTCGGTCGGCGGACGCACCCGGCTCGCTATCGACGCCTTCGCCGACTCCGTTGAGGTCATCCCCCGCACTCTCGCCGAGAATGCGGGCCTCGACCCCATCGACGTGCTCGTCGAGCTCCGCGCCGCGCACGAGCGGGGCGAGGCGGCAGCGGGACTCGACGTCGAGGGCGGGCGGCCCGGGGACATGCTGGAGGCGGGCGTCGTCGATCCTCTCCGCGTGAAGACGCAGGCCATCGCGAGCGCCGCCGAGGCTGCCGCCCTGATCCTCCAGATCGACGACGTGATCGCCGCCCGTCGGGAGGAGGGCGCGGCGCGGTAACCGTCATCCCCCCGAGCCGTGCCGGCGCGGGATCCGGGCACCGACCGGCTGTGCGATCCTGCACGGAGTCGGACCGGGTCGCGGACGGTGCCAGCGCTCCGCGGGTGCAGCCGATCGCAGGGGAGCGGGGGTGGCGACGCTCCCTCCCGCGCGGGGATGCGACCTCTCCTCCCGCTGCCCGTATCGCGGGAACGGGCAGGGAGAGGACGTCAAATCCGGGGACGGACCGTCTCCACCGGGGGCGGGGGAGACAACTTTAAATAATTCCTGTGCCTCGGGAATCCCATGAGTGCAGGCAGGGCGGCAGACGGGGCGGGGGGATGGCTGCAGGTTCCCGCACGGAGGAGGGCAGCCCCGTCCGGGGCGAGGGCAACCGGGAATCCCGGCAGCGGGGGACGGCACGGCAGAACCCCTGCGCTTCCCCGGGTATTCGGGGAGCCGCCGCCGGCCGGCGCCGGAGAGTCGAGGGCACTGATCGGTATGAATCGAACGGCCGCTGAACGTTACCGCGGGGGGGGATCGGGGGGAGGCGGCAGGGGGGCGTTCATCACCGTCCTCTCCTCCGCGGTTGTCCTCCTTCTGTTCCTCGTCCTGGTCCGGGATACCTATTCCGCCCTGTTCCTGTCCGCCTACCCCCCGGTCAGCCGGATCTTCTCGGCCATCCTGGTCGCGTGCCTCTTCTTCGTCGCTCTGGAGTTCGTCAGCTACGGGGACAATCTCCTACGGTCCATGCTCATATACCGTGGCGGATTCCAGAGCCCGGGGCCGTCCAGGAACCCCTCCCCGCCCGTTGCCGTCTTCATTCCCGTCTACAACGAGGACCCCTCTCTGGTCGAGACATGCCTGAAGACCTGCAAAGGGATAGAGTGGCCCGATCTTCGCATCTATCTCCTCGACGATTCCACGAACGCGGAGATGGGAGAGTCCAACGAGCGTTTCTGCCGGAGCCTGGGCGTTGCACGGATAACCCGTCAGCATCGACGCGGATTCAAGGCCGGCGCGATCAACGATGCGATCCCGATGCTGGGAGAGGAGGTGCAGTACCTCCTGGTACTGGACGTCGATCAGCGGGTGACCCCGAAGTTCCTGCGGGATCTGGTGCCCATCCTGGAGAAGGACGGAGACCTCTCCTACCTGCAGCTCCCCCAGTACTTCCATTCCAGGAATGGCAACGCCCTGGCCACCTGCTACTCCTACCACCAGCACCTCTACAACAAGCATATCTGCCGCGGGCTCCACGTCCAGGATGCGGTGCTCCTGACGGGCACGAACTGCCTCTTCCGCCTGTCCCACCTGCGGGCGATCGGAGGCATGGATGAGTCCTGCATCACCGAGGATGTGGCGACCACCTTCGTCTACCTCACGCGGGGGTACCGGGGTGCATTCCTGGACGCCATCTACGCCGAAGGAGTCCCGCCGCCCTCGCTCGCGGCATACTACACCCAGCAGATGCGCTGGGCGTACGGGAACACGCAGCATTTCAAGACGGTGGTCCGCACCTTCTTTAAAAATCCAAAGGTTCTCAGCGTCTCCCAGTGGCTGGCGTTCGTCATGACCGAACTGAGCTACCTGCTCGGTCTCGTCAACCCCATCCTGCTGCTCTTCCCGGCCGTCATCCTGCTCTTCAACGTGCGGCTGGTGCCCGTCATCCTGCCCACCTTCTTCGCCCCGATTCTGGTCCTGGTGCTGGGTGTCCAGTACTACACCAGCATTGCCGAGAGGCGGTACCGCCTCCTCGACCTCCTGAAGTCCCAGGCGATTCTGGCCAGCATCTCCTTCATCTACGCGCGGGCGATCCTGTACGTCCTCATGGGTAAGAAGCTGGGTTTTTCCGTGACGCCCAAGACCCCGGGGCGGACCGCCGGGAGCAGCTTCGGCGTGCACACCATGGTGCTCGTCTCCTTCTTCGGGATCAGCATCGTCTCCAGCGCGATGGGGATATGGAGGCTGATCAGCGGGGTGTCCGGCGCTCAGGTGCCCGTGGCGCTCTTCTGGGCGCTCTACTCCCTCGGGATCCTCCTGACGTTCCTCCGGATACACCTTCAGGATGCCGAGAGGGCCCGGCGGGCAGGGGCCGCCGCCTGAGAGAACGGACCCCGTCACGGACGGCATCCGCGCCGGCGGCCCGATCGGCAGCGGCCCGGTGGGCCGGTTCAGTGTACCGGGACACCGATCGAGGCGGCAGCCCGAATCAGGAATCGTGCCGCCGTTCGCTCATTTTTTTCAGCTTCCAGGACAAAACTTTTAAGGAAATAACGGCATCGTGATCCTGCCGGGGGGATCGGGGTGTGAAAAAGAGCGCCTCTGCCCGGCGATGCGGATGGGATCGGTGCCGTGCGGTTCGGCACCGATCCGAGGACGTGCAGTAGAACCTTCCGCTCCGAGCAGGGGGATCCCCGCTGGCAGACCTTCTGGATCGTGTTGCATTATATATAATTTACTGTATAAAAAGCGGGATCCGAACTCTCCGATCCGGTGATGAAACGACGACGGCATTCCGCGACCGTCCGTTCCCGATCGGGGCACCTTTGAGGATGCCGTCTGCCGCTATCACGGATCGCGGGGCAGGTCCGCAGCGGGCGGCGGTTGCGGGTTGCGGATGCAGGGAACGCCGGAAGGCATACCCTTCTCTCCCGGAGGCAACCCCGGGAAGCCGATGCCCGCAATCGGGCTTGCGCACGGCAGTCCCGGGATGTGCGGGGGGATCTGCGCTTTCTGCTCCCCCATCTCCTCCGATGCGGGGGATCGATGAGGATGCTGCGTGACGGCGGTAGGATCGGTCCGTTCCCGCTCTCCCCCCTTCCCCGGGGGCGCCATGCCGGACTTTTATGCTGTACCGGGGCGATTGTACTCGAACATGGAGCCGCCCGCGGGGAGTCATGCTGCGGAGAAGAGAGGCGATCCGGCGCGGAAGAGCGGATATCCGCCCTCCGGAGGGGGGGAGGCCGAGACCGAACGCGAGCATGGCGAGTTCTGCTCGTGCTCCGTCTGCCGCGATCGGGTGCGCCCCGTCGAGGAACCGCTGGAGCGGGGAACCCTCATCCGCTTCGGAGCCGCCGGAGCGCTGCTCGCCGCCGGCATCCTGACCGGTATCTTCGCTCCCTTCTCCTCCGCGGCCCTCGTCCTGCTCCTTGCGGCCGCTCTGCTGGGGGGTTACGGGATCCTGCGGACAGCGCTCTTCTCCCTGCTCCGCCTGCGGTTCACCATCGACGTCCTGATCGGCATCGCCGCCGCCGGCGCCTTTCTGACCGGAAACCCCGAGGAAGGCGCGACGGTTCTCATCCTCTACGCGATCGCGGAGCTGCTGGAGGAGCGGGCTTCGGGGCGGGCGCAGCGGTCCATCGCAGCCCTCGTCGCGCTCGCACCGCAGACGGCGCAGGTGCGCCGGGAGGGCCGCGAGGCGACGGTCCCCGTCGAGGCGGTGCGGGTGGGAGAGACGGTGATCGTGCGGCCGGGGGACACGGTGCCTCTCGACGGCACCGTCTCCCTCGGTGCGTCCACGGTCGAACAGGCCCCGATCACGGGGGAGAGCTACCCGGTGGCGAAGGCTGCCGGCGATCCGGTCTTCGCCGGCACGCGCAATCTCGAGGGATATCTGGAGGTGCTCGTTGCGAAGCGGGGGGAGGAGAGCACCATCGCACGGGTACTCCGCCTGGTTGCCGAAGCCCAGAGGAGGCGCTCCCCGACCGAGGCGTTCATCGAGCGGTTCTCCCGCGTCTATACGCCGGCCGTCATTCTGCTGGCAGCAGCCCTCATCGCGATCCCGCCGCTGCTCTTCGGCGTGCCGATTCTGGAGGCGTTCTACCGCGCCCTGATCCTGCTCGTCATCGCCTGCCCCTGCGCTCTCGCCATCTCCACGCCCGTCTCCATGGTGTCCGGGATCACGACGGCGGCCCGCCACGGCGTGCTCATCAAGGGGCGGGATTACCTGGAGGCGATCGGGGAGGCCCGGGTCTTCGTGTTCGACAAGACGGGGACCCTCACCACGGGGCGGCTGGAGGTGACCGATCTCCTCGGGTTCTCGGGGACGCCGGAGGCAGACCTGCTCGGGATCGCCGGTTCCCTGGAGTCCCGCTCCGCCCACCCGCTGGCAGGGGCGATCCTGCAGGAGGTCCGCAGGCGCGGGATTCCCCTGCGCGACGTCGACGCCTTCCGCTCCATCAGCGGGAGGGGTATTCAGGGGAGCATCGGCGGCACGACGTTTCTCCTCGGCAACGCCTCTCTCTTCCCCGCATCCGATGGACGAACATGGGAAGCCGCATGCCGCCGTCTGGAGGGGGAGGGAAAGACGGTCGTGCTGATCGGCACCGACAGCACGGTGCTGGGGCTGATCGCGCTCTCGGATACCATCAGGGAGGCAGCGGCCGAGACCATCGCGTACCTCCGTTCACGCGGAATCCGGACGGTGATGCTCACGGGCGACAACGAACGGATCGGCGAGGCGGTCAGCCGCAGACTGGGAATCGACGAGTGTCATGCCGGGCTCCTCCCCGAGGAGAAGGCGGCGCGCGTCGAGCGGCTGATGGAGCAGTACGGCCATGTGGTCATGGTCGGGGACGGCGTGAACGATGCACCGGCGCTCGCGCGGGCGACCGTGGGCATCGCGATGGGGGCGATCGGTTCGGATGTCGCGATCGAGACGGCCGACATCGTCATCCTGAAGGATCAGATATCGAGGGTGGGGTACCTGCTGGATCTCTCGCGGAGGACGATGCGGGTGATACGCCAGAACGTCGCCGCGTCGATCCTCGTGAAGTTCGGCATCGCCGCCCTCGCCATCCCCGGCCTGGTGACCCTCTGGATGGCGGTGGCGTTCGGGGACATGGGGCTCTCCCTCGCGGTCATCGGGAACGCCCTGCGGATCCCTCGCTCCGCGTGAGGGTGCCTTCACCTCCCCGGCATCTCCCGATTCCGCAGACCTCTCACGGTGGGCCCGCAGATCACCTCCCCGAGGGCGGTGTAGCGCGAACCGTGGCAGGGGCAGTCCCAGCTCTTCTCCGCGTCGTTCCAGGCGACGGTGCAGCCCATGTGCCCGCAGGCCGGATCCAGGGCATGCACCTGCCCCTGCGGGTCGCGGTAAACGGCCGTCTCCCTGCCCCCGATCGCCAGGATCGCACCCCCGCCAGGCCTCAGGCGGGAGGGATCCGTCGGGAGCTCTTCCGCGGGGCCCTTCTCCCGCTTCTTCCGCTCCGTCTCCCTGTAGCGCGAGGGGTCGAACACCTCCTCCCAGGGGTTGCGGCGCCCCCGGATCATGTCGGTGAGGATCATCGCCGCCGCGGTGCCGCCGCTCATCCCCCACTTGTGAAACCCCGTCCCCACGTACTGGTGGGGGAGATCCCCGGTCAGCCTGCCGATGTAGGGGACGCCGTCAACGGGCATCGTGTCCTGGGCGGACCAGCGGTAGTCGATGGAGCGCACGGTATAGATGGAGCGGGCCCACTCTTCCAGGCGGCGGTAGTGGTCAGTGGTGCCTCCCCCCGTCCCGGTGCGGTGCCCCTCGCCGACCACCAGGATCAGCTCCCCGCCCTCCGCCGCCTGGGACCGCAGGGAGTGGATGGGCGCCCGAACGTTGATGAACATGCCGTCCGGAAACGGCTCGTCGATCCGCACCCCGAGGACGTAGGAGCGGGACTGGTGCATCCGCCTGAAGTACTGCCCCGGCTGATCGTGGAACGGGAAGTGGGTCGCCTGGATCACGTCCGTCGCCTGCACCGTTCCCCGCTCCGTCTCCACCGTAACGGGCTCGCCGTCTCGGATCGCGATCGCCCGCGTCTCCTCGAATATCGCGCTCCCGTCGCCGGGGATCTCCCGGGCCAGGGCGCAGAGGTACTTCCGGGGGTGGAACTGCGCCTGGTCGTCGAACCGTACTGCTCCCTCCGTCTCGAAGGGCAGCGGCACGTCCTCGACGAAGGATGCGGGCAGTCCGAGACCCCGGGCAGCGTTCGCCTCCCTCTGCACCGCTTCGCGATCCTCCTCCGACTCCGCGAACACGTACGCAGGCTTCCGCTCGAAGTCGCAGGCGATGTCCCGCTGATGCACCTGATCGGCGATCTGCTCGATCGCCGCCTGGTTGGCAGCGGCATACTGCTGCGCCCGCTCCCGTCCGAACTGCTCAACGAGCCGATCGTAGATCAGACCGTGCTGGGAGGTGATCTTCGCCGTCGTGTGGCCGGTGGCCCCCCGGACCACTCTGCCCGCCTCGATCACACCGACCTTCAGCCCCGCCTCCTTCAGGAGGAGGGCGGCGGTGATCCCCACGATGCCGCCCCCCAGGATCGCCACGTCGAACGCCTGCGTTCCCGACAGGGCGGGGTAGTGCGACGGGGGTGTCGTCGCGATCCAGTAGGATTCCGCCCGGCCGGGCAACCGGTACTCCTTTCCTGCCATATGCCTCACCTCACCGTGCATCTGTCGCACTGCTTCGACAGGTATCAGCACTTCGTGATCCAGACGGTGATCGGAGCCTAATGGAGGGAAAGGGAATTTAAAGGTTGTGGGAAGGGGGAACAGCGGGCGGTCTGCTGCCGAGGGGCCGTTCCGGAGCAGAGACCCCGGGACGATCGGCAGAGCCTCGTGCGGGTGCCGCCTCCCGGATCCCGGCGGTGCCAGCGCGCCCGGGCTCCCGCTGCCGATCGCGGCGGGGAGCGCGAAGAGGAGAGGGGTTCCAGCCGATCGATCGCCGCCCCCCCTCTCCGTGCGGGCTCCGATGGCTCCGATCCGCACTGGCGGACGCGGGAGCGGTAGAGATCGATCGCCGCCCCCCCTCTCCGTGCGGGCTCCGATGGCTCCGATCCGCACTGGCGGACGCGGGAGCGGTAGAGATCGCTCGCCCGGCGGGAGGCCCCGGCGGGACTCCCTTCTTTTTGAATCGTCCGCGATCCTGGCCGCGGCGCGCAACCGTTCCCGCACGATCGTCGCCCGGCTATTCGGGAGCGGGCCGCCGGCACAAAGTATATGGACTGTGAATGCCTTCGGAATGCCACCCCGGGGCGGCAGGGGCGAACCATGCCCGCACCCGCTGCCACCGGATTCTGCCTTCGGGAGATCCAGCAGCGGGAAGCCGGGATGGAGGCTGCTCTGGGGGCCAATTTTCGCGCATTGTGGCAGCAGGCGGTGCGGTATCCGGAACGGGTTCGGACGGCATTCCGGTGGCGGATCGCCCGATCGCATCCCGTCGCGGCGAAGCCCTCATGCCGTAGAGGGGATCGGGTCCGCAGCCCGGGCCTTCCGGTCTGCATCCCGCCGGGAATCCTGCGTCTCTCCCCGGCTCAGCATAGGGCCGCGCCCGGAGGGGATGCAGTCCCGGGACGGGGCGTGTCTGCCTGCGGGGGCACGTTCGGCACAGCCGATCCTCCTCGCCGTCGCGGGAGGCGGATCGGGGAACGGGGCGCGGTGATCGGGGACTGTCTTCATCGCCGCGACGGTGATCCACGGGATTGGCCCCCGGGGGAGACTCCACCGCCTCCCCCGGCGCGAAGGGCCCGGAGATCGCGCGGCGGGCAACAGGAGCGATTCCCCTTTGCTCGCCCACGTACGGCGACAGAGCCCGCCGGGAGCAGCAAGAGCCGGATCAGCGGTTCCCAGCAATCCCGACACCGCGAAGGTCGCTATTTCGTATCCCGCCGCGGCAGGGTCGAAAGACCTTCAACGGGGACGGGGGCTTTTTCGGATCGCTCCATGGCTGAGGCAAACGCACCTCAAAGATTTTATAGTTTCAGCGGGATCCGGGAGGCGGCAGTCCCCGGTACGAAGCCTGCACTCCCACCGGAGGGGACTGTCATCATGAAGCACCAGTGTATCCTTAACAATACTTTTTTCCTTCTTCCCCGGAGAAACCATACCCGGACCAGCCGGGCATGCCGCCGCTCGTGCAGGGATCACCTGCTGGAATACCACCGCCCCAGCAGCGGCTTGAGATCCGTGCTCTCCCCGCGGAGCTGCATGCCTTTTTCCAGGCAGCGTTCGGCCTGGACGCGATCGCCCAGGAGCTGGTAGCAGACCGCCTTGTTGTCCCAGGCTTCCGCGGAGTCGGGATTGATGGTAAGCACCCGATCGAAACTGGCCAGCCCTTCCTCGACCCGCCCCAGGGATACCAGGCTGATCCCCTTCTGGAATGCGGCGTCGGCGTAGCGCGGATCGAGCTCGAGAGCCCGGTCGAAGTAGGCGATGGCGCTCTCGAAAAAGCCCATCTTGTTGAGGCACCGCCCTTTCCCGAAGAAGGCCTGCGGATTCGCGGGATCGGCCGCGATAACCTGATCGAAGCACTCGACGGCGCTCTTGTAGCGCCCTTCCCGCAGGTGCTCCATTCCCTCTTGATTGAGTGCGGCGATGCGCAGGCCCAGCAGGCGTTGTACTGTCTTCTTGATCATGGAGACCTCCTTGCACGGACGAGGTCGTGGTTGGAGATAATTTCATGTGATGCTATTAATAATTTTCTATTCTATAAGAATGTAATTTAGTCTGAAATTTAAAAATATGTAAAAGTACATTCTTCATGCGAATTTAAAATCCAGTATTTCGGCTCTGTTGAAATCCGCATCGAAGGTGGACAATGCTCCGGGACGGCATATTCGCAGGAAAGACCCCCTCCGTGCGACGGCCCCGATGGGAGAGAGCCATGCGGGCCTGTCGCACTGCATCCCCCCTCTCCGCGGGGGAGAGGGGGCAAGCCGAGCGAAGCGAGGCAGGGGGTGAGGTAAACTGGCGGGCCAATCATTATGTTTTCTCCATTAGCAGAC
>FWPV01010473.1_pt1 | contig 15167 bp, 17 predicted proteins | sample 2228371 | NCBI WGS metagenome assembly FWPV01 (sample SAMEA103939776, study PRJEB20133) | metagenome | reverse complement strand
TTGAAGGCAAGAAAGAAGAGAAATAGGACTTTCTGAAAGGTGAGAAGAGGGCTGAACCGTGCGGTTCAGCCCTCTTCCTTTTAAGTTTGATTAGCTTCCTCCGTGCGTTTGCCAAACTTGACTCAAACAGACTATGCGACATATAATTAGGCTCAGGTTGTGCTGGAGGAAATCGTGGAGACAGTTGAGGGGGGGTGGTCCGGCCTGGAGACTGTAGCTCTGCAGACTTTGGGTTGCAAGCTCAATCAGGCGGAAACAGAGACATTAGCTCGCAAGTTCCTCGAGGCTGGTTATCAGATTGTACCACCAGACCATGCCTTTGATATCTATTTGCTCAATACCTGCACCGTAACCCACATAGCTGACCGCAAGTCCAGGAATCTGTTGCGCATAGCTCATCGCCGTAATCCGCATGCCCTGATTGTGGCTGCTGGCTGTTATGCCGAGCGAGCACGCGACGAGTTGAGCAATATTCAGGGCGTAAGTATCGTAATCAGCAATCGAGATAAAGCCGGGGTGGTCGAGATAGTCAGTTCCCTCAAGAGGGGTTCGGTACGACCCTTAGAAGATAGCGGTAAGCAGAGGGCTCTGTTCAGGACTCGCACCATGGTCAAGATTCAGGAAGGTTGCAGCCGACCTTGTTCTTTCTGTGTCGTACCCCGAGTTCGTGGCAGAGAGGTGAGCCGGCCAGAGGAGGAGATAGTCGCTGAGATAAAGGCCAGGGTGGAGGAAGGGTATAAAGAAGTGGTTTTGACTGGCACAAGGCTCGGAAGCTACAGGCACGATGGGGGGCTTGTGGAACTGATAAGGCGGATTTTGAAAGAGACTAATGCGCAACGGTTGAGGCTTTCATCATTGGAACCGGAAGATATAACGCCGGAGCTACTCAAGCTGTGGGAAGATAGACGGCTCTGCCCTCATATCCACATGCCCTTGCAGAGCGGCAGCGAATCTGTGCTCAGGAGGATGAAGCGCGCCTATTCTGTCGCTGACTACGAGCGTGCTGCGTCGCTCGCCCGCGAGGCAATACCGAATCTGGCATTGACCAGCGATATCATGGTGGCGTTCCCCGGCGAGAGCGATGACGAGTTCGAAGAGAGCTATCGCTTCTGCGAACGCATGGGCTTCGCTGCTATGCATGTGTTCCCTTACTCGGCGCGTCCGGGTACGAGAGCAGCGCAACTGCCCGGCAGCGTACCGGATAGCGCGAGAAGTCGCCGCACTCAACTTATGCTCGACCTTGGGCGGAGGTGCAGCGCACAGTTCAGGGAGCGTTTTCTGGGACAGCACAAGAACGTTCTATGGGAGGGGAATAGAGGAGGGGTCTGGTCTGGTCTGTCTGAGAATTATATCAGAGTATTTGCGTGCAGTGGGGAGGAGCTGACAAACCATTTGCTTGAGACAAGGATTGTCGGCCACTATAACGGCGGACTTTGGGGCGAGCTAATATGCACTGGCGCTGGTGTGCAAGACAGGGGGTAATATCATGAGCGATGCCCATATTTTATATCTCGTTTTGTTCTTTGTCTGTTTGCTTTTTTCAGCGTTCTTCTCCAGTTCCGAGACAGCCTTCATCTCGTTGCAGAGGTTGCGGCTCAGGCATCTGGCAACAACCAAGGGTGAGCAGGGGCTTGCCGCGAGACAGGTAGCTGAGATGACTGAGAAGCCGGAGCGGCTCCTGACCACAATTCTTTTGGGCAATAATCTGGTGAATGTTGGCGCTGCCGCCCTCGCCACCATAGTAGCAGCATCTGTGTTAACCGACGCTCAGGCGGTGGTGGTAACCACAGTGGGTGTTGCCACAATTGTGCTTATCTTCGGCGAGGTCTTCCCTAAAGTGGCAGCAACAAGATATGGGGAGCGATTGGCGCTTCTCTATGCTGCACCCATGAGGATACTGATAACCGTATTGACGCCTCTGGCAACGGTGTTCATGTGGATTGGAGATCTGCTTGCCCGCATGGTGGGGGCCAGTCCGCAGCCGCGAACGCTGACAAGCGAGGAGGAAATTCGAACAGCCCTGTCGGTCGGTGTTGAGGAGGGCACTATCGTTGAGGCTGAGGCTGAGATGCTGGAGAGGGTGTTCCGTTTCGGTGACCGTCAGGTAGCTGACGTGATGATGCCGAGGCCTGATATCACCTGGGTGGAGAAAGGTACCACCTTCGCCGATTTTCTCAGCATCTATGCTCAAACTCCCCATTCGCGTTTCCCGGTCTACGAGGACACTATTGACAACGTGGTGGGCGTACTCTGGATAAAGGATGTGCTCATGGCTCAGGCTGAAGGCGTTTTCAGGGAGGACAAACCTGTGGATGAACTGGTGCGGCCGGCATATTTTGTGCCGGAGAGCAAACCCGTCGCCGAGCTCTTCTCTGAGTTGCAGAAGTCTGGCAATCATATCGCCGTGGTCGTTGATGAATTCGGCGGCACCGCCGGACTGGTGACCATGGAGCAGCTTCTTGAGGAGATAGTGGGCGAACTGGGAGACGAGCTGGCGAAGAGGCGGAAAAGCTATGAGCCTATGGGTGAGAACAGCTTCCAGATAGATGGAGCTATGAGAATAGAGGAAGCCAATGAGAAACTGGGCCTGGCGCTCCCCGATGGTGACTATGAGACTGTGGCGGGCTTTGTCCTCAATCTGCTGGGACACATACCTAAAGAGGGAGAGCAACTAAAATACGAGAAGTTGAAGTTTGTTGTCACTGAGATGAAAGGGGTGAAGGTGGAGAAAATCCTAGTGACCAAGGAATCATAATGCAGCGGTTGCGCATCATGTTCAGTCGCGGCGAGGAGCTGAAGTATATCACCCATCTCGACCTGATGAGACTGTGGCAACGAGTATTGCGCAGAGCCAATATTCCGCTGGCTTATTCGCAGGGTTTTAGCCCTCATCCACGAATCTCTCTGGCAGCCCCACTGGCAATCGGCGTCACCAGCAGCGGTGAGCTTATGGATATTTACCTGGAGCGAAGATTGTCTCCGCACTACTTCATGAAGTCAGTCAAGGGACAGTTGCCCCGCGGAATTGATATACTGGAAGTTGCAGAGGTTGCACCGATGTTGCCTTCGCTGCAATCTCAGGTGCGCTGTGCTGAGTACAGGGTTACGGTTGCCGCCGATAGAAAAGTTGAGGAGCTTGAGGCTGCTATCGCCTCCTTGATGTCGAGCAATAGCCTTCCATGGCAGCATGCTCGTGATAGGGAAGTCCGTAAATATGACCTGCGCGCCCTGATAGGGGATATCTGGGTGATTGAATGCGCTGCTGCTGAATTTGTGATAGGGATGCGTCTCCGTTGCGATAGCACGGGCACCGGGCGTCCCGAGCAGGTCATCTCGGCTCTTGGATTTGCCAGCCCTCCTAAATCGGTTCACCGCACCCGGCTCATTCTGGAGAAGCAGGCAAAATCGGCACCTGCTGGATAGACCTTCACATGCCCGAACCAGAGCTTGACCCTCAAAGACAGGAAAAAGCGAGAGAATACGCTCGCCTGAGGCGTTATCTGTTCTTTATCGACCTGGCGCTGGGAGCCACATTTTTGCTTGTTATCCTGTTCAGCGGGCTTTCCAGCGGATTGAGGAACCTGCTTGATTTCCCATTGCCGGCAAGGGCGGCATTATATTTAACAGTCTTGGTTGTCGCCTATGGCGTTATGACTCTGCCGCTGAACGTTTATGGCGGCTTCGTTTTGCCACACCGTTACGGGCTTTCCAGACAGAACTTCGGGTCCTGGATTCTGGATGAGTTGAAGAGCTTGCTACTGGCGTTAACGCTCGGCATGGCTCTGGCAGTGATAATCTATTTACTCCTTAATGAGTTCCCCGACACCTGGTGGCTGCTGTCATTCCTCATTGTGATGCTGGTGAGCGTGATTCTGACCAGACTGGCGCCTGTGTTAATACTGCCACTTTTCTTCAAGGTCGTGCCTCTATCCGATGCGGAATTGCGCGAGAGATTGCTCCGCTTGGCGGAACGCTCGCAGACTAGAATTAGGGATGTTTTCCAGATAAACTTCAGCAGCAAAACCTCTGCTGGGAACGCCATGCTTGCCGGATGGGGGGGTACAAGACGCGTTATCCTCAGCGATACCATGCTGAAGCGCTACACTCCTGATGAGATTGAAGTAGTGATGGCTCATGAGCTGGGACACCATCGTCACGGCGATATACCCAAGCTCATCCTGTTGCAGTCGGCCCTGATGTTTCTGGGATTCTATCTGGTGAACGTTGTGTTGAAATGGGCTGTGCTTGCGCTGGGCATGGAGGGAATATCGGATGTGGCGGCATTCCCGCTGTTTGTGCTGGTTCTGGCAGCCTTTACTTTGATACTTTCGCCGCTGGCCAATGCCTACAGTCGCCGCGTGGAAGAGGCTGCCGACAGATATGCTCTGGCTGCCACGGCAAACCCCGGGGCTTTTGCCAGTATGCTGACCAAGCTCACCGACCAGAATCTATTGCAGTCGCAGCCCGGCAAATGGGAGGAGATCTTGTTCTATGACCATCCCACCTACTCGAGGAGAGTGGAACTGGCGCGCCGCTATCAAGAGGAGACCGAATCATGAGACTGGTACTGGTGAGGCACGGAGAGACGGAGTGGAACAGGCAGCGTCGGGTACAGGGTCTAAGCAACCTGGCTTTGAACGAGACAGGTAAGAAGCAAGCCGAGGCGCTGGCACGCGCCTTAAGCAAAGAGAAGGTTGACGCGATATACAGCAGTCCCTTGAGGCGGGCTCAAGAGACCGCACGTGCCATAAGTCGATTTCACAGGGTCGATGTGGAGATTCTCGATGGCTTGAAGGAACTGGATGTGGGCGAAGTCGATGGCATGACCTACGAGGATATGAAGGTCCATCACGGGGAGTTCTTCGCCAGGTGGATGACAGATTTCACATCGGTAAGATTGCCCGGTGGAGGCTTTATTCCAGAGCTTCGAGACCAGTGCTGCACAGCGATACGGGATATCGTGAAAAATGAAAGGCAAAGAGATAGAGATGACAGGACGGTGGTCGTGGTAACGCACTTTTTCCCCATTATGTGCATTATCTGCGACTGTATGGGGCTTGACCTCTCGCATTGCAGGAGATTGAGGGTGGACCTGGCTTCTATCTCTGTTCTGGACTTCGAAGCGGACAGAACCGTGCTGGTCTCATTGAACGACACCTGCCATTTGAGAGGGGTCTTGTAATGGACCGACAGCAGGCGCTCTCTCAAAAGGTGCTGGATTTCATCCGAGAGCACCAGCTGGTGAGGAAGAATGAGCTCGTGCTCGTGGGCGTCTCGGGCGGGCCCGACTCGGTGTGTCTAATTCATGTACTCTCGCGTCTCAGGCATGCCCTCGGTTTGAAGCTGCACATCGCTCACCTCAACCACATGCTGCGCGGCGCTGAGTCCAATGCGGATGCGGAATATGTTTCTGCGCTTGCCCGCAAGCTCAAAGTACCTGCTTGCATTGAAGCACGAGATGTCAGGGCTTATCAGAAAAAGCATCGCCTCTCGCTGGAGGAAGCGGCGCGTGAGGTCAGGTATGCGTTTTTCGGCGAAGTGGCAAGTTCCCTGGGCACTGACCTGGTCGCAGTGGGACATACGGCGGACGACCAAGTTGAGACAATCCTGATGCGCCTGATTCGTGGCACCGGTATCGCCGGTCTTCGCGGCGTGCGGCCGATGAGTATGCCGATGGCAGTTGCCTCAGGGTGATTAGACCGCTACTGGAGGTCAGGCGAGAGACAATCGAGGCATATTGTTTAGCTCACGAACTTTCTCCGCGCACTGACTCGTCCAATCTTCTGCCTGATCAGTTACGCAACAGGGTTCGCTCACAACTTATTCCGCTGCTGAGGCAATACAATCCTGATTTCGACGTTGCCCTGCTTCGTCTGGCAGATTCTGCTTCGGCAGATATGGCGTTTATCGAAAAAGAGATAGCGAAACATTGGGGCTCGGTGGCGCTGGAGCAGCACGATGGAGTGTTCATAGATAAAAAGGGGTTCTCCGGACTTGAGCCTGCCATAAAGCGGCATCTGCTGCGCTCGGCGGTTCACAGATTGCTGGGCGATCTGCAGGACATAGAGGCTGTCCACATTGAGAATCTGGTCGAGGCGATGTCCAAGCCGGCTGGCAAAAGGCTGTCTCTGCCTCGGGGGCTGACTTTTTATGTTGACTATGACCATGGAGTTATAACATCCCGGGAGACGCCGCTATGCCCATTCCCTGTATTGAAGGGTGAATACCCACTGACGATTCCCGGGGAAACCGAGTTTGACGGCTGGACGGTCAGAAGTAGAATCCTGAGGCGCCGTCCTGAAGCAGTTAGAGAGTCGAGGTGGCGGGCTTACCTGGACCTGGATGTTGCCGGTATGGAGCTTACAGTCCGGGGTCGGCGTCGCGGTGACAGATTCCAACCTCTGGGCATGAAATCGCTAAAGAAGCTTCAGGACTTCATGGTGGACGCCAGGATACCGCGCTCTTGGCGGGACAATGTACCTCTGGTATGCTCGCCGCGGCAGATTCTCTGGGTAGCGGGTTGGCGCATCGATCACCGTGCCAGGGTCACCAAGTCTACCAAGAAAGTGTTGTGTCTGGAGTTACAGCGTGCATGTATAGACAGGTCGTAGCACCTGCTTCAGGCTACCCCGGGAGGGCTTCCGGGACTACCCGTATGAGTTGCACGCTTTTTCGCCTTATGATATAAATAAAGTTGAGTCGAATAAAGACCTTTAGTTCTCCGATCTGCTGAGCCTAAATTCCGATGAGTCGGGACAGGGCAGGCAGGCGATAGGGTATCGCGGGAAACGGCGATGCCTCCCGTTTGGAAAGGAGAAGACTTTGAGTCCAAAAGTTTTGCGTTCGGGCGCTCTGCTTAATCGAGCGCTTTTCTTTTGCTCTTCTCTCCGCCACATGTTTTTTAAGAAAAGGTCGCTGTTTCTGCCATTGACCGCGGTTGTGCTGTTTGCAATGCTGGCATCGCCAGCCTGTGATTCCCGGGAGGCGCTCAGGATGGCAACTACCACCAGCCTGTATGATACAGGTCTCTGGGGCTACTTGGAGCCCATGTTTGAAGAAAAGTATGGCGTAGAACTCGATGTGCTTTACGCTGGTACGGGCAAGGCTTTGGAATTGGGAACAAGAGGTGATGTTGATGTCCTCACCGTCCATGACAGAGCTGCCGAGGAGAAATTCATAGCCGATGGCTACGGTGTGGAGCGCGTGGTCTTTGCCTATAACTACTTCCTTATCGTCGGACCCGAATCGGACCCAGCAGGCATAAAGGGAATGGCTCCGGTGGAGGCTTGCAAGAAGCTGATGACCGAAGGACAGACGAACCCGGGGCTGGTGAAGTTCGTCTCCCGGGGAGATGGCTCGGGTACGCATGCCAGAGAGAAGTCGCTATGGGCGGCTGCGGGCTACAAGTACGATGATATTAGAGTCTCAGGCTCCTGGTATGTGGAAGGCGGAGGCGGAATGGGGTCGACGCTGGTCGTGGCGAATGAGAAGCAGGCGTACACACTGAGCGATATCGGCACATACTTTGCCTTCAAAGGCGATCTTAAGCTGGTTCCCATAGTTGACCGTGGCGAGGAACTGCTCAATGTGTATTCGGTGATAGTAGTGAAGAATACCAAAAACAGGGCTATGGCAGAAAATCTGGTCGCTTTCCTCACATCACCGGAGGTACAGACGGTGATTGGACAGTACGGCGCGGCAGAGTTCGGCGGACAGCTTTTCACGCCGTGCGCCGGGCAGGACTTGTAGAGACAGGTAGAAATGAAAGGCAACGTGAAAAAGGAGTGTGTCACATCATGCAAGAGATAGCTGATGCCTTTGTCATGGCGGTGAAGATGATTTTCACCGGAGACGCCGAGGTCCATGCAATAACGGCGCGGACGCTGGAGATTTCCATCAGTTCAACTCTCATCGGGGCGTTGCTGTTCATCCCTCTGGGCTGCCTTATCTATTTCAACAGCTTTCGGGGTAAGGGTTTACTGGTAAGCATAATACAGACCTGCTACAGCCTGCCCACTGTTTTCGTCGGCTTGTTGGTGTTTCTGGCATTTTCGAGGGCAGGACCCCTTGGCTTCTTCGGCATCATGTTCACCCCTCAGGTGATGGTGATAGGACAGGTGGTGCTGATAGGTCCTATAGTTACCGGTCTCACCATTTCAGCTTTGAGCGGGGTAAGTCCTGCAATAAAGGAGACCGCTATCTCGCTGGGTGCAACCAGGATTCAAGCAGTGTGGTCGGTGCTGAAGGAAGCCAGATACGCTGTATTGACCGCCGTTCTGGTCAGCTTCGGACGTGCTATCTCAGAGGTTGGCCTGGCGATTATGGTTGGCGGAAACATCAGAGGTTTTACCAGGGTACTGACCACTGCGATGGCGCTGGAGACTCAGATGGGGAATATCGAGCTGTCCATGGCGCTGGGAATCATTCTAGTTGTGCTTGCGCTTATTGTGACGGTGCTGGCGAACAGATTTGTCAGGGTGAAAGATGCAGATGTTGCTCAGAGTCGAGCGCCTACAGCATAGGTACGGCGGCGCCGAGATATTGAAAAATATAGACCTCGGCGTGGAACGTGGAGAGTTGTTTGTCACCATAGGTCCCACGGGCTCGGGGAAGACTACGCTTTTACGTCTTTTGGGTCTTCTGGAGAAGCCCACAGCGGGACATATCTACTTCGATGGACATAGGGTGACGGATTCTGAAAAGCAAAGGCTTGAGATACGCAGAAGGATGGCGATGGTCTCCCAGAAGCCGATTGTATTCAACGCCAGCGTTTATGACAATGTTGCCTATGGACTGAGGATACGAAAAGAAAAAGGAGCCAGCCTGCACAGAAAGGTGATGAACGCGCTGGAGACCATGGGCCTTGGCGGATATGAGAGAAGACACGCGCGGACATTGTCGGGGGGCGAGACTCAGAGGGTGGCGCTGGCGAGGGCTGCAGTTCTTGAACCTGAGCTGTTGCTGCTGGACGAGCCGACGGCGAACCTGGACCCGGTATCCATAACTCATGTAGAGAAGCTGATAACCGATGTGATTAAGAAAAGGGGCATAACTGTGGTGATGTCCACGCACGACATGTATCAGGGGCAGCGGCTTGCCGACAGGATGGGAGTGCTCCTAGCCGGCGAGATGGTGCAGACAGGAGACCCGCGGGAGGTTTTCAATCTGCCCCAGAACAGGAAAATCGCGGAGTTCGTGGGGGTGGAAAACATGCTGAGCGGGGTGATAGTCTCGAATGAGGAAGGCATGGTCTCGGTGGATGTGGGAGGCGTCAAGGCGGAGGCGCTGTCGAATCTGGGGCGTGGCACAGAGGTCTACGCCTGCATCCGTCCTGAGGAGATAACTTTGGCGCGTGTGAGGGACTCTACCAGCGCCCGGAATACATTTTCTGGAGAGATAACCCGCATCGTGCTATTTGGTCCTCTGGCTCGTGTCGAGCTGGACTGCGGGTTTCCTCTGGTTGCTCTGATAACTAAGAGGTCGGCGGAGGAGATGAATCTGCGGGCAGGCGACCGCCTGTATGCCTCGTTCAAAGCCACGGGAGTACATGTGATTGCGAAGTAGGAACTCTCTAGTTGCCCAATTTATTGGGCAACTAGAGGTCTTATAAACCAGTCGAGCCGTGGCCACCTGAGCCACGTTCGGTCGTAGAGAGTTCCTCCACCTCGACGAGGGGCAAATCAGCTGTTTTGCTCACGACCATTTGAGCTATGCGGTCGCCGTGCTTTATTTCGAAGCTGGCGTGGGGGTCGAAGAGGTACATAGTGACCAGTATCTCTCCCCGGTAGTCGCTTTCTATCTTGCCGAAGGTGACTCCGACGCCTTTCGCCGAAAGTCCGGACCTGGGGCGTATCTGCACATCGTATCCTTGGGGCACTTCGATGGCGATCCCGGTAGGGACTAGTTTGGGTTGAGCGCTGAGAGCAACGCCCCCTTCATTTTCAATGCAGGCAAAGAGGTCGAAGCCCGTGGAGCCCGGCGTGGCGCGTCTGGGAAGTCTGGCGTTCGGGCGCAGTCTCTTTATTTTGAGTTCGGGTTCTTGTCTGGGCATTTGTTCCTGAATGGGGCAAAGCGCCGCTTCGCCCCGACGTTTCAGATTTGGTGAGTCCTGCCGCAGTGCGGGCATTTAATGCTTGCCCTGCCGATGTTGGAGGGTACTTTCAGCTTTGCACCGCAGGCGCAGGGAATAATCCTGTATCCGCTCTTCTGCCATATCAGGTCTTCAACCTCACGGGTGCGCTCCAGCCTGCCCGGCTCTGGCTTCCCGGGCGCTGCTTCAGGTGCCGCTGAACGGAGCGAGACAGCTCCGGGGGCGGCAAGAGCGGTTGCGGGAATAATCCCTGTGCTGCCCTTGTGTACCTGGCGATAAGCCTTTTCATAGTCAATGAAGGAAGCTCCTCCTGCCATAGAACGCAATATCCGTATCCGCTCCGAGATGGGCGGGTGGGTGCTGGTGAGGTCGGTTGCAGCTCTGCCCTTCTGACGGAAGGGATTGGAGATGTACATCGGCGCTGTTGCCTGGTTGGCTGATTTCAGTTGGTAGGGGGATGCAGCAATCTTCTCCAGCGCAGAGGCGAGTCCCTCCGGGTATCTGGTATAGAGGGCAGATGATGCATCTGCCAGGTACTCCCTTTTCCTGGAGATAGCGAAGTAAATCAACTGGGCAAAGATGGGAGCAAGTATCATGAGTAGAATCGCAGCGGCGAGTATAATCAACTGCGCCTGACCGCCACCTCTCGACGAACCTCTTCTGCCGCCGCCGCTGAAGATGAGAGCCCGCGAGCCGTACCAAGCCAGGATGACAATCGTGCCCAGAAGAACAGCGCACATTGACATCAGCAAGACATCGCGATTTTTTATGTGGGATATCTCGTGGCCTATGACGCCTTGCAGTTCGTCTCGGTTGAGTTTCTCCAGAAGACCCGATGTGATGGCGACGGAGGCTTTCTTGGGGTCGCGACCTGTGGCGAAAGCGTTCAGCGCGGGGTCGTCTATTATGTAGACCTTAGGCATAGCCTCCAGCCCCGAGGCAATCTTCATCTCCTCAACAACATTGTACAGGCGGGGGTGGTCGTCGGGCCCTATGGGTATCGCTCTGGACACGGTGAGCAGCAGGCTATCTCCCTGAAAGTATGCGACGAGGTTCATTATGGCCCATATTACCAGGGCGATGAGCAGGCCGGCGATGCCGTTGCCGAAGGCATAGCCCAGGCCATACCCGATCAGCAACAGCAATATGCCCATCGCTGATACCAGTATCGCCGACCTTAATTGATTAGACCTGATTTGTTCCCACATGATTAGGTTTTCGGCGCTTCGAAGCTGACCTTGGGCGCCTCTCTCTCGGCAGTCGCAGTGACCTCGAAGAACTCACCAGGTTTGAAGCCGGTCATGCTTGCCACGACGTTGGAAGGAAACATCTGAGTCTTGTTGTTATACGTCAGGACCGAGTCGTTGTAGAACTGTCTCGAGAAGCTTATCTTATTCTCAGTTGAAGTCAACTCTTCCTGAAGGGCTAGGAAGTTCTGGTTAGCCTTCAGGTCTGGGTAGCGCTCAACCACAGCAAGCAACCTGGTGAGAGCGCTGCTGAGCTCGCCTTCGGCTTTAGCCTGAGCGCCAACGCCCTGTCCGATGGCTTGCTGGGCAACGCTTCTGGCTTTGGTTACCGCCTCCAGCGTCTCGCGTTCGAATTTCATGTAACCCTTGACTGTCTCCACCAGATTGGGGATGAGGTCATGTCTTCTCTTAAGCTGGACATCGATTTGAGCCCAGGCGTTTTTTACCTGGTTGCGCAATCTCACCAGGCCATTGAATGTTATGACGAAGAACACCAGAAATACCACAATGATGCCGATGATTACCCATGCTGCAATCATAGAATACCTCCTTACCCGCTGGCTTGCTTAATTGCTGTGAATGTCTTGGCCAGGAAATTGATGATGCGACCCTGCGAATCAGCTCTCTCTAATGACTTGCCGCCAAGCTGTTGCACCAGCCGCTCAACCTCACCGTGGTCGAACCACAGACCGTCTCCTCTGGTACAAGCGTCTATGAGCACCTTCAGCTCCTTTCCCAGAAGCGTTTTCTTCATTTTCCTGCCACAGATGGGGCACTTTCGCTTCTTCTCCATTGTTTCCGCTTCAGGCGCGGCGAGAAGGCTGTGTGGGGAGAAAGCGGAGTGGTCAAGCTTCTCGGCTTCCATGAAGAGCTCGAGTTCTCCTGCGTCGAACCAGACTCCGCCGCAGTTGACGCAATGGTCGAGCTCTATCTTCTCGTACTCGACGACAATCATCGGGTTTTTACATATGGGACACTTCATTTCAACGGACTCCCGGAGGCATTAGCGCAAGTTTAGTCAAATAAGGGTGCTGTGTCAAGCGGAATTCAGCTTGACAGCCTGAACTGGAATTGGTATTATTTTCGAGTACGCAATTTTCGGGAGGACGGAGATTTACGCTGTAGTTGAGACTGGTGGCAAGCAATACAAGGTCTCTCCGGGGCAGACCATCGAGGTGGAGAAACTCTCTGTTGAGGGGGAGACCGTCGAGCTGGATAAGGTCTATATGATAGCCGATGGAGATAAGGTAACTGTGGGCAAGCCTACTGTACCTGGAGCGAAGGTTATTGCCTCAGTCGTCGGCGCAGGTAAGAAGGACAAGGTGATTGTCTACAAGTTCAAAGCGAAGGTGAGGTATCGCAGGAAGAAAGGGCATCGCCAGCCCTATACTCGGCTTGCAATTAAGGAGATTGTTGCTGGTTGAGGGAAGGAGACTGATAACAAATGGCACATAAGAAGGGTGGAGGCAGCACAAGACTGGGGCGGGACAGCCAGCCCAAGATGCTGGGTGTCAAGCGTTACGACGGTCAGTTCGTACATGCCGGTACAATATTGGTGCGTCAGCGCGGCACGCGCATTCATAAGGGCGAAAATGTAGGTTTGGGCAGAGACCATACGCTGTTCGCTCTCATAGACGGCGTCGTGAAATACGAGCCGGACACGAAAGAGAGGCGAAAGGTCAGCGTTTACGCCCCTGAAGGAGCGAGTGCTCGATGAAACCGAAGATTCATCCCGAATACAAAGAGGCAAAGGTAATCTGCGCCTGCGGTAATACATTTATTACTCGCTCAACGAAGCCAGTACTCAAAATCGAGCTTTGCAACAAGTGCCATCCCTTTTACAGCGGCGGACAGCGCAGGATTGTGGACAGCGCAGGACAGGTGGAGCGCTTCAAGCGTAGGTACAAGCGCAAGGAAGAAAAAGCTGAAGAACAGAAAAAGGAATAGTACGACGCGGATGGACGGAAATCGGGGGCGAGTCCTTCAATTAGAAGGATGCGCCCCTTTCGTTTAGGGGAGATTTGGCTCAGAAGTTCCACTACGGCGGACAGGCGGTAATCGAGGGCGTGATGATGCGCGGACAGAAAGCCCTGGCGGTCGCGGTGCGCCGTCCCAACGGGGAGATTGTGGTAGACCAGAAACCGCTCAAGGGCATGTCTGCCAGTAAAATCAGGAATGTCCCTCTGGTGCGGGGAATCATTGTCCTGATTGAGACGCTGGTGTTGGGTATTCAGGCACTGTTCTATTCGGCTTCGGTGTCGCTGGAAGAGGAGCAGAAGGTCAGTCCCTGGTGGCTTTGGGGCAGTGTTGCCGTGGGTTTTGCTCTAGCCATAGCGCTTTTTATGATAATACCCCTGACTGTTATTCGCTACGCTGACCCCTATATTTCAGCCACAGTTAGCAATGTAATTGAGGGCATTATCCGACTTGCTATCTTTCTGGTCTATCTCGGGATTATTTCACTGGTGCCGGATATCCGCCGCGTGTTTGCCTATCATGGGGCGGAACACAAGACAATCAATGCCTACGAAGCTGGCGAGCCTCTGGATGTTGAGCATGTCCGGAAGTACAGCACCGCCCATTCCCGTTGCGGGACGAATTTCATCCTGATTGTGATGGTGATTGCCATTATCGCTTTCGCTTTTCTGGGAAGGCCGCCGCTGTGGATTAGATACATGGAGCGGATTGTGCTGCTTCCGGCGATAGCCGCAGTAAGCTACGAGATAATAAAATTCGGGGCAAATCACATTACCAACAGCGTAGTCCGCTTCGTGCTGAGCCCGGGGCTTGCTCTTCAGGCAATGACCACGAGGCAGCCCGACGACAGGCAGATCGAGGTGGCTATCTCAGCGTTGCAGCGTGTCCTCGCCCTTGACTCTGAGCCCGCCAAGCTCGCGGAAGAAACAGCTCCTGTTGCCGCTGTGACAGGCGGGTCCGGTGGGGTCAACCTTCAGCAGTAGTGTATCCTCGTCGCAGTCTATAAGTATCTTCTTGACATAAAGATAATTACCCGAGGTAGCGCCTTTGTTCCATAGCTCCTTGCGGCTACGGCTGTAGAACCAGGCCTGACCTGTGGCGAGGGTCTTCTCCAGTGCTTCACGGTTCATGTAAGCCACCATGAGCACCTCTGCGGTTTTCTCGTCCTGGGCTATGGCGGGAATCAGACCCTTTTCATCGAATTTGACCGTTTCCAGCTTGAGTCCCTTGGGCGGGTTTTTGCGTGACATTGTTTTTAGTGCCTCTTTCAAGTTGATATCGCCCGTGTAGATTGCCCTGCCTAAGATTGCTCCCTCTACGCCGAGTTTTGAGAGCCTTCTCAGGTGCTCCATGGAGCTTATGCCCCCCGCTGCGATAACAGGCACATTCACCTCTGAAAGCAACTCCTTAATCGCCTTGAAGTTGGGACTGGTGAGCGTGCCATCGCGGCTTATGTCGGTATAGATGAGCCGTCTCACCCCGAGGTCAATCATCTTGACGGCAAGTTCGCCTGCTGTAACCTTAGATTTCTCCAGCCAGCCTCGTGTGGCTACGCGGCGGTCTCTGGCGTCTATGCTGACGATTATGTGCTCGCCGTATTTTTTACAGGCTTTTTTTACCAGTTCAGGTTTCTCCACAGAGACTGTGCCGAGGATAACCCTGTCTATGCCTGCATCGAGAAGCCTCTGTACGGTCTCCAGCGTCCGAACACCGCCCCCCATCTGAACCGGAATGGTGACGGCGGCTATTATGCTTTTTATGGCATCCAGATTACAGGGCTCGCCCCTGGCTGCGCCATCCAGGTCAACCAGGTGCAGCCTCTGCGCCCCTTCTGATTGCCAGCGCAGAGCAAC
>FWPV01010468.1_pt1 | contig 15168 bp, 10 predicted proteins | sample 2228371 | NCBI WGS metagenome assembly FWPV01 (sample SAMEA103939776, study PRJEB20133) | metagenome | reverse complement strand
ATTCTTTTAAAAACCCGGAATGAATTATTGCTTTACCAAAGCAAAGGTATATTGCTCAGTATTTGCCTTACAGGCTATTGTTTAACCCAAATTACGCATTAAACCCGGATTAGTCGTTAGGAGGCCTGCTGGCATGAGACGAACTGATGGCTTAATCATCCGGCTGTTGGGGAAAAAGTATAATGAGTTTTTGGGATTATTGCATTGCTTAATAATAGAAAGGTCAGATGAAAGGTGTCTATAAGAAAAGCAAAAGGAGAAAGCCTTTTAAAGCTTTCTCCCGAAACCAGAAAAAATATTGATTATTTATTATTCAAATCCTTCATTTTGTTCAATAATTCCTTTCATCAGGTCGAGTTCGTTCTGCGGGATTTGAAATAGCCCTTTTGAAGGAATAAAGTTATTGCCATCAACATCGAGGCTGTAAACGTCAGCTGTTTGTGAAAAATCACCTCCGTCTGTTTCGTCAATGTATGTAAGAATACTTGCAAGTTTTGAAAAATCGCCTTTGCATGAGCGCAGGATATCCCAATAACGAAGTCCTTCACATGCTAATTCGAGCTGACGTTCATTCATGATGTCATCAATGGTAATCGCGGAAAGATTATGTCCTTCATTGCCAAAAGCTCTTGTGCGGACGCGGTTAAAATATGTAATTGCGTTAAGATTATCGCCGGTAAGTAAATGCAGTTCAGCTCCCATAAGTAACACATCGGCAAATCTTATTATTATAAAATCTTCAGAACCATTTAGTTGCCAGTCACTAACTTCAGGTTTACCGCCTATAGAAACAAGGTCATACTTTTTAGTGTTATAACCTGTATATTGAGCTTGCTGCTGTGCAACATAATCATATACAATGCCTTCATCATCCCATGATAAGATAGTAGCTGTTTTGCGCTTATCGGCATTGTCATATTTATTCCATAATGTAGGCATAACAGGGATAGCGCCCCACCCTTGTCCATAAGGGTCAATATTTGTTCCACGCGGGCCTATCATTCTCTGAATCCATTGAGAGGGGTTCCCGGTTGATTCAAAACGGATAGACCATACTACTTCGGGATTAACTTCGCCTGCATATTGATTTAAATCGCCGAGTTCTGAAATAGATGGAACTTTCCACAAACTGGCATATTCGGGAACCAGGTCATGTCCGCTGTTTTTGATTACATCGTCAATATATACCAGGGCACTGTCGGCATTAAAATTGTCGATGGTTTGATCATTGTAATAGCCGCTATAAAACAAGTAGACTCGTGCCAACATTGCTTCAGCGGCCCATTTAGTTGCTCTGGCCCAGTTTGCGGTTTCCATTTGTCCATAAGGTGCTGAAAGTCCATTTAAAGCACAAAATTTAAGATCGTCAATAATAAACTTGTATAAATCTTCAGCACGGGATCTGGCAGGAATTTCACCGGGAGTGAGCGGATGATCTATAATAGGAATTTCTCCGAAAACCTGGGTTAGGTAATAATGAAAATATGCTCTAAGGAACCGTGCTTCAGCGAGATATTGTTTTTGCAGGCCTTCTTTGCCTTTCCAGTCAACAAGTTTTTCATATTCAATATAAATGTTGGCTCTGTATAAGCCGCCAAAATATATTCTCCAGATATCCTGATTTGCGTTTGCATCAGGCCATTGCAGATGCCTGTCCCAGCGCTGATAATGACCGCCATCACCTGTTCCGGCGCCTCCGGCACAATTATCTGAAGAGGTTTCAGACATCAGAAAAGCGCTCCACCAGTCGTCACGCAGCAGCATATTATAAACTGAAGTTAATGCCTGTGATGCGTCAGCAGGAGTTTTATAGAAGTTTTCAACCACCAGAGAGGTGTGCGGGTATCTTTCAAGAAAATCCTCACTGCAGCTAAAAGTAATTAGAGCAAGTGTGAGTATTATGATTATTTTTTTCATGATTTTTCAGTTTTAGAATTTAACATTAAGTCCGATCAGATAAGTTCGGGCAGAGGGATAGAACCCCAGGTCAACACCTGATGCATAAGCATCTACAAGCCGCCCTGATGAATCATAATAGGAGCCATACCCCACTTCAGGATCGAGTCCTTTATATTTTGTAAATGTAACCAGGTTGGTTGCTGCCAGATAAACCCTGAATTGCTTAAAAGGTAATTTTTTGGTTAATGTAGTAAAATCATAACCAAGATTTATACTTTTAATCTTAAGGAATCCGGCATCATGAACGTATAAATCACTGAATCTTCGCCAGTTTTGGTTTTTATCAGTACCGCCAGTAACTCTTGGCATAGTACTTGAAGTTCCTTCTCCTGCTTCAATAATACCATTCTGGTTTTTATCAACCCATTGCCACCTGTCGAGTATATCGGCAGTGTAATTATAGTAAGTGCGTGATTCATCACGGTAACACATAACTACCTGATTACCGGCAACTCCCTGGAAGTTAACTGAAAAATCAAAACCTTTGGCGGAAGCATTAATTGACAAACCATAGATAAAATCAGGATTCGGATCACCAATCATGGTTTTATCATCATCATTCAAAACGCCATCGCCGTTACGGTCAACTCGTTTCACATCACCTGGTGAGGCAGCAGGTTGAAGTAGTCTGCCTGCTGAATTAACATAACTGTTAACTTCTTCCATTGACTGAAAAAGGCCATCGGTTTTATATCCCCAGAAATATCCTATCGGATAACCTTCCTGAACGCGGTAGAATTCGTCAGAGCCGTTGTAAATTACGCTTGTAGATCCGTGAATAATTTTACCGGGAACATCAGTAACTTCGTTTTTATTATAGGCCATATTGCCTCTTAGATCAAGCCTGACTTTGCCAATATTTTTAATATAGCCCAGTTCGAATTCAACCCCTTTATTTTTTACATTGCCACCGTTTATATAGGGGTTTACATTGCTAATGCCTGCAATACCTGAAATACCGGCCACTGTGGTTGGTACAATCCAGTCCTTACTTGTTTTTTTATACCAATCGAAAGTAAAACTGAGGCTTCCGAGAAAACGTGCATCAAATCCAATATTAATCTGTTCTGATGCTTCCCATTTTAGATTAGGATTTGGCATAACATCAGGTGAAATACCGGTTTCCCAGCCGTTACCAAATGAGTAAGACCTTTGGCTGGAGCCAACAGTAGCCAGCGCTCTGCCAGCCATATTAGGTTCTTTACCGTTCTGGCCCCAGCTAAAGCGAAGTTTCATAAAGTCGAGCCATTCAGGTGTTTCGAAAAAGTTTTCACGGGTTATAACCCATCCTGCTGAAACCGAGTAGAAATTACCAAATCGGTAATTTTTACCAAACCGTGATGAACCATCCCTGCGATAGGAAAGAGTAAGCAGGTACTTTTCATCGTAGTTGTAACTTAACCTGCCAAGGTAAGAATACCGGCTGTCTGTTTTACCATAATCGCCACTAACGTAAACAGTGTCTCCCACCACATCTGCTTGTAGAAAAATATTTGAAATGACTGGTTCAAGATTTGGATGAATGAGAAAAGCATTTGCATCAATGTTTTCATAAAATCTCCAGTTATCCTGTACATTCATCGCAACCATGGCAAGCAGATTGTGTTTGCCTAAAGTTTTTTCGTATGACAAAATATTATCCCAGTTATAGGAGAAACGCCTTTCCATATACTGGCGATAGTCTGGGATAGTATTATAGTTTTGTGAAGTAATTTTAAAGGTATCTGTTGCACTTGAGGTATGTTCAAAGAAAATGCTACCGCCGAAATCAGTTTTAAATTTTAATCCTTTTATTAGTTCCAGTTCAATATAAACATCACCAATTAAATCATCATATTTGTTGATACTGTTATAATAATAGTTCATTACAGCAATAGGATTAAGCTGTTCTTCGTAAAAATGTGACCTGCCGAAACCATCAGGTTCATTAGGGTCAAAAGCATCAATTAACGGGCTGGCCGATAATAGTGTCCGAAGAAAATTATCGTAGATATTTCCAACACCAAGGCCACGTCTTTTGCGATGAGCATAGGTAAGATTCTCGCCTATACGAATGTATTTATTTACTTTATGGTCAGAATTAATCCTGAATCCAAGCCGTTCATAGTTTGATTTATTTTTATAATCAAATATTCCATCCTCACTTAGATATGATAATGATATGGAATAAGATGAATTTTCATTTCCACCGGTAAGGCCCAAATAATGGCTTTGTGTTGGGGCATTTTTGCGGTAAGCTTCTTCCTGCCAGTCAGTTCCTGTGTGTCCAAGGTTATTAATACTATCGATTGATGCTTGTGAAAATGGTATTTTTGTACCGGTCGGATAAACATTTCGGTATTGCTCATTCATTATCATTGCATATTCCTGTGCATTAAGCATTTCTACTTTTTTTGGGGCATTTGATATGCCATAATAGAAATCATATGAAAGCTGGGGTGCGCCGCTTTTACCTTTTTTGGTGGTAACCAGAATAACGCCATCGGCGCCACGTGCACCATAGATGGCAGCTGAAGCGGCATCTTTAAGCACATCAACAGTTTCAACATCAGAAGGGTTAATTAAATTAAGATCACCCGGGACACCATCAACAAGCACTAATGGTGTACTACCGTTTACAGACCCCAGCCCGCGGATATTTATGTTATAATCCGAGCCAGGTTGGCCTGATTTTTTTACAATAACCAAGCCTGGGGTTAATCCCTGTAAGGATGACTCAAGCCTTGTAACATTGTTTTTGAGCAGGTCCTCGTTTTTCACCTGAACAGTTGCACCGGTTACAAGCTTTTTTTTCTGAACGCCATAACCTAACACAACAACTTCTTCAAGTCCAATAATATCAGGTGACAATTTCAGATTTATTTCAGTTTGTGCACCAACTTCAACTTCTGCATTCAGATAACCGACGTAACTGAAAACAAGAATATCTTTTGGTGAAATACTCAGTGAATATTTCCCGTAAATATCAGTTACTGTCCCTGTTGTTTTACCCTTTACCTGAACAGACACCCCGGGAAGCGGTTCTCCGGTATTAGCATCAATGACAATGCCTGTCACTTGTTTGATTTCATCCTGCAGTACCACATGATTATTGGAATAAATTTGTGGCCATTGCAAAAAAAGCAAAATTCCCAGAATCAATGTCATTTGACGACATAGGGGAAGATGCCGGGTTTTAAAAATAGTAAGCATCTTTTTCATCATAAATTAGTAAGTTAGTTTTCTTTGTAAAGACAATATAAAATCAAAAGTAAAAACAAACACAGGTTGCAAGGGTAGTAAAATGTTGCCTGTTTATGTAGTATTTGTTAATTGTTATATAACCCCGGATTTTCCGGACAAATTCAAAAAGTCTCAATATATTTCATTACAAGAATCAAAGTTGATATGCCGGTGAGCAATAATGAGATTGTTGGTATGTTAATTTTAAAGGATTTGGTTTTTATGGGTTCCACATATACTATATCATTAGGTAACAGGAAAAACCCGTCAGAAGTGAGAATACTCTTATCAGTTAAATTGAGTCTGTAGGTTTTGGTTCCGTCTTTATCAGGCCTGAGTACCAATATTTTATTACGATTGCCATAATCGGTAATATCACCGGCCATGCTGATAGCTTCAAGAACGGTTAACTGATTGCCGTAATTATGGTAAGTACCCGGGCGGTTGACTTCTCCAAGTACTGAAAATTTGAAAGATACGAGTTTAACTATAATGGTTGCGTCTTTAAGAAACTGTTCTGCTCTTTGTCGAATAGCAATAGTTGCTTCATCCACTGTTTTATTGATAACCGAAATCCTGCCAAGAACAGGCAGTTCAACAAACCCTGAGTCATTTACCGTATATCCGTTGACAAAAAGGCTTGATTCATTCTGAAACAGGTTTTGCTGAGAGACTCCCGCAGTTTGATTTATCATGTTGCTTACTTCCTGATCAAACGTATAAATGCGTATGTATAATATATCACGGGTTTGTATTTTGTAAACCGGCTGAGTTTTCGGGTAGTAGTTAAAAGTGCTGTCAGAATCAATATTTCTCATATAAACGAGTTGCCTGTAACGTGTGCACGAAGAAGCAATCAAGACAGTGATTACGCTGAAAAGAAAACATATATGCCGGATGCTTTTTAAAAACAATTTCACTCGTATATGTTTTAGTTAATTAATTGGACTCGTGGAATATCCATTTAATATTCATCTGCTTGTTGTGAACTTTTGTGCATGGATGTTTCATGCGTATTAAATAATGACTAATTTAATAATATCCTCGTTTTTATTCAGGGATTTATGTAAAATATTTTTCCGCAAGTAGATATTTTGTTGAATTTGCATTTATCAGGTATTCTTTATCTGCAATATTCCTGATACACCATTTTGATGCCTTCTTCGAGGGATATTTTTTCTTTCCAGCCAAGATCATGGATTTTTTTTACACTGAGCAGTTTTTGGAATGTACCGTCGGGTTTGGAGGTATCCCATTCGATGAGTCCGTCAAACCCGACAATTTCTTTTACAAGATATGCAAGCTCTTTAATTGTAAGATCTTTACCGGTTCCAATATTGATATGTGTATTTCTGATTTCTATTTTAGGATCGCGTGATGTTATTTTATCTGCAAATTTGTCTTTAACGATGTCTTTAAAATCGATGTTTTCCATAAGATAAATACAGGCATCGGCCATGTCGTCGGAGTGGAGGAATTCGCGCCGGGGGGCGCCTGTGCCCCATAGGCGGACGGTCACAGGAGAGCCTGTATTAGCGTGCCTGAAAATGCCGTATTTTTCAAGTTTTTCACCTATTTCAATTTCTGTGGCTTTTCCGTCAACGCCTTCAACAGGCCTTTTATTGAAGTCATCACGGATAGCCTCCCAGTTGTCTTCAATCAGGCATTTACCAAGGTGCATCTTACGGATCAGTGCAGGCAAAACATGTGATTTTTCGAGGTCATAATTGTCATTCGGCCCGTAAAGGTTAGTGGGCATAACGCAAATAAAATTGGTGCCATACTGAATATTATAGCTTTCACACATTTTTATTCCGGCAATTTTGGCAATAGCGTATGGTTCGTTGGTATATTCAAGCACATCGGTGAGCAGATACTTTTCTTTAAGTGGTTGCGGGGCTTGTTTCGGATAAATACACGAACTGCCAAGGAAAAGAAGTTTTTTGACTCCGTTGAGGTAGCTGTGGTGGATAACGTTGGATTGAATCATCAGATTTTCATAAATGAATTGTGCCCTGTAGGTATTATTGGCAACAATACCTCCTACTTTAGCGGCAGCAAGCAATACGTATTCTGGTTTCTCTTTTTCGAAAAAACCTGCTACTGCCTGCTGATCTGTGAGGTCGAGCTCATTAATGGTTCTTCCGATGATATTGGTATATCCTTTTTCTTCGAGTTTTCTTTTTAAAGCACTCCCTACAAGGCCTGTATGACCCGCAAGATATATCTTGCTGTTTTTTTTCATGGCTGAATTAAAATTGAATTAAGAAAACATTGACTTGTATTTTGCTGTAAAGGAATTGAAATTTATGAAAATTGTATCAATCTTTATTCAAAATAATTAAGAGTCTGATATCCGCCATTTTTCAGATATAATTCTTTCTGCATCAGTTTGATGTCGCTTGCAATCATATCTTTTATCAATGCCTTTAGGTTGTATTCAGGTTCCCATTTCAGTTTTGTCTTTGCCTTTGAAGGGTCGCCTATTAAAAGGTCAACTTCGGTTGGTCTGAAGTATCGAGGGTCAATGGCAAGAACTTCTTTTCCCTTTTCAAGCTGATACTTTGGGTCGTGGCATGCAGCAATGTAGCCTTTTTCATTTGGACCTTCTCCCCTGAATTCAATTTCAATGCCAACTTCACCGAAGGCCAGTCTGACAAATTCCCTGATTTCGGTGGTAATTCCTGTGGCTATAACATAATCATCGGGCTTATCTTGCTGCAGAATGAGATACATTGCCTTGATATAGTCTTTTGCATGGCCCCAGTCACGCTTGGCTGAAAGGTTCCCCAGATAAAGCTTATCCTGTAATCCGAGTGCAATGCGGGCAACGGCGCGTGTTATTTTGCGGGTTACAAAGGTTTCCCCCCTGATAGGTGATTCATGGTTAAATAATATGCCGTTGCATGCAAAAATATTGTAAGCTTCCCGGTAATTTACCGTGATCCAGTATCCGTATAGTTTTGCAACAGCATAAGGACTACGGGGATAAAATGGTGTTTTTTCGGTTTGCGGAACTTCCTGAACGAGGCCGTAAAGTTCGCTTGTGGAAGCCTGGTAAAATTTTGTTTTATTGATGAGGTTCAGAATACGTATAGCTTCAAGAATTCTTAAAGTACCTAATCCGTCTGCGTTAGCTGTATATTCGGGAGTATCAAAACTAACCTTCACGTGACTCATGGCGGCAAGGTTATAAATCTCATCAGGCTGTGTTTCCTGGATAATACGGATCAGATTTGTTGAGTCGGTGAGGTCTGCATAATGCAGCATGAAATTACGGTTCTCAACATGCGGGTCAAGATATAAATGGTCAATGCGGTCGGTATTAAAAAGAGAACTTCGGCGTTTAGTACCATGAACAATATAGCCTTTTTTCAGCAGGTATTCAGCCAGGTATGCTCCATCCTGACCGGTAATTCCTGTGATAAGCGCAACTTTTTTTTGTGTCATAGGATTTAGTTTTATTATTTAAGTATTTTAGTACACATCTCATGGTATTCTCCCTTGAGGCCAACCGGAACGGCATTTCTGATTTCATAAACCGTATCAATTGATGGCCGGACTTCACTAAGTCCAAATCCTTTTCCCGACAATATTTCCTTATAGGTTTGTGTATGCAGGTCGGTAAATCCCTCGCTAAATTCAATTTCTTTATTATCCATCATTATTGAACGGTAGGTTCTTTTTCCCTGCTCTTTTACCTTTAATGGAAGGTCGTTGTAATCAAGGCTGAGAAACCAGCGAACACGCGCTTTTTCAAGTTCAAGATACCCGGCGGCTTTGTTGTGTTGTAAAACATGAACAATATTTTCCTTTACATTACCAAAGATCCATATCAGCATGTCAAAAAAATGTATGCCGATATTTGTGGCAATGCCCCCTGATTTATGCAATTCTCCTTTCCATGAAATAAAATACCAGTTACCCCGGCTGGTAATATAAGTAAGGTCAATATCGTGCTTTTTATCTGATTCTGACTGGTCGATTTTGTTTTTGAGGTCAATCAGCACAGGGTGAAGGCGTAACTGCAATACATTGTATATTTTTTTCCCCGATTCATTTTCAAATTCTTTAAGCGCATCTATATTCCATGGGTTTAATACCAGTGGTTTTTCGCATATAGCATTGGCCCCCGAACGAAGGGCAAACCTGATGTGTGAATCATGCAGATAATTTGGCGAACAAATGCTTACGTAATCAACCTGTGTGCCGGCTCTCCGAAGTTTATCGATATGCCGGTCAAAACGCTCAAATTCAACAAAGAAATGGCTGTCGGGGAAATAACTGTCAATAATACCTACACTGTCAGAAGGGTCTAACGATGCCAGTAATATGTTACCTGTATCTTTAATGGCTTTTAAATGCCTTACGGCAATATATCCGCCCACTCCTATAATGGCGAATTTTTTAGGCTGATTCATCAGAGAACGAAATTATTTTAAAAACAAAAAAATTTTTTGATGTTTAAATTTTGAATTCCTGTTTAAGTATATCTACGTAATCAAGCTTTTCCCATGCAAAGAATTCGGCTTCTTTCTGAATCATTTTGCCTCCGTTTGAATTCCCGTTCTCATAAATAAAAACTTTATCTTTACGGAATGTTCGCCCCATATGCCCGTAAGCTGCTGTTTCCAGAAAAACAGGGTTTTTCAGCCCAAAGCGTTTAATAATGGCATAAGGGCGGAGGTCAAAAATCTTAATAATTTTTTCGGCGATTTCCCAGTCACTCAGGGTTACTTTTGAAGTGCCAAATGTATTGACATATAAACCAACAGGGTTTGCTACACCAATGGCATAGGCTACCTGCACAAGCACTTCATCGGCTATTCCGGCAGCGACCATATTTTTTGCAATATGCCGCATGGCGTAAGCTGCTGAACGATCAACCTTTGAAGAGTCTTTTCCCGAAAAGGCTCCGCCACCGTGTGCTCCCCGTCCGCCATAAGTATCGACGATAATTTTTCGGCCGGTAAGGCCGGTATCGCCATGAGGGCCACCGATAACAAACTTGCCTGTAGGGTTAACATGTAAAATAAGATTCTTGTTAAACAGTTGCTGTACTCTTTGCGGAAGGCGCTGAATGGTGCGCGGTATCAGAATTTTTTCAACATCCGACTTAATTTTTTCAATCATAGCTTTTTCAGAAGCAAATTCATCGTGTTGGGTGGAAACAACAATAGTGTGAACAGATTTTGGCTGGCGGTCAGCATTGTATTCTATGGTGACCTGCGATTTTGAATCAGGTCTGAGGTAAGGCATTAGTTTGCCTTCCCTTCGTATTTCCGATAATTGCTGCAGCAAAACATGAGCAAGTTCAATGGGAAGAGGCATATATTCATCGGTTTCTTTTGAAGCATAACCAAACATCATGCCCTGGTCACCGGCACCCTGATCTTCCTCATGCTGGCGGTCAACACCCTGACGTATGTCCATTGACTGCTCATGAATTGAGGAAATTACGCCGCATGAATCAGCATCAAACATGTACTCTGCCTTGGTATATCCGATTTTGCGGATTACTTCGCGTGCAACTTTCTGAACATCAACATAACCCGATGTATGTACTTCTCCACTTAATACTACCAGTCCGGTGGTTACCAGCGTTTCACAAGCAACCTTGGAATTTGGATCAACTCTGAGAAATTCGTCAAGTAATGCGTCTGAAATTTGATCGGCAACTTTATCAGGATGCCCTTCAGAAACTGATTCAGATGTAAATAAATATGCCATGAATTAAATATTTAATATTAAATAAGGGTGTAAAGATAAAAAGATAAATCAATCATTGATAAACAGTTTTTTGGCTAAAGATTTTTTTTTGACAGAACATGCTGACAACGTCATGAAATTGTGTTAACAGGCGATATTATTAACTGGTAAGTTCACGGAAAACGTCCTCGAGTTTTTTCTCTTTTTTGTGCAATGACAGTATCGTCAGATTATGCTTTACAGCAAAATTGAAGATTTCGGGCCTTATGTCATTATCAGCATACGATTGAATAAGCCAGGTTTTGTCTTTAAGTTTTCTTATTTCTTCAGCCCCGGCGATCTTTTTCATTTCTTCATCTGAAAGGTTATTATTAAACTCAACCAGAATGGTCTGATACTTTTCTTTTTCGGCGTTTTGAATATGCCGGGTATCGGTGTCAGCCACAATTTCGCCTTTATTGATGATAATAACTCTGTCGCAGATGGCTTCAACTTCCTGCATGATGTGTGTTGACAGTAGTATTGTTTTATTCCTTCCGGTTTCTTTAATAAGATTGCGTATTTCTATAATCTGATTTGGATCAAGACCAGATGTAGGCTCATCAAGAATGAGCACAGAAGGGTCATGCAGAAGGGTTTGGGCGATTCCAACGCGTTGCCGGTATCCTTTTGAAAGAGAACCTATTTTTTTCTTCTTTTCAGTTTCAAGTCCGGTCATGCTGATAATGTCTTTAATCCTCTCTTTGCTTTTACCCCCAAGTTTGTATAATCCTGCAACATAAGAAAGGTATTCAATAACATACATCTCGGGGTAGAGTGGATTTGTTTCAGGCAGGTAACCTAAAAAGCGACGCGCTTCAGATGAATTTTCGGTAATTTGTTTTTGATTAATCAATACACTTCCATTGTCAGGATAAAGAAGGCCGCAAATAATTTTCATGGTAGTGGATTTACCGGCACCGTTAGGTCCTATAAATCCGGCTATTTCTCCGGCCTTAACCGAAAACGAAATGTTATTCAGTGCTTTCTGGTTGCCAAATTGCTTGGTAACATGCAGCAATTCAATTGACATAGTTTGCCTGATTTAATGGTCAAATATACATAATTACTGGCATTAAATTTGATTGTCGTAATAATAAGATTTTATTACTTAATAGTTCTTATTATATTTGCCATGTTAAACTAATTTAAATTTTTAGTTATGAAAAAAATAAGTCTTGGTCTGACTATATTGTTGATTTCTGTATTCCCGTTAATTTTGAAAGGGCAGAATACACTTGAAGATGCTATTAATGAATACAATAAAGGAGTGTTATCCAACAATGCCGATAGTATTGACGCGGCTATTATGCATTTTGAAAAATGTATAGAAATATGTTCCCAATTAGGCGATGAAGGTGAAGAAAGAAGAATACAAACAGAAAACCTTTTACCGACTTTATATTACAACAAAGCATCAAAATCGTTAAGGGAGGAAAAATATGATGAAGCGATTCCTCAGTTTAGCAAGGCTGCTGAAATAGCAACCAAATACGGCGATCAGCCTACTGCTGAAAAAGCTGTAAAAATTATACCACAAATATATTATCAGATTGGAAGTGAAAAATTTAATAATAATGATATTCCCGGAGCAATTGCCGCATTTAATAAGGTTACAGAACTTGAACCTGAAAATGCAAAGGCCTATTATAACCTTGCCCGTATATACAAGAAAACCGATGAAATGGACCAATTCAGGAAGAATGTTGATAAAACCATTGAATTGGCACGTTTGCAGAATGATACAAAAACACTTGATGCAGCTAATATTATAGGCAGGGATTATTATCTTATTAAAGCAAATAATGCAAGGACAGCCAAAAAATACAACGAAGCAGTTAAGCATGCAAAGCAGACCATCATTTATGACGAAAAAAATGCTACTGCATATTATATTCTGTCTTCGGCTTACAATTCACTTTCAAAATGGGATGATGCCATTGCAGCAGGCAATGAAGCCCTGAAATATGAACAGGATGATCCTCAGAAAGAAGCTAAAATTTATTATGAGCTTGGTATTGCTTATTCAAACAAATCTGACAAAGCAAAAGCCTGTGCAGCTTATAAAAAGGCAGCTGTCGGCCAGTTTCAGCAGGCGGCCGAGTATCAGATTAAGCAGGTCTTAAAATGTGAATAATAAAGTATAACTCAATAAAGAGGCTGCCCGATGAATTTTTCAGGCAGCCTTTTTTATTTTAATGATATATTCGCACCGTGAATAAAATCAAAATTTTATTTTTGCAGTTCAAATTAAATAATTGAAACCTTGATAACAATAAAAAATATACTTCAGTCGGCCGACATTGTTGGCAAAACAATTGAATTAAAAGGTTGGGTAAGGACTAAAAGAGGAAACAAAAACATTACATTTATTGCATTAAGCGATGGATCTACAATCAATAATATTCAGGTTGTAATTGATAATGCAAAATTCGATGAAAATCTGATTAAGCAGATATCCACCGGAGCCTGTATTGCGGCAAAGGGGAAGATTGTTGAATCGCCCGGAGAAAAACAACATGTTGAAATGCATGCTGAAAACATTGTTTTATATGGCAATGCTGACCCCGAAACCTATCCGTTACAAAAGAAAGGGCATTCTCTTGAATTCTTGCGTGAAATAGCACACCTGAGGCCACGGACTAATACATTTGGAGCCGTTTTACGTATTCGTCATGCTATTGCTTTTGCCATACATAAATATTTTAACGATAACGGGTTTTATTATCTGCATACCCCGATAATCACGGGTTCGGATTGCGAAGGGGCAGGTGAAATGTTCAGAGTCACTACCCTCGATGCCAAAAATCCGCCCTTAAATGATGACGGGAGTGTTAATTACAATGAAGACTTTTTCGGGAAAGAAACAAAACTCACGGTATCAGGTCAGCTTGAAGGAGAACTTGGTGCTTTGGCGTTATCGCGCATTTATACTTTTGGCCCAACATTCAGGGCTGAAAATTCGAATACCCCCCGACATCTGGCAGAATTCTGGATGATTGAGCCTGAAATGGCTTTTTATGAAATCAATGACAATATGAACCTGGCTGAGGATTTTCTTAAATACTTAATCAGGTATGCGTTGGAGCATTGCATGGATGACCTCAGTTTTCTATGTAAGATGTATGATGAGGAACTGATAACACGATTAAATTTTATTCTTGAGAATAGCTTTGAACGGATTACTTATACAGAAGCAATTAAAATATTAAAGCAGTCGGGTGTACAGTTTGAATTTCCGGTCGACTGGGGAGTTGATCTTCAGACCGAACATGAACGTTATCTTGTTGAGAAACATTATAAAAAGCCGGTTATAGTAACCGATTATCCCAAAGATATCAAGGCTTTTTATATGAAACAGAACGATGACGGAAAAACGGTAAGAGGAATGGATGTGTTATTCCCAAAAATCGGGGAAATAATTGGCGGTTCTCAGAGAGAAGAAGACTATATTAAGCTGAGGAACAGAATAACCGAACTGCAGCTGCCCGAAAAGGATCTCTGGTGGTACCTTGAAACCAGAAAATTCGGAACAGCACCGCATAGCGGATTTGGACTGGGCTTTGAAAGACTAATTCTATTTGTAACAGGCATGAGTAACATAAGGGATGTTATACCGTTCCCAAGAACGCCCAAAAATGCCGAATTTTAATCATAATTATTATAAAAAGAAGCTTTTTTCAGGTCATAAGGGTTATTGATTTTATATAATAACTGCATTATGCTATTTTTCTGCATACCGTCATGCAGGTTTTATGTTATGGGGTACTCCTGTCTTGATATCAAATCGGGTCTTTTGAATATGTCATTAAAGTTTAGTAATTTTCAGCTGAATTTTAGTATAGATAAGAATTAGATGCTCAAACAGCGGTTACAACAAAAACTGGTTCAGAAACTTTCTCCTCAGCAGATTCAGATGATAAAGCTGCTGGAAATACCTACCATGCAGCTCGAACAAAGAATTAAAAAAGAAATGGAGGAAAATCCGGTTCTGGAAGAGGGAAATATTGAAGAAACTGAGGATATTACGCAGCCGGATGATGTTTCTTCAGATCCGAAGGACAAAGACAAAGAGGAATTTACCATTGAAGATTATATGCAGGATGATGAGATTCCCTTTTACAAAATATCTGCTAATAATTATTCAAAAGATGACAAGCGCGAAGAGATACCTTTTTCTGTTGGTTCAACCTACCATGACTATCTTGAAAACCAACTGGGATTAAGAAGTCTGAACGA
>FWPV01010467.1_pt1 | contig 15171 bp, 15 predicted proteins | sample 2228371 | NCBI WGS metagenome assembly FWPV01 (sample SAMEA103939776, study PRJEB20133) | metagenome | reverse complement strand
GAGCCGGGATGGCGGAATTGGTAGACGCACATGATTCAGGGTCATGCGCCCGCAAGGGTGTGCAGGTTCAAGTCCTGTTCCCGGCACCAAGCAACCCCTCGGCGATGAGGGGTTTTCGCTTTCTCACCTCCCTGGGTAGGCGATTAGCCGTATTTGCAATCTCCGGCGTCTGCCGAATGGTCAAAAGCCCTAGGCCAAAACTTGGCTTACAGGCTGAAACCTGTGGCTTTTGCCGATTGAACGTGTATAGTTCACGCATCCGCCGAACCAACCACTGTCAAACGGGCTTTTCAATGCTGGGAAAGGTGCAAGGATGGAATCATGATATCTCAACGAGACATCCTCGAGGCCCAAGAGCACATCCGCCCTTACGTTCGTTATACTCCGGTTATCGAGTTGGAACCTGGGGCTTTCGGGTTGGAGGCATCGCTCACGCTCAAACTCGAGTCCCTCCAACACGCCGGTTCCTTCAAGCCCAGAGGAGCCTTCAACCGCATCCTTTCGCATCAGATACCGTCCGCCGGGGTAATTGCGGCCTCAGGAGGTAATCATGGGGCTGCGGTAGCCTATGCAGCCCAAACCCTGGGCCTTCCCGCCGAAATTTTTGTCCCTACTGTCTCGACCCCGCCCAAGGTGGAAAAAATTCGCAGCTACGGGGCCAGGCTTCAAATCGGGGGGGCTAACTATGCCGAAGCACTCGAGCTATGCCTGAAGCGTCAACAGGAAACCGGCGCCCTTTGGGTCTCGGCTTACGAAAGCCCCGAGACGCTGGCCGGACAGGGCACAGTGGGCAAGGAGTTTGATGAACAAGCCCCCAACCTCGATACCGTTCTGGTGGCAGTGGGCGGCGGGGGCCTGATAGGGGGCATGGCGGCCTGGTTTCAAGGCAGTGTTCAGGTGATTCCGGTGGAGCCCGAACGCTGCCCTTCACTGTACGAATCACAAAAGGCAGGCCGGCCAGTGAACGTGCAAACCGGCGGCATCGCTGCCGACTCGCTGGGGGCCCGGCGTGTGGGCGATCTGATGTTTGAAATTGCACAGAAATACCTCTCCTCTGTCCGGCTGGTCTCGGACGATGCCATTCTGGCTGCACAGCGGATGTTGTGGAAATCACTCCAGATCATCGCCGAGCCGGGAGGGGCTACGGCCCTGGCCGCTCTCATTGCTGGGGCCTACAAACCCAGCCGGGGTGAGCGCATTGGCGTGCTGGTATGTGGTGGCAACGCCGATCTGAGCAAGTTTGTCTAGTCCAAAAGGCAATACTTCGATCTATCTAGAATATATCTGCTATGCGGGTTATGTAATCTGCGCCGAAAAAAGCACCGCTCCCTCCCATGCGCGCCAGAACTTTGGTGTATCGCAACCCGCCTCACTTTACCCGCGCACCAATCGGTGATAAACTTTACTGGTAAGTTCTCCCGAGATTCAAAGGGGGTGGGTGTAAACCCACCCTTCTTTCTTGGGAAGGAGGTGATCGAGTGGAGCCAGATAATCCTCAGCCAGAAGGGTCTACTGCTGGAAGTAGCCGTGTGCCCCAGTGGGATCAACTGGCCGAAAGCGTCTTGTCGCCACTCGGCTACGATGTACTCGAGGCCAGCCTCAAGGGCGGTAAGAGCCGGGTGCTGCTGGTGCGCATCGAGCGGAAGGACGAGGTGCCCATCTCGGTATCGGATCTGGAGCGGGCCAACCGTGCCCTGGGGGCCCGGCTGGATCAGCTCGAGGCCCTGTTGCCTGAGCATTACCTGCTACAGGTCGAGTCGCCCGGTGCCGACCGCCCGCTCTATACCGCCCGTCACTTTGAGCGCTTTGTGGGACTCAAGGTAAAGGTGCGTAGCCCTGAAGGCAACTTTACCGGGCGGGTGGGGCCGGTCAGGGGTGATGCGGTGGAGTTTGTGCTCGATAAAGACGAGACCCGTACCCTCAAGCTGGGTACTTTCAGAGCCCATCTGGCGGAGTGGCCGGATAAACCAAGGTGAGCCAATAGCTGATAGTCCATAGCTTAAAGCCTTTTCGCCATCAGCCATTAGCTATCGGCCATCAGCGCCTAAAAAGGAGGCAAATTCTGTGAACAAAGATTTTGTAGACGCCCTTTCTCAGGTAGCCCACGAGCGCGGGGTTACTGCCGAAGAGTTGATCTCCAACTTCGAGGAAGCCCTGCGGCTGGCCTACCTGCGACAGAAGGGTTTTCGCCAGAAAGAAGTAGAGGAAGAAGGCAAAGGCCCCATTGTGGAAGTGCACCTAGACACCCAGGAGGGCAGCCTCGAGGTGCTGGAAATCAAGCGAGTGGTGGAAACCGTTCAGGACCCCGACAAGGAGATTGACCTGGCCGCCGCGCAAAAGTACGACCCCGAGGTGGCCCTGGGCGAGGAGATGGAGTTTCCGGTGGATCCGGAGGAATTCAGCCGCATTGCAGTACAGATTGCCAAGCAGGTGCTCACCCAGCGCCTTAAGGAAGCTGAGCGCACCCGCGTTCACAACGAATACAAAGATAAAGAAGGTGAGGTAGTGACCGGCAGCGTGGCCCGGGTGGACAACCGGGGCAACGTATACGTGGAGTTGGGGCGAGGCGAAGCCCTGATGCCCCAAAAAGAGCAAATTCCCACCGAGCGCTATCACCCTGGTCAGCGGGTGAAGGTCTACTTGAAGCAGGTGCAGCGCTCGGCCAAGGGCCCTAGTCTGGTGGTCTCGCGCGCTCACGAAGAACTGCTGCGCTACCTGCTGCGCCAGGAAGTACCCGAGATTGCCGAGGGCATCGTGGAAGTCAAGGCCGTGGCCCGCGAACCCGGCAGCCGCTCCAAGGTGGCGGTGATGAGCCACAACCCCAACGTGGATCCCATCGGGGCCTGCATTGGGCACAAAGGCCAGCGCATTCAGGCAGTGTCCGCTGAGCTAGGCCGTGAGCGGGTAGATATTATCCAGTGGAGCCCGAACCCCAAGGAGTTCATTCGCAACGCGCTCTCGCCCGCTACCGTAGGTGAAATCCTGATCGAGCCCGCTACCACCGAAGATGGTAAAAGCCGTGCCACCGTGGTAGTGGCCAAGGATCAACACTCACTGGCCATTGGCAAGGCCGGTCAAAACGTGCGCCTGGCGTCTAAACTAACTGGCTACGAGATTGATTTCGAGGAAGCTGAGGAGATCACCGACCTCGACGCAGCCATGCTCAAAGCGGCCGAAAAAGAAGAGGGCATGAAGGTCTCGCAAGACGCCAAGAGCCGCTTCGAGAGCCTGTTCAAGGAAGGTGAGTAGACATGTCGCACGTCTCAGGTCGCAAGTCAAAGATTGCTTTGGCCCAAGACCTGAGCCCCGTGCCCCACGACGGAGGCAGGATGCCAACGGCTAAGCACATCCCCATGCGCCAGTGCATTGCTTGCCGTGAGCGCAGGCCCAAGCGGGAAATGTTGCGGATTGTGCTTACGGAGGCAGGCCCCGTCCTCGACCCAACCGGACGCAAGCCCGGACGCGGTGCTTATGTGTGCCCCGACAAACCCGAGTGCTGGGTCGAGAAAAAGTTGCGTCGCTTTGCTGGGGCCAAGGCCCAGGAACTTTCGCAGGCCTTACAAATCGTTCTTGGAAGGGTCAAAAGTCAGGCGTCACAGGTCGGTAAACCTTCGACCTGAGACATGCGACCTGCGACATATACACAGGAGGTCAGCATGGCAAAAATCAGAATCTATCAGCTCGCTAAAGAGCTTGGCATGGCCAATGACGAGCTGCTGAAAATCCTCGATGACATGGGAGTGGCCTACAAGTCCCATGCCAGCACCCTCGAGGACACCACCGCTGAGGCCGTCAAAGAACTTATCGGCGAACAAAGGGTAGCCGAAGCGGCTCGAAAAGCCGAAGAAGCCCGCCAGGCCATTCCCCATCGCCCCCCGGTGGTGGTGATCATGGGGCACGTAGATCACGGCAAGACCAGCTTGCTGGACTACCTGCGCAAGAGCCGCATTGCCGAGAAAGAAGCGGGCGGCATCACCCAGCATGTGGGGGCGTTTGAGGTTAAGACGAAGGGGGGTACGGTGGTGTTCATTGACACCCCCGGCCACGAAGCCTTCACCACCATCCGACAACGGGGGGCCAAGGTTGCCGACATTGCAGTCATCGTAGTGGCCGCTTCCGAAGGGGTCATGCCCCAGACCAAGGAGGCCATCGCCCATGCCAAGGCTTCCGGGGCCAAAATCATCTTTGCTGCCAACAAGATGGACTTACCCAATGCCGACATCAATAAGGTCTACCAGGACTTGATGCAACTCGGGATGGTGCCGGTGGCTTACGGGGGGGATGTGGAAGTGCTCCCCATATCGGCCAAGACGGGCCAGGGGATTTCAGATCTGCTCGAGACCATCCTGCTAACAGCCGAACTCGAGGACCTGCGGGCCGACCCCAAAGCCGAGGCCCAGGGGGTCATCCTGGAAGCGCGGGTGGACAAGCAAGCCGGGGTGCTGGTGAGCCTCCTGGTACAGCAAGGCACCCTCAAGATTGGCGACTTCGTGGTAGCGGGTGAACACTGGGGCAAAATCAAGGCCATGTCCGATGCCGAGGGTGCCCGGCGCAGCGAGGCCGGGCCGGGCAGCGCCGTGCAGGTGTTGGGTTTTTCGGATTTGCCGGTAGCCGGCGACACCTTCACCTGGGTGCCCGACCAGGTAGCGGCCAAAGAAATCACCGAGGAGCGCATTGAAGAACGCAAAGCCCGCCAGGCGGTGCCAGAGCAGGGACGGGCCCGCAACCTGGCCGACCTGATGCGCTCCATGCACGAAGCCGAGCAAAAAGAAATCAACCTGGTCTTGCGTACCGATACCCAGGGTTCCCTGGAGGCCATTCAAAACATCCTGGCCAAGGAGTCTACCGAAGAAGTCAAGATTCACGTGCTGCTGGCCGGGGTCGGAGCCCCCAGTGAATCGGATGTGCTGCTGGCCTCTACCGCCAATGGGGCCATACTCTCTTTCAACGTCAACCCCAGCGGCTCGGTCAAGAAAATGGCCGAGCAAAAGGGGGTGCCGCTGCAATCCTTCCGCATTATCTACGAGTTGATTGACGAGATTCGCAAGATGGTCAAGGGGCAGCGCGAGCCGGTGTACAAAGAAGAAATCCTTGGCACCGCCGAGGTGCGGGCTATCTTCAAGCTCTCGAGGGGCACCATCGCGGGTTGCATGGTGACCTCGGGCAAAATTACCCGCAACGCCGATATGCGGGTGTTGCGCAAGGGTAAGGAAATCTGGAAGGGCAAGATTGAGGGCCTAAAGCGCGTCAAGGACGACGTGCGCGAAGTGGCCCAGGGCTTCGAATGCGGCATCATGCTCGATGGCTTTACCGAGTTCCAGGAGGGCGATATCCTCGAGGCCAGCCAGCAGGTTGAGGTAGCAACGGACTAGAGCAGTTCGCGGACTGTTCTGTTGTAAGAGGGGGTGACCAGTAGGGTATTCGCCATTTCCCCTATTAATCGTCTGCGGCGCATACCCTCGAGTCCCCTTCAGCAACGGTGGTATCCATGGGAAACATCGCACGCTGGATTTTCAACCTGTTGTTCACCCTGATCCCGGTCATTCTGCTGGTGGTGTTCTTCGTGAGCCTATCTGCGTTTTTCCGTGACCTGAACGAGTACCGCACCCGGCAGACCCAGGAAGCCCTGGCCCGTATGGAAGCGGTTCGGTTGCGTGCGGTTGGGAACGTAAACCCCGGCACGCTCGAAGAAACCCGCCGCCTGTTATCCCTGCGTCTGCAAAACGTCGGGGTGCGGGGCTTTCGGCTCGAGGTTCAAAACAGCACCGTGATTGTGCGCCTGCCGCCGCTCGAGGCTGCGGTGCGCAACCGGGTCAATGCTTTGCTTACCCAGCGGGGCAATCTGGCCCTTCAGCTGGTCAAAACAAGCGCCAGCAATCGTACCGTTGCTCAAATCCGGCCCACCGACCTGGAAGCACCCGCCCTTACCAACCGTGACCTGGACAGGGTACAAGCCGGCCAGGGGGAGTCGGGCCGCCCCGCCCTGACCCTGCGCCTGAATCGGGCTGGAGCCGCTAAGTTCGCCCGCCTGACCTCGGCTAACGTAGGCCGCCGGCTGGCCATTGTGGTGGATGGGCGTATCCTGATTGCCCCCACCATTCGGGGCCCCATCACCGGCGGCGCCGTATCCATTCAGGGCTTTGACTCCCCCCAGGAGACCGAGCGCCTGAGCGACCTGTTGCAAACCGCCCCCCTGCCGGTGCGGCTTGAACTGGTCAAACCCTGAGCAGCGTTATAAAGTAGCCTGGTCATATTTATGAAGCACTGGCAGCGCTGGATAGCCCTCGCAACCCTGGTCTTGCTGGCCCTGGGGCCGGGGCTCTTCTGGTCGCCCAGCAGGGCCAAGGCCGGAAGCGGGCTGAGCCAGGGCTGGACTGCCGTTCCCCTGCCCCAGCAGCTGCTCGAGGCCAAAACCAAGCTCAACCCTCTGGGCACGGGCCTGATGGCTGTAGCCCCTAGGCTATCCACCCGCCACTACCCTATACCGGTCTATTCTCAAGTTCTTCCGTATTCAAACCCAACTTCCCCGCAGCGGCTGTACCTGGTGTACGCCCGTCTACAGACCGACGGTGGCTAGCCATCCTCAGCGCCTTCACCTGATTCCCCGACTCAAGCACTTCAGACCCTCGAGGTTATCCAGCCCTCGACCCCCAACTCTTCATTAGGAACCAACATGACCAACCGTTTGTGGAAAGCTGTTTTTCTGATAGGGCTGCTCATAGCGGCCATGGTGGGGCTTTTCCGCCCCTGGGAAGCCCGTAACCCGCAAAACCCTTTGCTACCGCGCGACGGCCTGATTCGCCTGGGCCTCGACCTGCAAGGGGGCCTGCGCATCACACTAAAAGTAGTAAACCCCAACCCCGACCCATCCGTTGCCAAAACCGAACTGGACGTGGCCCGTACCGTCATCGAAAACCGGGTCAATGCGATTGGGGTAGCAGAGCCCCTGGTGCAGGTGCAGGGCAACGACCGAATCGTGGTGGAACTGCCGGGCCTGAAGCAAGACCAGCAGCAACGCGCCCTCAACCTGATTGGTCAGACCGCCAGGCTCGAGTTCCGCATCGTGAACCAGGGGGCTACCGGCATCACCGTCGCCCAGATTAATGAAGAGCTGCGCAATTCCGGCCTGACAGGCGCTGCGCTGGCCGCTCGCCGCGCTGAACTCGAGAAAAACCTGTACAAGCTAGAGGACCTGGGGCCACCCTTGCTCACCGGGGCAGACCTGCGTACCGCCAATGCCTCTTTCGACCAGTTTGGTCGTCCGCAGGTAGACATGGAGTTTACCCCCGAAGGGGCCAAGAAATTCGAGGAAGCGACGCGGGCCAACGTCAACCGCCAACTCGGGGTGGTGCTGGACGACAAGGTCTTTACTGCCCCCAACATCCGCCAGGCCATCGCGGGGGGGCGAGCGGTTATCGAAGGGCTTTCAGGTGTCCAGGAAGCCTCCGACATCGCCCTGGTGCTACGCTCCGGCTCGCTGCCGGTGAAACTGGAAGTAGCCGAGACCCGCGCCATTGGCCCCACCCTGGGCCAGGATGCCATCAATGCCGGTATTCAAGCCGGCATCATCGGCACGGTCTTGCTGTTTGTCTTGATCTTCGCCTACTACGGCTTCTGGATGGGGTTGGTCGCCGCGCTGGGCCTGATCTATACCTCCATCCTGCTGCTGGCCTCCATCTCTATGCTGGGCGCCACCCTCACCCTGCCGGGCATCGCCGGTCTGATTCTGACCCTGGGCGCTGCGGTTGACGGGAACGTGCTTTCCTTCGAGCGCATCAAGGAAGAGCTCAAGATGGGTAAGAAGTTCCGCCAGGCCATTCCGGGTGGCTTCTCCCACTCCATCATCACCATTCTGGACGTAAACATGTGCCACCTGCTGGCCGCCGCTGCGCTCTATCAGTACAGCACCGGGCCGGTGCGGGGCTTTGCGGTGATGCTGGCACTGGGGGTGGTGACCTCGGTCTTCTCTAACCTGGTCTTTAGCCGCTGGCTTCTGGAAATTATCGGCGACCGCCGCGAGGTCAAGCCCCCCTACTGGCTATGGGGCACCAAAATCAACTTCCTGGGCATTTCTCGCTACGTGACCGCCGCTTCGCTGGGGCTGGCGGTGATTGCGACAGGCATTGTGCTAACCAAGGGCTTCAACTTCGGCATTGACTTTACCGGCGGCACCGCCTTTACCATCCGGGTACCCGACAACACCCGGGCCGATCAGATTCGTAGCTTCCTGGACAACGCCGGGATTGCCGAAATACGCGGGGCCGAGTCGGTCATCACCTCGCTTTCCAGCGTTAGCGGCAACGAGTTTTCGGTACGGGTGCGGCAGGTGAGCGAAGAGCAGCGCATCGAACTGGAGCAGAAGTTCCAGCAAGGGCTGCAAGCCACCATCCTCCAGTCCGAAACGGTAGGCCCGGCCATCGGGGCCGAGCTGCGCCAGAACACCATTCTGGCCGTACTGGTGGGTTTGGCGCTTATTTTGATTTATGTGGCGTTCCGCTTCGACTGGGTTTTCGGGGTAGCCAGCGTGATTGCGGTGGGTCACGATGTAGCGATTGTGGCCGGGATGTACAGTTTGTTGGGGTTGGAATTCTCTATCCCGACAGTGGCCGTCTTGCTTACCATCGTGGGTTTCTCCATCAACGACTCGGTGATTATTTCCGACCGCATCCGCGAAAACCTCAAGCTGATGCGCGGACACAGCTACTACGAGATCGTCAATGCCTCCATCAACCAGACCCTCTCGCGCACGGTGATGACCTCGTTGTCCACCATGCTACCCATTCTGGCCCTGCTCTTCCTGGGCGGCCCCGTGCTGCGCGACTTTTCCCTGGCGATTCTGGTCGGCTTCATCGTGGGTACGTACTCCTCTATCTACGTGGTCTCGGCCCTGGTGGTCTGGTATAAGACCCGCGAGCAGCAACGCAAATCCGCCACCAAAGCCCGCTCGGCCTGACACACCCCGCCATACTCAAACCTTCCCTGCTTTGGGGAGGGTTTTTGTTTTGCATACCCCACGCCTCCCCCATTCAACACACGGTGTTGGTGAGAGGAAGTCTGCATGGCCAAACCGCCGTGCTGGTGCAGACACGGCGGGTGTAACCACTGCCGGTTCAAGCAACACTGGTGCAAGCACGCTATGGGGCAAATTGCCCACTACAGCTACGCTACCCTGGATACATGAACCCGTCCTTGCAAGGGTATTTTCAAGTTGCCCAGGCCGTCTGGGAGGGGTTGCCTCCGGTCACCCGTTTTGGCATCCAGGACGAGCACACCCTGAAAACCTATCTACCACAGTTGCAACGCTGGGAAGATCCAGTTATCAACGGCTTTTACGACACCCTGTTCAGCCATCCGGCCACCCGCGCGGTGTTCCGTGAGGGTGAGCGTGCGATGCGCGAACAGGTTTTGCGGGACTGGTACCGGCGCACCATTACGGGGCCTTTCAACCTCGAGTACTTCGCCTGGCAAATCCTGGTCGGTCAGGTGCACCTTAACCGGGGCATCTCCAAGGGCCAGGTGATGGTGATGTGGGGCTGGCTCACCGAGCAAATTTGGCAACTGTCACACATCAGCCTGCCCATAGACGAAGCCGACCAGCTCACCATGGCCTGGATGCGCCTGGCCAACTCCGTCAAGGCCATGGCTGCCGACGAGCGCCTCGAGGCCTACCTGCAAAGCCTCGAGCAGCAATCCGGAGCCAGCCCCCGCATCCTGCAATCGGCGGCGGTGAGCTGGCTCGAGGAGCAGAGCAAAGGTTCTAACCGTAGCTAATACCAAATCTGCCCAGAAGTGACCCAAAAGCGATGTACAAGTACCTCGGACGCGCCCCCTGGCGCGTCTAGCGCCGCTCAGGCGCAGAGTTGGTATAAGGGCTCTTCAGCTCCAAAACCGTCTCTATTGGTTCCCAGCAACACTCGGCAAAGCGCCCAGGACGCGAAAACTGATGAGGGCTTTGCCCACCCCATCGGCCACTGGAGTTGTATCCCGATGGGGGTCGTCCCGACCAAACTCCACTCGTGGATAACGCTCTACTCCCACTCGATGGTGGCCGGGGGCTTGCTGGTAATGTCGTAGACCACCCGCCCGATCTCTGGAACCTGGCGGGTAATTTTGCGGGCCACTTCGTCCAGAAAATCCAGCGGCAAACGGGCCCAGTCGGCGGTCATGAAGTCCACCGTGGACACCGCCCGCAAACCCAGCACATAGCCGTAGCTGCGTTCATCCCCAATCACCCCCACGCTCTGCATGGGCGTCAGGATGGCCGCCGCCTGCGAAACCTGGTCGTAGAGGTTCCAGTCACGCAAACTCGAGATAAAAATATCGTCGGCGCGGCGCAAAATGTCCAGCTTCTGGGGGGTGACTTCCCCCAGAATGCGAATGGAGAGACCCGGCCCCGGAAAGGGATGGCGCATGCGAATGGGTTCGGGCAGGCCCAGCAGCAAAGCCAGTTCACGCACCTCGTCTTTGAACAGGTAGCGGAAGGGCTCGAGCAGCTCAAATTTCAAGTCTTCGGGCAACCCCCCCACGTTGTGGTGGCTCTTGATGTTGGCGCTGCCCTCGCCACTGCCCGCCGACTCGATCACATCGGGGTAAAGCGTCCCCTGGGCCAGCCACCGGTAGCCTTGAGCGGACAACTGCCGGGCCTCCTGCTCAAAGACCCGGATGAACTCCCGTCCCACAATTTTGCGCTTCTGCTCGGGGTCGGACACCCCCTGCAAAGCCGACAAAAACTGCTCCGAGGCATCCACCACCCGCAAGGCCTTCCCTAGAGGACGCAGGGCCTGTTCGACCTCGAGGCGCTCGCCCAGGCGCAGCAAGCCATGATCCACAAACACCGCCGTGAGCTGATCGCCAATGGCCCGCGAAAGCAGGAGGGCCAGGGTGGAGGAATCCACCCCTCCCGACACGGCCAGCATCACCTTGTCGTTGCCCACCCGGGCGCGAATGTCGGCAATCAGGTTTTCCAGGGTGTGCTCTGCCGTCCAGTCGCGCTCGACCCCGGCCAGCTCGAGGAAATTCTCCAGTACCTGCATCCCCTTGGGGCTGTGCACCACCTCGGGGTGAAACTGTACGCCAAAGGTACGCCCATCCGGCGCCGCAATGCCTGCTACTGGGTTTTCATCGGTCCTGGCAATCACACGCCAGCCTTCGGGCAACTCGGTTACGGCGTCGGAGTGCGACATCCACATCTGCAATTCGCCCTCCAGTCCGGCAAAAAGCGGGCCGTCGTGAAAGACCAGGTTGGCCTTGCCATACTCCCGCCGTCCGGCTCGCTCGACCTTGCCGCCATAGCGTTGAGCCAGGTACTGCATGCCATAGCAGATGCCGAGGGTGGGCCAGCCCTGCTCGAGCACCCCCGGCGCAGGTCTGGGGCTGGCAGGGTCGAACACCGAGGCCGGCCCCCCCGACAGAATCAGGGCCTGGGGATTTTCAGCCTGGATGCGCTCCAGGCTGGCGGTTCCCGGCAGTATGACCGAATAGGCTCGCAACTCGCGGATGCGGCGGGCTATCAGGCGGGTGTACTGGGAGCCATAGTCGAGGATAACCACACTCATGCCAGCAGCATAAGGCCAGGGAAAGTGAGCGTCGAGGGTCAGAGGTCAAAAAGCCTGTTTGCCCACCTGACCGCAGGTATAACTTGGCTGACCTTACCGCAGACTAATGGTTACTCCGCCGGGGTTGGGCACCTCGATCAGCGATTCCACCGGGGCCCGGCCCTGCACCCGCACACGAATGCGGTAGACACCGGGTTTGTCGAAGTCTACCCGTCCGGGGAGCTGGGCAATTTCGGTGTTGAGCGGCATTTTGGAACCTTCGGGAATTTCCAGCAGCACAATACTGGCACCGGGGCCGGGGGGCTGCAGGCGAAACTCCACCGGATAAACCGTGGTTTGTCCCGATGGCGGCGTCCTCGAGCGCAACCATAAGCCAATCCCCCCGACCAGTAACAAAAGCGGAATAATCAAGAGCCAGAGCAAAAATGTCCGGCGGCTGGCAGGCGGTGGCTCGAGCACTTCGAAGGGCGGCTCGAGGCGTTCCTCGATACGAATCCGGCGAGGTGGGGTGGTGGTCGGCTGGGGCAGCGTTGGTTCGCTCACCTGCACCTTTAAGCTCTTGCTGGTCGCTGGTTTGGAGGGGATGGGTTCGGGGGCGGGTTCAGGAGGCGCCGACACCACTGGCGTGACCACCGACACCGGGGGTAACGCCGTAGCGGCGGCCTCGAGCTGCTCCATTAAGGCTGCATAGTCGAGCTGGCCCGTGACATAGTTTTCCAGGGCCTCTCTCCAGGGCAGGGCCGGGTAGGCATCCCCTGCCAGCACCTTGACCGTGTTCAGCAAACCCGCAAAATCCCACTTCTGCTCAGGGTTGGCCACCCCTACCCCACCCAGCCATACCCGGCTGCCCCTGGCCCAGATCAGCTCAGGGATGATGTATCCAACAGGAATATCGTTCTCCTGGGCCTGTTTCAGCACCCCTAGCAGTTGCTTGACCCACTGCACCAGGCGGGCCAACTCGACCCGCCCCGCCAGCCAGGAGGTCTGCACCGCTCCCACGGGAATCTCCGCAATCCAGGCATCCTCTTCGCGGTCTATCCAGGAGAGGGTGTGGGGTACGGATCGTTTGGGTGGTTCTTCAGGCAAAGGCTTGAAGGCCAACACCTCGATGCCGGTCCGTATGTCCTGCCCTTCATATACCTCTGTCGCACTTCCCCCCGGTAGCACAATGCGCCCCCGTAACAAGTAGTGCCCCAGGCTTTCCATAATCCGTAGTATAGAGTACCCATCTTGTTTTTAATTCTCGATTCGTACCGGGAATGTAAGTCCCCCAGGGTGAGCTCACAGCAGGGCCGAAACACTTTCAAAATCGGCCACTGAGGAGCACAGCCTGCCCGATCCCCTCTCTGCATCACCCTGCCCGGAATGACCAGCCAAACCAGCTTGACCGGGCACTTCAAGTTAGCAGCCATTGCGACAACAAGTCCAGGTTTGGATAAGGACATCGTTGCGTTGACACTCTATTTTCATGAATCCTATAATCACATTGGTATAACAACCTTTATCCCCAGAAGGGTTCTGTGTTGAAAGGAGCAAGGATGGAGTACAAGGTAACGCTCTCCACCGAAGAAATCGTGCGGGGCCTCAAACACTACCGCCGCATCGCCAAGCAAGACGTTCTTCGGGCGCCGGAGACACCGAATCCCGATATCTTCCGCCAGCATGCCGAGGCCCGGCGTGAAATTTATGCCAAACTGGCCGAGGTGGCCGAGGCCGAAGGCCCCGATGCGGTGGTCAGTCAGGCTTTGCAACTGTATCAAGAACTGCCCTTCGTAACCGGGACCGCTGAAGACGCCCACCCCGAGATCAAGGGTCAGGAGAATGCCCTCGAGAACTTTTTTCTGATGATTGGCCTCGACCCCAAGGTTCGCCGGGAAGCCCGCAAGGCACGTAAGCCCGTGCAGTAGAGAGAACAGGAAACGAGGGACAGGGTCCCGGCCCGTCCCGATGTGGCTGGTTTACTTCTAACTGCTTATGAATCTGGAACTCCTAGCTGCCCAAGCCAGAGCCTGTGTGGCCTGTGGCCTGTCCAAAAGTCGCACCCACGTGGTTTTCGGCGAAGGCAACCCCGATGCCAAGCTGATGATTGTGGGCGAAGGCCCCGGCGAGGACGAAGATTTGCAGGGGCGACCCTTTGTAGGACGCAGCGGACAACTGCTAGACAAAATCCTCGAGGCCGCCGGAATTCCCCGCCAGAGCATCTATATTGCCAACATCGTCAAGTGTCGCCCGCCGGGAAACCGCGTACCCGAGCCCCTCGAGGCCAAAACCTGTACCTCGCTCTGGCTCCTCAAGCAAATCCAGCTCATTAAGCCCCAGATCATCATTCCGCTGGGTGCTACGGCGCTCGAGTTCTTCGCCGGCGAGAAGCTCTCCATCACCAAGGTGCGGGGCAAGTTTTTCGAGTGGCAGGGCATCCAGATCTTCCCCATGTTTCATCCGGCCTATCTACTGCGGAACCCCTCCCGCGAGCCGGGCAGCCCCAAACACCTGACCTGGCAGGATATTCAACTGGTCAAAAAAACCCTCGACCAACTCGGCCCCAAGCAGGGGGTGGAAATCAAAACCATCCAGCAGGAATCCCTGTTCTAAAGAACCCGAACTTTGCAGCCTCTCTCCCAGACCTAACATGCCCTTCTCCCGCGTTGGCCTATTCCACCTGCTGGTGGTTTATCTGGTCTGGAGCAGCACTTATCTGGCCTTCAAGCTTGGCCTCATCAACGGCTTTGAACCGTTCTGGATGGGGGCCACCCGCTTTATTCCAGCCTCCTTGCTGCTGCTGGGGTTTGCGGTCTGGCAGGGCTTTCGGGTGCGGCTAAGCTGGGCGGAGGTGCGAATGCTGGCCCTCTCAGGGCTAATGCTGTGGTTGGGAGGCAACGGCCTGATTCTAATCGCCACTCAGTATGTCCCCTCCGGCTATGTAGCGCTGATGATTTCCACCGCGCCGATCTGGGCCGCCACGCTGGAGGGCTTGCTGGACCGCAAACGGCCCCCTGGGCTTTTGATGCTGGGCCTTTTGATAGGTTTGCTGGGCATCCTGGCATTAAATGTCCCCAAACTGGGCGAAGGCACCCCCACCAACCTGCTGGCCTTTGCCCTGTTGCTCATCTCCCCGCTCATGTGGGCCAGTGGCACCATTTACACCCAGCGCCAAAGCCCCCGGCTGGAGCCCGTGGTCATTTCGGCATACCAGCAGCTTTTTGCAGGGGTGGGATTCTTGATCCTTTCGCCCTTGCTAGGTGAGCAGTGGCATACCCCAACGCTCCTGGGCTGGGCGGCCAATCTCTACCTGATTATCTTTGGCTCCCTGATTGCCTACACCTCATACATTTTTGCAGTACGGCTATTGCCCCTGAGCCTGGTCACCACCTACGCCTACGTGAACCCGGTAATTGCACTGCTGCTGGGCTGGGCCTTTTTGCGAGAACCGCTGGGGGTTTGGACCTGGGTGGGCGCGGCCCTGGTGCTCCTTGGGGTGGGCCTGGTTTTTAGCAGCCGTATGAGGCTTGTTATGCAGACCACGCCCTAGAATCTACAAACCACCTTACCCAAATCAGGCACTGCGGTTATGTTTAGAGCATGAACCGCCGTGCATACCCCTCGGACGTCAGTGATG
>FWPV01010463.1_pt1 | contig 15177 bp, 14 predicted proteins | sample 2228371 | NCBI WGS metagenome assembly FWPV01 (sample SAMEA103939776, study PRJEB20133) | metagenome | reverse complement strand
GTTTTTATAGAAACATTCTTTTAAGGGGGTTTTAAAATGTCTCAAAGGGCTCCAACGAGAGGTATGCCAAGGTCTATGTCTATTTTTCGGAGATAAAATTAATTTAGCAAATAAAAATAAATTTTTATTTCTTTCAATATTACAAAAATTAGATTTTGATTTGAAAGATGAAACAAAATTTGATTGGGATCATATTTTCCCACAAGCAAAAAAAGCTTGATGAAAAAAGGTAAGTCATATCATAAAAAATATCAAAATATTTGGAAAGCAGGAAACCTTGCAGCTATATCATTTAAAGATAATAGATCAGCCCAAGATAATTTTCCAGATGAAAAATTTGAAAATTTTATTAAAGATAAAGCATACATCAATGAAGAAGAGATCAAAGAAAAATTATACTTAACACAAGAGAAATACAATGATTTTATTAAGTTAGGAGAAAAATTTTCAGAAAATTCAAAAGAAGAATTTGATGAGCTAATGAATAAGTTTAGTACATTGATTAAGAATAGAACTTTGAGAATCTTTAATGGGATTGAAGAAAGATTTAATATCTCATATTATCAAAGCTGGGAGAAGAAAAATAATAATCAAACGGGAACATAAAAAAACAATCTAATTCTTAAATATCTTCAAAAAATCTTCCAAGGTCTTTAAATCGTTTATAAAGTATCCCTTTGCACCGGGGTAAATCTTTTCCAAAAGACCTGTTAAAACCTTTCCAGGACCAATTTCTACAAAATTTTCAATCCCTTCTTCTTTTAATTTTAAAATTGATTGAGTCCATTTTACGGGGTTTGGAACCTGTCTTATCAGCCCATCCCTCACTTCTTCTTTTTTTGTTACAAAATTTGCATCTACATTTGTGACAAGGGGATATTTCAAATCATAAAATTCAATGTTATCAAGAATTGCTTTCAATCTTATGCCTGCTATTTCCATTAAAGGTGAATGAAAAGGTGCTGAAACCTTTAAAGGAATTGCCTTTCCAATTCCTTTTTCTTTTATAATTTTTACTGCTTTATCAACTCCACCCTTTTTTCCTGAAATTACAAATTGTGAAGGGGAGTTATAATTTGCAATTACTACAATCCCTTCCTTTGACCCTTCTTCCACTGCAATTTGAATTTCTTCTAACTTATCAGAGATAATTGCAGCCATTGCACCTTCTCCTTCAGGACATGCCTCTTGCATAAATTTTCCCCTGAAATGGACACACCTGACTGCATCTTTAAAATCAAGCCCTCCTGCAGAAACAATTGCAGAATACTCCCCTAAACTATGCCCTGCTACATAAGAGAGCTTAAAACCCTCTTTTTTTAAAACCTCAAAAATTGCAATGGATACAGTTAAAATTGCAGGTTGAGTTATCTCTGTCCTCTTTAATTCTTCTTCTGTAGAATTAAAAATCAAATGGGAAAGAGAAAAGTTTAAAAACTTATCTGCTTCTTCAAAGATTTTTTTGCTTTCTTCAAACTTTTCAAAAAAATCCTTTCCCATTCCCACATATTGACTGCCTTGACCAGGAAATAAAGCTGCCCATTTTACCATCTTATTAATACTCCTCCCCAGGTAAGCCCTGCCCCAAAGGCAGAGGAAAGCAAAATTTGATTTTCTTTTAAAAGACCCTTTTCAACCATTTCATCTACAGCAATTGGTATTGATCCAGAAGAAGTATTTCCTGTATAGGAAATGTTCATATAAACTTTTTCTTTTGATAAGCCCAACCAATCTCCTACAGCATCTACAATCCTTTTGTTTGCTTGATGGGGAACAAACCAATCTACATCTTGTGGCTTTAAATTGTGCCTTCTTAAAACCTCTAAGGAAACATCTGTTAACATTTTAACTGCCAGTTTAAAGGTTTCATTTCCTTTCATTTTTATAAAAGGTAACCTCTCATCAATATATTCTTTTACATTGGGTGGGTATTTTCCCCCTCCCCCTGGCATAGTTATTAAATCAAAATAGTTTCCATCACAATAAAGAGCTGTTTCTAGAATTCCCCTATTTCCAGAATCCTTCTTTAAAAGAAAAGCACCTGCTCCATCTGCAAATAAGACACAAGTTGTCCTATCAGTCCAATCCACATACTTTGATAAGACCTCTCCACCAATTACTAAAATTGTTTCATATTTCCCAGATTTTATAAATTGATCTGCTATGGAAAGACCGTAAATAAAGCCCGTACAACCTGCTTGAAAATCAAAAGCAGCTGCATTTTTTGCCCCTAACATACTTTGCACAAAACAAGCTGTGGCAGGAATTGGCTGATCCATTGTTACTGTGGCAAGGAGTATTAAATCAATTTCTTCTGGTTTTATACTAGCTCTTTCTATGGCAATTTTAGCTGCTTCATAAGCAAATTTTGATAAAACTTCTTCCTTTTCTGCAATTCTTCTCTCCTTTATTCCAGTCCTTGTTGTTATCCATTCATCTGAGGTCTCTACCATCTTTTCTAAATCTAAGTTAGATAAAACCTTTTTTGGAAGGGAACTACCTGTAGATATTACCCTTGAACAAAACATTTAACTCCTCCAATCCAAATGAAACTTTTCAAGAAGTGAAAACTCTTTCATATGTTCTTGTATTTTTTCAACTATTTTATTTTCATAAAAATAATGGGCTACTTTTATAGCATTACAAATTGATTTTGCTTTGCTCCTTCCATGACATATAAAACAACCTCCTTTTAAACCTAAGAGGGGAGCCCCTCCATACTCTGAATAGTCCACCTTTTTAAAAAATCTTTTAAAAGCACCCTTTGACAAAAGGAAACCAAAAGATGCTTTCAAACTTGAAGTAATTTCTTTTTTTAAACTTAAAGCAATCATTTCACCTACACCCTCTGCTGTCTTAAGTAAGACATTTCCTACAAAACCATCACAGACAGCAACATCACATTTACCATAAAATATATCCCTTCCTTCTACATTTCCAATATAATTTAAATCTGATTTTTTTAACAAATTATGTGTTTCTTTTACTAAGGAATTTCCTTTTCCTTCTTCTTCACCATTTGATAAAAGTCCAATCTTAGGATTTTTTATATTTAATAAAAGTTGGGCATAATAATGACCCATTATGGCAAATTGATATAAATTTTTTGGTTTACACTCCACATTTGCACCTACATCAATTACAACTGTGTAATTGTGATAAGAAGGTAAAGGTATGGCAAGCCCAGGCCTATCAATTCCCTTAATCAATCCAATTGTCACAACAGCAAAGGCAAGCACAGCTCCAGAATTTCCTGCAGAAATTAAAGAATGGGCTTCTTTTTCCTTTACAAGCTCACAAGCAATTTTCAAAGAACTTTTTTTCTTGTTTTTTAAAGCTTCTACAGGACTTTCAGCCATTCCAACAACTTCTGGAGCATCCAAGATTTGAACCCCTTTTAAATTATTTTCCTTAGAAATATATGGATAAATTAATTCTGATCTCCCTACTAAAATCAAGGGAATGCCATATTTTTTATTTGCTAAAATTGAACCCATTATAATTTCTTGAGGGGCATAATCCCCTCCCATTACATCAATGGCTATGCTCAAATTTCTTCTTTGCCTTCTATTACTTGTCTTCCTTTATAATATCCACAATGGGGACAAACTCTATGGGGTAATTTTGGCATTTTACAGTGATTACATATACTTAAAGCTGGTTCTTTGACTTTCCAGTGTGTTCTTCTTTTTCTTCCCCTTGTTTTAGAATGGCGGTGTTTAGGATTTGGCATCTTTTAACTCCTTTTATAATTTTTAGGGCAATCGCATCCTTCAATATTTAAATTTCCTCCACATAAAGGACACAAACCCTTGCAATTTTCTGAGCATAAGGGTTTCATTGGTAAATTTATATCAATTAACTCATATACCATATCATAGGGCTTAAAAATTTCATTTTCAATAAAAAAAGCATCTACTTCTGGGTCTTCATTTTCTTCTAATCTATGAAAAATATCTATTTTTAAATTAAAGGGAAAGGGTTCAAGACAACGGGAACAAAAAAGGGAAATTTTTTCTTCTAAGTAACCTTTTAAAATAAAAATTTTTTCAACCTTTTTAATTTCAATTTCAAGAACAATTGAATTTATAGAATGAACATAGCCCTTTTGAAAACTTTCCACACTTAAGGGGACATCCCCTTTAAAATAAAGACCCTTTTTTGGAAAGTTAGATAAAGATATAACCTTTGGTATCATAAAAATTTTTTAAAATTTTAAGAGTATTCCTCTTCTCCCCTTTCAGCTTCTTCTTTATCCTCATCTTGAGGAATAACCTCAGGTTTTAAAACTTTTTCTTCTGTCTCCAATTCTTCCCCTTCATCTTCTGCCCTTGTTTCTCCCATTGCCTGCCCTTCTAATACAGCATCTGCAATAGCTGAAACAAATAATTTAATTGCTCTTATAGCATCATCATTTCCCGGAATAACAATATCAACCATATCGGGGTCACAATTTGTGTCAACAACTGCAATTATGGGAATTCCCAGTTTTTTTGCTTCCCTTACAGCATTAGCTTCCTTTTCTGGATCCACAACAAACAAAGCATCTGGTAATTCTTCCATATCCTTAATACCCTTTAAATTTTTCTCTAATTTTACCTTTTCCCTTTGAAGTTTTATCCTTTCTTTTTTTGTATAGTGCTTTAATGTCTCTTCATCTTCAAAAATTTTTTCAATTTCTTTTAATCTTTCAATGGACTTTTTAATTACACCAAAATTTGTTAAAAGACCTCCAAGCCATCTATTATTTACATAATACATTCCACACCTTTTTGCTTCTTCTTCAATTATATCTGCTGCTTGTCTCTTTGTTCCAACAAACAGTATTTTCCAACCCTCTGCTGTAATATCCCTCACATATTTTGCTGCAATTTTAAAAAGGTCTAAGGTTTTTTGCAAATCTATAATATAAATTCCATTCCTTTTTCCAAAGATGTATGGACTCATCTTTGGATTCCATCTCCTTGTTTGGTGTCCAAAGTGAACACCTGCTTCCAATAATGTTTTCATTGATACTTCTGTTGGCACTTTTTACCTCCCTATCTCTTTGAAAATTGAAAGCGGGCTCTTGCTTTCCTTCTTCCATATTTCTTTCTTTCTACTTCTCTTGGATCTCTTGTCAAAAGCCCATTTTCTTTTAACTTTGTTTTAAGCTCAGGGTTAAATTCCACCAAAGCCCTTGCAATTCCTAACCTTACTGCTTCTGCTTGGGAATTTATACCTCCTCCCCTCACTGTAGCATAAATAGATACCTTTTCAAGGGTTTCTGTGGCAAGGAGGGGTTGCTTTACATACGCTTGATGCCTTGAAACTGGAAAAAATACCTCTAAGGGTTTTTTATTTATCAAGATTTCATTTCCATTGGGATTTAAAAAAACCCTTGCTGTACTTGTTTTTCTTCTACCTGTTCCATAGTATTGAAATTTTGCCATAAATTCTCCTATAATTCTATTTTTTCAGGATTTTGGGATTTATGAGGATGGGTTTCTCCACAATATATCTTTAATTTTTTAATAGTTCTATCCCTTAATTTATTTTTTGGAAGCATTCCATATACAGCATACCTTATGAGGCGTTCTGGGCTCTTTTTAAATAAATCTTTTGCTTTTATTTCCCTAAAACCTTCTGGATATTCTGTATGCCATTGATATAACTTTTCATCCCACTTTTTTCCTGTTAGTTTAATTTTATCTGCATTGATAACAACGACAAAATCTCCCATTGGAAGGTGGGGACTGTAATCTGGCTTATTTTTTCCAGTCAAAATAGTTGCAATTCGAGTTGCTAATCTCCCTAATATCTTGTCTTTTGCATCTACAAGATACCACTTTGATTTTATATCTTCTTTCCTTAAAACAAATGTCTTCATAAACTTCCTCTAATTTTAAAATAATTTATAAATTATACTAAATTAAAAAAATTCTGTCAAGAGCCCTATTTTGCTAAAATTGGCTCTTGACTTAAGATCTAAAAAAAAATATAATAAAATAAAATATGGAAAAATGGAATTTCTTTTTGGAAGCAATTAGAAAAGCTGTAGGGGATTCGGATTTTGTCCATTGGTTTTCCCCAATGCAATATCAGTCCTTTGAAGAAGACAAATTAACCATAGTTGTCCCAAATGAGACCTTCAAGGAAGTTTTACAGGAAAGTTTTTTTCCCTTAATGTTAGAAGAAGCAAAAAAGGTTTATAACTCAAATTGTGAAATAGTTCTTTTATCTTTGGAAGAAAAATTAGAACCAAAATCAAAATGGCAAAGTTTTTTAAACCCTAATTACACTTTTCAAAACTTTGTTGTAGGTGAGTGTAATCAATTTGCCCACGCAGCTGCAAAAGCTATTGCTCAATCCCCAGCAAAGGCATATAATCCTCTTTTTATTTATGGTTCAACTGGCTTGGGAAAGACACATCTAATGCAAGCAATTGGAAACCATTGTGCTCAAAAGAATAAATATAAGGTCTTGTATGTTTCTGTTGAAACTTTTTATACTGACCTTGTAAATTCCCTTAAAAACCAAAAACTTTTAGATTTTAGAGCTAGGTATAAAAAGGCAGATATACTTCTCTTAGATGATTTACAATATTTAACGGGGAAAAAAACAACCCAAGATGAGCTTTTTCATTTATTTAATAATCTCTATGAACTAAATAAACAAATCGTCCTAGCTTCAGACCAATTACCTAAGGATATAGATGGCTTACAAGAAAGGTTGAGGTCAAGGTTTGAGGGAGGACTTCTTGCAGATATCCAACCCCCAAGCTTAGAAATGAAAGTTGCAATTTTAAAGAAAAAGGCAGACCTTGATTCTACATATCTACCAGAAGATGTTGCTTTATTTATTGCAAGACAAGTAAGGTCAAATATTAGGGATTTAGAAGGAATATTTTTAAGAGTAAAGGCATTTTCCTCTTTTACAAACCAACCAATTTCCTTAGAACTTTGTCAAAAAGCCCTTGCTGATTTACAAGAAATCACAAATGGAATTTTAACCCCTAAGGAAATAATTAAAACAGTTGCCCATTACTATGGTTTAAAGGTTCAAGATTTAAAAAATAAATCAAATGCCAAAACCTTTGCCTTTCCAAGACAAGTTTGTATGTGGATTTTGAAAAAAGTTACGGACTTATCTTATCCAGAAATTGGAAAACTCTTTGGAAATAAGCACCATTCTACAGTAATTTACTCTGTGGAAAAAATTGAGGAAATGAGGGAAAAATCTTTGGAACTTAAGAAAGCCTTAGATGAACTCTTAGAACAATTCCACTGAAATTTCCACAATTAAGAAACCTTAAAAAATACAATAAAAATAAGGAAAACAAAAAAAGTTTTAAACAATTTCACAGGAAATTATTTTTATTTTGTGTTATAATTATAAGATTAAGTATAATAATAACCTCATGAGGAGGATAAATGCATTTTGTAGTTTCAAGAAATAGTTTAAAACAGGAGCTTTCCATAGCCCAAGCAGTTGTGGAAAAGAAAACAACTATACCTATTCTTGTAAATGTCTTATTAAAGGTTGAGGATAATTTGTTAAAGATAACAGCAACAGATTTAGATGTGACTTACCATTCTAAGATCCCTGTAAATATGAAAACATCAGGTTCTGCAACGGTTATGGCAGCAAAACTTTATGAAATTTTTAGTTTACTTCCAGAAGGAGATGCTGAAATTAAATTGATGGAAAATGGTAGATTTCATATTTCCTTAGAAAATATCAATTATGATTTAGCTATCTTGCCAGAAGAGGACTATCCAAAGGTTCCTTTTTTTGATGAAAGAAAGGGAATTGAGGTAAATTATAAATTATTGCAAGAAGGGCTTGTAAGAACCCTTCCTTCAGTTTCCACAGAAGAGTATAGGTATCAGTTAGGAGGTATTTGTTTTCGGTTAAATGAAGAAGGTCTTGAAATGGCTTCTACAGATGGGCATAGGTTGTCGAGGGTTGTAATTGAATGTAAAGGTAAGGAAAAATATAATTTTGAAGAAACAATAGTTCCAAGGAAAGCCTGTGCAGAACTTTCAAAGATTGAAGGTGAAGAAAAGGTTTTGATTTGCAATCAAGAACAGTTTACAGCTTTTATTTTTAATGATAAACAAATTATTGCAAGAAAAATTATGCATAAATTTCCTGATTATAAAGGTTATCTTTTAGAAAAGGGAGATAAAACATTTACAGTTGGAAGGGATGAACTTTACAGGGCAGTTAGAAGGGTTTCTGTAATAAGTTTGGGAAAATATTATGGTATAAAACTTTTTTTAACAAATGATAATTTAAAATTGGATGGTACTCATCCTGATATTGGTGAAGCAGTAGAAAATATAAAAGTATCCTATAAAGGTGAACCCTTTCAAATTACTTTTAATGCTAATTACCTATTGGATTTTTTAAACACTATTTCTTCTACAAATATTACTGTTTATTTTAAGGATGTTAAATCAAAAGCAACTTTTATTCCTGAAGAAAAGGATTTATCCCATATTTATATTTTGATGCCCATGACTGTTTAGTTTGTAATTTTTAGGAGAAAATTTATGTCTCAAGATTATACATCAGAGAGCATTAAGCTACTAAAGGGATTAGAGGGTGTAAGAAAAAGACCCGGAATGTACATTGGAGATACAGATGATGGAACTGGTCTCCATCAAATGGTCTTTGAACTTGTGGATAACTCTGTTGATGAAGCACAAGCAGGTTTTTGCGACAAAATTAAAGTTATAGTTCATGAAAACAATTATGTAACTGTAGAAGATAATGGAAGGGGAATTCCTGTGGGAATTCACCCAACAGAAAAAAGGGAAACAGTTGAAATAATTATGACAGAATTGCATTCAGGTGGAAAGTTTGATCAAAATGCTTATAAGTCCTCAGGGGGTTTACATGGAGTTGGAGTTTCTGTTGTCAATGCTTTATCAAAAGAATTAAAGTTGGAAATAAAAAGGGATGGATATATTTGGATTCAAGATTATGCCTATGGGAAACCTCTATATCCTTTAAAAAAAGTAGGAGAGACAAAAAAGACAGGGACAAAAATTAAGTTCCATCCTGATGAAAAAATTTTTTCAAATATTGAATTCCATTTTGAAATTCTTGCAAAAAGGTTAAGGGAAGTTGCTTTTTTAAATTCAGGGCTTGAAATTACCTTAATTGATGAAAAAGAAGACAAAAAGGTAAAATTTTGCTATAAAGGAGGGGTTTCTTCATTTGTAGAATTTTTATCAGAAAATAAAAATCCTCTCCATCCAAGACCAATTTATATTAGGGATTTAAGGGTAGAAGAAGGAAAAGAAGAGTTTATGGAAATTGCTCTCCAATGGACAGAGTCCTATAATGAACAAATTTTAAGTTTTACAAATACAATAAATAATAGGGATGGGGGAACCCATGTAATTGGCTTAAAATCAGCTTTGACAAGGGCTATAAATTCTTATATTGAATCCCATAACTTACAAAAGGATTTAAAGGAAAATCTTTCAGGTGAAGATGTGAGGGAAGGGCTTATTGCTGTTATAAATTTAAGGATTCCAGATCCAAAATTTTCATCTCAAACAAAGGAAAAGTTGATATCTTCCCATGTAAAGGGTTGGGTAGAGGGTGTAATTATGGATAAATTTACTGCCTTCTTAGAAGAAAACCCCTCTGTTGCAAAAAGGATAATTGAAAAGATGGTAGAAGCTGCAAGGGCAAGGGAGGCAGCAAGAAAAGCAAAGGAAATTGTAAGAAAAAAGGGAGCCCTTGACTCAAGCCATCTCCCTGGTAAATTAGCAGATTGTCAAGAAAAGACCTCAGATCTTGCAGAGCTTTTCATAGTTGAAGGGGATTCTGCTGGCGGTTCTGCAAAGCAAGCAAGGGATAGGAGGTTTCAAGCAGTTCTCCCCTTAAGGGGTAAAATTTTAAATGTGGAAAAGTCAAGGGAAGATAAGATAATTTCAAATGAAGAAATAAAAAACATTATTTTAGCCTTAGGTGTGGGGTTTAATAAGGATAATTTAGATTTATCAAAATTGAGGTATAAAAAAATAATTATAATGACAGATGCAGATGTAGATGGAAGCCATATTAGAACCTTGCTTTTAACCTTTTTTTATAGGTATATGTTTCCTTTAATTGAAAAGGGTAACCTTTATATTGCTCAGCCACCATTATATAGGATTGAAAAGGGAAACCTAGTTTTATATTTTGTAAATGAAAGGGAAATGGAAAACTTTTTCTTAAATAAAGTAAAGGAAAACATAATTTTAGAAACCTCAAAGGGAAAAATTTTTAAAGAAGAAGAACTTTTTTATCTCATTCAGGACTATTTGAATTATAAAAACTCTTTAAATTTTTTGATAAACCACGGGGCAAATGAAAAGGCAGTAAAAATTTTATTGGATTTTGGTTTTCAAGAAGAACATTACTTTTTAGAAGAAGAGCTTCTAAGTAAATTGGCAAATGCATTAAAGGAACATTTTTATGAAGTTTCTTGTATAAAGGAAAATGAAAGTGGGTATTATTTACTTTTAAAAGAAAATGGAACCCTAGGTAAAACATATATAATTACAAGGGAAATGATTGAGTCCTCAGAGTATTCAAAGCTATTAGTTTTACATAGAAAATTAAAGGATTTTTTAAATGAAAAATTTAAGTTAGGAGAAGAAAAATTTGGATCCCTTGAAGAAGTTGCTACAAATATTTTAAATAAAGTAAAGAAGGGTTATTCTATACAAAGATATAAGGGGCTTGGAGAAATGAATCCCGAGCAATTATGGGAGACCACAATGGATCCAGAAAGAAGGGTTTTGCTAAAAGTTTCAATAGAAGATGCTGTGGAAGCAGATAGAATTTTTTCCGTATTAATGGGGGATCAAGTGGAGCCAAGAAAGATATTTATAATAGAAAATGCTTTAAAAGTTAAAAATTTGGATATTTAATCTATGAAAAATATTCAAAAGGTATTATTAGAAGAAGAAATACAAAAGTCCTATTTGGACTATGCAATGTCTGTAATAGTTGGAAGAGCACTTCCCGATGTAAGGGATGGATTAAAACCAGTCCATAGAAGATTGATTTATAGTATGTTTGAATCGGGGGTTTTAAGTAATAAACCCTATAAAAAATCAGCCAGAATAGTTGGGGAATGTATGGGTAAATATCACCCCCATGGAGATGCTGCCCTTTATGAAGCTCTCGTTAGAATGGCTCAGGACTTTTCAATGAGGTATCCTTTAATAGATGGGCAAGGAAACTTTGGTTCCCTTGATGGGGATGCTCCTGCAGCAATGAGGTACACAGAAGTTCGTTTAACACCTTTGGCTGAAGAATTATTAAAAGAAGATATTGATAAAGAAACAGTGGACTGGACTTTAAATTATGATGGGAGTTTAAGAGAACCCCTTTGCCTTCCTTCTAAATTTCCAAACCTTTTGGCAAATGGAACTTCTGGCATTGCTGTTGGAATGGCTACAAATATCCCTTCCCACAACTTAAGGGAACTTATAGATGTTTGTATATTTGTTTTGAGAAATCCAAATTATACTGTTGATGATATTTTAAAGATTATGCCTGGACCTGATTTTCCCACTGGGGGAATTATAAATGGAAAGGAAGGAATAAGACAAGCATATGAGGTAGGAAAAGGTACAATCCAAATTCAAGCAAAGGTAAATGTAGAATTACAAAAGGGAAAAGAGAAAGAAAATTTAGTAATAACAGAAATTCCCTATACAGTAAATAAGGCAAAACTTGTCTCTTCTATTGCAGAACTTGTTCAAGAACAAAAGTTGGAAGGGATTTCAGATATAAGGGATGAATCAAACAGGGAAGGTATAAGGGTGGTATTGGAGTTAAAAAAAGGAGCAAACCATCAAATTATTTTAAATTATTTATATAAACATACATCCATTCAAACTTCCTATGGAATTCAATTTCTTGCCCTTGTGGGAAAGCAACCTCAAACCTTTCCCATTGGAAAATTGATAGAACTCTTTTTAGATTCAAGAAAAGAAGTAATATATAAAAGAACTCTTTTTGAGTTAAAAAAAGCAGAAGAAAAAGCCCATATCTTAGAAGGATATAAAATTGCCCTTGATAACTTAGATAAAGTAATTTCTCTCATAAGATCTTCTAAAAATGTAGAAGAAGCCAGAAAAAATTTGCAAAACAATTTTGGTTTATCTGAACAACAGGCAAATGCAATTTTGGAATTGAGATTGCAAAGGTTAACCAGTATGGAAAGGGAAAAAATTTTGGAGGAATATAAAAATGTATTAAAGGAAATAAAAAATTTAAAGGAAATTTTGGCTTCTGAAGAAAAAATAAAGGATATAATTGAAAAGGAATTGAAAGAAATAAAGGAAAAATATGGAGATGAGAGGAGAACAATAATACAAGAAAAAAGAGAAGAGATAAGTATTGAAGATACCATAGAAGAAGAAGATATGGTTATAACAATTTCCCACAGGGGTTATATAAAAAGGACTGCTTTGACAACTTATAGGATTCAGCATAGGGGTGGAAAGGGAAGGACTGGGATGACTACATCAGAAGAGGACTTTTTATCTCAAGCATATGTTGCCTCTACACATGATTATGTTTTATTTTTTACAAATTTTGGAAAGGTATATTGGCTTAAGGTCTATGAATTACCTGAAATTGGTTCCCTTGGAAAGGGAAGCCACATTGTAAATTTATTAAACCTTTCTGAAGGAGAAAAGGTTGTAAGGGTTTTAAATATTAAGGATTTTGAGGAGCCCTATTCTTTACTTTTTGCCACAAAGTTAGGTAAAGTTAAAAGGACACCCTTAAAAGATTATTCAAATATTAGAAAGACGGGCATCCAAGCAATTAAAATAAATGAAGGGGATGATTTGGTTTCTGTTTTGCTTTTAAAGGGAGGTTGTAAAATCTTTATTGCTACAGAAAAGGGATATTCTATATGTTTTGATGAAAAAGAAGTTAGAAGTATGCAAAGGATTGCACAGGGGGTTACGGGAATAAAATTGCGCCCCGGGGATAAAGTAGTGGGAATGGAAATTATAGAAGAAAATAAAGACATTTTAACTGTATGCCAAAGGGGTTTTGGAAAGAGAACTGCTGTAAATGAGTATAGGGTTCAAAAGAGAGGTGGATATGGAATAATAAATGTCAAGGTTACAGAAAAAAATGGACCTGTTGTAAATATTTTAGAAGTTTGTGGAGAAGACGAAATTATTATTGTAACTGAATTTGGAAAACTTATAAGATTAAAGGTATCCCAAATTTCAAAATATCATAGGTCAAGCCAAGGGGTAAAACTTGTTGTCTTAGACAAAGATGATAAAATTACAGATATTATAAAATTGCCACAAGAGGAGGAAGAATGAAGATATTCTTAGATACTGCTTCTTTGGAAGAAATAAAAAAGGGCTTAGAATGGGGGATAGTAGATGGTGTAACAACAAATCCAACCCTTATCTCAAAAGAAGGTAAAAAGGAATATAGAAAATCCATAAAAGAAATTGCAAAAATAATGAAGGGACCTTTAAGTGCAGAAGTAATTGATGAAAAATTTGAAGGAATGGTAAAAGAAGGAAGGGAACTTTATTCCTTAGCAAAAAATATAGTTATTAAAATACCAATGACACAGGATGGAATTAAAGCATGTAAAGTATTATCTTCAGAGGGAATTCCAGTAAATGTAACCTTAATCTTTTCACCAGCTCAAGCTTTACTTGCAGCAAAGGCAGGAGCTTCATATGTCTCTCCCTTTGTGGGAAGGTTAGATGATATTGGAGCACCTGGTATGGAAGTTGTTTCTGAAATCCTTCAAATCTTTGAAAATTATAATTTCCCAACTGAAGTAATTGTAGCTTCTGTGAGAAATCCAGAACATTTTAGAATCTCTGCCCTATATGGTGCCCCAATAATAACAGTTCCCTTTTCTGTCTTAGAACAACTTTTTAAACATCCCTTAACAGATATTGGAATAAGTAGATTTATAAATGATTATAAGAAAGCAGGTTTAAAATGGTAAAGATTTATCCTACTATAAAAGAATTAGAAGATGTTGAATATGAAAAAGAAATTTTATGTAAAATTGAAGAAAACCCTTCTGCCTATTTAAGAGTAATAAAAAATAGGGAAGGATTAGAGGTTTCAAGGGATTTGTTTTTCAAATCAAAAGAAGAGTTTCAAAAGTTAATATTAATAGGGATTGGGGGCTCCATCTTAGGAACAGAAGCAATTATAGATTTTTGTAAAGATAAAGTTAAAAATTTATATTTCTTAGACAATATTGATTCAAAAAAAATAATTAAAGCAAAGAAATTGTTAAAAAAAGGAGATTATGGGGTTTGTGTAATTTCAAAGAGTGGAAAGACCCTAGAAACAAATTTGCTTTTTTCTACAATATTTGAAGATTTAAAAGAAAATTTTAAAGATAAATGGAATAAAAGGGTTGTAGTTATATCTTCATCTGATAAAAATCCCTTAGGAGTTTGGGCAAAAGAAGAAAAAATTAATATCCTTTTAATGCCAGAGGACTTATCAGGTAGGTTTTCTGTTTTTTCAACAGTTGGTACATTTCCCCTTTTATTTGAAAAGATAAACATAGATAAACTTTTTGAAGGAGCAAATTTATTTTTAAAAGAATTAAAAAAAGAGCCCAGTAAAAATCTTTTATCAAATTTATCTAATTTTTTAATAAAAAATAAAGAAAAACCCCTTGTTTTATTTTCATATGGCAGTTTTTTACAAAACTTAGGTAGGTGGTTTCAACAACTTTGGGCTGAATCTTTGGGAAAAGAAGGGAAGTTTTCCCAAATTCCTTTTGTTGCAATTGGAACTCAAGACCAGCATTCAATTTTGCAAATGCTTTCTGATGTGCCTTCTTCAAGCTTGACTTGGATTTGGAAGGGTTTTGAAAGCAAAAAAATTTTTCCTGATTTAAGTTTTATCAAAAGTGAACTGAAAGGATTACCTTTAAATGATTATTTACAAATGGCAGCAGAGGGGGTTTTTGAAGGATTAAAGGAAAAAGGTGTGAAAGTTTTACTTTTGAACATAAATAAGAGGAAAGAAAAATTTTTAGGTTCCCTTTTATGCTTTTTTATGGTTTTAACTGAAGTGGTTTCAATGAAAATTGGAGTAAATACTTTTGATCAGCCAGCTGTAGAATTATCTAAGAATATTACAAATAAGAAATTAAAAGATAAA
>FWPV01010462.1_pt1 | contig 15177 bp, 11 predicted proteins | sample 2228371 | NCBI WGS metagenome assembly FWPV01 (sample SAMEA103939776, study PRJEB20133) | metagenome | reverse complement strand
TTTACCCTGAGTCGAAGCCCTGAGCGCAGCGAAGGGGAAACGAAGAGGCGGCTCACACCAACGAATGTGACATTGTCAAGCTACTGAGAATTTCAAGTTGCCGCGAGAAGCGCACGCCGCGCTATATCAGGCTCCAAAAGAACCGAGGATGACTTGTTCGAGCGAACGTTTGGGAACGTGATGCACCCCTTCCGCATCGCGGTAATAGCGGATGTTGCCAGCGGGGCCGACCGGTTCAAGCACGACCGTTTCGGCCGGCTGCCCCAGGGCCAGGACGAGCAAAATCTTGAAGCGGTCAGGGATGTTCAAGGCGGCCCGCAGCGGGTCTCGATCAATGCTGGCCAGCATACAGCCGCCCAGGCCGCGCTCGGTGGCGCCCAGCATCATCGTTTGCGCCGCGATGCCCAAATCGGTCTCGAATTCCTTGCGCAGCTCGGTATCGCCCAGGATGATGATGTAAGCGGTCGGGCGTTCGCCCTCGGCCGGCCCAGGCCAATCGGTCAGATAAGCCGCCCAATGCAAACACGCAAAAATGCGCTCATTGGTGGCCGGGTCGGTCGAAAGGATATACTTGAGCGGTTGGATGTTGGCGCCGGAAGCCGTCTGGCGTGCCATGTCCACCAAATCGCGCAATGTCTCCATCGCCACCGGGACCTCTTGGCGAAAGCGGCGATAACTACGAGTTTTGAGAACCAGCTCTTTGAGTGACATTGAACCTCCTCAGGTTTTGGTAACGATTCACCGGAGAGACCGGGCCGCCAGTCCGAGACCATGCAGAACAGGTCGGGCGGTCTGGCAGCCTCTCGGAAGACCCCGCTCAACCGCCCCGCAGACGGGGCGGTGAGCGACCTCTCCAACAGGCGGCTAGAATGGATAACTTTCCAACACCTGTCGAAACAAAAACCAGTTTCCTTTACGCCCGCCGGGGCCGCCGGGGGCGCGGTCGTAATAAAGGTCGAATACCTCGCCGGTCTCGGTGCGCACGCGGTAATAGTCGCGTCCGACCCCCCAGGTGCCTTGACGGTCGGCGGCCTTGGCGCGGAACGAACCTTGCTCCTTGATGTAAAACGTCTTGCTCTTGCCGCGCAAGGCGTAATCGTGCCATTCTTTCACAACAGCCGTCACGCGCCAGGTGCGGCCTTCCCATACAAAGCCATCCGGCGCGCCGGGGCGTTTTTCCAACGCCGGCGGTTGATCGTAGATGACCTGAATGGCGGCGCCAATGAAACGAAACGTCAAGGACGTCATCGGAACACGTCCTTTCTCATCATCGGGGCCGACATGAGCCATGGTCTGCCCCGGGGCCCACCGGAGGTTATTCGAGCGGTTGCGTCATGGCCCATTCAAAGTGCGCTACACGTTCCGGTGTGTTGATTTGAGCCTGTACCTGTTCTGTGATGTACCGGCCACATTGCGCCTGACGGTCGTTTTCGCCGTTGCTGGTCACACGGCGCATGGCTCTGGCATAAGCCTCGCAACCGGCCTCCAGGCAGCCAGCGGCAAAGCGAATATCTCCCAGGGCTATCTCCAGGCGGGCCAGCGCGTCTTCGCGCTCGATCCGCTGGGCTAACAGGCGGGCCGGTTTTGATATCTCTTCCAGTTTTTCCCAGGCCGCCTGCTGTCGTTCCAGTTCGACCAGGTCCAACCATGTCTCCAATTCGCCGGGCAACTCGGCGGTGTTCGACCAGGCCGCCAGCGCCTGTCGGTAAGCCGCCTCGGCCTTTTCTCCATCGCCCAACCGGGCATAAACCCGTCCCAGCGCCGTTTCAATTTGCGCGATTTCTTCCCAATCGTCCGCCAATTCCGGCGATGCCCTGGCACGTTGCAAGTGTTCCAGCGCCGCTTCGACCTCGCCACAAGCCAGGCAAACCAATCCCTCACTGCGTTCCAGAATAGCCAGGTCATACGCGCTTTCGGTGCGGGTGAACAGGGCGCGCAATCGCTCGATCGCTGCGGCCGCCTGGTGCACCTCGCCCAGTTTGAGGCAAGTATCCACCAGATACCCCAGCGCCGTGACTTCGCCCTGATAATAGCCGACCTGTTGAGCGAGCGCGATGCTCTGCTGAAACGTGGCTATAGCTTGCCGCCAGTAGCCCCGATCCGCCTGGCAGGCCAATCCGATATTCGATAGGGTCATCACTTCGCCGACCGTATCACCCACCTGTCGGAATAATTGCAGAGCGCGGTCATATTGCGCTGCCGCGCCGCGGCTTTCGCCTTGTTGCGCGCACATGGTGCCGAGATTATGGTAAATGCTGGCCAGGCAGCGCAAATCCTGGCCGGCTTGAGCATATTCTAACGCTTTGGAATAAGCTCGCAAGGCCTCTGTGTGTTTTCCGCGCTGAAGTTCGAGATTCCCCAGACCGCGATAGGTTTCAGAAAGCGCACGGGCGTCGTCCGTGTCGGCCAGCAGCTCTAAAGCTCTGGCAATCCATTGTTGCGCTTGATTCAGCCGTCCCGACTGGCGTTCCATATTCGCCAGGGCGGTCAAGGCCAGTCCATGGGCGATGCGGTCATGGCTCTGAGAAGCCAGCACGGTGACTTGTTCAAAGTGGGTGCGTGCTACGGCCCATTCTCCGCACCTTTCGCGCATCCGCCCCAGGTGGAGCAACAATCGCATCTCGGCGTGAACATCGTGCAGATGACGGCTGGCATCGAGGGCCAGTTCCAGATAACTGGCCCACTGCGCCCACCGCCCGGTCAAGAGCATCTCTTCGTGAGCTTCCAGCGCGCAATCTACCACCACCTGCCAGGCCTGGGCGTAATAGTAGCAAATCTCCATCGCCTGCCGCACGTAAAAGCAATTGCGTTCCTGAGCGATCGGATCGCCGGCGTGACGGCGCACCATCTCCAAAGCGTGTTGGGCGGCCCGGATTCCTTTCTCGCAAAAATGCGCCCGCAAGGCCTGGACCTGCGTCGGGTCATGCAATGGGACGGAACTGGGCCCGGCTACCACCATTGCATCACCTCGCTCATCAGAAAAGTGTACGTCAGGCGATGAATGGAATACACTTTATCGGGCCATCCGCCGGCGTCCAAAAGCGAAAGGCGCACCAGTTCTGCCACGGCCTGTTCCAAAGCCGGCTCATCCAAACCGCTCAGCGCGGCCAAATCGTCCCAGCTACCGCCGGTGATGGGCAAGACCGGCATGGTCAACAAGAGTTCCCGGGCGGCCGGCGAGAGCAGGTTCCAGGATTGCTGGTACAGGTAACTGTAAAAAGTGGTTTCTGTACCATTCGGGGAGCGGGCTTTTTGCAGCGCGTCCAACACGCGCTTCAAGGGCAGATGTGTGACCTGTCCGATGACCAGCTTGAGCGCCAGGGGATTGCCGCCCACCACGTGATAAATCGGTTCCAGGTCGGCGTCGCTGGCCTGACGCATGGCCTCCAGGCCGCGCACGCCGGCTTCGTGCCGCAGCAAAGCCAGGCTATCGGGCAGTGGCAGATCGTTCAAATGAATCGCCAGATCGGCCGGCAGACGGTAGCGGCTGGTGATGATAAAGCGCGTTGGCCGCACCAGTTGGTTAGCCAGGCTAACAATCGTTTCTCCATCGGCCGCCGTCTCCAGGTTGTCAATGACAACCAGCACTTTGAGTTTGCTGAGGTAGGGCCGGAGTAACGCCACTTTTTCCGCCACCGACTGTCGGGTCATCTCGCGCAGCCCCAGCCGGACGACGACGGCATCTAAAATCATTTCAGCCGTCAGAGGCGGCCGCTCCAATTTGTGGCGCGCACCAAACCAGGTATCGTATTCAGTCTCACGGCGCGCCGTCAACCACAAGAGCGCATCAAAGGCACCGGTGCAACGCTCGGCCACGGCGCGGGCCAGGGTCGTTTTGCCGGCGCCACCCATCCCATCTATGCTGACCAACGCCGGGCCAGCCTCCCGGCACAGTTCCCTCGCCACGAACGTTTGCTTTTCCTCGACGCCAAACAAGCAAGTGTAGGTAGGCGGGGGGAGTTCCCATGGCAAATCGGCCGGCAAAGGGGGGGGCATCGTGGCCGGTGCGACCGAAACCTGTTCGATCTTTAAAAGTTGCGCCACCAGCGCGCCGATGGCCTGATTCTGGCGATAATGGAGCGTATTGGGGGCAATGTTCATCTCGTAAGACAAAGCCACGACCGACTCGCCGCGTACAAAGCGGCGTTCCAACAACCTGGCGGCATCGGGTTGCGTCTGGGCCAGTTGCTCCAGGGCCCGACGCACCACGGTACATACGGCCTGGCTGAACCCGGCCGCGTCGCGCGCCAGTCCCAGCTCGCTCAGACAACCCTGCACGCTCTTGAGTTCGGCCAGCGGCCCGGGGTCGAATGGCTGCCGGCTGCGATAGTGCTTCAGGGCCCGGTGCACGGCGGCGGTTAATTGGTCCAACTGGATTTCATCGGTCATGGCGTCTCGGATTGTAACGGCGACTTGTCCTTATGTAACGCTCCAGCCTGTCATGGCGAGGCATCCTTTGCTGTCCCTTCGCTACGCTCATGGCTTTGGCTCAGAATAAACTCTGCCCGAAGCAACATGTCATTGCGAGCAATCTCCCTTCTGGCCGGGGGATTGCTTTGCCCCTCTGCGAGGTCGCTCGCCAGGACATCGCCGGCATAGTGCCCATTGGCGATTGAGGGTTCTCGAAATGACATTTCCCATCAAATATATTATACCATTAAGTAATTTGGAGATTTTTTGGAGATTTCATGGACGATTGTGCCCCCGATTTGGGGTATAAATTGAGTAAGAAAGGTAGATACGATTTTAATTTCAGGAAGGAGAAAAACGATTATGAAGCGAATAGCGCATCTCTCAATTGTGATAGCCGTTCTTTTGACCTTGATGGTTTCCGTTGGGCCCTCCCGCTCGGTGGCGGGAGATGATGTGCGGGTGATGATTGAATTTGCCCCCGGCCAGGCCGGTGCCGTCAAGGGGGTGGTGGCGCAAGTGGGCGGCACGCTCCATCACGAATTCGGCGACTTGAACGTAATCGCCGTGACGCTCCCTGCGGCCGCGCTCGACGGGATTCGCCACAACCCGAATGTGGTGTCCATTGAAGAGGATGCGCCCCGCTACCCGATGGGAGGCCAGACGGTCCCGTGGGGCATTGACCGGGTGCAGGCGCGCGATGTGTGGGATGCCAACCGCGATGGGCAGGTGGATGCCGGCGCTCCAACCGGCCAGGGCATCCTGACCTGCATCATTGATTCCGGGCTTTACACGGCCCACGAGGATTTCGCCGGCGTGAACATTGTCGGCGGCTATCCCACCGGCTGGAATACCGATGGCTGCGGCCATGGCACCCACGTGGCCGGCACGATTGCGGCTGCCCATAACTCGTTGGGTGTGGTCGGCGTTACACCTGGCACAGTGTCGCTCTATATCGTCAAGGTGTTTGGCGACAATTGCGCCTGGGCCTACAGTTCTGACTTGATTGACGCGGCCAATCGTTGCGCCAACGCCGGCGCCAAGATTATCAGCATGAGCCTGGGCGGCTCGCTCAAGAGTGTGAGCGAAGAACGGGCTTTCCAGAGTTTGTACAATCAGGGTATCCTGTCCGTTGCGGCGGCCGGCAATGACGGCAACACACGCAAGAGCTACCCGGCCTCTTATGCCTCGGTCATCTCGGTGGCCGCGCTGGACGAGAACAATGTGGTCGCCAGCTTTTCGCAGCAGAATGACGCGGTGGAACTGGCCGCGCCGGGCGTGGGCGTGCTCAGCACGGTGCCGTGGCTGGCCACCGACCGGGTGACGGTAGATGGTGTGGACTATAGCGCGAACCACATCGAGTACGCGGCGTATGGCACGGCCAGCGGCGCGCTGGTGAATGGCGGGCTATGCAACAGTGTGGGCAGTTGGAGCGGCAAGGTGGTCCTGTGTGAACGCGGCTCGATCAGTTTTTACGATAAAGTGAGGAATGTGCAAACGGGCGGCGGCGCGGCCGCCATTATCTACAACAATGAACCGGGCAACTTTATCGGCACGCTGGGCGATGGCAATTCATCCACCATCGTTGCCGTCAGCCTGAGCCAGGCGGATGGTCAGTACCTGGTGAACAACAAACTGGGTCGCACGGCCACCGTGGTCAGCACGATTACCAAGCCCGGCAGCGGTTACGAAGCCTGGGACGGCACCTCGATGGCGACGCCGCACGTTTCGGCGGTGGCCGCGCTGCTGTGGAGCGCTAACCCAAGCCGGAGCAACGCCGATATTCGCAACGCCCTGGTGCAGACCGCGCTCGATCTGGGGCCGGCCGGCAAGGATAACGCTTACGGCTACGGGCTGGTCCAGGCGTTTGACGCGCTGCAATTCCTGGGGGGTGGCACGCCGCCGCCTCCGCCGCCGGGCGGCACCATGCACGTCTCGGCCATAGACATGTGGTCCGTCAAGTCGGGCGCCAGTTATACGGTTTACACCAAAGTCACCATTGTGGATGCGGCCAACAGCCCGGTTGCTAACGCGACCGTCTCGCTCAGAGTGACGCTGCCCAATGGCTCGACGACCACCGGCTCGGCGGCCACCGGCAGCGATGGCAGCGTGACCTTTAGCGTCAAATCCAAACTGAAGGGAACCTACACCTCGGAAGTGACGAACGTGACGCATGCCTCGTTCACCTACGACCCGGCCGCCAACGTTGTGACGAGCAAATCGCTCCTGGTGCAGTGACCTTTCAAAAGAAGCAAAAACCCGTTTTCTCTCAGAAAACGGGTTTTTTGTTTAGAGGCCATTGTTCAGCCGCGCATCCATTTTCACCGCCGAGAGTTTTGGTGTTTTCACAGAGGTCGAGTTCCCGGCTCTACAAGTATGCGGTGAAAAGTTGGAGATTTTTTGAAGATTGTTTGTGTGTCAGTGGATTGAGTTTGGATTATACTCAAACCAGATAAATATCCCCCAGATAAAAAGGAGAATAAAAATGAAAGGCAAATGGTTTCTGATTCTTGTACTGGCCCTCATCTTTGCCCATTATTCTATTACGTCAGCGTTGGCGGGCGGCGTTTTCGGTCCGCCGCTCCCTCCCGGCAAGGCCCAGGTCACCGAAGCGCCTGTCCTGGGTCTTGATTCGCCTCGCGTGATCCAAGACCGCTACATTGTCGTCTTCAAAGACAATGTGACGGAGCGGGGCATAGCTCCCCTCATGAAGGAAGTGGCCAGCATGGGAGAAGTTCACCATACCTACACGGCGGCCCTGAAAGGCTTTGCGGCCACGCTACCTGCGCAGGCGGTGGAGGCCCTTCGCAAGAATCCCAACATCGCTTATATCGAGGCCGATCAAATGGTGTCCCTCTCCGGCTCGCAAACGGGCGCCACCTGGGGGTTGGATCGCATTGACCAGCGTGACCTGCCGCTCAACAGCACTTATAACTATAATCAGACCGGGGCGGGCGTCAATGCGTACATCATAGACACCGGCATCCGCAAGACGCACGTCGAATTTGGCGGACGCGCCTATCATGGCTATACCGCCATCAGCGATGGACGCGGCTCGGACGACTGCAATGGTCACGGCACGCACGTGGCCGGCACGGTCGGCGGCGCGACGTATGGCGTGGCCAAGGGCGTGAAACTGTACGCCGTGCGTGTGCTGAATTGCAACGGCTCCGGCACCAATTCGGGCGTCATCGCCGGCGTGGATTGGGTGACGCAAAATCATGTCAAGCCGGCCGTGGCCAACATGAGCCTGGGCGGCAGCGCCTCGACGGCTCTGGATACCGCCGTCAACAATTCCATCAATGCCGGGGTGGTCTACGCCATCGCCGCCGGTAATGACAACAAGAATGCTTGCAACTATTCGCCGGCGCGCGTGGCCAATGCGCTCACGGTGGGTTCGACCACCAACACGGATGCGCGCTCGTCCTTCTCCAACTATGGTTCCTGCCTCGACCTGTTTGCGCCTGGCTCGTCTATCACCTCAGCCTGGTACACCAGTGATAGCGCCACCAACACCATCAGCGGCACTTCGATGGCGACGCCGCACGTGGCCGGGGCCGTGGCCTTGTATCTCGAAACCAATCCTACGGCCTCGGTCTCGACAGTGAACAGCGCTATCATCAATAACGCTACCACCGGCAAGGTGACCAGCCCCGGCACCGGCTCACCCAATCGCCTGCTGTACTCGCTGTTTGGCTCGTCTCCCACACCCACGCCCACGCCGGTACCGCCGACCCCGACCCCCGTGCCCGGTGGGGAAAAGATTGTCAACGGCGGCTTTGAAAACGGCACCAGCCCGTGGGTGCAATACTCCAGCGGCGGTTATCAACTGATTTCTACCGCCAAACCGCATGCCGGCTCCTATGGCGTCTACTTTGGCGACTATAACAATGCTTCGGAATACATTTACCAGACCATCACCATCCCCACCAATGGCACGCTGACCTACTGGTGGTACATGACCTCATCCGAAGGCACCAGCACCGCCTACGACTATTTCCGCGTGCGGCTCTATAACACCAGCGGCACCCTGGTGGCGACCTTGCGCACCCGCAGCAATACAGCGTCCCGCAATGCCTGGTATCAGGACACCATCAGCCTGGCCAGTTACGCCGGACAAACGCTGCGCGTTCACTTTAGCGTCACCACCGATTCCAGCCTGCCCACCGCTTTTTACATTGATGATGTCAGCGTGAAATAGTTCCTCCTTGCCCAGGCAACCCTCCCGCAGGCGGTCGGCTTGCGGGAGGGTTTTTATTTTGCGTCGAGGGACGTGTCTGCATCGGTTTATTGCAACACGGCCTGCTCTGTGATACAATAAAATTGGGCCGGCAGGTGGGTCTCAGTAGCTTGACGATGTCACATTCGTTGGTGCGAGCCGCCCCTTCGCTGCGCTCAGGGCTTCGACTCAGGGTAAACTCCGGCGGCGAACCTGTCATGGCAAGCCGCCCGCCTGCCGAAGGCAGGCCGGGCGGCGAAGCAATCTCCACCCGCAAGGAGATTGCTTCGTCGTCGCAATGACAATATCTGACATCGTCAAGGTAGACCCAAATGGCATAGGGAGGCGAGCCGGCGGGGCGCGAAAAATAGACTGAGGCTTGAAGCCCGGTAAGAGAGGAGGCTGATGATGCTGTTGACTCAGGCCACCATCCGACAAAAGTTAGAACGAGCGTTCACCCAACAACAGGCAGCGGTACTGGCCGAAGTGGTCGAGACGGCCTATACTGACCTGGTCAAGACCAGCGATTTCAATGAACTCAAGGCCATTGTGCGCGACCTGGCCGAGGCGCAAAAGGGGAGCGAGCAACGCCTGGGCCGGCTGGAAATGACCGTGGCGGAACTGGCCGAGGCGCAAAAACAAACCCAACAAGAATTGTGCGCGCTGACCAAAGAAGTACGCGCCCTGACGCAAGGGTTGAAGGACACCCGCGACGAACTGGGCGGCCTATCACGTAGCGTCGGGTACGCCCTCGAAAACGAAGCCTACCGCATGCTGCCAGCCTTTCTCAAAGAACGCTATGGTCTGGAGGTCACAGAGCGACTGGTCCGCACCGACATCGGCGGCAAGGAGATCAATCTGCTGGGTCGGGCGCGGCGAAATGGTCGCCAGGTGTTGCTTGTTGGTGAAGTGAAATTGAGGCTGGATGAGCGTCGCCGCAAAGGGGAACAAGATATCCTGACCGTTTTGAAGAGCAAAGTGGCTGCGGTGCAACAGGAATATGCCGAGCTGGAAGTGGTGCCGTTGCTAATCACCCATTATGCGCGGCCCGCCTTTTTGCAAAAAGCCCAGGCGCAAGGGATCATTGTGATTCAGAGTTTCGAATGGTAGCGGCCGTCCTGAAGGGTAGAAACGCAGTCATCAGGCAACACTTTCGCCAGGAATGCCAAGGACGCCAGGATTTGGTATTCGCTTTGCGGTGAAGCTTAAACGGCCAGAGGAACAAAAATCCCCGGTTGGCAAGAACCGGGGATTTTTGTAGGGGGCGTGACCGGCGGCTGACTAATGGCGGCTCATCCGCCGAATACTTTTTGGAGCTTTTCCAACCCCTCGGTCCATTCAACGACCGGGAACACATCAATCTTGAACCCGTCCGACCAGTTGGTGGTGTTGAGCATCAGCGGGATCACATCATCGGCTTCATAGATGGCGACGACCGTTGGCGCTTGCTTGGGTGTCCAATACTCGGCGATCAATTTCATACCAGGCGGGAACTCGTACGTAGCGCGGCGTGCCACCAATTCCATAATCTTGGTCGGATCGGTACTATCCTTCAGTGTGTACAAGACAATGTACTTCATAATACACCTCCCTTGCTTGGCCGCCGATCACGCACAAAAAGTTTCCCATTTTCCTTTTGGGGACACGGGTTTTCACGGATGACATGGATAATCAATATAAAAATCCGCGCCGTCTGTGTTCATCCGTGTCCCAATTGAAAGAAAAACGGTTAGAAATAACTTGCGCAAACAACAAGCATTATTGGAAATAACATTTTCACCGCAAAGACGCCAGGGATTTCAAGTATAAATCTTGGCGGCTTGGCGGTTCAAAAATCCTTTCCGATAGAGTCTGTTATGTGAGCAATCCAAAAGCACGTTTGGCCGCTTTGAGCGTGTTGCTCATCAGCATAGCAATCGTCATCGGGCCCACGCCGCCCGGCACAGGGGTAATGGCCGCGGCCACTTCCAGAGCCGCTTCGTAATCCACGTCGCCGACCAGTTTGGTGCGCGGCTTGCCGGTCTTTTCGTTGAGGGCCGGCGTTCCATCGGGATTCAGCACCGGCACGCTATTGACCCCCACGTCAATTACCACCACGCCCGGCTTGAGCCAGTCAGCCTTGACAAAGCGCGCCTTGCCAATCGCCGCTACCAGGATATCCGCCTGATGGACAATGGAGGGAATATTCTGGGTGCGGCTATGGCATACCGTCACGGTCGCGTTGCGCCCCAGCAATAACAAAGAGACCGGCAATCCGACAATGTTACTGCGACCCAAGACAACGGCATGGCTCCCTTCAATTTTGGTCCCGGTGCGGTCCAACAACTCGATGATGCCTGAAGGCGTGCAGGGCGCGAAAAGCGGTTCGCGATTCTTCATGCCCAATCGGCCAATGTTGACCGGGTGAAAGCCATCAATGTCTTTTTCGAGCGGCACGGCACTCAGGATGGTTTCCTCGTTAATGTGGTCAGGCAGCGGCAGTTGAACCAGAATGCCGTGAATCCTGGGGGCATCCGCCAGTTTTTTGATTTCAACCAGCAGGTCAGCCTGGCTGATCGAGGCCGGTAAATCCACCGGATAGGACTGAATCCCCACTTCGGCGCAAGTCTGCTGCTTGGCTTTGACGTAACTGACGCTGTCGGGTCGCTCGCCTACCAGCACTGTGGCTAATCCGGGCACCTGGCCCTGGGCGCGCATTTTTTCGGTCTCGGCCTTGACTTCGTTGCGAATCGCCTCGGCAATGGCCTTGCCATCAATGATTTTAGCGGTCATGGTCATTCTCCTTATGATGCGTATTACGCCGCAGGACGCAAACTTAGATGGTCAGATAGGCGTCCGCGTAAATGGTCTTGTTGAGCAAGATGCGGTCGGTCTTCCAGATAGCCACCTGGTCCGGATCGTTCATATCTACATCTTCCGGCTCCAGTTCTTCCATCGCGGCCGTCTTGTCATACAACTTGAGCAACAGGCGGCCCAGCGGCGTGCTGTCATCGCGCTGTTCGACGATGCGGATGAATTCCATCAGCTTGCTATCCAGCGGATCGGCAATGGCCATATCCAACCCGACCGCCATCAACATGACCATATACACCCGGTTGATGAGGGGGCGACCGGCGGCCGGCACGGCATTGGAAACATTGGATAGCCCCACGCTGACCCGACATGGCAGGCCGGTGTTTTTAAAGATGCGCACGGCTTCGATGCATTGCGGCACATATTCCTGGCAGCCGGAGACCGTCAACACCAGCGGGTCAATAATCACGTTTTCGAGTGGCACGCCTACCTCTTCCAGGCGTGGCATCAAGGTTTCCAAAAAGATGCTCACGCGCGCTTCGGCGCTGACCGGGATGCCGCTCTTGCCCATCGTCAACGCGATCAACTGGGCCTGATACTGCGCGGCCACCGGTGGGACTTTTTCCAGCCGCTCGGGTTCCGCACTGACCGAGTTGATGATGCCCAGACCGGGTTTGAGTTTTTGGAGACCGGCTTCGATGGCGGCCAGGTTGGTGGTATCGAGCGACAGCGGCACATCCACGCCGACGGCCTCTTGCACCACGTCTATCAGCCAGCTCATCACTTCCGGGCCGGCCTTCTTTTGGGGGCCAATGTTCAGGTCCAGCGCGTTGGCGCCGGCCGCGACCTGTTTGCGAGCCAGGTCCATCAAAAATGCGGCGTCACGATTATTAAAGGCTTCTTTGACTTTGGGGGCAATGATGTGGATATTCTCTCCAATGATGTACACTGTTCACCTCCGATGGGATTTAGATTTTGGATGGATCCTATTGTATCACAACCAACCCGCCGCGCCAAATCAACCGGTCGGGCTAGTGGTCAGTCAAGTTTATTTTTGTGTGCAGAATTCGCCAACATGTCGGGCATAAACGCGCACAAATTTACAGTTGACTGACCACTAGCCGTTTGTTGGAAAGACGCTCAACGAGAACGGGATTCTCCGACAGGCTGTCAGGACAGCACCTGCCACAATTTTTCCAGTCCCTTTTCCACAGCGCCCGGGAAGTGCAGTCGAATGGCGCGTCGCTTACGTGACAGCAAGGCTTGCATATCTCCCAGGGCCTGCGCGGCTATCAACACGCCAAAGGTATACTTTTCGCCGGGGATTGGGACATCTTGTATGGGATCGGCGGTAATCTGGATGAACACCCCCTTATCTGGACCGCCCTTGTGGAGCTGACCGGTCGAATGTAAAAAGCGCGGTCCGTAGCCGACGGTCGTCGCCACGCCCCAACGGTCGCGCAGCGCGGTTCGGATGCGGGTGAGCCAGGCATCGTGTTCGGGCGTGCGTTGCGCGTACACCATCAGGGCGATATAGTCGCCCGGTCTGACGCAGCGCAGGAACCTGGGCAGCCGGTCCTCCATGTCTTCCGGCAAAACGGCCAGCGTCTCTGGCAGACTGCCGGTATCGTTGTATTCCATCAGCACCAGGCGGGTGTTTTCTTTGCTCTCCTGCACATTGGGCTGATCAATCGGGTTGACGCCCAGCATGGCGCTGGCGGCGACTGTGGCCACCCCCCAGCGCAGGAACTCGCCGCCGATGTCATAGGCATCGCGCAGGTGCAGTGTGATGACCGGCTGGCCAGCTAAAGCCTGCATGGCCTGGTCATAAGTAGCATCGTGTTCCAGTCTGAGATACACAAATACGCGATCCTGGCCATAGACCGAAGGCGCGCCGGGCGGCTCACCTTCTACCGGCAGGATGCCCTTGTCGTCCTTGCCTGTGCTTTCGGCCAGTAATTGTTCGACCCAGTAGCCAAAGGCCTGGAGAGAGGGCGATAACACCAATGTCACTTTGTCCCGTCCCAGCCTGTACATGGCGCCCAGGAGCGCGCCCAGCCATGCCCCGGGGTTTTGGCGGGCGGATGTGCCGGGCGCGCAGGCCGCGCTCATCTCGGCCGCGCGTTCCAGCAGGAGGCGTACATCCACTCCGGCTAAGGCGGCCGGCACCAGCCCGAAATACGATAGCGCGCTATAGCGCCCGCCAATGTCTGAAGGGTTCAGGAACGTGCGTCGGAACTGTTTATCCAATGCCAGTTTTTCCAGCGAGGTGCCGGCGTCGGTGATGGCGACGAAACTCGACCCGGCCGCTTCTCCTTTGAGAGCGTACACCTTGTTGTAAAAGTATTTGTAAAACGACATGACCTCGATCGTCTCGCCCGATTTGCTGGAGACGATAAACAACGTGCGCGGCAGGTCCAGGGCTTGCTCGGCCGCCAGGACGCTGGCCGGGGCCGTGGTATCCAGGACATGCAAATTCAAAAAGCCAGGCCGGACACCGAAACTGGTGCGGAATAATTCGGGTGCCATACTGCTGCCGCCCATCCCCAACAACAAGACCTGCGTAAAGCCGGCCGCTTTCACCTCGTCCACAAAGGCCTCCAGTTCATCGCAGCGAGCCTGAAACTTTTGGGGCGAATCCAGCCAGCCCAGCCGGTGGCGAATTTCTTTTTGAGAGGCTTCGTCCTGTTTCCATAGCGTGGCGTCCTTTTGCCATAACCGCTCCACGAACTGTTGCGCATCGAGCGCGTCCCAGGCCGCTTCCACCTGCGCCTGCCATGGGCTTACAGCGGCCGTCTGACGCCGGGTCACGGCCAGTCGCGCTCGCTTGAGGCCGATGACGTGAAGCAAGGCGCGGTAAGAATCGGCAAAGGCTTTGACCCCATCCTCCAATAATTTTTGCGTCACGGCCTCCATGCTGATGCCGGCTTCGGCCAGGCGCTCCATCAGTTCTCGTGCAGCGTCCAGGTCTTGTTCCAGCGTGGCGGCCACGATCCCGTGCTCTTTGAACGCGGCAATGGTCTGTGGGGGAGCGGTGTTGATCGTATGAGGGCCGATGAGACCTTCGACGTAAATCACATCCCGATAGGCCGGGTTTTTGGTGCTGGTGCTGGCCCAGAGCGGTCGCTGGACGCGGGCACCCTTTTCTTGCAGCGTCAGGAAGCGGGGCTGACCAAAGACCTGTTTGAACCGCGCGTAGGCTAATTTAGCATTGGCCAGGGCGGCCTTGCCTTGCAAAGCGCGCAGGCGGGCGCGTTTCTCTTCGCTGGCGGCGCGGGCAATGCGCTCGTCGAGCAACCGGTCCACCAGGGTATCCACGCGGCTGACAAAGAACGAAGCCACCGAGGCGATGGGGTGTAACGGCCGACCGGCCGCCGCCCGCATCTCCAGCCCGGCCAGATAAGCCTCCATGACCTGTTCGTACATCTCCAGCGCAAAGATGAGCGTTGCGTTGACGTTGACCCCCGACCCGATCAATTCACGAATAGCAGGGATGCCTTCAGGGGTAGCGGGCACCTTGATCATCAGGTTAGGGCGATGGAGAAGCTCCCACAGGCGGCGCGCTTCGGCGATGGTGCCGGCGGTATCGTGCGCCAGCAGCGGCGAGACCTCGATACTCACATAGCCATCCACGCCATCGGTTCGCTCATAGACCGGGCACAGCACATCGGCGGCCTGACCAATATCTTCGAGCGTCAGGGCAGAATAAATCTCTTCGATGGTTTTGTCGGCTTCGACCAGCGCCATGATGGCGG
>FWPV01010458.1_pt1 | contig 15181 bp, 14 predicted proteins | sample 2228371 | NCBI WGS metagenome assembly FWPV01 (sample SAMEA103939776, study PRJEB20133) | metagenome | reverse complement strand
AGGTTGGGGCGCTGCTCCTGCCGGTGTGGGCCGCGATCGGCGCCGCGGCGGCGCTCCTCACCCGCTGCACGATCGTCGTGGAACGGGTGGAGCGGTAGCGCTGCCTCCTGTTGACGGACGGCTCGCCGGTCCCTACGATGGCACCGAGGAGGCGAGGGTGAAGCCCAAGAGATACATCGTGTGGTCCAAGCGCGCTCTGGATCTCTCTGATCCCTGGCAGCGGAAGTGGTACCTCCGCCAGGTGCTGATCCATGGGCGGGCGGAGGACGTGTCCGCGCTGGACTGGGACGAGGTGCGTGGAGCTCTACCTGAGCTCGACCTCCCCACCGAGGTCCGCTCGCTGTGGGAGCGTCAGTTGGCCCGTGATGGGACGACCACCGAAACGTAGAGGTCTCCTCACGCCGCTTCAGGTGGCAGTCTTGGGGATCCTCCGCGCGATACCCGACGCCGAGAGGTTCTACCTTACAGGCGGTACGGCGCTGGCGGAGTTCTTCCTTGGGCACCGTCGATCCTTTGACCTCGACCTCTTCACCACGAATCAGGGGCTCGTGCTCCCGTTCTCCCGCGTGTCGGAAGAGACGCTGCGCAGGGAAGGCCTCGACGTGGCGGTCGTGCGGCGCTTAGCAACGTTCGCCGAGTTCCAGGTCTCTCGGGGTCACGATGACCTACGGGTGCAGTTTGCCTACGACACCCCTCACCGGTTCGCACCGCCGGTGGAGACCGAGTTGGGGTGGGTGAACGACTACCAGGACCTTGTGGTGGACAAGCTGCTCGCGTTCTTCGGGCGGGCGGAGCCTCGGGATGCGGTCGACCTGGCGTTCATCTTTCGCGAGGTCGACCCGTGGGCGTTGATCGAGCTCGCTCCCGTGAAGGACCCAGGCTTCGACCTGTACTGGTTCGCGCGGGCCTTGGAGAAGGTCAACGGGTTCCCTGACGAGGTCGAGCGATGGCCGGTGGAGATGGTGCGGCCCCTCGACGTCAGAGAGCTGAAGATGAGCTTCCGGCAGCTTGCCGATGCCGTCATGCTCCATCTGAGACGCAGGGAGGTGTAGACGACGTGTCCGCGCGCAGGGTGGCGATCATCGGGGCGGGGATGGGCGGGCTCGCCGCTGGGGTCTACGGTCGGCGTGCCGGCCTGGACACGACGATCTTCGAGATGCACGACAAGCCCGGCGGCCTGTGCACGGCGTGGACGCGCCAGGGGTACACGTTCGACGGCTGCATTCACCACCTCGCCGGGTGCCTTCCCGGAACTCCCACCTACCGGATGTGGGAGGATCTGGGGGCGATGCCACAAGAGGTCCTCTACCCGAGCGACCTCACCCAGGTGGAGACGCCGGATGGTAAGCATCTCACGGTCTACACGGATCTCGATCGGCTCGAGGCGCACCTCCTCGACCTCGCGCCGGGTGACCGTCGCCTGATCCATCGGTACGTCCGTGCTCTGCGCGTCTTCACCCGGTTCGACCTGTTCGACGCGATGACCGGATCCTGGCGCGAGCGGACCCGTCTCCTCCGCCCCGCGCCGACGGCGATGCGGTGGGGTCGGCTCACGATGCGCACGTTCGCCTCCCGGTTTCGCGACCCGTTTCTCCGTCAGGCGATGGCGACGATCCAGTACGACTGGACCGACACGCCGGTCGTCCTCCACCTCAATATCCTCGCCGGGAGCGCGGTTCGCCGGTACGGGTTCCCCGCCGGAGGATCGCTCCGCTTCGCCCAGTCGATCGCGGACCGCTACCTCGCGCTGGGCGGCAAGATCCTCTATCGAACGAAGGTCGAGGCGATCTTGGTCGAGAACGGGCACGCGATCGGGGTGCGCCTCGCCGACGGCACGGAGCACCGGGCGGACGCGGTGATTTCCAATGCCACGCCCCACGCGACCCTTCATCGCCTCCTCGACGGGCGCTACCTCGACGCGAAGCTGGAGGGGCTCTTCTCCCGGCCCCAGGACGAGATGGTGATGGGCATTCACGTTTCGTTCGGCCTGGCACGGGATCTGTCTCAGGAGCCGCACGCGCTGGTCCTCTGGCTCCCCAGACCGGTGGAGCTCGCGGATCGGGTTCGGGATCGGCTTGATCTTGAGTTGTTCGGGTTCGATCCGTCGCTCGCCCCGCCGGGAAAGGGTGTCCTGAAGGTCCTCCTCGACACGAAGTGGAGCTACTGGGCGGAGGTGGGACGCGACCGGGGGCGGTACCGCGCGGAGAAGGAGCGCCTCGCCGAGACGGTCCTCCGGCTTCTGGAGCCTCGGTTCCCGGGGATCGCAGGCCAGGTCGAGGTGTGGGATGTGGCCACCCCGCTCACCACGGAGCGGTACACGGGCGTGGGACCGGGGTTCGACGCGTCCCCCCGGTGGGGGGCGATGCTGGGCGCCCGGCCGCTGACCGTGCCGAGGGTGAAGGGCCTCCAGATCGTCGGGCAGTCCGCCGGCGGGGCCGGGATCCCCGGCTGTGCGGCGATGGGCCGGAACGCGATCCGGGGCCTGGCGCGGGGTTGACCGGCCGCGGTTTCCCTTGCCCGAGTGATCGGGGTATTCTGAACTCCGGCCGGGGCAACGTGCCTACGGTGCAGGAAAGGAGGGGGTATGGAAGCGTGGAAGTGGATTCTGCTGGCGCTGGTGGTCGGAGTGGCGGCTTTCCTCGTCCTCCGGGGCCCGGAGCCCGTTCCGACCGTTGTTCCGGCGCGGGAGGTCGAGGTCACGTTCTCCCACCGCGGGATCACCCTCGCCGGGACGCTCAGCCTCCCCGCGGAGCGGGGACCGCATCCGGCAGTGATCCTTATCACCGGGAGCGGACCCCAGAACCGGGACTCGGAGATCCCGGGTCTCCCTGGGTACGCCCCGTTCCGCTGGATCGCCGAATACCTCACCGCGCGGGGGATCGCAGTCCTCCGCTACGATGACCGTGGGGTGGGCGCGTCTGAGGGGGAGTTTGCCTCAGCTACGCTGACCGACTTCGCCGCCGACGCCGAAGCCGCCCTCGACTACCTCCTCCGTCGGCCTGAGATCGATCTCACGCGGATCGGGATCCTCGGCCACAGCGAGGGAGGGATGGTGGCAGCGACCGTTGCCGCCCGGCGGCCGGAGGTGGCGTTCGTCGTCTCCCTGGCCGGGATCGCCGTCACGGGCTACGAGACGCTCGTTCGCCAAGTAGAGCTGATCCTCCTCGCCGCCGGACAGAACCCGGACGAGGCCGCCGCGGCCGCGGCTCAGCAGCACGCGATCCTCGATCTGGTGCTGAGCGAGGACTGGGAGACCCTGGAGGCGGTGGTGGTCGAGATCAAGCGTGCCCAGCTTACGGCCGTTCCGTCCGAGCAGCAGCAGACCCTCGGGGACCTCGATACACTCGCAGAAGCCCTCGCCGCGCAAGAACTGGCGGTTCTGCGGAGCGACTGGTACCGGGAGCTTCTCGTCCACGACCCCGCGCAGGACTGGGCGCGGATCCGCGTGCCCGTGCTCGCGGTGTTCGGGGGCCTCGATGTGCAGGTGGACGCTGAGCAGAACAAGGCGGCCCTCGAGAGCGCCCTCGCCCGCGCGGGGAACCGGGACGTGACCGTGGTCGTCCTCCCCGACGCGAACCACCTGTTCCAGGTGGCGGTGACGGGCGCGCCGGGGGAGTACCCGCTCCTCCCGATGGAGTTCCACCCCCGGCTCCTCCCGTTGGTCGCCGATTGGATCGCGTCCCGGGTCGGGCTGAGAGGCCGCTGACCCAGGCCGGGAATGGCCCGGGTGCAGGAGCGGGACCGGCGAAGGCTCAGCTCGCGGGCTCGGGTCGCCGGTAGGGGTCGTCGAGCTCGGCGTTCTCCTCGCGGTGCAAGTACTCGATCGGCAGCACCGCCACCTCGCCCGTGTCGGTGTTGAGGAAGTACTCGTTGTCCTCACGGGACGAGTCCTCCAACGCGGGCAGGAGCGCATCCCAGTCCACCTGCAACTTGCGGTACTGTACCATCGTCCCTCCTCGCCCGGTCGGCATGGGACCTGCGCGTAGGGTACGGTGGGGAACGACCCCCGGCAACGGGGCCCGCGGGGGGTGGACGCCGGCCCGCCGCCCCAGGACGCCCGCTTCTCGCCGGTGATCTGCCGGACAAGGTTTACTGTCTCGCTCCCCAGGTGGCGGACTGGGCGGGCCTGCCCCCGCACGACGCCTACGTCCAAGAGCTCCGCGCGGAGCACGCCCGCAAGCGGAGCTTCTGGGCGAAGTACGGCGGGTGAGCTCCCCGCTGTTCCACCCGTGCCCGGTCGGGTACGATCCCCTCCAAGGAGGGGTGCCATGCAAACCTACGTGCTTCTGAGCCGGCTCACGGATGAGGGTGCGAAGACGATCAAGGAGAAGCCGGAGCGGATCCTGGAGGTGAACCGGGAGATCGAGGCCCTGGGGGCGAAGGTCATCCACCAGTACGCCACGCTTGGGCGCTACGATTTCGTGACGATCATCGAGGCCACCGGCGCGATGGCCGTGGCCCGGGTCGCCGTGGAGCTGGGGGCGCGGGGCACGGTGAAGATCGAGACCTTGTCCGCCCTTCCCGTGGACGATTTCGTGGCCCGGCTCCAGCAGAAGTAGTGTGCGTTCCCAGGGAGGACTCCGCGTGATGGGGTGGCTGCTGGTCTGGCTCATCGTCGCTTCCCTGACCGGAGGGGCGGTCTGCGGGGCGGGTCAGGAGGCCGTCACCCTGCACTGGTCGTGGGAGGTCCGGGGAGCGGGATCGTGCGTTTCGTCGGGCGGGACGCTCCTCCGGTGCCCGGTGTGGGAGGGAGCGCCGGCTTCGATGTTCCTCTCCGTCACGGCGCTGCCACCGCGGGCGGTCCACGTAACCTCGGTGTCCGTTCCCGATCGGTGGCCCACGCTTCCCACCACCACGGGGTGGGGGGCAGCGCAGGCCGTGTACACCTTTGCTCCGCCCCCGGGGTGCGCGGGAAGCGAGGTCGAGATCACCTTCCGGGCGTGGACCGACGGGATGCCCGCTCTCGAGTTGCGGCTCGTCCTCGATGTCCTTCCCGCGGATTCGTCCTGTTCGGTTGGCCCTGTTCTCGCGCTCCGCGGGGATCCGCGGCTCCCCTGGAGCGCGGGCCGGCCCATCGGATGGGACGACTTCTGGGCCCCCCCGCCCTCCGACCGGGACCCCCAGGCCGCGGCGGCGATCGCGACCGTAGTTGCCTATGACCTCACCACGGTCACGGCCCATGACCCGGGGACCGGCCGCTGGCGGGCCCGCATCGCTTCGCTGACGGTCACGAACGAGATGGAGCGGGACCGCTCGTGGGCCCTCCCCGAGCGGCGGACGGCCGCCGCCCTTGCCCACGAGCAGGGGCACTTCGCCCTCGCCGAGGTGTACCGGCGGATCCTCGAACGTGAACTGCAGGGACTCTCGGGAGATGGTTGGACCGCTGCCGATGCGGAGCAGGCCCTCCGCACTCGGGCTGGCGAGGCCTTCCAGCGAGTCACCGCCCGTCATTCCGAAGTTCAGGCGCGCTACGACCGCGAGACGGACCACGGCCGCGACGCAGCGCAGCAAGCGGATTGGGAAAAACGGATCGCCGCGTGGCTCCGCGACCCGGGCCTCGCGCCTCAGCCCTAGGCTAGCCGCCGGAGACCTTGGTCAGGGCGTCTTCGATGCACCACCCGGTGTAGCCGGCGTCGAACTCCACCCGCCACCACACGTAGCCATCGGCCTTGTCCGGGCCCCCGACGACCTTCCCTTCGACACCCGCTGGGGCGACATCGCGGTAGTTGACGTGGGTCACCTTGCTCGCCGTCGTCCCCGGCCCGGTGCGGACGTTGACCGCCGTCGTGACCCGTACCCTGTCCCCCAGCTGGAATGCCGTGGAGACGACCGTGGGCAGTCCGACGATGAGCGGAGCGGGGTTCGCTGGGAGTTGGGCCAGCGTCGTGTTCGCGTCCCTGCCCACGATGAACTGGACCGTATACGTGCCGGGAGCGGTCACGATGTGCTCCCAGGTCACGGTCCGCGACTTCCCCGGGTCGACGGTCACCGTCTGGGAGGGGGGGCCCACCTGGACGTTCAGGCTGTCCCGCACCACGGCCCGGACGAGGAACGTCCCCGTGCGGTTGCCGGTGTTGGTGAACGTGACGCTGAGGGTGACGGGCTTCCCTGCCTCGACCCGGACCGGGGAACCCGGATCGCTGGGGCTGTAGGAGTCGATCTTCGCTGTCACCCTGCTGCACCCGGCCACCGCAGCGAGGATGAGCAGGCCCATCGCCACTGGAACCAGGATCCTCATGGTCGTTCTCTTGTGCTGACCCACGGTACCCTCCCCAAGCTTCTCCAGTGTGATCTATATCACACGGTAAGCGGGGCTTCCCCTCCCTCAAGGCCACGGGTTCCGCGGCGAGGTTCCCCGTGTCCGCGCGTGGCGAGGGGGGCCTCTCCCGGCTAAGATCGTGGGTACGGCCTGCGAAAGGTCGAGAACCGCCTTCTCACCCATGGACAAGCTCATCATCCGCGGCGCCCGGGAACACAACCTGAAGGGGATCGACGTCGAGATCCCTCGGGACCGGCTCGTCGTCATCACCGGGATCTCTGGGTCGGGCAAATCCTCGCTCGCGTTCGACACGATCTACGCTGAAGGGCAGCGCCGCTACGTGGAGTCGCTGTCCGCCTATGCCCGCCAGTTCCTCGGGCTCATGCAGAAGCCAAACGTGGACTTCATCGAGGGGCTCTCCCCGGCGATCTCGATCGACCAGAAGTCCCGTTCCCACAACCCCCGCTCCACCGTGGGCACGGTGACGGAGATCCATGACTACCTGCGGCTCCTGTTCGCCCGGGTCGGGCACCCTCATTGCCCGCAGTGCGGCCAGCCCATCGAACGCCAGACCGCCCAGCAGATCACGGACCAGGTGATGGCCCTCCCCGAGGGAACCGCGGTCCAGATCATGGCCCCCGTGATCCGGGGCCGGAAAGGGGAGTACAGGAACCTGTTCGACGACCTCAAGCGGGAGGGGTTCGTCCGGGTCCGGGTGGACGGGGTCCTGCGCACCCTCTACGAGGAGATCGAGCTCGATCGCAACAAGCGCCACGACGTGGAGATCGTCCTCGACCGGATCAAGGTCACGGACAAGAAGCGGAGCCGGATCGGGGACTCGATCGAGACCGCCCTCCGTTACGGACAGGGGCTGGTGATCGTGGAGGTGGTGGGGCAAGGGGAACACCTCTACTCAGAGCACTTCGCCTGCGCTGCCTGCGGGGTGAGCCTGCCCGAGATCGAGCCGCGCCTGTTCTCGTTCAACTCGCCTTTTGGGGCGTGTCCGACCTGCGATGGGCTCGGGGTGCGGATGGTGGTGGACCCGGACCTCGTCATCGATCCCCGCCGCTCGCTCCGCGAGGGAGGGCTCGTCCCCTGGGCGACGACGAAGTCCCGCTGGATCGCGGCGATGCTGGATGGGGTATGCCGCGCGTACCGCATCGACCCCGACCGTCCGCTGGGGGAGCTCCCGCGTCGCCAACTGGAGATCCTCCTCTACGGTACGGATGGAGAACCGGTGGAGTTCACCTACACCACCACCTACCGGCGGACGCGGGTCTACCGCCGTCCGTTCGAGGGGTTGATCCCCGTCCTCGAGCGCAGCTACCGGGAGACGACGTCCGAGGAGGCGCGGGGAGACATCGAGCAGTACCTGTCCGCACTACCCTGCGAGGCGTGCGGGGGCGCGCGGCTGCGGCCGGAGGCGCTCGCGGTGACGGTGGGGGGGAAGAACATCTGGGACGTGACCCGGCTCACGGTGCGCGGAGCGCTTTCGTTCTTCACCTCGCTTCTGCTCACCGAGCGGGAGGAGCTGATCGCCCGCCAGATCCTCAAGGAGATCCGCTCTAGGCTCCAGTTCATGGTCGACGTGGGATTGGACTACCTCACCCTCGACCGTTCGGCGGGGACCCTCGCCGGGGGCGAGGCGCAGCGGATCCGGCTTGCGACCCAGATCGGCTCCCAGCTGACGGGCGTCCTGTACGTGCTCGACGAGCCCTCGGTCGGCCTCCACGCCCGGGACAACCTGCGGTTACTGGCGACGCTGAAGCGGCTCCGGGACCTGGGGAACACGGTCCTCGTCGTGGAGCACGACGAGGAGACGATGCGGGAGGCGGACTACCTCGTCGACCTCGGGCCCGGGGCGGGGCTCCATGGCGGCTACGTCGTGGCCACGGGAACACCGGACGAGGTGGCGGCTGAGCCGCGCTCCCTCACCGGCCAGTACCTGGCCGGGACGCGGCGGATCCCTGTTCCCGCCCTGCGGCGCAGGGCCGACGGCCGGTGGCTCATCGTGCGCGGGGCCCGCGAGCACAACCTGAAGGAGATCGACGTTCGGTTCCCGGTGGGGCTGTTCGTGTGCATCACCGGTGTCTCCGGGTCGGGCAAGTCCACCCTCGCCGAGGAGGTCCTCTATCGGGGCCTCGCCTGGCGGTTGGGGTACATGGTGGGGAAGCCCGGCGCGCACGACGCGATCGAAGGCACCCAGCACTTCGACAAGGCGATCGAGATCGACCAGTCCCCGATCGGGCGGACCCCACGCTCAAACCCGGCCACGTACACGAAGGCGTTCGACCCAATCCGGGAGGTGTTCGCGGCGACCCCCGAGGCGCGGATGCGCGGCTACGAGCCGGGGCGGTTCTCGTTCAATGTCCGTGGGGGGCGGTGCGAGGCGTGCCAGGGCCAGGGCAAGGTGAAGATCGAGATGCACTTCCTCCCCGATGTCTATGTCCCGTGCGATGTCTGCGGCGGCACCCGCTACAACAAGGAGACCCTCGCCATCCGCTACAAGGGGCGCACGATCGCCGAGGTCCTGGAGATGACGGTGGAGGAGGCCCTCGGTTTCTTCTCCTCGATCCCCCCGATCCGGGACAAGCTCCAAACCTTGTACGACGTGGGCCTGGGGTACATCAAGCTCGGCCAGCCGGCAACCGAGCTCTCCGGTGGGGAGGCGCAGCGGGTGAAGCTCGCTCGGGAACTGGCCCGCCGGGCCACGGGACGCACCCTGTACGTCCTCGACGAGCCGACGACCGGTCTCCACCCCGAGGACGTGCGGAAGCTCCTCTCCGTCCTCCACCGCCTCGTCGATGCCGGGAACACGGTCGTCGTGATCGAGCACAACCTCGACGTGATCAAAACCGCGGATTGGATCATCGATCTCGGGCCGGAGGGGGGAGAGGAGGGCGGCCAGGTGATCGCCGAAGGGCCGCCCGAGGAGGTGGCGGGAGCCGCTGGGTCGCACACGGCCCGGTTCCTGCGCAAGGTTCTCGCCCTGCAGGGGGTGGCATGATCGAGGTTTGGATCGCGCTGGGGCTCCTCGCGTTGGCCGTGGTGGCCCTCGCCGCGGCCCTCCTCCGCCGGAGGGCGGGGCACGACGCAGCCCAGGACCTGTCCCTCCTCAAGGAGGCGACGCGGGCCCTGTCCGAGCAGATCGGGCAACTCGCTCACCTCATGGCAACCCAGATGGGGACGCTATCGTCACAGGTTGGGGAGCAGCTCGCGAGCACGGCCCAGCTCCTCCAGAGACAGGAAGGGACCCTTGGGGAGCGACTGAACATCGTGCAAGGGGTGGTGGCCGACGTGCGGGAGCGGCTGGGCGGGCTAACCGAGACCGGCCGCCGGCTGACCGAGCTCGCCCAGGATCTTGCCTCCCTCCAGGAGATCCTCCGCGCCCCGAAAAGCCGCGGCCTCGTTGGAGAATGGCTCCTCGGGGACCTCCTCTCCGAGGTGCTCCCCCGGGATCGGTTCCGGGAGCAGTACCGGTTCTCCTCCGGGGAGACGGTGGATGCGGCGATCTTCCTCGAGGGGACAGTGGTCCCCGTGGACGCCAAGTTCCCCCTGTCCGGGTTCGAGCGGATCCTGTCCGCGACCACGGACGAGGAACGGAAGAAGCACAAGCGGTCCCTCGTGCGGGACGCCCAGAAACACGTGGACGGGATCAGCCAGAAGTACATCCGGCCCGAGGAGGGGACGGCCGATTTCGCCCTGATGTACATCCCCGCGGAGGGGGTGTACCTCGAGCTCCTCACCCCGGAGGGGGACCTCGACTTCCTCGCCTATGCGATGGGGAAGCGGGTCGTTCCCTGCTCCCCGAACTCGTTCTACTCCTATCTGCGGTCCGTGGCGATGGGGTTGCGAGGGCTGGCCTTGGCGCGGAATGTGCAGAAGGTGTTCGGTGAGCTGCGCGCGGTGGAGGACCTCCTGGGGGAGGTGGAGCGGGAGGTGGGAACGCTCGGGAGCCACCTCCGCAACGCCCGGGGCAAGCACGAGGAGATCGAACGACTCGTTGGCGACGCACAGCGGCGGCTGAGCCGTCTGGCCCAGGATAAGGAGGACGAGTGAACGGAGTGTACGGACGCTATCTGGAGGTCGATCTCGTGGCGGAGCGGATCTCGGAGCGGGAGATCCCGTCCCGGTGGTACGAGCTCCACCTCGGGGGGAGGGGGATCGCGGCGCGGTTGCTCCTCGATCTCGTTCCCCCAGGCACCGACGCCTTCTCGCCGGACAACGCCCTCGTCTGGGCCACGGGCCCTCTGCAGGGGACGGGGCTCGCGGGGGCAGGCCGGCACGTGGTGATGGCCGTGTCCCCCAAGACGCGTTCCATCGCGGATTCCTATGTGGGGGGGTACCTCGGCCACGAGCTCGGGCGGTCCGGCTACGACGGGATCATCGTCCGCGGACAGGCCAAGGAACCGGTGTACCTCCTTCTGGCCGAGGGCCACGCCGAGCTCCGGGAGGCGGGCGATCTGTGGGGGAAGATGACCGGAGAGGTGGACACGATCCTGAAGGAGCGCCACCCCGGGGTGCGCGTGGCGGCGATCGGCCCGGCCGGGGAGAAGCTCGTGTCCCAGGCGTGCATCATCCACGACGTCAATCGGGCGGCGGGGCGGCCGGGGTTGGGGGCAGTGATGGGCGCCAAGCGTCTGAAGGCGATCGCCGTCAAGGGCGATCAGGAGAAGCCGCTCGCCGACCCGGACGGGTTCGCCCGGGGCCGAGCTGCGTTCGCCCGCGAGCTCATGGACGAGGGGACGAGGCGGTTCGGCGAGTACGGCACGGCCCGTGGGCTGACGTGGCTCTCCGAGATGGGGATCCTCCCCACGAAGAACTTCCAGGAGGGCGTGTTCGACCACGCTGCCGAGATCGGCGGGGAGAGGATGGCCCAGACGATCCTCGTCGGCCGGGACACCTGCGCCGGATGCCCTGTGCGCTGCAAGCGCGTCGTGCACACGGAATTTCAAGGACGCGCTGTCGATCGCGCCTATGGCGGGCCGGAGTACGAGACCCTCGCCGCCCTGGGTTCCCTCTGCCTGTGCCCCGATCTCCAGGCGGTGGCGCTGGCGAACCAACTCTGCAACGCGTACGGCATGGACACGATCTCGGTCGGAGTCGCCATCGCCGCCCTCATGGAGGCCTCCGAGAAGGGGCTCGTTGCGGAGCGCATTCCGTGGGGGGACGGCGGGGTGATCGTGAACTGGGTAGAGCGGATCGCCCGCCGGGAGGGGCTCGGGGACGAGATCGCCGCGGGCCTCGCTCGGTGGGCGGAGAAGGTGGGGGCCGAGTTCGCGATGACGGTGAAAGGGGTCGAGGTACCGATGCACGAGCCCCGGGGCAAGGTGGGACTCGGTCTCTCCTACGCCTTGAGCCCCCGCGGGGCAAACCACATGGAAGGGATGCACGACACGATGCTCGATTTGGATTCCCCAACCCCAGAGCTGGGGATCACACAGCGGATGGACCGCTTCGCCCTCTGGGGAAAGGCGAAGGCGGTGGTGACCTACGAGAACCTGCGCTCGTTCGTGAACTCCCTCGTTCTGTGCTCGTTCGTGACGCGGGAGGTCGGAGCGAAGTACAACTTCCCCCTCATCCGGGGGCTCGTCGCCCACGCGACGGGGGTTGAGCTGGGACCGCAGGAGATGCTGGCCATTGGGGAGCGGAACTTTGCCCTGCTGCGGCTGTACGCGTCCCGCGCCGGGATCGGGCAGGACGCGGACCGTCTCCCGTCGCGGTTCCACCAGCCGCTGCCGCGTGGGGCATCGGCGGACCGGCCGATCCCGCCCGACGCCTTCCAGGCGGAGGCCGAGGCCTACCGGCGGGCGCGCGGCTGGGGGCAGGGAGGGGTCCTTCCCGAGCGGCTGCGGGACCTCGGGCTAGAGGACCTGATCTAGGGGTGCCTCGGGTTCTGGCGGTTGGCGACGAGGTGAGCCCGGCCCTCGAGCGGGGCCTCCCCGGGGAGGGGTTTGGGAAGATAGACCTGATCGTGTCGTGCGGGGACCTCCCCTACGACTACCTGGGGTACCTCGTGGACGCGTTCGATGTCCCCCTCCTCTACGTCCACGGGAACCACGATCGGCCCCTGGAGGGAGAGAGGGGGACCATCGCCGCCCCGCAGGGGGGGATAAGCGTGGAGGACCGCGTCGTCGAGGTGGGAGGGCTCCTCATCGCCGGGCTCGGGGGGAGCCCCCGCTACGCCCCAGGCGGGGAGCACCAGTACACGGAGGCGGAGATGCGCCGCCGGGTACGGAAGCTGACCCGGAAGCTTTGGCGAGCCCGGCGCCATGGGAGGGGACTCGACATCCTCCTCACCCATGCACCCCCGCGGGGGATCCACGACGCTACCTCTCCCGCCCACCAAGGGTTCGCGGCGTTCCTACCGTTTCTCGTGCGCTACAAGCCCTGGTTCCTCATCCACGGCCATTCCCCCCCTCGACCCGGTCTCCCCGCTCGGACCCGGTTCGAACGCACCGAGGTCATCCACGTGCGGGGTCACGCCGTGCTCGAGGTGCCCCATGCCTGACCCCAAGGCCTCATGGTGGCGCCTTGTGCAAGGGATCCTCTCCCATGCCCACCGCGAGCCGACCCTCCTCCTCCCGTTCGATTGGGTGAAAAGGCAAGTGGGGATCAAGGCCTGGCGCTACCCGGGCCTTCAGGAGGTGGAGGTCGACAAGATCGTGGGGAGCGTGAACCGTTACCAGGACTTTGATCGCGCGTTCTTCCCCCGGCAGGGGTGGTCCCCCCGCCTGCGCCGAATCGAGGAGGCCTGGGAGCGAGGGGAGCCTCTCCCTCCGGTCAGGCTGTACAAGATCGGGGACGCGTACTTCGTCGAGGACGGGCACCACCGCGTGGCCGCTGCCCGGCGTGCCGGGGCGCGCTCGATCGAGGCCGAGGTCGTGGAGTTCGTGCCCACGGTGCCCGTGTCCGCCACCGATACCCCCCGGGACATCCTCATCAAGGCCGAGTACGCCGCGTTCCTCTCCCAGACGAAGCTCGACTGCCTCCGACCGGAGCAGGAGATCCTGTTCAGCGAACTCGGCAAGTACAAGATCCTTCTTGAGCACATCGGTGTGCACCGCTACTTCCTGGGGATCGAGCAAGGGCGGGAGGTCCCCTACGAGGAGGCGGTCGCGTCGTGGTACGACCGGGTGTACCGACCGCTCGTGGAGGTGTTCCGCCGCACCGGGGCCCTCGCTCACTTCCCCGGACGGACGGAGGCCGACCTCTACGTGTGGGTGTCCGAGCACCTCCACTACCTGCGGGAGGCTTACGGCCCGGAAGTCGACCTTGCGGGCGCGGTGGAGGACTACGTGCGCCGGTTTGGGATTCCCCACGACCGGAGGAAGGTCGAAGGCAAGCGGAACTCGCCCGAGCTGTGATCCGCGTCACACACCAGGTTCCGATTCCCCACGGACCGCTTCCCTCCGCGTCCGCGGTGCGGCGGGATACAGAGAAGCGGCAATCGATGAAGGAGGTCCTGCCGATGAGACGACTGGGGATCGCGCTGGTGTGTGCCGCTGCGGTAGCCGTGCCCTCCGTGGCCCAACTGAGCGGGAGCTGGGAGGCAAGTCTCCTCATCCTTCCTTCCCCGCCCGGGGTAGCTCTGGAGACCTGCGTTCTCACCCTGGCCTACCAAGTGGCTGCGGGATGGGAGATCACGAGCACATCAACGTTCGGAACCCTCGGCCTCACGGGCCAAGCGTTCGGAGTGAACGGCGAATTCGGTCCTCTGTCGCTTACGGGAGGCATCGACTTCAACCCTCAAGACATAAGCGCGGTGACGGTGAGCTACCCCGCGAGTTGCACGCCGCAGACGGAGTCCGTGACCCTCATCGCTCCCGCCTACAAGTCGGCTTGGTTCAAGACCGAGTTGAACCTGTTTGGTGTAGGGGTGGCCTTCAAACTCAACCATTGGGCCTACCCCTACACCCGGGATCCCACGGATCCTGATGATGTCGAGGATTACAGCTGGCCCTGCTGCCCCCCGCAGACGCAGAGTTACACCCTTCTCGCCCTCATCATAACCGCCCCGCCGGCGACCCTGACGGCGCGCTTCTCTGACTGCTGCACGGGGCTCGCGTTCATGGATGTGACCTTGACCCTCTCGGGGGCGTCGCTGTGCTGCGGGATAACCCATGATATCGAGGTCTACTTCACCAAAGCTGGATTTGGCTACCTGTTGTTCACGATCGATCTTCCCCTCTGTTGCGGGATTTCCATCGAGGCATCGATCATGTACACCGTTGCCCAGAAAACGCTCTCCGTGAAGCCAAAGTGGAACGGCCTGGGTCAAGCTTGCTTCGAGGTCTACGGCGATGTCCTGTGGGACGATGTGATGATGACCATTACCGGGCTTGCGATCTACGGATACAAGCTGCGCTGCGACTTCAGCTCATGCTCCTACGCTGAGCTGTTGACGGCCCTCGATGTGGCCAAGATCGAGGAGATCCTCGACGACGAAGATCTCTTCCAGGATAACGAGTTCGAGTACGTGAAGCTCGGCTTCTGTGGGCCTGGGTGCTGCGGCGGCCTGTACACGCTCGCTCTGGCAGTGTACTTCCAGCCCTCAGGGACCTTGTTCGGGTTCACACGGATCAGCGCGGACCTTGGGGTGCCCCTCCTTGCCAACTTCAAGCTGACCCTCTCCTTCGGCGTCACCGCCACAGGAGGACCCACTACGCTTTCCGTCGGTTGGGTCCTCACCTTCTGAGCGTAAGGTTTCTGTTCGAGCGGGCCCCGGGTCTCCGGGGCCCGCTCTTTTCCGCGGGAGGGGGGAGGTGTACAATTATGTTAACTTAGGTAGAAGACCACTCCCTCAGAACAGGGGGGCGTCGTGCGGCGGACGGTCGCAGCAGTCCTCGTCCTGGCCTTCGTTCCGAGCGGGTGGGCCCGGCTCGCGATCTCGGGAGCCTTGGGGTCGACCCTTCAGCTCCT
>FWPV01010455.1_pt1 | contig 15185 bp, 18 predicted proteins | sample 2228371 | NCBI WGS metagenome assembly FWPV01 (sample SAMEA103939776, study PRJEB20133) | metagenome | reverse complement strand
CCTGGGCGGCAGAACCGAACCGCGCAAGAGCTGCCACCGCACTGGCATGTCCGCTCATGACCGAGGCTGCCAGGTGCACCAGACTATCCCTGATAGGAGCAAAGCCGGCGGCGCCCGGCGCACACCATCACGTTCACTCGGGATAAAGCCGCTCGCCCAGCGTGGCGCCGGCCTTGCGCAGGGCGGGCAGGAATGCCTCGCGGAACTCGGCGAAGCTCATGCGCTCGGCGCGCACCGCGATGCTCATGGCGCCCACCAGCGCACCGCTGCGGTCGTGCACCGGCACGGCCATGGAGCGCACGCCCAGTTCCAGCTCGCCGTCGCTGCCGGCGAAGCCCTGCTCGCGGCAGCGCGCGATCAGCTCCAGCACGGGGCGCACCTCGTACACCGTGCGCGGCGTCAGCGGCTGGCGCGGCATGGCGCGCACGCGGCGCTCGGCCTCGCCCGGCGGCAGGCTGGCCAGCAGCACGCGGCCGATGGCCGAGCAGTAGGCCGGCAGGCGCGAGCCGATGCCCAGCCCGATGCTCAGGCTGCGCCGCGCCGTGGAGCGAGCGATGATGATCGCGTCGTCGTCCAGCAGCTTGCCCAGCGAGGCCGACTCGCAGGTGCGCTCCGACAGCGCATCCAGCAGCGGCTGCGCCAGCGTGGGCGTCGCGCGCGAGGCGAGGTAGGCGTGCGCGATCAGCAGCGCCTTGGGCAGCATCCAGAAGCGCTTGCCGTCGCTGTCGAGGTAGCCAAGAGCCTGCAGCGTGAGCAGCGAGCGCCGCGCCGAGGCCGGCGTGCTGCCGGTCAGGCGCGCCGCCTCCGAGACTGTCAGTCGCGCGTGCTGCCGGCCGAAGCAGCTCAGCACCTGCAGACCCTTGTCGAGCGAAGTCACGAAGTTTTTGTCTGTCATCGCGTCTTGACCTGCTTCCAGGACCCGATCGTCAAGTACGCAGCATGAAAACTTCACCTTGCCGGAGCAATCGTGCAAGGCGCCACGCTACGTGGCCCCTTTCAGGGCGGCGCCGCGCAGGCGAAGTTCGCTTCGGTGTTGATGTCTCCACTACCCTTGTAGCGGGCGATTTGGGGATACGGGCAAAGTGGCCGCGTGCGTGCCGCCACCCCGAAGTACCCTGGCGTGCCCGACCAGGCGGAGATCTGATCCGGCGCCTCGCCGCGCTCGACCCAGGCGACCAAGGGCGTCAGCATGTCGAACCGGTCGGTCCCGGGACCGCCGCTGCAATGATTCATACCCGGCACCAGAAAAAGGCGCGCGAATCCAGCAGCACCTGGCATCGCTGCGCCAAGTCTCTCGTAATAGTCGGCCGTGTCCAGGGCTGAGAACGCGGCGTCGGACATGCCGTGGTACAGGATCATCTTGCCGCCGCGATCGCGGAAGGCAGCAAGGTCAGTAGAAGTTGCACCGTGCCAGTCCATGCTGGATTGGGTGAACTGTCCGCTGGTCGCCCAAATCTTCAACGGATCGATGTCGAAATCGAATTTCATCATCCGCGCGGCAACCTGCGTCAAGGGCATCGGTTCGGGCGGTGTGGCGAAATCGACCAGCCAGGAGCGCGCCGAGAAGCCGTTCACGCGCTGGGCGTTGTTGGCACTGCTGTTGAAGCTACCGAGCCACCACGAGCGCCACCCCTGGTTATAGGTCGTGCCACTCAGTCCGCTCATGCCAGCGTCCCAAGCCCATCTGTTGTACAACGGCGTTCCCGCCGAATTCACGGGCCCCGCCATCGCGCGCTTGATCGCAGTGACCTGGACGGGGCTCAGGCAATCCGCAGTCTTGGCGCCAACGCACTGGAGCGCCTGGCCGTTTGCAGGATTGGCTGCCGTGGCGGGGTCAAAGGCTGCCTGGCATGCCCGGTAATTGTCAACGATGCCATCCGCAAGGCCGTCGAGGGCGTCACATGTGCCCAGGATTGCCTGTGAAAGAAGGTGCAGGTCGGCGTCAGAGAAAGACTTATTGATAAGCGGCACGCCTTGTGCATCCAAGCCGACAGCGGCGGGCGCAAGGGACTGTGTGGTCCACGCACCGCTGATCCCGGCCTTCGGCAACTGGTAGCCTGGTGCACCGGCAACGATGCCGTCGTAGTGGGAAGGGAAGCGCTGCGAGAGCATCATGCCCTCGCGGCCGCCCTCCGAACAGCCGATGAAATAGGACTTGTCGGCAGCGCGTCCGTAGAACCTGGCCACCGCGGCCTTGCCTGCCTGCGTGACCTGATCGTACGAGTTGTAGCCCATGTCGAGACGGGCCTGCGGATCCAATCCGAAGGCAACGGTGCCGAGCGCGTCGGGATTGTCGTTCACTGCGTTGTCGTGACCTCCATCCGTTGCGATGGTGGCGAAATTGCGAGACAGCGCGCTTTCGATCTGTCCCCCACCAATGCTGCCGGTAGCCGCGGACAGCGAGCCGTTGGTTCCGCTGCCGCCTTCCATGAAGAAACGACCGTTCCATTCTGCGGGCATCCGGAGGCGGAATTTGATTTCGTAGGGATAGCCGTCGATCCCGGTGCGCTTCGCGATGCTGCCGGACACCTCGCAGTGTTCGGGCAGCGCCGCCGCAGATGCGGTGGCGGGCGCGGCGTCACGCCAGGCAGCGACTTCCACGACCGTCGCGGCATTTGGCCACACCATGTCGCCATTTCCGTCCTTCAGAGCCTCGCATGCGGCGCGCGAAGCCAAGGGCACCGGGGGCGGCGGAGGCTCCTGCTGCGGCGGCTGCTGCTGCGGCAGCGGCGTGGATCCGCCGCCACCGTACGCGGCTAGGGCCACCGACGCCAGCAGCATCGTGATGACTGTTGTCTGCATCTTATGTCTCCTTCGACTGGTTCGCGGCATTGATTTGCAGCCGCGGGCGCGATGGTGTGACCGAAGGCTTGATGTAGCGTCAGGATATTTGCGCATCGCGAAAGAAACTTGGTCGTTCCAGGGTTTCCCCTACGACGCTTTGCATCGAAGTACCGAGATGCCCGCCGCAGCGGCTCCACTGCGCCCGGCCCGGGTGCGCACAATCCGCCGGCAAGCGGGTCGCCAGCGCATCGCGCGCACGACGCAGCGCCGGCAGCATGGTCGAACGGAATCCGCCATCGTCATACGGTCGGCCTGGACCGCGATGCTCATGGCGCCGACGGTATCGCCCGCACGGTCGAACACCGGGATGGCCATCGACCGCACGCCGAGTTCCAGTTCCTCATCGCTCTCCGACCAGCCCTGCTCGCGGCAGCGGGCCACCTCGGCCACGACGTCGTTGCTACGCCAGAGGGTGCGCGGTGTCAGTGCAGCGCGCTGCATCTGGTCGACACGTCTGCGTGCCTCCAGGGGCTCGAACGCGGCGAGCAACACCCCGCCGAGCGCCGAGCAATAGGCTGGCAGGCGCGAACCGATGCCCAGGCCGGTCGACAGGCTGCGCCGCGCCGTCGAGCGGGCGATGATGATCACGTCGTCGTCCAGCAGCTTGCCCAGCGAGGCCGACTCGCGCGTGCGCTCCGATAGCGCATTCAGCAGAGGCTGTGCCAGCTGCGGAATGGGCCGGGATGTGAGATAGGCATGGGCCACCAGCAGCGCCCGAGGCGCCACCCAGAAGCGCTTGCCGTCGCTTTCGAGGTAATCTAGTGCCAGCAGCGTGTGCAGCGATCGCCGCGCGGAGGCGGGCGAGCTGCCGGTCAGGCGCGCCACTTCTGACAGGGTCAGCTTGGCGGCACGCCGGCCGAAGCAGGTGAGCACGTCCAGCCCCTTCTGCAAGGCGGTGACGAAGTCCTTGTCCCGGCGCAAGGGCGGGTTCGAGTCTTTGCGCATTGCGCAATTTTGACTGGTTTGCGGGCCCTTGGCGAATCACACTTGCGGCATCCCCAGCAGGAGACATCCCATGCAACCCACCATCACACGGCGTGCCGTGCTCGCGCTGACGGCCGCTGCCGCCACAACCCGCGGCCTGCCCGCCTTTGCCCAGCCCGCGCGCACGCTGAGGCTGATCGTTCCCTTCCCGGCCGGCGGCACGGCCGACATCCTGCCCCGGCTACTGGCGGACAAGGTCCGCGCCGCCTACCCGGCCGGCGTGATCGTGGACAACCGCTCCGGCGCCGGCGGCAACATCGGCGCCGAGCTGGTCGCGCGCTCCGACCCGGACGGCTCGACCTTCCTGGTCTCGCCCCCAGGCCCGATCGCGATCAACCACCACCTGTACAAGTCGCTCAGCTTCGATCCGACGAAGTGGGTGCCGATCACCATCGTGGCCACGGTGCCCAACGTGCTGAACGTGCGCAAGGGCTTCCCGGCGAGCAACCTGCAGGAGCTCATCGCCTACCTGAAGGCCAACCCGGGCAAGGTGACCTATGCCTCGCAGGGCAACGGCTCCACCTCGCACCTCACCGCCGCCATGTTCATGCAGCTCACCGGCACCGAAATGATCCACGTGCCGTACAAGGGAACGTCCCCGGCGCTGGTGGACCTGGTCGGCGGCCAGGTCGACCTGTTCTTCGACAACATCGCGTCTTCGGCCACCTTCCACAACAGCGGCAAGACACGCATCCTGGCCGTGGCCGACCAGAAGCGCTCGCCGCTGCTGCCGCAGGTGCCGACCTTCGTGGAGTCCAAGGTCCCCGGCATGGTGGCGGTCACCTTCTTCAGCATGGTGGCGCCGGCCGGCACGTCCAAGGAGACGGTCGCCCACGCGCACAAGGCCTTCGCGGGAGCGCTGCAGGCGCCGGACGTGAAGCAGAAGTTCGCCGAGCAGGGCGCCACGCCCGGCGGCTGGAGTCCGGAGAAGAGCGCCCAGTTCATCCGCGAAGAGTCGGAGAAGTGGGGCAAGGTCATCAAGACCGCGAACGTAACGGTGGAATGAGATGAAAGAGCAAGCAATCCAATGGCGCGGCCCCGGCTTCACCCGGGTGCCTTACGAAGTCTATAGCGACGCACCCACGGCGCAGCAGGAGCAGGAGTGCATCTTCCGCGGCGCCACCTGGAACTACCTGTGCCTGGAGGCCGAGCTGCCGGAAGCGGGCAGCTACCGCACCACCTTCGTCGGCGAGACGCCGGTGGTGGTGGTGAAGGACGCCGACGGCGAGATCTACGCCTTCGAGAACCGCTGTGCGCACCGCGGCGCCCTGATCGCGTTGGAGAAGTCCGGCCGCGCGGACAGCTTCCAGTGCGTCTACCACGCCTGGAGCTACAACCTGCAGGGTGACCTGACCGGCGTGGCCTTCGAGAAGGGCGTGAAGGGTCAGGGCGGCATGCCGGCCTCCTTCTGCAAGGAGGAGCATGGCCCGCGCAAGCTGCGCATCGGCGTCTACTGCGGCCTGGTGTTCGGCAGCTTCAGCGACGACGTGCTCTCCATCGAGGAGTACCTCGGCGACGAGATCTGCCAGCGCATCGAGCGCGTGCTGCACAAGCCGGTGGAGGTCATCGGCCGCTTCACGCAGGCGCTGCCGAACAACTGGAAGCTGTACGTGGAGAACGTCAAGGACAGCTACCACGCGAGCCTGCTGCACCTGTTCTTCACCACCTTCGAGCTGAACCGCCTGTCGCAAAAGGGTGGCGTGATCGTCGACGAGAGCGGCGGCAACCACGTGAGCTACTCGATGATCGACAAGGCTGCGGCCGACGCCTCCTACCAGGAGCAGGGCCTGCGTTCCGACAACGACAAGTACCGCCTGAAGGACACCACGGTGCTGGAAGGCTTCCCGGAGTTCGACGACGGCATCACGCTGCAGATCCTCTCGGTGTTCCCCGGCTTCGTGCTGCAGCAGATCCAGAACTGCCTGGCCGTGCGTCAAGTGCTGCCCAAGGGCGAAGGCCGCTCGGAGCTGAATTGGACCTACCTGGGCTACGTGGGCGACACGCCCGTACAGCGCACCGTGCGCCTGAAGCAGCTGAACCTGGTCGGCCCGGCCGGCTTCATCAGCATGGAAGACGGCGCGGTGGGCGGCTTCGTGCAGCGCGGCATCGCCGGCGCGCAGGACCTGGAGGCGGTCATCGAGATGGGCGGCGAAGATACCGGCTCCGCCGATGGCCGCGCCGTCGAGAACTCGGTGCGCGGCTTCTGGAAGGCCTACCGCATGCACATGGGAGCCTGAACATGATCGACCTGCTGCAACTCTGTGCGTTCAACGCGGCCTACGGCCAGGCGATCGACAGCGACGCGCTGGAGTCCTGGCCGGCCTTCTTCACGGAGGACTGCCGCTACCGCATCACCAACGTCGCCAACGAGCGCGAGGGCCTGCCCGCGGGCGTCGTCTACGCCGACTCGCGCGCCATGCTGGAAGACCGCATCGCGGCCTTGCGCGAGGCGAACATCTACGAGCGCCACCGCTATCGCCACCTGCTCGGCATGCCGCTGGTTGAGTCGTCCGACGACAAGGCGGCCGTGGCCCGTACGCCGTTCATGGTGGCGCGCATCATGTACACCGGCGAGACCATGCTGTTCGCCAGCGGCGAATACCGCGACCGCTTCGTCAAGGTCGCCGGCAAGCTGCTGCTGGCCGAGCGCGTGGCCGTCTGCGACAGCACCGTGACCGACACGCTGCTGGTGCTGCCGTTGTAAGGGACACCATGCGCCGCATCGCGCTATCGCTGGGCGACCCCAACGGCATCGGGCCGGAGATTGTCCTGAAGGCGCTGGCCGAGCTGGCCAGCGAGCCACAGATCAAGGTCACGGTCTTTGGCGCGCCCGCCGCGCTGGAGCGTGCGGCGGCGAGCACCGGCCTGCAGGCGCTGGTGCCCACGCTGGACGTGCGCTCCTGCGGCGAGCTGTCCGGCTCGGCCTTGCGCTGGGGCGAGGTGAATGCCCAGGCAGGCGCCAGCACCGTGGCTGCAGCCACGGCGGCGATCCAGGCCGCACGCTCCAGCGAGTTCGACGCGGTCGTGGCCGGCCCGCACCACGAGACCGCCATCGCCCAGGCAGGGATCCCGTTCAGCGGTTACCCATCCCTGGTGGCACGCGTGTGCGGGCAGCCCGAGAGCAGCGTCTTCCTGCTGCTCGTGGGCGGCGGCCTCCGCATCGTGCACGCCACGCTGCACGAGAGTGTGGCCACGGCGCTTGCGCGTATCACCCCGGAGTTGGTGATCGCGGCTACTAAATCGGGCGCGCGAGCTTGTGGCCTGATCGGTATCGACAAGCCGAAGATCGCGCTGTTCGGTATCAATCCGCACGCCTCCGAAGGAACGCTGTTCGGGCCGGAAGATGCGGCTCGCACCCTGCCGGCCGCCGAATGCCTGCGCGCCGAGGGCTACGACATCACGGGCCCGGCAGGGGCGGACGTATTGCTCGCCGACCGCAAGCACGACCTCTACGTGGCCATGTTGCACGACCAGGGCCACATCCCCGTCAAGCTCCTGGCGCCCCAGATGGCCAGCGCCATCTCCATCGGTGCCGATGTGCTGCTGGCCAGCACCGGCCACGGCAGTGCCATGGATATCGCCGGCTCGGGCACCGCTCGGCCGAACGCGCTGCTGCGCAGCCTGCGATTGGTTGCGGGCCTTTCTTCCTGAGAATTTTCCATCATGGCTTTTGACATACGCATTGCCGGAACAGACGTGCATTTCGCCTGCGCCGCCGGCCAGAACATCCTCGACGCAGCACTGCAAGCCGGCATCGAGATGCCCTATTCTTGCCGCAAGGGCGTATGCGGTAATTGCGCCGGCCCCGTCACGTCGGGTGAAGTACAGAGCCCGTCCAGCGAGGCCAAACCCACGGGGCAACACCTGTATTGCCAGTGCCTGCCTCAGTCAGACGTCGAGATCGCCCCGGAGGCTTGGCATCGGATCGACCCGAAGGCGCGCAAGACCTACATCGCCAAGGTGTTCCGCAACACGTTGGCGGCCGATGACGTCAGCCTGCTGCAACTGCGCCTTCCTGCTGGCCAGCGCGCCAAGTTCAACGCGGGGCAGTATCTACAGGTGGCGCTGCCGGATGGCAGCCGCCGCAGCTATTCCATGGCCAACGCGCCGCACGAGAACGATACGCTGCACCTGCACATTCGCCACGTGCCGGGCGGCCAGTTCACCCAGATCGTGCCGCAGCTGAAGGCAGGCGACACCCTGCAGGTCGAGCTGCCTTACGGCAACTTTGAACTGAAGGAAGAGTCTATCGGTCCCATGCTCTGCGTCGTGGGCGGCACCGGCTTCGCGCCGGTGAAGTCCCTGCTCGATGACATGGTCAAGAAGGGAGTCAAGCGACCGGTAACGCTCGTGTGGGGTGGCCGCAGCCGCAAAGGCATCTACTTGCCAGCGGCGGTGGAGCGCTGGAAAAAGCTAATGCCTGACTTTCGGTTCATTCCTGCGCTGCAGGACGCAGATGATGCCCGCGACCTGATCGGATTCAACGGCCGCCCAGACGATGCGGTGCGCCAGAACTTCCCGGTCCTAAAGGGCCATGAGGTCTACTGCTGCGGCTCGCCGGCCATGGTGACTGCCGTACGAAAGGTCTGTGTTGAAGAGAGAGGACTGGATCCTCACCACTTCTTCAGCGACGTGTTCGTGCCGGGCCCGGCCGCAGCGTAGCTCTCTACGTTTGCCGGACCGCGGCAACACCTGGCCTGGGAATAGCCGCCCGCCGGCTCGGTACTGCACTTCAGCGACGGGCGCACGCCACCGCCCTGCAGTAGCAACGACCCGAACCGCTCTTGATTGCGACCAAGCCGTCGTTCAGCGGTTCCGTCGGCGGAGCACGACTGGCCGACCACCCCAGCGTCGTTTGCACATCCACGCCGCTAGCGCCGAGTCGAGGTAATCGGCATGGCCCGGAAACCACGCGAGCAGGTGCTGTGCGAAGTCAGCGGCCAGTGCAGCGCCTCCTTGCCCCTCAGCGATGGCACGACGCACGTCAATCGTCGAAGCCAGGACAGAGGCATGCTCATGGATATGGCAGTCGCGCGCGGGAAAATCCGTTTCCACCATCCATTGGTCTTCTTGGTCGAAGTGCCTTCGCGCATGGTCTTCGAAGCAAGCGATCGCCTCCAGTGCTGATTCCTGGCTGCAACTTAGCAGAGCCGCTGTCACATGAAAGAACTCGCGATGCACTTCGTCCATCGGAGTGAAGCCCAGCAAGCGCTCGTCTGTCCACCCGTTTAGTGAATCGTGATCTAACCGCGGCGCTTCACGGTGAGGTGAGTCGGGTGCATTCTTTTCAAGGGAGGGACTGAACTGTCCCTCGGCCGAAACTTTGATCACTTTTTGGCAAGCCTTCGCGCGGTATCTGAGCGCCTACATTGACAGCGGTGACACGGGTCCACCACGGGGCCGCTCCGCAGGCAGGCGCGTTGCCGACAATGGGGCTGAAACGTCCATGACGTTTCAGCCTGGCTCTTCTCTCTAGAACGGGATGACCAGTAAAGTGTCAGTCACTGAACTGTCGCACGCAACGACCCGCTCAGCCAGCAACAGCTTTGAGTCCTCCACCACGAACCGGTCTCGATACGTTCCGGTCGCAAAGACGGTGGTCTCGCCAGTATGCATCGTCCGGACCACTAGAAACGGTGTCTCCGCGACAGCGTTAGCCCGATCGGCGGATTTGACGATCGGCAGTCCGACGAGGTGGCGATAGCGCTGCTGCTCGTACACGTTCGCCTCTCGCATCGCGGTGATACGGTCGTACAGCATGTCACGTGAATCGACCCAGATCAGTCCGGCCGGAAGTCCAGCCGCTTCGTTTTCGATGTTGGTCACTCGATATCGACAGTCAGCCGTGAAGAATGTCGGCCACTGTTCCAGCGCATCGCTATCGATGGTCTGCGCGTATGTGGCGTTGAAGGCGGCTATTTGCAGCAGATCAATCATCATTTAACCCCCTCCTGACCCATGTGTTGCCGGTAGACCTTCCAAAAACCTCGAATAGCGGCTTCCGTGGCCCGTCCCTCGCTAGACGTTGTCGCGTCTCCTCCCATTTCAACGACAGCATCCAAGTCCGCCGCACCTGCAATACCGCGTTCGACGAAGCCGCCCACACACCCGTCTTCCATTGAGATAAAACCCGCAGGCCCTACAAGATTCAATTGCTTCAGTCGCACGGTGCGCAGTTCGGGCGTGTCATCGATATAGCCCAGATAGGTCCAGTTCAGCTCCGAGTGGTCGGTGCCTTTCGGCAGCACTTGGCGTACGGCAAGGCAGTTCAGATGCTGTTGCAGCACAAAGCCCGGGAACACCGAGAGTATTTGCACAGTGATCCCATCCTTGATCTCCGGGAACAGCTCCAGTACGGTCGTATCCCTCAGGCGGAACTTGCTGTTGTCCGAACGAAGACCCTGCTCCTTGTAGGAGGCGTCCGCGGAGGATTCCTCGACCATCGAGAAGCTCACGTGGTTTCCTCCACCACCATCGACGATCACACCGCCTTTTTGAGACAGCCGATTGAGCTCGAAGGTGGTAAAGAAGGTGTGCAGAAGGCTGGCGTGATAGCTGTCCCTGACATTCTCCACGTAGAGCTTCCAGTTGTTCGGCAGCGCTTGTGTGAAGCGGCCGATCACCTCCACCGGCTTGTTCAGCACGCGCTCGATGCGCTGGCAGATCTCATCGCCGAGATATTCCTCGATGGAAGGAACGTCCTCGCTGAAACTTCCAAACACGAGACCGCAGAAGACCGCCACTCGCAGCTTGCGCGGGCTGTGCTCGTCCTTGCAGAAAGACGCGGGCATGCCACCTTTGCCCTTCACTCCCTTTTCGAACGCAATGCCAGTGAGGTCGCCCTGCCGGTTATAGCTCCACGCGTGGTACACGCACTGAAAGCTGTCCGCCGTGCCGGACTTCTCCAGCGCGATCAGCGCACCGCGGTGCGAGCAGCGGTTCTCGAACGCATAGATTTCCCCGTCCGCGTCTCGCGTCACAACAACCGGTGTCTCGCCCGCAAAGGTTGTTCGGTAGCTGCCCGATCGAGGCAGCTCAACGTCCAGGCAAAGATAATTCCATACGGCGCCTCGGAAGATTCGCTCCTGCTCGCGCGCTGCGGTGTTTTCATCGGAGTACACCGCGAAGGGCACCCTCACATTCGAGTCATGCTTCCATCGAACCTTGTGCTCGTCCACTCATTGCTCCTCTGTCGGCCCAAAGCCGACCGTCTTGTTGCTGGGTTGGCCGATTTGGTCCGGCCGGTGAGGTTCCTTGGGCCTCGCGAGCTCTTGGCCCGCAACACACTTGGTCTGCGCCGCAGAGGCGGGGTCACCAGCCTTCGCTCGACGAACCGAAGTGTGGTTTGACGCCTATGTCTGCACAAGCCATGTTTGCGCATTGCGCAATTGCGAGCTGTGAAGGTGAGCGACCTTCTTTGATCGATCCCATGTTCTCGCTCATGCCGCACGTGAAGAGCGGACAGATGAAGCCCATCGCCGTCACCACCTCTGAGCGCTATGCGGGCCGAGTAACGGCGGCCTTGGAGAACGCGAGCCGGACGATACTAGGGTCTGAGGCTGGGCCTGCGATGAACGCTCCGCCCACGCCTCACCCCTGGAGCCGACGATGACGCCCGCCCCGACCCTCGAACACGCCGCCCGCCTCGACGCTCAGGACCCGCTCGCGCACTGCCGCGAGCGCTTCACCCTGCCGCCCGGCGTGATCTATCTGGACGGCAACTCGCTGGGCGCGTTGCCCAGGTCGGTGCTCGCGCGCGTGGCCCGCGCGGTGGAGCACGAGTGGGGCGTGGGCCTGATCCGCTCGTGGAACGAAGCCGACTGGTATCCGGCCCCGCAACGGGTGGGCGGCCGCATCGCGCCGCTGATCGGCGCGCACGCCGACGAGGTCATCGTGGCCGACTCGACCTCGATCAACCTGTTCAAGGTGCTGGCCGCCGCGCTGCGCATGCGCGCGGGCCGGCGGCGCATCCTGGGCGAGCGCGGCAACTTCCCGACCGATGCCTATGTGGCCAGCGGCGCGGCCGAACTGATGAATGTCGAGTTCGTCGCCCTCGAACCGGAGGCGGTGGCCGCTGCCATCGACGAGCGTGTCGCCATCGTGTCGCTGACCCACGTCAACTACAAGACCGGCCGCATGTATGACATGGCCGGGATCACCCGCCGCGCCCATGCCGCCGGCGCGCTGGTGGTCTGGGACCTGTGCCACACGGCGGGCGCGATGTCCTGTGCCCTCAACGCCTGCCAGGCCGATTTCGCCGTGGGCTGCGGCTACAAGTACCTCAATGGCGACCCCGGCGCGCCGGGCTTCGTCTTCATCGCGCGGCGCCACCAGGAACTCGTGCACCAGCCGCTGACCGGCTGGTTCGGTCATGCGCGCCCGTTCGACTTCAGCGACGACTACGTTCCGGGCCGGGGCATGGCCGCCTGCTGGTCGGCACGCCTGCCCAGCTCAGCCTGATCGCGCTCGATGCCGCGCTGGATGCCTTCGACGGCGTCGACATGGAGGTGCTGCGGCGCAAGAGCGTGGCGATGACCGACCTGTTCATCCGCCTCGTGGAGCAGGAACTCGCCGGCTTCGGCTTCGGCCTGGCGAGCCCGCGCGACGCGGCCGAGCGCGGCAGCCAGGTTGCGCTGACGCACCCGCAGGGCTACGCGATCATGCAGGCGCTGATCGCCCGCGGCGTCATCGGCGACTTCCGCGCACCCGACATCCTTCGGTTCGGCTTCGCGGTGCTGTACCTGCGCTTCGCCGATGCGTGGGACGCGGTGGCGATCCTCAAGGACATCATGCAGTCGGGGGCCTGGCAGGCGCCGGAGTTCAGTCAGCGCAAGGCGGTGACCTGACAGCGGTGCAGCGTCAGCAAGCGATGAATGACGCGGAAGCCACAAGGCTGCAGAACCGCGCCAGGTCCACGTTGCCGCCGCTCACGAGTACGCCGACGCGCTGGCCGCCGGCGACCAGGAGGGCATGAAGGCATGAGAAACGGACACTATCCCTTGCCCCCGCTTCGGCCCGAGCTGCAAGCAGCCCACGACGAGATGGACGCCAAGGGGGATTACTTCGCCTATGCCGTGTGCCGCACCCATGACGGCCAGGCTTGGGAAGTGACCACCAGGCAAGGCGGTATGTATGCCGCGCTCGATGGCCGGTATCTCGACCACGACGAAGCGATGGCCGCCGGCGTGGCCTGGCTGCTGGAACAGCTCGACCGCGAGCCGACCGCCGACGAGGCGGCCTATCGGGCGCTATGGGAGGCGCAGGACTTTAGCCGCTAAAGACCGTTTTTAACGGTCGCTTTTAATATTAAAAGAACGTTCAAAAAGTGCGCTAACCCTATTGACGCAACCGAGCCGGGCCGGCACAATTAGGCACTGTCAGTTAATATCCTTCTGAGGTGCCGATGTGATTATTACCGTAGGAAACACCAAGGGCGGCGTCGGCAAGACGACGTTGGCCGTTCAGCTCGCTATCGCCCGCGCCTTGGCCGGGCGCGACGTGTGGCTGATCGACGGCGACCGCCAGGGCACGGCAGCGGCGGCCATCGCCGCGCGGGCCGAGAGTGGCCGGCAACCGGGGATTGCCTGTGCGCAATACGCGGACGGCCCGGCCCTGCGCGGCCAGGTTCAGCAGCAGCGGGACAAGTGGCAGGACATCATCATCGATGCCGGCGGCCGCGACTCGACCGCGCTGCGGGCGGCGCTGATCTTGTCCGATGTGCTGCTGGTGCCGTTCGCGCCGCGTTCCTATGACGTGTGGGCGCTCGATGACATGGCGGCGCTGGTGGATGAGGCCCGGAGCGTGCGCGACGGCTTGCGCGCCTTCGCCGTGATGAACCAAGCCGACCCCGGCGAGCACTCGGCCGACAACGCCGACGCGGCGGCAGCCGTGGCCGAGGTTCCACAGTTCGAGTACCTGGCAACCCCGATCCGGCGGCGCAAAGCGTTCAGTAATGCCGGCGGCGCGGGCCTGGCCGTGTCCGAGCTGGTCCCCCGCGACCCGAAGGCGATAGCCGAGATTGATAGTCTCGTTTCATCGCTTTTTAATATCCAACAAATCGCCTAACGGGAGTTTTTAGCATGTCAATACAGCGCAAACCCAAGACCGCCACGGCAACCGCCGCCCAGGATGCTTTCATCCAGGGGGCACCCGACGCCAGCAAGGCCGAACCGGCGGCCGCCTATGAGAAGGGCATCCCCAAGGGGCACAAGCGGCAGATCACCTTGACCATTGCGCCCGAGCTGCTGCGCAAGGTCGATGAGGTCGCCAAGCGCACCGGCCAGGCCCGCGCCGCCGTCATCAACATGGCGATTTTCCGCGCCTTGGAAGGCGATATTTTCCAGAGCTAAACGACATTCATAAAGAATGAAATTAATATCCAAGGGCAACCCATGAGCATTTGCGCCGCTTTAGCGGCTAAAACCAGGGCGAAGAAGGCCGAGCGGATAGCGCAGAACCTGGCCCAAGCGGCCCGCGAAAACGCGCAGCTCGGTTTGCCGGCACCGTGGCGGCTCAATGGCATTTGGCTGGTGCCGCTCGAATCCGGCCGCGTGAAGCCCATAGGGCCGGCACCGTGGCGGCGGCCCAGCAGGTAAGGGGAGAACACATGACCAAGCGCAACAACGGCCCGCAGCAGATTGGCGACCTGGTGGGCGGCCTGATCGTGAAGGCGCAGGCCAAGGCAGAGGACAAGACCAGGAAGCCCCGCGCCGGGGCCAAGATCACCCCGGCCGGCATCATCCTGACCGAGCAAGACCAGAAGCTGATCGAGGCCGGCGCAGAGATCGCCACCAACCCGCCGAGCGGCGAGGACATGGCTTTCACTCATGCGGTGTTGTGCCAGGTCGGTTTGCCTCGCGCTAAGGTCGAAGGCCGTGAGTTCATGCGGCAGTCCGGCGCGGCCTGGGTCAATGTCCAGGCAGGCTATCTGGACGAAGGGAAGGGGCCGGTGCTGCAACCTATCCCCTATGGCGTCATGCCCCGGCTTGGTCTGGCGTGGGTTTCCACCTTCGCCGTGCGCAACAAGGAGCGGGAGATTCCCATCGGCGACAGTGCCGCCGAATTCCTGCGGCTGATGGGGATGGAGAGCGACGGCCGCCGCTACACGACGCTACGGAAGCAGATGCACGCCCTCGCCGCCGCTCGCCTGCAACTCGGGTTCAAGGGGCGCACCTACAACGGCCAGCCGGTGCAGCAATTCGACGCCTGGGTGTCGAACAAGGACACGCAGCAGCGCGCCTTATGGCCTGGCGTCATGGTGCTGTCAGGGGTCTCCTCGTTTTCAGTGCAATAAGTGACGGTACGAAAAGCTAGCACTGGCGCGGAGGTGGTGTTGGTAGATCGTTGATTTCATTGAC
>FWPV01010451.1_pt1 | contig 15187 bp, 10 predicted proteins | sample 2228371 | NCBI WGS metagenome assembly FWPV01 (sample SAMEA103939776, study PRJEB20133) | metagenome | reverse complement strand
CCACGGAAGCGGGCGTAGGCTTCGTCCAGCCTGCCGATGGGCAAGCCCAGGTCGGCGGCGCCGAACTTCTTGACCCGCTGGCTGTCGGGCCACTTCTGCTTGAACGGGATGAACTCCAGGCGGTGCTTGGAGTCCCACCATCCGTCCACCATTTCCTGCTCGCGCACCATCTCCGCGCCGTACTCGTCGCGCAGGATGCGCGTGGTCTTGTCCATGCTGAACTCCACCACATCGGGGTCGCCGGCCCAGGAGATGAAGAGGATCGCCTCGGCCCAGTCGGGAACCTCCGGCTCGCGGTGGTATTTTTCGCGGTACGAGTGGGTGTAGAAGTGCAGGCGCTCGCGGTCGTTCATGTGGGCGCTGTCAATGGCAAGGCCCGCCGCCAGAAGCCGCTCCAGGGCCTTGGCGCCTTCATTCAGACTGCGGAGCAGGTAGCCGCGCACCTGGCGGGTCTTGGGCATGGGGAAGACGCGCAGAGTGGCCTCGGTTACGATGCCCAGCGTGCCCTCCGCGCCGACGACCAGTTCCATGAGTTTGTAGCCGGTGGACGTGAACGAGGCCTTGCGGCGTCCCAGGCGGACGGCCTCGCCCCGTCCGGTAACCAGCACCAGGTTGGTGAGGTTTTCCAGGATCTTGCCGTAGCGGATGCCGAAGGTGGAGTCGTTGTCGCACCCGATGGACGCGCCGATGGTGCAGGCGCGCTTGCTCTCGGGCTGGTGCGGGAACCAGAGGCCGTGGCGGGCCAGGTGCTCGTTGAGCGTCCAGATGGTGATGCCCGCGCCGACGGTAACGGACAGATTTTCCAGGTCCAGTTCCAGGATTTGATTGAGGCCCTTGGTCTCCACCATGATGCCGCCGCGCCAGGCCGCCACGCCGCCGCCCATGCCCGTGCCGCCCGCAAAGGGGACGACGGGCAGGTTGTAGCGCAGGGCCACCTGCACCAACTGGACGACTTCCTCGGTGGTGTGGGGGATCACGACGATGTCGGGCAGGTCCTGCGCCGAGCGGTGGCGGGGGCTCCAGTCGCGGCTGTAGGCCATGCGGTGCATGGGCGAGACGGTAACCCTCTCGCGGAAAATGGCCTGCAGTTCCTCAAAGGCACGTTGGACGTGGGTATCGGTAGGCATCGCATCACTCCTTTGTGAATGCATGGCTTGGGTTCTACGCCTCAACATGCAGGATGCGTTCGCACGAGGGGCAGAAGGCCACCTGGGCGCGGTCGCGCGCCTGCTGGGCGACGGCGATGGGCACCGAAACGCCGCATGCACCGCAGACGTTCGCGCGCGTCAAGAGCGCGACGGGGCGATTGCCTTTTCGGCGGGCCAGGTACTCGTAGAGGCTCAAGTTCTCCGGGCTGAGGGACGCGCGGATTTGGGCGATGGTCGCATCCAGCGCGGCGATGCGCTGTTCCAGTTCTCCCCGCCGTCGCGTGAGATCCGCAACCTGGGCCTCGCGCTGGGCGGTAACCTCGGCGAGGCGCTTGGCGGCCTCGGCGTGCTGTTCCTGCGCCTCCTCCAGGCGGATGAGGGCTTCCAGCAGGTCGTCCTCCAACTTGGCGATTCGGCGCTGGAGGGCCTCGCTCTCGCTCTGGAGGCTTGCGAGTTCTTTCGGGTTCGTAACCTTGCCGCTGAACATGCGCTCCTCGGTGTTCGCCCGCTTGGACTTGACGCCCTGAATCTCCAATTCCAGTTCGCGGACGGCGGCCTGCGCCTTGGTGAGCGCGGCTTGGGCGGCCTTGGCATGGGCGGCGGCCTCCTCCACTTGAGAGGAGTCGCCCAGGATGGCGATGGCCTGCGCGAGCCGCTGGGCGCAGTCGGCCCGTTCCAGTTCGGCCTGCTGGAGGCGGTACAGGGTCGGCGCAACTTCCATTGGGCCCCTCACGTGCGTATTGGCGCGTTTGCGCCGCCCATTATAGCACGGGAGAGGGTGCGAGGCAATTGCCCGCCAGGTGGCTCAGCAACTCTCAATATGGCTCTGTTGGGAATTGCCGGGGCAGCGGCAGGCCCTTTGACCTCACCTAACCTCCCCCACGCCCTGTCCTTTCCTCGCTGTGCACATATGGGGAGGGTCGGGGTGGGCATGGGTGAGATAGACCGGTTCAACGACCCAACGACGCCGGTTACCCTTGCCCAGGGGGAATGCACCTCACAGCATTCCAAGGGGAGTTGCCATCCCTGTTCAATCCATGTTGAGAATCGCCGTCGCGCAGAGGTTTGCGTTTTCGCACAATTTAGGCTATAATAAGAGTAAGGGCAGTAAATCTCAATCGTAAGGGGAAGCATGGATGGAGAACCGGCAGCCGGACGTTGACACGCAAGGTCAGGAGGTGACCCTCAGCACATCACCCGTTACCCCGTCTTCCATGAAGGATTTGCTGGAGCAGGAGGACTTCGGTCTCAAATCCTTTGCCCGGAATGAGACGGTGGAGGGCACCATCGTCGCCATCACCGAGACCGAAATGTTGGTGGACATTGGGGGCAAGTCAGAAGCACTCGTGCCCCAGCGGGACCTAGAGTCGTTGGACCCCGAGTTCCGTAAAGGGTTGCGGGTGGGGGACACGGTAATGGCGGTCGTCGTCCGGCCACAAGATGCCGAAGGCCATGTCGTTCTCTCTCTGGCCCGCGCCGAGTTGGAAAAGGATTGGCGCACGGCCGAGCGTTTGCACAAGACGCAGGAGGTGTTTGAAGGCCTCATCACCGCGTACAACAAGGGCGGGCTCATCGTCCGCCTGGGCAAACTGCGCGGGTTTGTCCCCGCGTCGCAGTTGACCAACGAACACCAACGCAAGGCAGGGGACAATGAGCAGTTATGGGCCGACCTGGTCAACAAGACCCTTCCACTGAAGGTCATTGAGGTCGACCGGAGACGCAATCGGCTGATTCTATCCGAAAGGGCGGCCCTCAAGGAGGTTCGCGAGAGCCAGAAGGAACGGCTATTGGATTCACTGCGCGAGGGCGAGATTCGGAAAGGCGTCGTAACCAGCGTCTGCGACTTTGGCGCCTTTGTGGATTTGGGCGGCGCAGACGGCCTGATTCACATCTCCGAGTTGGCGTGGGGGCGGGTGTCCCACCCTAGCGAGGTGGTGAAAGTCGGACAGGAGTTGGATGTGTACGTCCTCAGCGTGGACCACGAGCGGAAGCGCATCGGGTTGAGCCTGAAGCGGCTGGAGCCGGAACCGTGGGACCTGGTTGAGGAGCGGTACAGGGTCGGGCAATTGGTGGAGGGCGTCATCACCAAACTCACGTCGTTTGGCGCTTTTGCCCGCATTGACGATGAGATTGAGGGTCTGATCCACATCTCAGAACTGTCGGACGACCGAATCACCCATCCGAAGGAGATCGTGAAGGAAGGCGAGACGCATACCCTGCGCATCATTCGGATAGACTCGCAGAAGCGGCGCATGGGGCTCAGCCTGAAGCGCGTTGCCGATCCGCAGTACGCGGACATTGACTGGCGAGAGGAGTACGCTGCCGGCCTACAAGACGATTGGGACGAGGAAGATGAGTCGGCCGACGAAGCCGAGGATTCGGCAGAGGCCGTTACGGATGACGAACTGGAGGCTTGCCTGAGCGAAGCCGGCGATGCTGGCGAGGATGACGTTCCGGAGGCGGAAGAGGAGGAGGCCAGTTAGGCGCGTTTACGAGCGCTTGGACCCGATGCTGTTCTCTGGATCCCGTCAGCGACGGCGGCTGATCAGGTTGATTCTGGTGTAAATGAACTTAGTTGAGGAAGTCCTACCCTATGCGTTTGAAATGGCCCTAGTTCAACCGGACCGGCGCAACGGAAGCAGAGATGTTCGGGGCTGTTTCGCCATAGGGCGGGACAGCCCCATTGCTTTTCCGGATTGACCCGATAGGGTTCCGGTTACGGAAAGTTGAGGCAACCGTATGGCTACCAAGTTTGAACGACTCTTTTCGGAAGAGGCGCGTAGAGCGTTGGCGCAGGCGCACGATGAAGCGCGTCGGCTAAAACATAATTATCTGGGGACCGAGCATCTGCTCCTGGGATTGATCCGCGAACAGACGACAGCCGCGCTGATCCTGGCACAGATGGGCGTGGACCTGGGCGAGATTCGGGCGCTGGTGGAGCGCATCGCCGGACGCGGCGACTACACCGGACAGGGAAGCCCCACCCTCACGCCGCGCACCCAGCGCGTGATTGAACTGGCCATTGACGAGGCCCAGCGCATGGGCCGCGCTCAGGCGGGGACGGAACATCTCCTACTCGGCATCATCCGCGAAGGGCAGGGGGTGGCCGTCAGCGTCCTTCGCAAGATGGGGCTGGACCTGGAGCGGGTGCGCTTGCGGGCCACCCAGATGTCCCAGCAGATGGCGATGGCCACGCCCGTGGGCCCGAAGCCGAAGCCCAAGGAAACGCCCCTCATTGACCAGTTGAGCGTGGACCTGACCGCCCTTGCCGCCGAGGGGAAGTTGGACCCCGTCATCGGCCGCGAGCGGGAGATAGAGCGGGTCATCCAGATTCTGTCGCGCCGCACCAAGAACAACCCTGCGCTCATCGGCGAGCCCGGCGTGGGCAAGACGGCCATCGTGGAGGGGCTGGCGCAGCGCATCGTCGCGGGCCAAACCCCGCGCCCGTTGCTCAACCGCCGCCTCATTCAACTGGACGTCGGCTCGCTGGTCGCGGGCACCATGTACCGAGGCCAGTTTGAGGAGCGTCTGAAGAAAGTTATTGACGAGATCAAAGGCTCCAAGTGCATCCTCTTCATTGACGAACTGCACATGCTTGTGGGTGCGGGCTCGGCGGGCAGCCAGGTGGACGCCGCCAACATCCTCAAACCCGCCCTCGCCAGGGGCGAACTCCAGTGCATCGGCGCGACGACCAGCGACGAGTACCGCAAGCACATTGAGAGTGACCCCGCGCTGGAGCGACGCTTCCAGCCCGTGCGGGTGGACGAGCCAACCGTAGAGGAAACCATCGCCATCCTCAAGGGCATTCGCGAGCGCTACGAGGAACACCACAATGTGGACATTGACGACAGCGCGCTGGAAGCGGCGGCGCGTCTCGGCGCGCGGTACATCTCCGACCGCTACCTGCCCGACAAGGCCATTGACCTGATAGACGAAGCGGCGTCGCGGGTGCGCATGTACAAGTCGCCGGAGGCCATCCGCCCCATTGACGAGGCACTTGAGGAGACCGAGTCGGGCCAACTGGATTTGGGGTGGCTCAAGCCCCAGAAGCGCCCGGTGGTTACTGCCGATGACATCGCCGAGATGGTGTCCATGTGGACGGGCATCCCTGTGGCGCGGCTGGCCGGCGAGGAGTCCGAGCGGCTTCTGCACATGGAGGAGGCGCTCCATCGGCGCATCGTAGGGCAAGATGAGGCCATTTCTACCATTGCCAGGGCCGTGCGCCGCGCCAGGGCCGGCCTGAAAGACCCCAAGCGCCCCATCGGGTCGTTCATCTTCCTCGGCCCCACCGGCGTCGGCAAGACGGAACTGGCCAAGGCGCTGGCCGAGTTCATGTTCGGGAGTGAGGACGCCCTGCTCCAACTGGACATGTCGGAATTCATGGAGCGGCACACCGTTTCGCGGCTGGTGGGAGCGCCTCCGGGCTACGTGGGGTACGAGGAGGCCGGCCAGTTGACCGAGGCCATTCGCCGCCGACCGTACAGCGTCATCTTGTTTGACGAGGTGGAGAAGGCGCACCCTGAAGCCTTCAACATGCTGCTCCAGATCATGGAGGACGGCCATCTTTCGGACGCCAAAGGCCACAAGGTGGATTTCCGCAACACCATCATCATCATGACCTCCAACGTGGGGGCCGAACTGCTGAACCGTGAGGCGTCGCTGGGGTTCGCGACGCGGCGCGAGACGGCCAAGACCGAGGAAGAGGCCTACCAGCGCATGCGCGACAAGGTGCTGGACGAACTGCGGCGCACCTTCAGGCCCGAGTTCTTGAACCGCGTGGACGCCGTCATCGTGTTCCGCGCGCTGAACCGCGCCCAGATCCAGCAGATTGTGGAACTGGAACTGGGCAAGGTCTGCGAGCGCCTCAAGGAGCACTCCCTGTCGCTCCAGGCTACCGACGCGGCGAAGGAGTTGCTCGCCGAGCGGGGCTATGAGCCGCAGTTCGGAGCGCGCCCCCTGCGGCGCGTGATCCAGCAGTTGGTGGAGGACCCGCTGTCCGAGGGTGTCCTCGCCGGGCAGTTCACCCAGGGGGACCATATCTTGGTGGATGTGGAGAACGGACAGATCACCCTGCGCGCTCTTGATCGCGAGACGGAGATAGCCGCATCCAGCCCGGCCTAGGTGCGCGGGTTGCACCGTTCAGGGAGCGGATCGCTGTGCCGAAAGCCAAAACGGTTTACGTGTGCCAGCAGTGCGGGAGCACGTCGCCCAAGTGGGTAGGGCGCTGCCCCGACTGCGGCGAGTGGAACACGATGGTGGAGACGGTGATAGAGCCCGTCCGCGAGGCCGCAGGCCGCGCCGCTCCTCCCCTCCGCGCCAAGCCCCAACCCATGCGCGAAATCCGCTCCGACGGATTTGAGCGTATTCCGGTGAGCATGGGCGAAATGCAGCGCGTGCTGGGCGGGGGCATCGTGCCCGGCTCGGTGGTGCTCATCGGCGGCGACCCGGGCATCGGCAAATCCACGCTTCTGCTCCAGATGTCCGCCGACCAGGCCGCGCAGGGACGACGTGTGCTGTACGTCTCCGGCGAGGAGTCGCCCCAACAGATCAAGATGCGCGCCCAGCGTTTGGGCGTGGATGGCGACGCCCTCTACGTGCTCCCCGAAACCAGCCTCCAGCAGATTCTGGAGCAGATTGAGCAGATGAAGCCCGGCTTCGTGGTGGTGGACTCGGTGCAGGCGATCTACTCGGAGGATTTGGAGTCCTCGGCGGGGAGCGTGAGCCAGGTGCGGGAATGCGCCGCCGCCCTCCAACGCCTGGCAAAATCGCTTATCATCCCCATCTTCCTGGTAGGCCACGTAACGAAGAGCGGCGTCATCGCGGGGCCTCGGGTGCTGGAGCACATCGTGGACACGGTGCTGTACCTGGAGGGCGATCGGTTTCACGCCTACCGCCTGCTGCGGGCCGTCAAGAACCGCTTTGGCTCCACCAACGAAGTCGGCGTCTTCAGCATGGAGGAGCATGGCCTGGCCGAGGTCTCCAACCCGTCCGAGGCGTTCTTGGCCGAGAGACTGCCGTCGGCGTCGGGGTCTGCAATTGCGGTTACCATGGAAGGCACGCGCCCGATTCTCGTGGAGATTCAGGCGCTTGCCAGCACAACCAGTTTCGGCCTGCCCCGCCGCACGGCCAACGGCGTGGACATCAACCGCCTCCTCTTGCTGGTGGCCGTTCTGTCCAAGCGGGTCGGTATCCGCCTGGGCGATCAGGACGTTTTCGTAAATGTGGTGGGCGGCTTGCGCATCACCGAGCCTGCGGCAGACTTGGCCATCGCCCTGGCCATCGCGTCCAGCGTGCGCGATGCGCCGGTGGCGGCGGATATGGCCATCATCGGCGAGGTGGGGCTTTCGGGCGAGTTGCGGTCGGTGAGCCAGACGGAGCGGCGCTTGATAGAGGCTGCGCGGCTGGGGTTCCGGCGGTGCCTGATTCCGAAGACGGGGGCGCGGGTGCGCAATGTGCCATCGGGGTTGGAGGTGCTGGAAACCCGCACGCTGGACGAGGCGCTAGAAGCCGCCCTGACTCGGTAGCGTTGACTTTTGGCACAACCTGTGCTATTATTTGATCAGTCATGTATTAGATTTGTGGTTTCATATTGTTTTGCCGCCCAGCGGCGGATATGGTTTTGTACATCATCCCAGGCACTTATTGATCCGTTATCCTCCGAGATCGCTCTGAATGCTGTGGACAATAGCAAGATAGGGGGTCGCAAAGGGTGCACGGGATGTGTACCCTTTGTGTTTTGCATGACGCGAGGAAGAAACCCCGGAGCTGGATCTGCCATCGGAAAGGAGGTGCGCCGCTAGGAGAGAGTGCCGTTCAGAACGACCCGCACAACGGGACTTGTGAGGAGAGTATAATGACCAGCGAATTCATCTTCCGAATCATCGGCATGTTCGTCCTAGGATTGTTGGGCTGGGAGGTGGGCATCCTGCTTGGGGGGCAGTTGAATACAGAATCGGTGCGCTATATTCTCACGCTATCTTTGGCCGGGGCCGCGCTGGGTTTGCTCATCACCCCTTACATCGTGCTGCGGCCTATCCGTTCCATTCGCAACGCCCTCCGCACGGCTTCGGCCCAGCAGGTGGTGTCGGGCATTGCGGGGTTGGTGGTGGGCCTGATTGCCGCGGCGCTGCTCACCCTGCCGCTCTCGTCCCTCCCATCGCCGTGGGGGAGCGCATTGCCCGCCGTCTTTGCTGTGCTTTTGGGCTATCTGGGCACCTTCATCGGCGTGATGCGCCACAAGGATTTCTTCGCACTGATGAGCGGGCGGCTAAGCCGAGAGGTCAGCCGCGAAGACAACATCGTTCTCCTGGATACCAGTGTGATCATTGATGGGCGTATCGCCGACATCAGCCACACCGGTTTCATCAGCGGCACGATGATCGTGCCCCGATTCGTGCTCAACGAGATTCAGCACATCGCCGATTCGCCCGATCCCCTGCGGCGCGCCCGCGGACGGCGCGGACTGGACATGCTCAACCGACTCCAGAAAGAATCCGTCGTACCCATTCGGGTTGCGGATTTGGATGTTGAAGACGTGCGCGACGCGGATGACAAACTGGTGATGCTGGCCAAGCGGCTGAGGGCCCCCATCATCACCAATGACTACAACCTGAACCGAGTGGCCGAGCTCCAGGGCGTAACGGTGCTCAACATCAACGAACTGGCCAATGCCGTGCGGGCCGTCGTCCTGCCGGGCGAAACCCTCAGCGTGAGCATCATCCAGGAGGGCAAGGAACTCGGCCAGGGCGTGGGGTATCTGGACGATGGCACGATGGTGGTGGTGGAGAACGGCCGCCGCCATATCGGCCAGACCATTACCGTAATCGTTACAAAGGTCCTGCAGACCGCCGCGGGGCGTATGATTTTCGCCCAGATTGAGGGGGCGAAGTAGCGGGAAGATGGCCCGTGTCCGAGCCTTTGCTGTGGAGACCACCCATGCAACGCTTTGAAGTTCTGGCGCGGAGCGCGTGGAAGTGCATCTGTACATGGGGAAGGCGCCGATGAGGCCCTTCCCGATCCGCAGAAACTCTTGTGCATGCTATCTTTGGGCATGGAGGTAAACCATGGCGCTCCGAGTGTTCAATTCCCTTTCGCGACAATTGGAACTGTTTGAACCCATCCACGAAGGACGGGTGGGCATTTACGTCTGCGGCCCTACGGTGTACGACGACGCGCACCTGGGCCACGGCAAGACCTACGTCAACTTTGACACCGTCGTGCGCTACCTGCGCTACCTGGGGTACAAGGTGCTCCACGTCCAGAATATCACCGACGTGGGCCACCTGCTGGACACGGGCGAGGACCGAATCCTCAAGGGAGCCAAGCGCGAACGCCTCAATCCCTGGGTGCTGGTGGAGTACTACGAGCGGCGGTTCTTCCGGGACATGGACGCGCTCAACGTAACCCGCCCCGACATCACGCCCCACGCCACTTGCCACATCCCGGAGCAGATTGAACTTGTCAAGACGCTGATAGAGAAAGGCTACGCCTACGAGGTCAACGGGTCGGTGTATTTCTCCGTGCGCAAGTGGCCGGAGTACGGCAAGTTGTCGGGCCGCAAGGTGGAGGAATTGATAGAAGGCGCGCGCGTGGAGGTGCTGCCGGAAAAGCGAGACCCCGCCGACTTCGCGCTGTGGAAACGCGCCGAGCCGGAACATGTCATGCAGTGGCCCAGTCCGTGGGGCATGGGATTCCCAGGCTGGCACATTGAGTGCTCGGTCATGTCCACCAAGTACCTGGGCCAGCCCTTTGACATCCACGGCGGCGGCATGGAGAACAAATTCCCTCACCACGAGTGCGAGATCGCCCAGAGCGAGGCTGCCACGGGCAAGCCTTTCGCCAAGTATTGGCTCCACAATGGGATGCTCATGATTCGCGGCGAGGAGATGCACAAATCGCTGGGCAACTTCGTTACGCTGGAGCAGGCGTTCCAGCAGTACTCGCCCATGACCATCCGCTTCTTCATCCTGGGCAGCCACTACCGAAGCCCGCTGGACGTAACCGATGAGGCGCTTGCCGCGGCGGCGAAGGGCGTGGAGCGGCTCTACGGGACGATGCGCCGCGTGCGGGCGAAGGTAGAGGAAGCCCCATCGGGGCCGGTATCCGAAACCGTTGCCGACCTGGTGGCGGACGCCGAGGCGCGCTTCCGCGAGGCGATGGACGACGACTTCAACACGGCCAACGCGCTGGCCGTCCTGTTTGACCTGAACCGCGAGGTCAACAAGATGGTGCACGAGGATGCCGCGGTCAGCCGCGAGTCGTGGCAACAGGTGGATGCGCTGTACGGCCGACTCGTTGGGGATGTCCTCGGACTCATCACCCCCGAGACGTATCAGACGCAGACCGCCGGCCTGACCGATGACCTATTGCGGCTGCTGGTGGAGACCCGCGCCGAACTGCGCCAGGCGAAGCAGTGGGCGCTGGCCGACCGCATCCGCGACCGGCTGGGCGCGCTCGGCGTGGTCTTGGAGGACAAGCCCAGCGGAACGACTTGGCGCATCCGCCCGCCCGAAGCGGGGGAGGGCTAGCCTAGGCCCGAGCCCAAACGCATCTCACCGCCGGCGTAGGCGGCTATCGGGGCGAAGCATTTCTCAATAGATAGGAATGGAACAGGGGTGGCAATCACTGTTGGAGCGGCGTGGGGTGCATTGCATCGCTTGGAGAGGTACTGGGCGTCGTTCGGCCGGGGTGGGGATGGGTGAGGTCGGGACGTCTGTCGTTGCCCTGGCGATTCTCAACAAAGCCATTATTGAGAACTGCTGATCGGCGCGAAGGGGGCTTCAATGCCAGGCTTTGAGGTGCTCTACGGACGAAATGCCGTCTTGGAGACGCTTCGGGCGAACCGGCGGCGATTCTATCGCCTGCTTGTCGCGCAGAACGTGGCCGCCGGCGGCGCGGTGGGCGACATCCTGGCAGAGGCCCGCGCCCGCAAAGTCCCCTACGTGGCGGTAGACCGGGCGGCGCTGGACAAGTTGATCGGCAAGGATGCCGGTCATCATCAGGGCGTGGCTCTGGAAGTCTCCGGATATCCGTATGTGCCCTGGCAGGAGGCGCTGCGCGCGTGCCAGCAGGCCGGCGAGAAGCCCCTGTTTCTCGTGCTGGACTGCCTGCAAGACCCCCAGAATCTGGGCAGTCTCCTGCGTACCGCCGAGGCGGTGGGCGTCCACGGCGTGGTCATCCCCAAGCGCCGCGCGGTGGACATCACGCCTGCGGTCGTGAACGCATCGGCGGGGGCCACGGAGTACCTGCGCGTGGACATCGTAACCAATCTGGCCCAGACGCTGGAGCAGATGAAGCGGGAGAACGTGTGGGCCGTGGGGCTGGAAGCCGCGCCCGAGGCGCTTCTGTACACTGAGGCCGACCTGGACAGGCCGCTGGCCCTCGTCGTTGGGAGTGAGGGGAGCGGCATCAGCCGCCTTTTGCGCGAGAAGTGCGACTTTCTGATTCGGCTGCCCATGCGCGGCCGCATTGGATCGCTCAACGCCGCCGTGGCCGGGTCGGTTGCTCTGTACGAGATCGCCCGCCAGCGGCAGGGTTGAGGCTGCAATTTTCGCGTCTCTGCGGGGGCATAGTATAATCGGCTCCGGGCTTGTGGCCCGACCGATTGCGTTTCTGAATTCTTCGTGCGGAAGGTGAAGTTTCGTTGAAGAAAATCTGCGTCATTGGCGCCGGCTACGTGGGCCTGGCCACGGGCACCTGCTTTGCGGACCTTGGGAACCTCGTTACCATCGTGGATATTGACGAGCGCAAGGTAGAGAACCTGCGCCAGGGCATCTTGCCCATCTATGAGCCCGGACTGGAGGAAATCGTCCGCCGCAACGCCCAGTCGGGGCGTTTGCGGTTCACCACGTCTTATGCCGAGGGCGTGCGCGATGCGGACTTTGTGTTCATCGCCGTGGGCACGCCTTCCGGTGCAGAAGGCGAAGCCGATTTGCGGTACGTGCGGCAGGCCGCCGAAGCCATCGCCGAGGTCATGGATCATCCGCTCATCATCGTGAACAAGAGCACGGTTCCCATCGGCACGGGCGACTGGGTGGCCGACATCGTCAACAAGCACAAGAAGAACGATGTGCCGTTCGCGGTCGTGTCCAATCCCGAATTCCTGCGCGAAGGCTCGGCCGTGCATGACTTCATGAACCCCGACCGTGTGGTGCTGGGGTCGCTCAACCGCGAGGCCGCCGAGCAGGTGGCGCAGTTATACCTGTCGCTGCGCGCGCCCATCGTCATCACCGACCTGCGCACGGCGGAGATGATCAAGTACGCGTCCAACGCCTTCTTGGCCAACCGCATCTCGTTCATCAACGAGATCGCGTCCATCTGCGAGGCGCTGGGCGCGGACGTGAAGGAAGTCGCCGCCGGCATGGGCTACGACAAGCGCATCGGCTCGGCGTTCTTGGACGCGGGCATCGGCTTCGGCGGGTCGTGCTTCCCCAAGGACGTGAAGGCGCTGGCGCACATGGCGGCCATCCATGGCTGTCACCCACAACTCCTGCGCGCCGTCTTGGAGATCAACCGCGACCAGCGCCGCCGCTTGGTGCAGAAACTCCGCGACATCCTCGGCTCGCTGGATGAGCAGGTCATCGGCGTGCTGGGTCTGGCATTCAAGCCCAACACCGACGACATGCGTGAAGCGCCGGCGGTGGAGATCATCCATCTCCTGCAGAACGAGGGAGCCGTGATCCGCGCCTACGATCCTGTGGCGATGCACAACGCCAAGGCCATGCTGGACGGCGTTACGTTCTGCGAGAATCCATACGAAGCGGCGCAGGGGGCGGATGCGCTGGTCATCTGCACGGAGTGGAACGAGTTCAAGCACCTGGACTTGAAGCGGATCAAGGAAACGATGCGCCGCCCGATCATCGTGGACGGGCGGAACATCTACGACCCCGAGGCCATGCGCCAGTTGGGTTTTCTGTACCGCGGGGTCGGACGCGGCTACGGTGTGTAATCGCGGGGCGCAGACGATGGGCGAGTTGCGGCCCCACGCCTGCGGATTCGCGCATCATTGCAAAGGAGCAGGGATATGAAGAGAATCTGCATGATCGGGGTGGGTTATGTCGGACTGGTAACCGGCGCTTGTCTTGCTGACCTCGGAAACCGCGTGGTATGCGTCAACCGCGACGAGAAGAAGGCCGCGAACCTGCGTAAGGGTATCCTACCCATCTACGAGCCAGGGCTTGAGGAGATCGTTCATCGCAACAGCGAGGCCGGCAGGCTGTTCTTCACCACTTCCTACGATGAGGGCGTGAAAGACGCGGAGTTCGTGTTCATCTCGGTGGGCACGCCGTCGGGGCTGGAGGGTGAGGCCGACCTGCAGCACGTGCACGACGCGGCGGTGGAGATCGCCAAGCGCCTGGATCATCCGCTCATCATCGTGAACAAGAGCACGGTTCCCATCGGCACGGGCGACTGGGTGGCCGACATCGTCCGCGAGAACATGCCCGACCCGTCCGTCCCGTTCTGGGTAGTCTCCAACCCCGAATTCTTGCGCGAGGGCTCGGGCGTGTACGACTTCATGAACCCCGACCGCATCGTGCTGGGGTCTATGAGCCGCGAGGCGGCGGAGCGCGTGGCCGAACTGTACTACCCGCTCCAGGCCGAGACCATCATCACCGACCTGCGCACGGCGGAGATGATCAAGTACGCGTCCAACTGCTTCCTCGCCACGAAGATTTCATTCATCAACGAGATCGCCGCGATCTGTGAGTCGCTGGGCGCGGATGTCAAAGAGGTGGCGCGCGGCATGGGCACCGACAAGCGTATCGGCCCCCACTTTTTGGGCGCGGGTATCGGATGGGGCGGCTCCTGCTTCCCCAAGGACGTCAAGGCTCTCATCCACATGGCGACGACCCACGGCACGCGCCCCCAACTCCTCCGCGCCGTGATGGAGATCAACTACGACCAGCGCAAGCGCATCATCAATCACCTGCGGGACATCCTCGGTTCGTACCGCGGCAAGGTGGTGGGCCTGCTGGGCCTGGCCTTCAAGCCCAACACCGACGACATGCGCGACGCGCCGTCCATCACGCTGGCCAGGCTTCTGGTGGCAGAGGGCGCGCAGGTGAAGGCCTACGATCCGGTGGCGATGGAAACGGCCAAGCGGGCCATGCACGACCTGCCCATAATCTACTGCGCCGACCCGTATGAGGTGGCCAAGGACGCCGACGCGCTCATTCTCGTAACAGAGTGGAACGAGTTCAAGCAGTTGGACATGCAGCGCGTCAAGAGCCTTATGAAACAGCCCGTGCTCATGGACGGCCGCAATATTTACGACCCGCCGCGCATGCGCGAACTGGGATTCATCTACCGCGGCGTGGGGCGCGGCCACAACGGCGGCCTGGTGCGGAACAAATGAAAGCCTACCCATTTCCGCCCATGCCGGGCCCTGCCGTGTCCGTAGGCGTGGACATGATAGAGGTGCCCCGCATCGCGCGCGCCGTGGAGCGGTGGGGCGAGCGGTTCCTGCGCCGCGTGTACACCGCGAATGAGATCGCCCTGTGCGACGGGCGCGTGCCCGAACTGGCCGTGCGTTTCGCGGGCAAAGAGGCGATCTCCAAAGCGCTGGGCACCGGTTTGGTGGGGATAGACTGGACGGAAATGGAGATTTTGGCGGATTACCGGGGCAAGCCCATTGTGCGACTGCTGGGCCGCGCGCGAAAGCGGGCCGAGGAACTGGGCCTGCACCAGTGGGCCATCAGCCTGACGCACACCAAAGAGTACGCGATGGCGATGGTTGTGGCCAGCGGCCCGTGAGATGCAAGTGCTCCCCCTGCTGGTGGATTTCCGCGGAGCGCCCTCGCAATAGGGGCGCTCCGTTCTTATTCACCCATACTCTATGGAGGTTGAGCAGGGGGCAGTCCCTGTTGGGGCGTCGTGGGGGGCATTTCACTCCTTGGGCAAAAGGTAACTGGGGCAAGGGTAACTGGGCGCGCGGCGATGTCCGCGAATCACACGAATGCACGCGAATGGGATGGGGGCGCGGCCTGGCCCGAGGCTGAACCCTCGGGCTAATGGGTCGGCTGGATGTGTCGCCTTGGTGC
>FWPV01005134.1_pt1 | contig 15189 bp, 16 predicted proteins | sample 2228371 | NCBI WGS metagenome assembly FWPV01 (sample SAMEA103939776, study PRJEB20133) | metagenome | reverse complement strand
TCCCGGCGACCGGCGCGGCGGCTCCGCCCGCACGCCGGTGGCGGCGGCCCCGAGGGGCGGCCGCCCCACGGGTTTCGGCTCGCGGGCCCGAAACACAAAAACCCCGCCCGGTCCGCACCGGGCGGGGTTTGCCGCAGGCCGGGCCCGGCCGTCAGCGGCCGGCCGAGCGCTTGGAGGCCTTGAGGGGGTTGATCTTCTGCTTGCCCTCGGCGGCCGCCGGGGCGACCGAGACGTGGGTCGCCAGGTTGCAGATCCCCAGCTTCCACTTGACCGAGGGCTCGGGGCAGGCGGTGCAATACCAGCCCGCTTCGAACTGGCTTCGCCGTCCGCAACCTTCGCATTGTTCGACGACCTGCTGGCAAATCCCGCCCTTGTAGGCGCACCCCTTGGGGGTCATGAAGGCGCACTCGACGCCGGGCTTGATGCTGGTGCAGCGCATGGCAACCATCCCCTTTCGTTCGCGAGATGAAAACAAAAGACCGGCGCGAAACCGGTCTTCCATTAATTTGAAACTTACTTTTTACCAAATCAAAATTGAACTTGTCAAGAAAAAAAACGGCTGGTAGAGTGCCCGACCATGGAAACCGAACGCATTCAGAGCCTCGCGCCGGAAAGCACGCGCATCGCCAGCCTGGGTCCCTGCCGCATCCCCAGCTCGGTGGCCCGCCGGGCCCGGGGAGGCAACGACATCTCCTACGTCTCCGACGAGGACCGCATCCTGATCGACGTCAATCTCGCCCGGATCGGCCGCCAGCTCGAACGGGGCGAGCCGCCGGCCGCCTACGAGCTCGCCGGCCCCCGGCGCCTGCTCTTTTTCGACCCCAGCAAACTCAAGTGCGCGCTGGTCACCTGCGGCGGCCTTTGCCCCGGCCTGAACGACATCATCCGCTCGATCGTCTTCGAGCTCCACTACGGCTACGGGGTCCGCACGATCTTCGGGGTCCGCTACGGCCTCAAGGGCTTCATCGCCCGCTACGGCTACGACATGATGCCCCTCACCCCCGCGGCCGTGGTCAACATCCACGAGCGCGGCGGGGTCGTGATCGGCTCGAGCCGAGGCCCCGAGGACGGGTCTTGATCGGCTCGAGCCGAGGCCCCGAGGACATCGAGGAGATCGTGGACACCCTCGAGCGCATGAGCATCGGGATCCTCTTCATGATCGGCGGGGACGGGACGATGCGGGCGGCCACGGCGATCGCCGACGCGGTCCTGCGGCGGAGGCTCAAGATCGCCATCGTGGGGGTCCCCAAGACGATCGACAACGACATCCTGCTCGTCTCCCGCTCCTTCGGCTTCGACACCGCGGTCGAGGTCTCCACGCGCGCCATCGTGAGCGCCAGCAACGAGGCCGAGGGCTACCCGAACGGCATCGGCCTGATCAAGCTCATGGGGCGCGAATCCGGCTTCATCGCCGCGACGGCGACGCTCGCGCAGCAGGACGTGAATTTCGTCCTGATCCCCGAGGTGGACTTCGACCTCGAGGGCCCCCACGGCCTGCTCGCCAGCCTGGAGAGGCGCCTGGCGGACCGCGGCCACGCCGTGATCGTGGTGGCGGAGGGCGCGGGGCAGAAGTTTTTCGCCGACGAGCCCGTCGAGCGCGACGCCTCCGGCAACATCCGGCTCAAGGACATCGGCCTCTTTCTCAAGCAGCGGATCCTCGAGCATTTCCAGCGGCGCGGCACCGAGATCTCGATCAAGTACATCGATCCGAGCTACATGATCCGCAGCCTGCCGGCCAACGCCAACGACCGCGTCTTCTGCAATTTTCTGGGCCGAAACGCCGTGCACGCCGGCATGGCGGGCAAAACCGATCTCCTGATCGGCAATTGGAACAACCACTTCGTCCATGTCCCGATGAAACTCCTCGCCGGCCGGCGAAAACACGTCGATCCCCGGGGCATGCTCTGGCGCAGCGTCCTCGAGGCCACCGGCCAGGGCCCGCTCAAGAATCCCTGAACCGCCCCCTCACTCGAGCTCCACGAAGCGCCGGCCCCGGATCTCGATCCGCCGCAGCGTCTTCTCGGGCTCGCCCGTTTCCCGAAACCGCGTCCGGCCCGTCACCCCGGCGAAGCCCTCCGCCGTCCGCAAGGCCGCGGCGACCTCGGCGGGCGCGCGCGCTCCACCCCACGAAAAGACCTCCGCCAGAATGGCCGCCGAGTCGAAGGCCAGCGCCTCGATCAGTCCCGGCGCCTCCCCGTAGGTCGCCTCGTAGGCCTCGACGAATCGCCTGACCGCCGGGTCGCGGCTGCCGGCGAAGAACACGTCGACGAACACCGCGCCCTGGACGTAGGGCGCGGCGAGCCGCAAGAGCGCCTCGGAATTCCAGAGGTTGGTGCCGAGCAGGAAAACGTCGCGGATGTCGTGGTAGGCGAGCTGGGGGGCGATCATCGCCACCTTGCGCGGTTCATCGGGCAGGAAGACGGCCTGGAAGCGGCAGACCCGGACCGTGTCGGCGGGGGCCTCCCCGCGGCCGCGGCGCGCGGCCGGAGGGGCGGGCGCGGGCCGCTCCTCGGCGCCCTCCTTGGGCACCTCGTCGGTGTAGGGCAGAAGCTTGCGGATCGCCCCCGCAAAGTCCGTCGCCCGGGGATCGTACGGGATCGCGGCGAGCAGGCTTCCGCCGCGGTCCTGGAGGGCGCGGCGGAACAGATCGACGAAGGCTCGGCCGTACGGCTCGTCGGGGTAGAGGGCCACGGCCTCGCGCACGCCGAGCCGCTCGACGGCAACGGAGACGAGCGCCTCGATCTGGGGCCCGGGGGTGAGGAAGTTGCGGAAGACGGTCCCCCCGGCCCGCGTCACCCCTTCCCGCTGGGTGAGCACGAGCAGGGGGATTCCCAACCGCTCCGCCTCGGGCAACGCGGCCTCGACGTGGACGAGCGGACCCACCACGGCCGAGACCCGCTGCCCCGCGAGCTCCTGCAGCGCTTCGACCGTGCGGCCCGGCTCCGAGGCCGTGTCGCGCAGCAGGAGCTCGATCGGCGGGCGGCCTTCGGCGGCGTTGTGCAGGTGAAGGGCGAGCTCCAGCCCGCGAAGCGCCCGCTGCCCCAGGGCCTGGTGCGAACCGCTCAGGGGGAGAAGGGCGCCGATGCGGAAAGGCCGGGACGGCCGCCGGCGCTCGAGTTCGGCGAGTTCGCGTTCGGCCCGCGGCCGCTCCTCGTGCTCGGGGTACCGCGCGCGGAAGGCCTCGAGCAAGGCCCGCGCCTCCTCCGCCCGCCCCTCGCGCGAAAAGACCATCCCCGCCTGGAAGAGAAGGTAATCCATGCGCAGCTCCCCCTCCGGCCGGGCCGCGAGCCCGCGCGCCTCCTGGGGGGTGAGCCGCAGGATCGCCAGCCGCAGCCGCGCCGCCGCCGCCTCCCGCTCGGCGGGAGGCGCCTCCTGCAGCGCCCGAAGCAGAAACTCGACCGCGCCGATCCCGTCGCCGAGCCGCGAGCGGGCCTCCGCGCGCAGCGTCCAGGCGCGGACGCGCTGGGAAGGGGTCTCCGCCGCGGCGAGGGCCTCGGCGAACAGCCCCTCGAGCTCCGCGGGCCGTCCCTCGGCGAGCGGCAGGGCGAGCCGCTCGAGGAAGGCCTCGGCGCGCAACGGGCTTGCGGGGTGCTCCGCGATCAGGCGCTCGTAGGCGCGCCGGGCCGCCGCGAACTCCCCCCGCAGACCGTGGATTTTTCCCAGGCGCAGGAGCGCCGCGGGCGCCGAGGATTCGCCGGCGTGGCGCTCGAGGTAACGCTCGAAGAGAACGGCGGCCTCGCCCAGGGCGCCGTCCTGGTAGCGGCGCTCGGCCTGCTCGAAGAGGCGGCGGGCCTCCGGCGGCTCGGGGGGCGGCACCTCGGGGGCGCGTTTCCGCGGGGCGCAGCCCACGGCGAGGACGACCGCGGCCAGGGCCGCAATCCGAACCAGCCGCCGCGGCCGCCGCACGGTGGGCTCGGTCATGGAGCGATCACCTCCGGATGGGGTTGCCGATTCGTCGGGGGGAACATACACCAGCCGGCGGCTTTTGCAACCGACCGACCGCGGAACCCGTTAAAGTTTCGGCCGGCGGCGGCGGATAATCGGGCAGGGACCCCGAGGAACCCCCAGCGCCTTGAGGGAGGGTGAGGTCATGAGGCAATGGCTCGTCGTGGCCGGCATCGTGGTCTGGTTGCTGCCGGCGCCGCTTTCGGCCCAGTTCTACCGCTACACGGACGCCCGCGGCAACGTGCGCTTCACCGACGACATCAACCAGGTGCCCGAGGACCAGCGCGCCCGCGTCCGCAGCTACGCGGAAGCGCCGTCCCGGGAGCCCGACCCGCCCGCGGGGGCCGGGCCGGCCGCCGCCCCGCCCCCCGGCCCTGCGGACCCCGCCCCGCTGGCGGCCGCGGAGCCTGCCGAGGGCCCCCTCGAGGAGATCCGCGGCCGGATCGAGGAGCGCAAGAAGCAGCTCGAGGCCGAGTACCGCGGCCTGGCCGCTGAGCGGGACCGCCTCGCCCAGGAAAAGGAAGCACGCAAGTCGCGCGAGCAGATTCACGACTACAACCGGCGCGTGGAGGCCTTCAACCAGCGCGCGCAACGCTACGAAGAGGAAAGCGAGAAGCTGCGCCGCGAGGTCGAAGCCTTCAACCGCCGGCTGCTCGAGGAAAGCGCCCGCACCGCCGGGGGGAGCCCGTCCCGAAAGTAGTTGCATCGCCCCCCCGATTCGAACTATGCTATCTGCGTTCGTTGCGGCTGACCCGTATCGGCCGGCGGCCGGCGCATGGGCGGAATCGAATCGCAACACGGCATCGTGCCTTACCGCGCACCGGGGATCGAAGGGGGGCTGTTCGCGCCCCGGAGACCTCCCCTGCCTTCCCGCCCGCCCCGATCGGCGGCGGCGTTCCCCGGGCCTTCCCCGGCGGGCCGGGCGACGGGCACCCGGCACGCGGCGATTCCCCGCACCTACGGAGCCGTCGTCCCGCAGGCCGACACCGCGGGCCGAAGGATCGATCTCTTCGTCTGACTCCCCGGGAGGTTCCCCATGGCAGCACGGAAGGTCGGCGTTCCCCGAGGATACCGCAAGGCGCTCGAGATCGGGCGCCCCCCCACGATCCGCGCCCTCTTTCCCCACTCCTCGGCCCTGATCGTCAGCGGCAAGGTCATCGACCGCGCGATGCTCGCCAAGGGCCGGGCCGTGGCGCTGGCGGCCAACGGCCGCAACGCCTTCGTCATCCGCGGCGTGCTGCGCGCCGCCCAGCGGGCCAACGCCGCGCTCATCGTGGAGATCGCCAAGTCCGAGGGCGGCACCAACGCCTACTGCGCCGTCAACTACTGGAACCTCGCCCGCATGGTCGACGCCTTCTGCAACGAGATGGGCATCACCGTGCCGGTCGCCATCCATGCCGACCACTACGGCATCAAAGGGCCCAAGGACGTCGAGGCGGCGAAGACCGAAATCCCCTCGATGTTCGAGGCGGGGATCACGTCGATCGCGATCGACGCCTCGCACCTGCCCGACGCCGAAAACCTGCTCGCCAGCATCGCCCTCAACCCGCTCGTGCCGCGCTGGGCGGGCCTGGAAACCGAGGTGGGCGAGATCAAGGGGTCCCAGGGCCTGTCCACCCCCGAGGAGGCCCTCTTCCTGATCCGCGGCCTGAACGCCCACGGCATCTTCCCGGACTGGATCGCCCTGAACAACGGCACCACCCACGGCATCGAGGAGAGCGATTCCGGCATCCAGGTCGAGCTCACCCGCACGATCCACGAGGCGCTCGCCCCCTACGGCGTCTCCGGGGCCCAGCACGGCACCTCCGGCAACAGCAGCGAGCGGCTGCGGGCGATCGCCGAGACGACCCGCACGACCAAGGCCAACGTCGCCACCTCGCTGCAGATGATCTCCTGGGGCCTGGAGGTGAACGACTACGGAAACGCTTTCCTGGACGGGCAGGGCCGCTTCGTCAAGCACTCCGACCGGGGCATGAGCGACGCCCTCTGGGAGGAGATGGTGGCCTACGCCGACGCGCGCGGCTTCAAGCCCGGGGACTACAAGAAGCTCAACCTGCCCTTCGAAAACAAGCTTCTCGCCCAGCCCCGCGCCATCCGCGAGCGCATGGTGCGCGGGGTGGAGGAATTCGCCTACCACCTGATCCGGCGCGTGTTCCGCTCCGAGGACACCGCGCCGCTCGCCCTCGAGATCCTGCTCGAGAGCGGCTGCCGAATCCCGCCCAAGGCGCGGCGGATCGAAAAGCCCGCCGACTGGACCCCGGATCGCATCCGCGAACAGGCGGCCGCGCTGCAATCCGACAAAGGCCCCCGGGGCAATTTCGACGACTGAGGCGGACGGCCCGCCTGCCCACCGCTTCCTCCTGCGGGGGGGGGCGCGACGTGCCCGCCCCTCCCCTTTCCGATCGACCCGCCGCTAAAGTTTTCCGCCGCGCTGCCGATACCTCCGGTCAGGAGGACCACCGGATGCAGATCGCGGGAACCCGGGTGCAGAGCCTGCTTGCGTGCTACGGCCGGAAGCTGGCCGCGGGCCGGAGGCAGGGGGAATCGCGGGGGGACAAGCCGGCGGCGGAACCGGCCCTCTCCCCGGAGGAGACCCGGGAAGCGGCCCGGGACAAGATCTCGCGTCAGCTCTGGCGGACCGTGAGTGGGGTCGTCGCCGGGAGATTGGCCGCCCGGGAAACCGGCGCCATCCCGCGGGGACGGGAAAAGGAGGAGGCCATGTTGGACACGATCGGCGAGGCGACGGCACAGCAGCTGCCGCGGATCGGCGTCTACGGCGGAGGAAGAGAGCAGGAACCCCTTCTGCAAAAGGCCGAGCGCCTGCGCGAAACCCGGCCCGTGGAAGGGGGGGGCGAGGGGGAAAAACCCCGCGCCGGCGGCGAGGAGGGGATGGTCCACAACCGCACGCGGCTGGAGAACGGGACCATCGTCGTCGAAAAGTACGACGAAGACGGAAAGCTCATCCGCCGCACCCCGCCGGGATACCTTCCCTTCGGCGAGATCGCCTGAGGGGTTCCCGACCTACCAGCGCAGCCGGACCGGAATGCCCCACTGCTGCAGGGCGGATTTGATGCCGGGAATCGTCCAGGTCCCGAAGTGGACCATGGAGGCGATCAACGCGGCATCGGCCTGCCCGCGGGTGAGCACCTCCCGCAGGTGCTCGGGCCGGCCCGCCCCGCCCGAGGCGATAACCGGGATCCCCACGCGCGAGGCGATGAGGGCCGTGATGTCCAGCTCGTAGCCCTCCTGCGTCCCGTCGGCGTCGATCGAATTGAGGCAGATCTCGCCCGCCCCCCGCGCCTCGGCCTCCTCGGCCCAGGCGAGCGCATCCCGCCCCGTGGGCCGCCGGCCGCCGTCGATCACCACCTCGTAGCCCGAGGGAATGCCCGGCCGGACCCCCACGCGCAGCACGTCCATCCCCAGCACGATGCACTGTCGGCCGAAGGCGGCGGCGCCCTCGTCGAGCAGCGACGGCCGCCTCAGGGCGGCCGAGTTCACGCTCACCTTCTCCGCCCCGGCCAGCAGCACGGCGCGCATCTCCTCGATCGAGCGGATCCCGCCCCCCACGGCGAAGGGGATGAAGATCGTCTCGGCGACGCGCCGCACGACGTCGATCAGGATGCCGCGGCGCTCGGCCGAGGCGGTGATGTCGTAGAAGACGATCTCGTCGGCCCCCTGCTCGTAGTAGTGGCGGGCCATCTCCACGGGGTCGCCGACGTCGATGTTGTCCCGGAAGCGGATCCCCTTGGTCGTCCGCCCGTCGCGGACGTCCAGGCAGACGACGATCCGTTTGCTCAGCACGGCTCCCCCCCCGCCGTCTCTTCGCCCGGCTCCCAGCGGCAGAAGTTCGCGAGCAGGCGCAACCCGGGACGGCCGCTCTTCTCGGGGTGGAACTGCACGGCGACGAGGCTGCCGCAGGCGATCGCCGAGGGGAAGGAAATCCCGTGCTCGGTTTCGGCCACGACACAGCCCGGGTCCTCCGGCTGGGGGTAGTAGCCGTGGACGAAGTAAAAGGACTCCCCCTCCTCCACGCCGGCGAACACCGGGTGCCGCCGCCGCAGCCGAAGCGTGTTCCAGCCCATGTGCGGGATCTTGAGCCGACGGCCGTCCGGCCCGCGGAGCCCCGCGGGAAAGGAGCGCACCTGCCCCGCGACGAGGTTCAGGCAGCGGGCGTCGTTCTCCTCGCTTCGGCCGAGGACGATCTGGCAGCCGAGGCAGATCCCCAGGAGCGGCTTTCGCGCGGCGAACGCCCGCTTCAGGGCCCGGTCGAGGCCGCTTTCGCGCAGGCTCGCCATCGCCGTCCCCGCCGCCCCGACCCCCGGGATGAGGATGCGCTCGGCCTCCTCGAGCCGTCCCGGATCGCGGGTCACGCGGCAGTCGAAACCGAGAAACCGCAGCGCCCGGGCAACGCTCGTCAGGTTGCCTGCGCGGTAGTCGACGATGGCGATCATTCGGCGGCCTTGATCCTCTCCCAGATCCGGTCCTTCTCGGCCTGGGGCACCTCCTCGGGGCGGCGGCCGGAGGCCGCGATCTCCGCCTCGAGGAGCCGAAAGCGGCGCTCGAAACGATGGATGGCCCTGCGAAGCGCCGTCTCCGGGGAAACCCCGGAGCGCCGGGCGAGATGGACGGCGGTGAACAGGAGGTCGCCGATCTCCCGTTCCCGGCCCACCGGGTCGCCCGCGGCGGCCGCGGCGCGGAACTCGGAGAGCTCCTCCTCGAGCTTGGCCGCCACCCCCTCGGGGTCATCCCAGTCGAAGCCCGCGGCGGCCGCCCGCTCCCCGACCGCCTGGGCCCGCAGCAGGGCGGGAAGCCCCGCGGGAATGCCGTCGAGCCGGGAGGCCGCCGGGGGCGCGGCCGTCTTTTCCTCCCGCTTGATGCGTCGCCAGTTGCGGAGCACCTCCGCGCTGTCCGCTGCCCGGCCGGACCCGAAGACGTGGGGATGTCGGCGGATCATCTTCTTCGCGATCCCGCGGCAGACGGCGGCGAAATCGAAGCGCCCGGCCTCCTCGTAGCAGTCGCCGACGAAGAGCACCAGGAAGAGGACATCGCCCAGCTCCTCGCGGACCGCCTCCGCCTCCCCCGCGGCCACGGCGTCGGCGAGCTCGAAGGACTCCTCGATCAGGTAGCGCACCATCGAGGCGGGCGTCTGCTCGCGGTCCCAGGGGCAGCCGCCCGGACGCCGCAGGCGGCGAAGGATCCCGAGGAGGGTCTCCAAGGCTTCGGCGGCGCTCATCGCGGGGCCGCCCAGCCTTTTTTCAGGACTTCCAGCCGCGAGGAAAACTCCTTGCGGATCTCGCTCGAGACGACCGTGGCCAGCCGGTCGGAGACGACCGCGAGGAGGGGTGCGGAAACCGAATCCCGCAACCAGGGGCTCCCCTTGGGCAGAAACGCGGTCAAGGCGAGGAAGAGAATCGCGGAAATAAGCACCGCTTTCGCCGCCCCGAACAGGAGTCCCCCCAGGCGGTTGAGCCAGCCGAGCAGGACGAGGCGGGTGAGGTAGTGCAGGACGAGGGCGACGCCGTTCACCGCCACGAGGACCCCGCAGAAGATGGCCAGGAAGGCGACCAGGTGGCGCACCGCGGGATCGGCGACCCAGCCCGACAGCCATCGCCCCCCCGTACCGTAGAAGCTGTAGGCGCACCAGAAGCCGCCGAGGACCCCGACGAGGGAGGCCACCTCGCGGATCAGCCCCCGGAAGACCCCGCGGACCAGGCAATAGGCGCTCAGCGCGGCGACGAGGATGTCGAAGGGGTTCATGGGGTGCGTCTTCTTTCGCCCGCCCCCCCGCCGCCGCGGACGGCGGCCGGGGAAGCGGGAGATGAATCTACCGGTCCCGGCGGTCGCTCGTCAAGGCCCGGGGGGAATTGCAATCCCACGCGATGGCGTGGTAGCATCGCCTCGTTCCGGGAGACGCCGCACCCGCATGAGCGAACCCTACCTTCTCACCTTGCCCTTTGCCGACAACGAGCATGCCCGGCAGCTCTTCGGGGAGAGGAACAGCCACCTTCAGCGCCTCGCCCGCATGCTCGACATCCGCATCAACGCCCGCGGCTCCGCGGTGTTCCTCGAGGGCGAGCGCGCCCTGGTCGAACTCGCGCAGAACCTGTTGCTGCAGCTCTACGGCCTGATCGAGGCCGGCTACCCGCTGCACCCCAACGACATCGAGTATGCCGTGCGGATGGTGAGCGCCGACCCGCGGGTCGTCCTCAAGGACATCTTTCTGGACACGATCCTGATCACGGCGAAAAAAAGCGCCATCACGCCCAAGAGCCCCACGCAGAAGGCCTACATCGACGCCATCCGCACCCACGACATCGTCTTCGGCATCGGGCCGGCCGGCACGGGCAAGACCTACCTCGCGATGGCGATGGCCGTCGCCGCCTTCTCCCGGGGGGAGGTGAGCCGCATCATCCTCACCCGGCCGGCCGTGGAGGCGGGGGAAACCCTCGGGTTCCTTCCCGGCGACCTGGCGGAAAAGGTCGACCCGTACCTCCGGCCGCTCTACGACGCGCTCCACGACATGATGCGCTTCGAGAAGGCATCGGCCCTGATGGAGAAAGGGGTGATCGAGGTCGCCCCCATAGCCTTCATGCGCGGCCGCACGCTGAACGACTCCTTCATCATCCTCGACGAGGCCCAGAACACCACCTCGGAGCAGATGAAGATGTTTCTCACCCGGATCGGCTTCAACTCGAAGGCCGTGATCACCGGGGACATCACCCAGATCGACCTTCCGCCGGAGCGGACCTCGGGGCTGATCGAGACCAAGGAGATTCTCCAGGGCATCGAAGGCATCCGCTTCGTCTTTTTCACCAAGCAAGACGTGGTCCGCCACCGCCTGGTCCAGGAGATCATCCGCGCTTACGAGGAGCTCGACGCCCGCAAGCGCGACGGCCGTCGCCGCCCGCCGGCGACGGAGGGCGAGGGGCCGTGACCCCCCCCGCCGGGCGAAGCCGTCGGCCGGTCCGCCCCGGCCGCGTCGGTTCCCGGCGGCCGCCGCCCGCCGCCGTCGCGGGCCTGCCGGGGCCTGCCGGGATGGACGTCGTGGTTCTCGACCGGCAGCGACGGATCCGCCCCCCGCGGCGCGCGCTCGCCCGCCGGGCCCGGATTCTGCTCGCGGCCCTGGGATCCCCCCGCGCCGCCCTCGCCGTGGTCCTCGTGAGCGACCGGGGAATCGCCGCCCTGAACCGCCGCTTTCTCGACCGCCGCGGTCCGACCAACGTGATCGCCTTCCCCGCCGGCGCGGCCGGCGCGCCGGGGGAGGAAGAGGTCCTCGGCGATGTCGTCATCTCGGTGGAGACGGCCCGGCGGGAAGCGGCCGCGGCGGGGATGCCGCTCGCCGAGCGCTTGACCGAGCTTCTCATCCACGGGCTGCTCCACCTGCACGGCTACGACCACGAGGCGGGGGGACGCGAAGCGCGCCGCATGGCCGCGCGGGCGCGCCGATTGCGCGCCCTCCTCGCCGCCGCCGAGGACGCCCCGGGGCGGCCGGCCGGGAAGCGGTAGGCGGGGGAAGCAAAGGGAGAGAGGGCGATGTACGTGGTGACCGCTTCCGAAATGCAGGCGCTCGACCGGGCGACGATCGAGGAATTCGGCCTGCCCGGCCGACTGCTCATGGAACACGCCGGACGCGAAGCCGCCCGCGTCTTCCTCGCCCGTTTCGGGGACCGGGCGCGCCGGGGCGGGGCGGCCGTCGCCTGCGGCCGGGGCAACAACGGCGGCGACGGCTTCGTCATCGCCCGCTGGCTCCACCAGGCCGGCGTCCCGGTGAGCGTCTTTCTCTTCGCCGACCCCGGCCGACTGGTCGGGGAGGCGCTCGAGAATTTCCGCCTGCTCGCGAAGCTCCCGCTTCCCGTGCACGCGGTGCCCGACGCCGGGCGGCTTGCGCTCCTCCAGGAGGAGATGCGCCGGCCCGCGGTCTGGATCGACGCGCTCCTCGGCACCGGCCTGAGCGCCGAGGTGGGCGGGCTCTTGCGCGAGGCGATCGAGTTTCTCAACGCCCTGGGCCGCCCCGTCTTCGCCGTGGATCTCCCCTCGGGCCTCGACGCCGACACCGGCCGGGTGCGGGGCGCCTGCCTGCGCGCCGAGGTCACGGTGACGTTCGGGTTCGCGAAGCTCGGCCACCTGCTCTACCCGGGAGCGGCCCTCACCGGCCGCCTCGAGGTGGTCGACATCGGCATCCCCGCCGGGCTCGTCGAGCGCCTCCGCCCCCGGCAGCGGCGGATCACGGCCGAGGCGGTGCGCGCGGCGCTCCCGCCGCGGCCGCCCGACGCCCACAAGGGCCGGACCGGTCACGTGATCCTCGTCGCCGGCTCTCCCGGAAAAACCGGCGCCGCCGCCCTCGCCGCGCTGGCCGCCCTGCGCGCGGGCGCCGGCCTGGTGACCGTCGGCTGCGCGGCTTCCCTGAACCCCGTGCTCGAGGTCCTGCTGCGCGAGCCCATGACCTGCCCCCTGCCCGAGGAAGAACCGGGGATCCTCGGCCCCGCCGCCCGGGCGGCGATCGCATCCCTGCTGGCCGGCAAGAACTGCCTCGCCGTCGGCCCGGGGTTGGGGCGGGATCCGCGCACGCGGGAGCTGATCCGCGCGCTCGTCGCCGAGACCCCCCTCCCCCTCGTCCTGGATGCCGACGGGCTCAACGCCTTCGCCGGGGATCTCGGGCCCCTCGCCGCCGCCGCCGCACCGCGGGTTCTCACCCCGCACCCCGGGGAGGCGGCGCGCCTGCTGGGGACGACGGCCGCGGCCGTCCAGGAGGACCGCGTGGGAAGCGCCCGCCGCCTGGCCCAACAAACCCGAGCCCTCGTCGTGCTCAAGGGCGCGACCACGGTGATCGCCCGCCCCGACGGGGAGGCGGAGCTCAACACCACCGGCAACGCGGGCATGGCGACCGCCGGCATGGGCGATGTCTTGACCGGGGTCATCGCCGGCCTGATCGCCCAGGGGGCTTCGGTGGAAGCGGCCTGCCGCGCCGCGGTCTGGCTGCACGGCCGGGCGGCCGACGAGGCGGCCCGCCGCCTCGGCCCGCGCGGCTACCTCGCCGGCGAGGTGGCGGAGGCCCTGCCCGGCCGGATCGCGGCACTCCTCGAGGACCCCTTCCCGGAGGGGGCGCCGTGAGCGCCCCCCCGGTTCGTTGGCTCAGCCGCAGCCCCGAGGCGACGCGGGAGGTCGCGGCGCGCCTGGGCGCCGCCCTCGCGGGGCCGATGGCGCTCTTTCTCATCGGCGGCTTCGGCGGCGGCAAGACGGTCTTCGTCCAGGGGCTGGCCCGCGGCCTGGGCGTGCCGGAGGACGTCCCGGTCACGAGCCCGAGCTACGTGCTGCTCCAGGACTACCCCGGCCGGATCCCCCTGCGCCATGTCGACCTCTACCGGCTGGAAACCGAGGCCGAGCAGGAGGCGGCCGGCTTGTGGGAGGCGCTTGCCGAACCGGTGGTCGCGGCCGTCGAGTGGGCCGAGCGGCTGCCGGCGCGGATGCGCCGCGAGGGCCTCACGGTGCGCTTCGCCGTGCTCGGGGACACCGAACGGCTCCTCACCTGGGAGGCGGCTGGACAGGCCGCGGCATTGTTGATAGGAAGCCTGGGTCTCGAGCCCGCGGGCGACGTGCTTCGCCCGCCGCCGGAGGGGAAGGCATGGGAGTGATCGTCCAGAAGTACGGGGGAACCTCGGTCGCCGACCTCGACCGCATCCGCCATGTCGCCGACCGCGTCATCCGCACGGCCCGCCAGGGGCACGCCCTGGTCGTGATCGTCTCCGCCATGGCCGGGGTGACCGACGGGCTGATCGCCCTCGCCCGCCGCGTGGATCCTGAGCCGGACAAGCGGGAGCTCGACGCGCTGCTCGCCACCGGCGAGCAGACGACGGCCGCGCTGCTCGCGATGACGCTCCGCGCGAGGGGCGTACCGGCGCAGTCGCTGCTCGGCTTCCAGGTCGAGGTGCGCACGGACTTCTGCTACGGCAACGCGCGCATCCAGGACATCGGCGTCGAGCGCATGCGGCGCCTGCTCGATCAGGGCGTGATCGTCGTCGTGGCCGGCTTCCAGGGCTGCGACCCCGAGGGCAACATCACCACCCTCGGGCGCGGCGGATCGGACACCTCGGCCGTGGCCATCGCCGCCGCGCTCCGGGCCGACTGCTGCGAAATCTACACCGACGTGCCCGGCGTCTTCACCGCCGACCCGAACGTCGTGCCCCGCGCGCGCAAGCTCGAGCGCATCTCCTACGAGGAAATGCTCGAGATGGCGAGCATCGGGGCCAAGGTCCTGCAGATCCGTTCCGTCGAGTTCGCGATGAAGTACCGCGTGCCGGTGCACGTGCGGTCCACATTTTCCGAGGAGGAGGGGACGATGGTCGTCGCCGAGGAAAACGGCATGGAGCGCGTGGTGGTCTCGGCGGTCACGATGAGCAAAACCGACGCGCGCATCACCCTGAAAAACGTGCCGGACCGACCCGGCATCGCGGCCCGGATCTTCACCCCCATCGCCGAGGCCGGCATCTGCGTCGACATGATCATCCAGAACACCCGGGCGAGCGGGGCGACCGACCTCACCTTCACGGTCCCGCGGGCCGATTACAAGAGGGCGCTGGCGATCGAGCGGCAGGTGGCGGCCGAGATCGGGGCCGAGGAGGTGCTGGGCGACGAGGCGATCGCCAAGGTCTCGATCACGGGGGTCGGCATGCGCAGCCACCCCGGCGTCGCCGCGCGCATGTTCGCCACCCTCGCGCGCGAAGGCATCAACATCCTGATGATCAGCACCTCGGAGATCCGGATCTCCTGCGTCGTCGAGCAGAAGTACGCCGAGCTCGCCGTGCAGAGCCTGCACAGCGCCTTCGGGCTCGACGCCCCCGCCTGAGGGAACGCGCGCCGTGCCCCGCTTCACCCGCGAGCAGCTCCTCTTCGCCGCCCTCGCCGGGGCGGGGCTGATCGCGCTCGTCCTGTGGCGGGGGCTTCAGCCCTGGTGAGCTCCCGGCGCCGCGGGTGCGGCGGGCGCGGCCGCGGCGATCTCCGCGGCGATCCCGAGGGCGGCGGCCCGAGGGTCCGGGGCCTCCCGGATCGGGCGGCCGATCACGAGGTAGTCGGCCCCGGCGGCGACGGCGGCGGAGGCCGTGGCCACCCGCACCTGGTCGTCCGCGGAGGAGGCCTCCCCTCCCGGCCGGATGCCCGGGGTGACGATCAGGAAGGGCGGGGGGATCGCGCGCCGGATGAGAGCCGCCTCGCGCCCGGAGCAGACGACGCCGGCGCAGCCCGCCGCCC
>FWPV01010446.1_pt1 | contig 15195 bp, 15 predicted proteins | sample 2228371 | NCBI WGS metagenome assembly FWPV01 (sample SAMEA103939776, study PRJEB20133) | metagenome | reverse complement strand
CCCCGAAGGACGCTCGGTCGACTTCTCCGGCGAGGTGTTCCCCCAGCTGCTGGCCGAGGGCCAGCCCCTCTACGGTGCCGTGGCCGAGGGCTACTGGGAAGACGTGGGCACGCTCGACGCCTACCTCCGCTCCCACAAAGACGTGCTGGACCAGCGGGTGCGCCTGGGCATCCCCGGCTTCCAGATCGCCCCCGGGGTGTGGGTGGGCGAGGGCACCGAGATCTCACCCGACGCCGTCGTGGAGGGGCCGGCGGTCATCGGGCCCGGGTGCCGCATCGAGGCCGGGTGCCACCTCGGTGAGTACACCGTGCTCGGGTCCAACGTGCGCCTCACCCGCGACGTCCACATCGAGCGCAGCGTGGTGCACGACAACGTGTACCTCGGCGACAGCTGCCGGCTGCGCGGCGCGGTGATCGGTCGCAGCAGCAGCGTCCGCGCCAACGCCCGCATCGAGGAAGGGGCGGTGCTCGGCGACGAGGTCTTCGTCGGTGCCGACGCCCTGGTGGCGGGCGACGTGAAGGTCTACCCCTTCAAGACCATCGAAGACGGCGCCGTGGTGAACACCTCGATCGTGTGGGAGAGCCGCGGCGCCCGCAGCCTGTTCGGGCGTGACGGGGTGACCGGCCTCGCGAACGTCGACATCACCCCCGAGCTGGCCACCAAGGTGGCCATGGCCTACGGGACCTCGCTCGGCAAGGGCACGACCGTGGTCACCTCGCGCGACTCGAGCCGCTCGGCCCGCATGCTGAAACGAGCCGTCATGGCCGGTCTCAACGGCACCGGCATCGACGTGCTCGACCTGGAGATGGCGTCGATCCCGGTCACTCGCTTCCTGGTTCGCTCACCGCGCGCCTACGCCGGGCTCACCATCCGCCTGCACCCTGACGACCCCGAACGGGTCATCATCCGCTTCTTCGACACCAACGGCTCCGACATCAGCGAGGATGCCCAGCGCAAGATCGAGCGGCTGTTCCAGCGTGAGGACTTCCGCCGCGCACTGCCCGAGGAGATCGGCGACATCAACTTCCCCGCCCGAGCTCTCGAGGAGTACACCTACGGGCTCGAGAACACCGTCGAGCGGGCCGCGATCGTGGAGCACCGCTTCAAGCTCGTGGTCGACTACTCGTTCGGTACGACCAGCCTGCTGATGGCCAGCCTGCTCGGCAAGCTCGACGCCGACGTCCTCGCCGTCAATCCGTTCGTGTCGACCGCTGGGCGCCTGCGGCGGGAGCCGGACGTCGCCGTCGAGCGGGTGGCCGGGCTCGTCAAAGCCTCGGGCGCCCACCTCGGGGTCGTCATGGATCCCGACGGCGAGCGGTTGACGGTGGTCGACGACCTCGGGCGCGTGCTCACCCACACCGAGACGTTGCTCGCATTCGTGACCATGGTGTGCGACTACCTCCTCGGTGACTCGATCGCGGTGCCGGTCAACACCACGATGCGAGTCTCGGAGATCGCCGAGCCGAGGGGGGTCACCGTGCGCCAGACCAAGCTGTCGACCCCGGCGCTGATGGCGGCGGCCATGGACCCTGCGGTGGGCTTCGCCTCCGACGGCAACGGCGGCTACATCCTGCCGGGGTTCCTGCCCGCGTTCGATGCGGCCGCTGCGCTGCTCAAGCTGCTCGACCTGCTGGGGCGAAGCGGGGCGACCCTGTCAGAAGTGGTGGACGGCCTGCCCAAGGTGCACCAGGCCCACGAGACCGTCGTGACCCCGTGGGAGCAAAAGGGTCTGGTCATGCGCTCGCTCGTCGAGATGGCCGGGCGCAACGTCGAGCTCGTCGACGGCGTCAAGGTGCCCTACCCCGAGGGTTGGGTGCTGGCCCTGCCGGACCCCGAAGAGCCGGTCACGCACGTGTGGGCCGAAGCCGGCAGCGACGCCGAAGCCCGACGGCTCAGCCAGGAGTACGCGCGGCGGATCCGCCAGCTCGTCCGCTGACCGCCGAGACCCGTCGCCGGCGCCGGCAGGCGTTCCGGCGGTGCTGCGCAGACCGCTAAGTTGGCGCGCCATGAACGTCCCCGAGGATCTGCGGTACTCGACCGACCACGAGTGGGTCCGGCGCCACGGTGACACCGCCCGGATCGGCATCACCGACTACGCCCAAGACGCCCTCGGCGACGTCGTCTTCGTGCAGTTGCCCGACCTCGGTACGACGGTGACGGCGGGGGAGCGCTGCTCGGAGGTCGAGTCCACCAAGTCGGTCTCGGACATCTACGCGCCGGTGTCGGGCACGGTGACCGCGGTCAACGAGACCCTCGAGTCCGATCCGGCGCTCATCAACACCGACCCCTACGGCGAGGGCTGGATCTACGAGGTGCAGATGAGCGACCCGGACCAGCTCGACCAGCTGCTCGATGCAGCCGCCTACCGCCAGCTCACCGAGGGCTGACCGGGTGTCGTCGGTCTTCTGCAACCAGTGCGGCCACCGCAACCCGCCTGAGTCGGCGTTCTGCTCCGCCTGCGGCGCGGCGCTCGCCAACCTCGACGAGCACACGATCTCGCTCGCCCGGGTCGACCCTCACCAGGACGCCATCGGACACGACGACAACCCCACGGTCAGCCTGAGCGACATCCCCGCCAACGTGGGCGTGCTCATCGTGCGTTCGGGATCGCAGGCGGGCCAGCGCTTCCTGCTCAAGAACGAGCTCACCCGCCTGGGCCGACACCCCGACAGCGAGATCAGTCTCGACGACATCACCGTGTCGAGGCGCCACGCGGAGATCACCCGGGTGGGCGACGGGTACGTCGTGCGCGACGCCGGCTCACTCAACGGCACCTACGTCAACCAGCAGCGCATCGAGGAGGTCGTACTCCACCACGGCGACGAGCTGCAGGTCGGCAAGTTCCGTCTGCTCTTTTTCGAGGCACCCCGCACACCGTGAGCGAGCGACCCTATCTCTCGATCGGCGAGGTCCTCGGTCTGCTGCTCGAGGAGTTCCCCGACATCACGATCTCCAAGATCCGCTTCTTGGAGAGCCAAGGCCTGATCGAACCGGAGCGCACCGCCTCGGGCTACCGGAAGTTCTACGACGCCGACGTCGAACGGCTCCGGTTCATCTTGCGGGAGCAGAAGGAGCACTACCTGCCCTTGAAGGTCATCAAGGACCGCCTCGACGGCGACACCACCCCGGGCGGTGGATTGCCCCGGGGCATCCGCAACGTGACCGTCGCGCCGGAAGGTCCAGCCGAAGGATCGAGCGCTGCGGAGCCCACTGCGTCCAACGGCGACGGATCCCCGACGCCTCGGGGGCGCTCCACCCACCCCAGCGCCACCCGTGCGGCCCCCGTGTCGAAGCCGACCGAGCCGGCACCAGCGTCCGACAAGCTCCCGGTGGCACCGGCGACGACGCCGGTGGTCCACGCGCCCGGCGCTCCACCTGCCCGGCGCGCGGCCGACGCCGACGACGTCGGGACCGCCACCCAGTTGTCCCGAGCCGAGCTGGTCACCACCTGCGGGATCGACGCCAGCCTGCTCGACGAGCTCGAGTCGTATGGGCTCGTCGTCCCGCGGCGCCTGGGCCAGCAGCCGGTGTACGACCGCCACGCAGTCACCGTGGTCGAGCTGGCCAAACAGTTCACCGACGCCGGCATCGAGGTGCGCCACCTGCGCGCCTACAAGGTCGCGGCCGAGCGCGAGACCGGGCTCTACGAGCAGCGGATCCTGCCGATGTTGCGTCAGCGCAACCCCCGCGCGCGCGAGCAGTCGGTGGAGCTGCTCGACCATCTCGTGGGTCTCGGCGAGCGACTCCACGCGGCGCTCGTGGAGCAGGCGCTGCGGCCACTGCGCGAGCAACACTGAGCCACCGCGCCCGGACGGCCCGAGCGGCGGTACCATCCAGTGCATGGTCCCCATGGAGCTGCTCGGGGTGCACGTGGAGGTCCCGGCCAACACGCCGGTACTCATGCTGCGTGAGCGATCGGGGCTCCACCGGGTGTTGCCCATCTACATCGGCGGACCCGAGGCCTCCTCGATCCACCAGGCGATCGAGGGGATCGAGGCTCCCCGCCCCCTCACCCACGACTTGTTCGTCGACGTGCTCGAGGCGCTCGGGGTGCAGATCACCCAGGTCGTCATCACCGAAATGCGCGACCACACGTTCTATGCCGAGCTGCACCTGCGCCCGACCCATGGCGACGAGCCGTTGACGGTGTCGAGCCGACCCTCGGACGCCATCGCCCTCGCCGTGCGGGTGGGGTGCGAGATCTTCTGCGCCGAGCAGGTGCTCGCCGACGCCGGGCAGGTTCCTGAACCCGAGGCCGCCTCGGCCGACGAGATCATCGACGAGTTCCGCGACTTCATCGACAACGTGACCCCCGACGACTTCGCCGAGGGATGACCCTTGACGGCGCCCGGGGCTGCCCCTAGCGTGCCGACACCGGCGTAACTACGTCGATGTGATGCCGGATGGTCGACGGATCCGGACAGGAGGCCTGCGATGAACGAGTCCCACGCTGCTCGAGCGCACGGGTCGTCTGCACCCGAGCAGGGCTACAGCGGCACCCAAGCAGCCCAGATCGCCGGGATCTCGTACCGCCAGCTCGACTACTGGGCCCGCACGAACCTGGTCCGTCCGTCGCTGTCCGACGCGCACGGCAGCGGTACCCGGCGCCGGTACTCCTACCGCGACCTGCTCGAGCTGCGGGTGATCAAGAACCTCCTCGACGCCGGGATCAAGCTCGAGAGCGTCCGAGAGGTGTTCTCCTACCTTCGGGACCACGTCGACACCGACATCGCCTCGGCCCACATCGTGATCCAGGGCTCGAGCGTGCTGCTCTGCGACGGCGACCAGCTCGTCGACGTCGTGCGCCGGGGCCAAGGCGTGCTCAACCTGCTCTCGCTGGCCGGCGTGAAAGACGAGGTGGACCACCAGCTCATCACCCTGCCCAGCCAGAGCGCGCCCGATCCGGTGCGCCGCGCCGCCCATGGCTGAACCGCTCGACCTCGAGCGCTCGCCACTCCACGCCGAACACGAGGAACTGGGCGCCAAGTTGGTGGCCTTCGGCGGATGGGAGATGCCGCTCCAGTACCCGGAGGGCACCATCGCCGAGCACCTCGCCTGCCGCCGCGACGCGGTCGTGTTCGACGTCTCCCACCTCGGGACGGTCCGTGTCGAGGGACGCGACAGCTTCGAGCGGCTGCAGTGGGCCCTCACCAACGACTTGCGCAAGATCGCCCCCGGGCGCGCGCAGTACACCCACCTGCTCGACGAGAACGACGGCTCGGTGCTCGACGACCTCATCGTCTGGTGGGTGGCCGAGCACACCTTCGACGTGATGCCCAACGCGTCGAACACCGACCGCGTGATCGCCGCGCTCGGCGGACAAGAGACCACCCATGCCCGCGCCGTGCTCGCCGTGCAGGGTCCCGCCGCCCGGACCCGGCTGGGTGAGGTGTTCCCCGAGGCTGCCGCGGTGGGCCGCTTCCGCGTCCAGCGGCTCATCTGGCGAGACGTGCCCTGCTTCGTCGCCGGCACCGGCTACACCGGAGAAGACGGTGTCGAGATCGCCGTGCCGGCTCAACACGCCGCCGACTTGTGGCAGGCCCTGCTCGGTGCCGGGGTGCGCCCCGCAGGGCTCGGCGCGCGTGACACGCTCCGGCTCGAAGCGGGCCTCCCGCTCCACGGTCACGAGCTCGGGCCGGGCATCACACCGCTCCAAGCCGGGCTCGGCTGGGTGATCGGCTGGCGCAAGGACGAGTTCCGCGGCCGGCACGCCCTCGAGGTCGAGCGCGCCGCCGGCGTGCCCCGCCTGCTACGGGGGATCGTCACCGAGGGTCGGCGCCCACCTCGTGGTGGCAGCCCGGTCCTCATCGACGGTGCGATGGTCGGCGAGGTCACGAGCGGCAACTACTCACCGGTGCTCGAGCACGGCATTGCGCTGGCGTTCTTACCACCGGACGTGGCGGACGGCACCGTCGTCACCATCGAGGTGCGGGGCTCGGGGCTCGCCGGCCGGGTGGTGCCGACACCGTTCGTGCCCAAGCGCTGATCTGCCGGGCGGCATTGCCGCAGCGGTTACGTGTCAGCGCGCGAGGCGCCGGTCGTCTTCTTGGCCGTCGCCGACTTGGCCGCTGTCTTCTTGGCCGCCGTCTTCTTGGCAGCCGTCTTGTTGGCGGCCTGCTTCTTCGGGGCGGCCGCCCCCGGCCGCGAGCGAGACGAGGCACCCGCGGGCTGCGAGGGGGATGGTGCGCTTGCACCGGGGCGCAGCACACCGAGCGAACGCCAGCCGAACATGCTGCCGGCCGACTCGGCCAGCTGTGTGAGCGGCTGGAGGCGGGTCGAGAAGTCGCGCAACGTGCCCAAGAAGTCGTTCAGTTCGCTCGGCAGCCGCGCCAGCCCAGGGGACGCGAGCGCATCGGCGAGCCGGGCGATCCCTGGCGCCACCCGCTCGACCGGCCCGCTCAGCTGCTCCACCATGGCGTCGGCAGCGCGAACGGTGCGGGCGATCTGTGGCGTGATCGAGCGGATCGGCTCTTCCACGTCGTCGAGCAGGTCGTTGACCCGGTGGGCCACACGGTTGAGCTCTTTCATGGTGGCGTTGAACGTCTCGACCGATTCCAAGAAGTCGTTGACGCCACGCTTGAACTGCTCGACGGTTTTCGTGATGCCAGCGAGCGGGTTGGTGGTGCCCATCAACCCGAACAGATCGATCAGACTGGGTTGGGTGGCGTCGCTCATGACCGCAACGTAGCGGCCGCCCGGCCCGGCATCGGTGACGTGCGGGCGGCGATGGCCTCGAGCGGCTCGCAGCTGCAGACGAGGTGGCGGTCGCCGTAGGCAGCGTCGATGCGCGACACCGGGGGGAAGTAGCGGCCCCAACGGGAGCCACCGGCAGGGAACGCGCCGAGCAAGCGCGGATACGGGCGGTCCCACTCGCCGACGAGATCCTCGGCCACGTGAGGAGCGTGCCGCAGCGGGCTCTGCTCCACGGGCCAGGTGCCGTCGGCGACCCGCTGGATCTCGGCGCGGATCGCGATCATCGCGTCGCAGAAGCGGTCGAGCTCGGCGAGCGACTCGCTCTCGGTCGGTTCGACCATCAGCGTGCCCGGCACGGGGAAGCTGACCGTCGGGGCGTGGAAGCCGAAATCCATGAGCCGCTTGGCCACGTCGTCGACGGTCACCCCGGTGCTCTTGGTGATCGGGCGCAGGTCGAGCACGCACTCGTGGGCCACGAAGCCGTGCTCGCCGGTGTAGAGCACCGGGAAGTAGGGGTCGAGCCGCCGGGCGACATAGTTGGCGTTCACGATGGCGACCTGCGTGGCCCGAGTGAGGCCCTCGCCGCCCATGAGGCGGATGTAGGCCCACGAGATCGGCAAGATGCCTGCTGACCCGTAGCGCGTCGCCGACACCGGACCGGCCGCCTGGCTGCCGCGCTGGGCCAACGGGTCGCCCGGCAGGAACGGCGCGAGGTGGGCGCGCACCCCGATGGGGCCCACCCCGGGCCCGCCGCCGCCGTGGGGGATGGCGAAGGTCTTGTGGAGGTTGAGGTGGCTGACGTCGGCGCCGAAGCGCCCCGGCTGGGCCAGACCGACCAGCGCGTTCAAGTTGGCACCATCGACGTAGACCTGACCTCCACGGTCATGGACGATGGCGCAGATCTCACCGACGGCGGGCTCGAACACCCCATGTGTCGACGGATACGTGATCATCACGGCGGCGAGCCGATCACCCGCCTGGTCGGCTTTGGCCCGCAGGTCCTCCACGTCGACGTTGCCGTGTTCGTCGCAGGCGACCACCACGACCTGGAGCCCCGCCATCGCCGCGCTCGCGGCGTTCGTGCCGTGGGCGCTCGAGGGGATCAGGCACACGCGGCGCTGGTCCTCGCCTCGGCTGCGGTGGTACGCCCGGATCGCCAGCAGACCCGCGAGCTCGCCCTGACTACCGGCGTTGGGCTGGAGGCTGACCGCGTCGTAGCCGGTGATCGCCACGAGCATCTGTTCGAGCTCACCGATGAGCTGGCGGTAGCCCTCGGTCTCGTCGTCGGGCGCGAAGGGGTGGACGTCGGCGAAGGCCGGCCACGTGATGGGCTCCATCTCCGTCGTCGCGTTCAGCTTCATCGTGCAGGACCCGAGCGGGATCATCGTGCGGTCGAGGGCGAGGTCGGCGTCGGCCAGTCGGCGCAGGTAGCGGAGCATCTCGTGCTCGGTGCGATACCGGTGGAACACGGCGTGGGTGAGGATCTCGTCGGCGCGGCGCCACTGGCTCGCCACGCCGTCCGGAGCGTGCGGGTCGAGCTCGCGCGGATCGCCCGGCGCGAGCCCGAACGCCGCCCACACCGTCGAGACGTCGTCGACCCTCACCGTCTCGTCGAGGGTGAGGCCCACCTCGTCGGGCCCGAGATCCCGTAGGTCGATGCCGAGCCCACGGGCCCGGGTGTGCACGGCCTCGGCTTGGCCCGGGACCCGCACGCGCAAGGTGTCGAACCACGAGTCGTGGACGAGCTCGACTCCTCCGGCGCGCAGGCCAGCAGCGAGAACCGAGGTGAGCCGGTGGACCCGCTCGGCAATGCGCCGCAGGCCCTCGGGGCCGTGCCAGATGGCGTAGAACGCCGCGAGGTTGGCGAGGAGGGCCTGGGCCGTGCAGATGTTGCTGGTGGCCCGCTCGCGGCGGATGTGCTGCTCGCGGGTCTGGAGCGCCAAACGGAGCGCGGGCCGTCCGGCGGTGTCGGTGCTGACCCCGACCAGCCGGCCCGGCAGGGATCGGGCGTACCGTTCCCGGGTGGCCAAGAACGCGGCGTGCGGGCCACCGAAGCCCATCGGGACACCGAAGCGCTGGGCCGAGCCAACGGCGATGTCGGCGCCGAGCTCGCCCGGGGAGAGGAGCAGCACGCAGGCCAACAAGTCGGTGGCCACCACGGCCACGCCACCGGCCGCCTGGAGCTCGGCAATGGGGGAGCGCCAGTCGACGATCGCTCCCGTCGAGGTGGGATACGAGAACAAGGCTCCGAAGCAGCCGTGGGGGTCGAACTCGTCGAGGGGCCCGACCACGAGCTCGATCCCCACCGGCTCGGCACGGGTGGCCATGACCGCGATGGTCTGGGGATGGGTGTCGTCGTGCACGAAGAAGCGCGAGGACTCCGACCTCGTCACCCGATGGGCCATCGACATGGCCTCGGCCGCGGCGGTCGCCTCGTCGAGCAGCGACGCGTTCGCGAGGTCGAGGCCGGTGAGGTCGGCCACCATCGTCTGGAAGTTGAGCAGCGCCTCGAGACGACCCTGGCTGATCTCGGGTTGATACGGGGTGTATGAGGTGTACCAGGCGGGGTTCTCGAGCACGTTGCGCCGGATCACCGCCGGCATCACCGTGCCGGTGAACCCCATGCCGATCAGGCTGCGCCGGGGCCGGTTGCGCGCGGCGATGGCCCGCAGCTCGGCGATGACGTCGGTCTCGGCGACCGGGCCCGGATCGAGGGTGGAATCGTGCGGGCCAGCAGGTCCTCGACGCTCGAGACGCCGATCGTGGCGAGCATGGTGGACAGCTCGTCGGGCGTGGGCCCGATGTGGCGACGGGGGAAGTCGGCGTGGCCCGAGAGCTCATCGAGGGTGGGGCGTGTGGTCATCGAAGCCTCCGGCTGGATCGGTCCGGTTGTGCTTCCCCCGCTGTCATCGGCACCTGAGAGCTTCGCCGTGCCACACCGTGGCCGTGCTTTCCCCTTCGGCGAGGTGGCCGGGACCACCTGCTTTCCAGCGTCGCCTCACCCGACCGGTCCGTGGGCCTGAGAGATTCCGGGGAAGGTTTGCTCCTTCGGCGCCGTCGACGCTGGCTGCGCCGCCGACTCTCCCGGTCGGGATCTTCAGCACCCTCGACGCTACCTCGCCCGGGGCGTCGACACGGACATGGCTCGGCTACGGTGCGGCGCCATGCCGGAGCTGTCCGCCCTCGACGCCGCCCACGCCCTCGCCGGTCCCGTCGGTGACCTCGGCAGCCGTTGGATGCTGCATCCCGACACCATCGAACCAGCCAAGGATGCCGGGTACGCGAACGGCCTGCTGTACTACGCGGCCGGGCGGGGCGGGGTCCTCGGCGACGTCGACGTCGACGTGGTGACCGCAGCGTTCGGGTTCTTCCCCCGGTCGATGGTGCAGATGATGTGGCCCGCCGGTATCGCCGTGGAAGGGGCCCGGGCGGCGGCCCGCCGCTACGGGGCCGCCTGTGCCGCCTTCGGCCGGGCGCGCCTTGCCGGGGTGGCTGGCATGGACCGCCTGGCCGAGCTGGCCGAGCGGATCGTGCGCGAGGCCGACGTGGCTGGGCTGTCGCTGTTCGCCGGCTGGCGGGCCGAACCTCTGCCCGACGACCCGGCGGCACGTGCCTACCAGTTGGTGCACGTCCTGCGCGAGCTGCGGGGCAGCGTCCACATCGTGGCCGTGGTGGCCACCGGGCTGTCACCGCTGGAGGCCATCCTCACCTCGCCGACCGGCGGCCCCGACCAGGCCAAGCTGTTCGGCTGGCCCGAGCCGTTCGCCGACACCTCGGCCCTCGCCGAGCGACGGCGCGCGGCTGAGCAGCTGACCGACGAGCTGATGGCCCGTCACCTCGAGGTGCTCACCGCCGACGAGCGGGGCGAGCTGGTCGGCCTCGTCCAGGCGATGCGCGCGGGCATGGACACCGCCCGCTGAGTACCGCGGGTCACGAGCCGGCGCGGGCGGCGCGCTGTGCTTCGTACTCGGAGATGGCGGTCAGCTGCGCCCCCAGGGTCGCATCGACCCACCGACTCCCCGCGCCCACCACCTTGTCGTAGCTGGCCTGCACCGGTGCCAGCTGGCCCGTGAAGTGGGGCATGACGCGCTCGGCGAAGAGCTCATAGCTGCGAAGCGTCTGGTGCCAGTCGGCGATGTCGGCGCCGAGGAACAGGTAGCAGCCGAAGCCTCCGGTCTTCACGAGCAGGCGCTCGATCTGGGCGATGGCCATCTCGGGTGTGCCGATCACCATGCGCCCGGTCTCGTTGGCCTGGTCGACGTACTCGTCGAAGTCGGTCGGAGGGGGCGGGCCGTTGGGATCACCGAGCGGGATGATGTGACTCAGGTAGTCGAACACCCACTGGAGCCCGTATCGGCAGTTCTCCTTGGCTTGCTCGAGGCTCTCGGCGATGTGCATCGGACCCATGAGGCGCGCCTTGGACCGGTCGACGACGTGGCCGTGCAGGGCCGCCTCTTCTTCCCAGACCTTGAGGTTGTAGTCGAGCACCTGGAACGCCGCGGGCTCGGTGGCGGCGATCGAGAGCAACCCGACGCCGTACTTGCCGGTGAGCTTGGAGCCCGACGGTGACACCGACGAGGCGACGGCGATGTCGAAGTCGCTGTACGGGCGCATCTGCAGCACGGCCTCGTCACAGGTGAACCAGTCGGTGCGCTCGGTGACGGTCTCGCCTTGGAACAGGCGCATGATCACGTCGAAGGCCTGTTCCATGCGCGGACGCTGGGTCATCGGGTCGATGCCGAGCATCGCGGCGTCCGAGGTGAGCTGGCCCGGGCCGACCCCGAACATCATGCGGCCGCGGGTGAGGTGGTCGAGCATCACGATGCGGTCGGCGAGGATGAACGGGTGGTGGTAGGGCAGCGAGTTCACCCCCGTGCCGAGCTTGATGTGCTTGGTCCGCTCGGCCGCGGCCGCGATCATCACCTCGGGCGAGGCGATCAGCTCGGACCCCGCCGAGTGGTGCTCACCGATCCACGCCTCGGCGTAGCCGAGTTGGTCGAGGTGCTCGATCAGTTGCAGGTTGCGCTGCAGCGCGAGTGTGGGGTTGACGCCGGTCTTGTGCATCGGCGGCATGAAGATCCCGAAGCGGAGCGGCGAGGCGAGCGGTTGCAGCTGCGGCATGGCCGCATGGTGCCACAGCCCGCGCCGTGAGGATTCACTCGACCGTGCCGTACGCGCCGCGGTCACCGTGGGCCCGGGCCGCCGTGACCTCCTCGACCGCCGCGCGCAGGTCGGCAAGGAACTCCCCGATCACGCCCTCGTGCACGGCGTTGACCGTGCAGTGCAGCGAGGCAGGCGGCCCTTGGCGGTCGAGGTACCAGCCTCGCTGCCACAGTCGGTCGGCCACGGCAAAGACGTCGAGCGCGTCGGGATCCGTCGCACCGAACGAGAGCAACGTCGCCTCGGGCTCGGCCCACAGCTGCAAACCGGGGATGTCGTGGATGCCACGAGCGAGCTCCTCGCAGGCGCGTCGGGCTGCGGCGGTCAGCCGCAGGTAGCCCTCGTCGCCCAGGTGGTGCATGACGGCCCACGCCGCGGCCATCGACCCGCCCGACTTCGTCCCGAGCACGCCGGACGATCCGTAGAAGCCACCGAGCCAGTTGTCGGTGACGAAGGTCTGGTACCGGCGCAGCGCCTTGGTGCGGTGGACGATCACCGAGGCGCCCTTGGCCGTGTAGCCGTACTTGTGCAGGTCGACCGAGATACTCGTCACGCCGGGCACGCTGAAGTTCCAAGGCGGCAGGTCGTGGCCGAGCCGTCGCAGGTAGGTGAGGGTCACCCCGCCCATGCAGGCATCGACGTGGCAGTTGATGCCGTGCGCGGAGGCCAGCGCGGCGATGTCGGGGATCGGGTCGACCACGCCCTGTGGGTACTGGGGTGCCGAGCCCACCACGAGCACCGTCTGGTCGTCGACGGCGTCGGCCATGGCGTCGACATCGGCCTTCCAGTCCGAGCGCACCGGGACGCGCCGGGCCTCGAGCCCGAAGTAGTAGGCCCCCTTCTCGAACGCGGCGTGGGCGCTGGTCGGCAGCACGATGTTCGGTGCCGTCACGCCTCGCTCGGCCCGGCCCCGCTCGCGCGCCGCCTTGACCGCCATCAGGATCGACTCGGTGCCACCGGTCGTCATGAATCCCGCGGCCTCCTCGCCGCCTTCGAGCCACCCGGCCACGATGCCGACCACGTCGGCCTGGATCGCCCGCAAGCTCGGGAACGCGTCGGTGTTGAGAGCGTTCTCCGAGGCGAAGCGCCGGTACGCCTCTTCGGCCACGGCCAGGACGTCGTCCCCGGCGAAGTAGGCCAGCGTGAAGGCGCGCCCTTCTCGCCACCGCACGTCGCCAGCCTTGAGCTGATCGAGCCGTGCGAAGATCTCGTCGCGGGGCAAGCCCGCTCCCGGCAGCTGCATGTGCCGATCGTAGGCGTGGCGTCTACGGTCGAGGGTCATGGGTTCGCGGGTGACGGCCGAGGAGATCAACGCCTTCTTGGCGGGCGAGTTCGGCGGGACGGCGAACCGGTGCGAGTCGGTCGGTGACCGCACAGCGGTGGCGCGCATCGAGGTCGGTCCGCAGTCGCTGCGCCCCGGCGGCATCATCAGCGGCCCGACGGTGTTCGGCGTCTGCGACGCCGCCCTCTACTACGCCTGCTTCACGGTGATCGGCATCGAGCCGATGGCCCTCACCAGTGAGCTCTCGATCCGCTTCCTGCGACCGGCCGTGGGCTCACTGGTGCGCGCCCGTGCCGTGCTGCACCACGTCGGACGCCGCTCGATCATCGGCTCGGTCACGGCCTGGACCTCCGACGAGCACCTTCCGGTCGCCGTCGCCCAAGGCACCTACGTGCGCCCGCGCGAGGACCGGTCGTGACCTGGCGGTGGCGTAGGGTCAGGCCCGTGATCGACCGCGCGAAGCCCGATGTCAGCATCCCGGTGGGGGCACCTCCCGGCGAGCTGGTGGTGGAGGACCTGATCGTCGGTGAGGGCGCCGAGGCCGTGCCGGGCAGCCGGCCAGTCATGCACTACGTCGGGGTGTCGTGGTCCACCGGTGAGCAGTTCGACGCCTCGTGGGACCGCAACGCCACCTTCGACTTCCGGCTCGGTGTCGGCGAGGTGATCGCCGGATGGGACCAGGGAGTGGCCGGCATGCGGGTCGGCGGGCGGCGTCGGCTCACGATCCCTCCGGCGATGGGTTACGGCGCCCGCGGTGCCGGCGGGGTGATCAAGCCCCACGAGACCCTCGTGTTCGTGGTCGACCTCGTCGATGTGCGCTGAACGCGGCGAGCGGCCCCGAGACTCGAGAGGGGCCCGTACGTGAGCGAGCGCGTCGCGGTCGTCACCGGTGCGAACCGGGGGATCGGACTCCACCTCGTCGACCAGCTCCACCATCGCGGCTGGCGGGTCGTGGCGGGCTGCCGACATCCCGAGGACGCCGGCATGCTCTACGCGCTGCGGCCGATGGCCCTGCTGCGACTCGACGTGAGCGACCCGGCGTCGGTGCGTCACTTCGCCGACGAGCTCCGTCATCACACCGAGCACCTCGACCTGGTCGTGAACAACGCCGGAGTGATGACCGCTGCGGGCGGTCAGGTGGGGGAGCAGACCCCGGCGTTCGCCGCGGCCAACGGACCGCTCGCGTCACTCGAGGCCGACGCCATCGACCGCGTACTGAGGGTCAACGCGGTCGGACCGTTGTTGGTGACCCAGGCGCTCGCCCCACTCCTGCGTCCCGGGGCTGCGGTGATCAACGTCTCGTCGCGCCTCGGATCGATCACCCTGGGGGCGGCCAGCACCTACGCCTACAGCATGTCGAAAGCCGCGCTGAACATGGCGACCACCATCCTGGCCCGTGAGCTCGGCCCTCACGGGGTGGTCTGCGTGGCGATGAGCCCCGGTTGGGTCCGCACGGACATGGGTGGCGAGCACGCCCGGCTCGACCCGGTCGACGCCACGAGCGCGATGGCCGACCTGATCGCTCGTCTGCGTCCGGCCGACAACGGCACCTTCCTCGACCACCTGGGCGAACCCATCCCCTGGTGACGTCGCCCGATCGGGGCGACACGAGGGGATCAGCCCGACCTGCCGCGGCCCTGGCCGGCACCGTGCCCCGGGCCGTTCCCCCTGCCGGTACCTGCACCCTGACCGTTGCCTGCGCCGTTGCCGTTGCCCGAGCCCTGGCTCGAGGTGGCACGGGCCGCCTCCGGCTGGGGTTCCTCGTCGTCCTCCGTCGGGGCACCCGGGTCCTCGGGCTGCTCGTCACCATCCCCGGCCGCCTTCCCGCAGTCGCTCGTGGCAACTGCGCTCACGGCGGCCCCGTGACCGGGCCCCCTCGGCGCGCTGTGCGCGGTCTCGCGCACACAGTGACCGTGGTTCGCAAAGGTCGGCTCCTCACCACTGTCGTCCCCACCGGTGTCGTCCCCACCGGAGTCATCACCAGCCGGATCATCGCCACCAGGATCGTCCGCAATCGGATCGTCCCCACCGGAGTCATCACCAGCCGGATCATCGCCACC
>FWPV01010445.1_pt1 | contig 15196 bp, 13 predicted proteins | sample 2228371 | NCBI WGS metagenome assembly FWPV01 (sample SAMEA103939776, study PRJEB20133) | metagenome | reverse complement strand
CAGAGTGGTTTCTTCTCGTCCGCTTCATCTTCTGCTCCTCCTCTTTCTGGAGTTTATCGCAGAAGACTCCACTTAAAAACCCGCTCTCCCTGTCCAATTCACGGGGTCCACCTCAGATATAGCCTTTTCCGTCCGCCAGACGATGGACGGCGGGTATATTCTAGTGGGGCCTTTATACTATTACCCTGCTCGCAGCACTGATGCTTGCCTCATCAAGACGGATCCAAGTGGGAATAAACAATGGGAGAAACCGTTTGGTGGGGTTTCGGGTGATGACGCGCGCTCCGTGGACCTGACATCCGGCGGAGGATATCCTTGCCGGAGTTGCTGGATCTTACGGTGCTGGGGTTGACGATGTCGTCTGGCTCATAAAAACTGACGCTAATGGGAACGCACCACAGGAACCATAAAGAGTGACAACGCTCAGCCGGAGTAACAAAAATGCGGATATTTCACTACCATTGCGGGGCCGAGCTTGTTGAAAGGCAGAGCTGACATGATGACGATGACAATCAGACAGTGGGATGAGACATTGAAATAGAAAGTGAGATAGAAAAAGCTAGCAAACGAGTGCGGGCGTACGGGAAAAAACCGCGCCTAGGGGTAGGAGTTATGTGAAATGTTATGGAGGTGAGCCATGAATCCAAAATTGGAGGCATTGAAGCGAGAACTTGCAGAAAAATATATTGATGACCCCGAACAAAAGGAGATATTTCTCACAAAAGCGACGCAATACAAAATGTGGGCAAACTACATCGCAGGCTTGATACTGACCAAGAAAGGCTATCAGGAGTTTCATATCACCGATATAAGGCGGGAATTGCAGAGACTCCTTGACGATTTATACGACGGGCCAGGGGCCAAAGAGTCAGCATTATTGACCCAAGACATGGCTGAAACATCGAACTGGCATTTTGGATATCCATGTCTAAAGAGAGTAGATGGAAAGAGAGGTTATTACAGATTCATAGGGTTTCCTAATGTACGCAGGCCTTGATGTTCGATGTCGAAAGCTGACTTACTAGAAAGTTCTTTGGGGCGGAGGCAAGATAGCGAGATCCATAATAGTATATGTACTGTGTCAATGAAGCAAGCGTTGGCAATGTTGATCACATTTGGGTGAGGCTGGAGAAAAGTGAGAGACGAGGGCAGTGGTAGGCTGGCAGAGGGTCTTACTAAAATGTGTCCAAAGGAGAGAACAGCTCCAATTCGGGCGTGAATCAGTGCGAACGGGTGGGTCGAGAGAAAGGCCGCTTGGTGCGGACGGCCTTGATTCAATCGTCCCAGTAGACAGGCGGGAACCAAGAATAATTTTTTTCTCTAAGGTCGAAATTTGTCAGTAGAAGTTAGGTAAGTAGTGTCGATAGAATATAGGTGTGAAGAGGAGGACAACGGGCTCTGGGTTGAGCTCATCTCAGCAGTCAGCCATAAGCGGTCGGCCTTCAGCTATCGCCATTTCATAGCACTGTAGCTAGTCAGTCTAGTAGACAGGGGATTTGGTTTCCACATCATTCGAAACATAACTTGTTATTATTGTAGCTCGAAGGTGCTCTTCGCATTCCTTTCGATTCTCTGGGACTGTTCATAATGTTGTCTCTTCAACAAACCGAACATGCGATCAATCGGAGGCATTCCAAAACTGAAGGTTCGCAAACGTGGTGACGAGACTGCAGAGGGGAGTGCATTCGCACTAGTGTTTACAGCGTGCCGCAACCTCTGATCCCCCGGTTTTCAGTCCCGGGTAGAGAGGCGCTTATTTGGGACGACATACACGGTTTCAATCGCCTGATCGTTAGAAATTGCGACCTGCAGAGACTCAGATCTACCCCATCGCTGCTGGCAACATGGAGACGATTGCACTGGCACGATCCCTAGGTGTGTCGGCCAAATTTCTGGGCTCGGGTAGTGCGACCGTAGATGTCTGTCCCACCAGAGAAACATTTGCTGAGCTCTTGATAGGTCCTTGGCAGGATCGAGTGCGTGGTAACCAGGCTAAGGTTCGAGCACTGAGACACAAAAACGAAATGTTCTTGTATAATTAAAACAAAAGGACATGTTGCTACGTTTAGTAGCTTCGTTTCACACCAACTGGTACTCATCGCTTGGCTCGAAGAGGAGATGCTCCATGAAAAAGATCTATACATGCCTTGCATTCACGATGTTGGCCAGCGTTGTCCTCACTACGGGCTGCCCCCAGGAGCCAAAGCGGTATTTTCTTACTGACGACCAGGGGAGACAATTAGTGCTCCACGGCCTGAACCTAGCCAATACAGCAAAGTACGATCCTACAGGATTTTCGTGGCACACAGAAGAAGACTTTGTACGGATGACAACCTGGGGTTTTAATACGATACGGTTGCTTATCTTTTGGCATATGATCGAGCCTGAAGAAGATGTCTTCAACGAGCACTACTTGGATGGAGTTGCTGAAAGTTGCCAGTGGGCAGCCACTCAAGGGCTGTACGTCATCCTCGATATGCACATGGATCTGTATGGCCCTACGTTTGGAGGTGATGGTGCGCCGGTATGGGCAACACGAGATGACGGGTATCCGTTCGTGTGGGTCGAGCCCTGGTGGCTGAACTACTTATCGCCTGCGGTTCAGGCAGCATACAGCCATCTGTACAATGACCCTGATTTGCAGAGTCACTACCGCGAGATGTGGGCCCATGTTGCAGCCAGGTTCGCAGACAACCCTGCAGTTATAGGCTATGACCTTCAAAACGAGCCCTACTGGGGTAACGGGAATCCCCTGACATTTGAAACAGAGAAGCTTCTTCCCTTTTACAAGGGCATCATCGAGGCGATACGACTCGTAGACCATGACGGAGTGTGCTTTTTCAAACCAATGATCATTACGAGCACTGGGTTTCCGTCTTTTCTTCCTCCGATTGATGATCCACGTGCGGTGTATGCTCCACACTTTTATCAGGTTGAACAACACAACTTCGGGCTTCCCTACGATGGAAACGATAGCGTAATAAGGAACGCAGCACTTACAAGGGCACGTGAGGCAGAAAAGCACCGTGTCCCGTGGATACTGGCAGAACTTGGAATTGCCGATACGGTTGAGGGTTTTGATCTACATCTCCATCACCTCATGCGGGCACTGGACGATTATGCGTCAGGATGGACCTACTATGATTATGAAAAAGGATCTGGTCAGCAGATCCTCGACAACGATGGAAACGAGAAACCCAATCTATGGCCTCTCATAAGGACATACCCTCAGAAGGTTGCCGGTGAAATCCAGCAATTTTCTTATGATCCTGAAACCAGGGTGTTTGAGCTTACTTTTAAGAGAAAAGAAGGAGTAATAGGGGCGACCGAGATATACGTGCCCAGCAGCAGGCTGTACGGAGGCTCTTTTGTGGTCAGTTCAACTGATCCTGATGGCTCCTGGTTTGCCACGTTCGATCCTACTCGAGAGATCCTCTCGATCTACTCGGATCCGCACAGCATGGTGCATACAATAAGGATTACGCCCTCTCTGTAGAAATAGAGAGGCAAGTGCCCAAAGTAATGATGCCCTACATGTCCAATCCATATCTTGTGTTGTACACAGCCACACGAGGGCATGACAGCAGATAGTAGCTCCTGTGTACGTTGAAGAAAGGCCTTTCACTATCCATTCAGTCCAGGCTCGAATCTCGTCCTTCGCGTAACGTGCCGGGTTCAACATAAGCGATACTCACTCCAGGCCAGGAGTTCCTTTTCCTCAGCTGTTTTTGTTTCATGCGGGATCAAACACCTGCACACGCTCCAGACGGTCTAAGACCACACCGTTACACCTTGCAGGGGTGTGCAGACTCCAGACGATCTTCTTGGGCCTAATGTCTGGCCAATCCTTTGTCGAGTGTACTCTCTTGTGGCGACGAGGGTAGGAGGGCTTGGCGGTTCGTCGTGATCCAGTCGGCAAGCAGCGAGACAACATGATCGTAGAAGCCAAGGATCTTTTGTTTCGCTGCTTCAATGGAAGCGCGGTACGCTGGATCAACCAGGCAAGGGCAAGCGTCCATCATGCGAAAGGCAGCGTCGTATTCAGGAAGCATGGGCTCACACGTGCGCGCCTGAATCTGTCGAAATACCCTCCAAAGTTCCTGGCAATAGTAGACACTGAGCATCCGGGGTGCGTCGAGGTAAAGCTGATCGAGAAGGATTTCTGCTCTTAAACGTTCTTCTGGGCATGGCTCTCGGTCTTTGATAACTGGCTCTTTTTTTGAATCCAACGACATCACAAAGTGCACTGGATATCTTCGTGAGCGGATTTGGGCGAGGCGATAGTCAAGGTGTGCACGATTGACGGACTGTCGCCTTGGGGCTCTTGGAGAAACAGCTATTCCGGGTACTGCCTTCCCTGTGCAAATGTCATAAGACTCTTGAATACCGCCCGCGATACTTTCCAGGATGTAAAAATCCTGTCCAAACACTCGAACGCGAAGCAACGGCTCGTGCGAAGGATCATTGAAATATGGAAGGCGGATCACGCGGATCTGTTCACCGTTGACGAGATAGTGGAGCGACGTTTCTGAATCCCGGATTACAATCGGTCCTGATGCGCCGAATGGAAAATAGGCGTCCACATGTGCCTTTGAGTGCATATCAAGAATGCACTGAATCTTTTGAGTGCGGTCCGCGGCCGCAGACTGGGCAGCCAGGAGAGGAACACGACAGAACAGAAATAGCGTGAGTGCGCATCCAATCCCTAAGAGGATGGCTGTAGTACGATGCTGCATGCTCCAAATACTATTGGTGTCGCTCATCCTCACCTAAGGCGCCTGTAGACAGGGTTGTTTTTTTAGCCCCACCTTTCTGTTTTCGAGTATTTTTCTAAGATTCTTTAACTTTGAGAGGCCGCAGGCCATATGTATGAAGTATCGCTGGGTGCCCCCTGCCCTTGGTAACTTGTATGTGAGCGGGCAGGTCCTTCGATTTCTCAAGGTCTTTGTGATGCTGCGGAAAAATCCCTCCTTCGACTATCAAGCAAGAGCAAAAGAAACAATGCGCGGCAGAACTCTTTAGAGTAGCACTGAAGAGGATCTGCCACCTTTCTACTGTTCTAAGCATCGAAAGAACCTAAAACCCAATGAGGATAGATTAGGTAGTGTGGAGCGTGCTTTTGAAGGACGGCACGTAGCATCGTTACATAACAAGTACAGGGCAGACACCCTGATCGAAATAGAGGAGGGACATACCATGGCATTCGAATTACCAAAATTGAACTACGCATATGACGCCCTTGAACCATACATCGACGCACGGACCATGGAGATCCACCACCAGAATCATCATGGAACCTATGTCAAGAACCTCAATGCAGCCCTTGAAGGATTTCCGCACTTGGCTGATAAGAGCATCGAGGAGCTTCTTATGGACTTGAACCAGATCCCGGAAAAGATCCGTACCGCAGTCCGCAACAATGGTGGCGGCCACTACAACCACACCTTGTTTTGGACCATTATGGGGCCGGGTAAGGGAGGCGCTCCTTCTGGAAAGTTGGGCACTGAGATCATCGCTACCTTCAGGAGCTTTGACAATTTCCGGGACGAATTCAAGAAGGCTGCCTTGGCCCGTTTTGGTAGTGGATGGGTATGGCTCCTGCTTACCGACAACAACACATTGTCCATTGTGAGTACACCCAACCAAGATTCTCCCTTGATGGAAGGGAACGCGCGTGTGCTCTTGGGACTCGATGTCTGGGAGCACGCCTATTATCTCAAGTACCAGTTCAGGCGGGCAGACTATGTGGACAACTGGTGGAATGTGGTTGACTGGGCTGCAGTTGAAAAGCGCTACGTGCGTTTTACCGGTCATGTGGCTGAGAAAGGACGGTCTAGTGGTCTAGCTGCCTGACCTACGGTGAGTACTCGAGTACAGGCAAAGGGTGGCGGCTCAGGGGGAAGCAAGATACTCTGAAAAACGGTATACTTGCTCTCCGAACGAAAGCATGTATCCAATACCATTGTTGCTGAGGAGAGTGCGATGTCCCGCCCTAAGCCTGTACAACTCGCCCTGTGTGGCGCAGGAGCTCGTGGCGAGCTCAACCTTGCGACCCTGGCAAAGAGGCATCCGGACAAGCTCCGCTTTGTTGCTGTTGCTGAACCTCACGATGGCAGAAGGGAGCAGTTTGCAAGGGCCTACGAGATTCCTCCAAAGAATGTCTTTCGCGACTGGAAAGAACTACTCTTTTGGAAGCCTTTCGTTTTTCAAGGAAGACAATGCGCCACCGGGCACACCTAAACGGTGCACAGACGGCTGCCCGATCGAGCAGGAGTGTGAGTTCAGCGCGATCAAGAATTTCGTGTCGCCGGGAAGACCGGACATCCCCTTTTCTTTGCTTTCAGGGATGTCATTGGGTGCTCTCGTAGACTACGTGAGGAATCCCCGATTTAGAACCCTGGCATCTGTCATTGTTCATGACATACGCATGGAAAGCCGCTTGAAGGTCCTTAAAGAGACGCCGCATGGATACTGCGTCTACCATAGTGACAATGATGTTGTGGACCATCAGACCGTGAGCATCGAGTATGAGAATGGCGTCACAGCATCCTTTTCCCTCAATGCGTTTAGTCTGCTCTGGGAGAGAACATTGAATCTGCACGGAACCAAAGGGGAGCTGCGCTCGGCTGATTTTACAGGGAGACTGGAGCAGCGCACGTACAACCCTGGCCGGGTAAAGAGCAAACGTATCCGCTACCACGGTATTATCCATGGAGGGGGAGATGAAATGATCCTTCTGGCCTTTGCCGATGCCGTACAGGGCAACAAGGCCAACACTGAGGTTCTCACCAGCGGCCTTAACTGCCTGGAGAGCCATATGCTGTGTTTTGCCGCTGAAGAAGCCAGGCGTACCAAGAGGGCAATCGATATGAATGAATTTCGGACACGTGTCGAGAAGGAGCCGGTGCTGTAATTAGTTGCCTTATCGCCTATAGCCCTCAAACGACAGACCTACTATGTCATACGTCGCTTTGAAGGTACTGGGCCTCTTTTTGCTTTCTTTGCCTCTTCATCCTTCTGCCACTAGTCCAAGAAATTCACACAGTAGGGCTCACGGGTTTGAGCGTTTGACTTGCCAAATTCCTTTCTTCTAGAGTAGGAACGGTTTCGGTACCAAGGTATGAAGTAAAGGAGGCAGGGTATGTATGCTGTGGTCACCTTTGGCGAGGCTATGATCCGACTTTCCCCTCGTCATTTCCAGCGGCTGGAGCAAGCAAGGTGCCTAGACGTCAATGTCGGAGGAGCAGAGCTCAATGTAGCCGTAGGTATCACCCGTTTTGGGCTCAGCAGTGCCTGGGTCTCTAAGCTTCCAAAAAACAGCCTTGGCTTTTTGATACGTGATCGCGCCCTGGAATTCGGTGTCGATTGCTCCCACATCGTCTGGTCGGACAAGGGCAGGGCAGGGTTGTACTTTGTGGAATTCGGAGCCACGCCACGTGCCTCGAGTGTGCTGTATGATCGTGCAGGATCTGCTATCAGTATGATTCAGCCTGGAGAGATCGACTGGGCTCGTATCTTCGCTCAATCCACACATTTCCATATGAGCGGGATTACACCGGCCTTGAGCGCTTCTGCAGCACAGGTGTCAGTAGAGGCCCTGCACGCTGCCAAAAAGGCCGGCTGCACTGTCTCGTATGACTTGAACTATAGGAGAAAGCTTTGGAGTCCTGCCGATGCAAGAAAGGTCCAGGAACCCATGATGGAGTATGTCGACATCCTGATCACAACAGAAGAGGATACGAATGTTGTGTTCGAGATAAAGGAAAAAGATTACGAAACAGTGGCCCGGCGGCTTTCCGAGGCATATGGTTTCAAGGTTGTTGTCATTACGCTCAGGGAAGACCTTTCGGTCTGGAGGAACACGTGGACAGCTATTGCGTATGAAAAAGGCAGGATCTTTTCCGACAAGAAGTACGAGGTCGAGATCGTGGACAGGGTGGGAGCAGGAGACTCGTTTACTGCCGGCTTTCTTTATGGATTCCTGGCAGAGAAGGATGTGCAAAAGGGTGTCCAATACGGCAATGCATTTGCAGCGCTCAAACACACAATCCCTGGTGATTTCAACTGGAATACAAAGGAAGAAGTCGAGGCCCAGATCAAGGGGGTAGGACTTCGCATATCGAGGTGACCACAGGCGTTACAACAAGAGCGACATATGGAGTAGGGTCATATGTACAAGACAGACATTTTGAATCGAATGATCTCCGAAGGACTGATTCCAGTAATAAGGGTCTCTTCCTCAGAGGAGGCCATCGACGTTGCAGATGCCATCAAACAAGGAGGCTCAAGCTTTATCGAAATCACCATGAGCGTACCTGGTGCAATCGAGGTGGTAAAGGAACTTACCCTCAGATATAGAGCCGAGATCGTGATTGGTGCAGGTACGATCCTCGATCCTGAAACAGCTAGGGCTGCATTGCTGGCAGGCGCCCAATTTCTTGTGACGCCTACGCTCAATCTGGATGTGATCAAGCTTGCCCGTCGGTACTCTACCGTAGTAGTCCCTGGCGCAGCCACGCCAACAGAGATCCTTACTGCGTGGACTGCAGGTGCAGATATGGTAAAGGTCTTTCCAGTAGCCCAGTTGGGTGGGCCGGATTACATCAGGGCCTTGAAAGGTCCTCTGCCGCAGGTACTTATGGTTCCAACTGGTGGCGTCACTATCGAGAACGCAGCCGCCTACATCAAGGCAGGCTCAGCAGCTTTGGCTGTAGGAGGCGAGCTGGTCGACAAGAAGGCGGTCAAGGAAAAGGCGTTTAACGTGATAACTGACAATACCAGAGCATTTCTCAAGGTGATACGTGAGGCACGAGAGATGTTAGGATAAGAGAAACGTACGTGGGCCTATGTTTCATTTCACGACAAAAATGTTTGCCGACGGCAAAAGGTCTTGTGAATGAATGTCTGCTTTGTAGACCACGTGTTCGAAGATCCTCGTGATATTGTCCTGCAAGGGTGCTCGATCGAGATCCATGGTCCGGTAAGTGATCCGGCTACCTTGATAAAGCGTGCCAAGGAGGCAGACATCCTCTGCATACGAGATCAGTTCATGAAATACGACCGTGCAGTTATCGATCAGCTTCCTAGGCTAAGACTCATAGTGACTCGGTCTACTGGATTCGACCACATCGATTGGAGGTATGCAGCGCAAAAAGGTATCCCGGTCTGCAATGTGCCTGGTTACGGCAGCACCACGGTAGCAGAATTCGCCATGGGCCTCCTTCTCACTGTCTCCCGAAAGATAGGGATGTCGTGTGCCAGATATCGCCTGAACGACTATTCCATAGACGGCCTGCAAGGCGTTGACCTCGAGGGAAAGACGATAGGGATCGTAGGGACAGGAAGCATTGGCCTGAAGATGGCCCGCATGGCAAAAGCCCTGGGGATGCGCGTATGTGCCTATGATATTCGGCCCAATACCAAGGCCTCAGAGGAGATAGGTTTTGGGTATGTCTCGTTCGAGAAACTTCTTTCCAAAAGCGATGTGCTTTCTCTCCACCTACCTCTGACAGAGACTACATATCATCTGATGAACGCAGATACGTTACGAAGGATGAAGAGGGGAGCGATCCTCATCAATACAGGCCGCGGCGAACTCGTGGATACCGAGGCGCTTATTTCGGTGCTTCGGGAAGGCAGACTTTTTGGTGCCGGGCTTGATGTCATAGAGAATGAGCGAAAGATGGTCTACGACTTCGAAGGTCTCAATGTGGTCGTATCGACCCACATCGCCTGGTTCAGCCGCGAGGCTGTCAGCAGGATCGTTGCTATCTCGATGGACAACATCAGGGCATTCTTGCAAGGCAGGCCAGTCAATGTGGTCAACCCCGAATACGTGGTAGGCAGAGACAAGTGAGACGCACTCAGAGCATGCGGGCATTGGTCAAGAAGGCCAAAGGCAAGGGTCTGATCGAGCTGGCACAGGTCCCGATACCAAAGGTTGAACTTGACACAGTGCTCGTTCGCGTCAAAGCAGCAGGCATCTGCGGTAGCGACCTCAAGATCCTTTACGACGAGCATCCGTATTATCCACCTGTTGTGCTCGGCCATGAGTTCTCAGGTGAGATCGTCGATAAGGGCAAGGGAGTAAAAGGATGGTCAATAGGCGACCGGGTAGTTGCCGAGGTCCACGGAAATGTGTGCGGCAGGTGTCGTTTTTGTCTTTCTGGCAAGAGGCACCTGTGTCCTGATAAGCGGGCGCTTGGATGGGGGATCGACGGCGGTTTTGCCGAGTACGTAAAGGTGCCTGCCTGGCTGCTCCATAAGATCCCTGGATCGTTATCTTTTGAAGAGGCAGCTCTTTCAGAGCCCATGGCCATTGTAGTGCATGGGATGCTCGAGAGGGCACGTATCGAGCCAGAGGATGTAGTGGTGATCTTGGGATGCGGTCCGCTCGGGCTGCTAGCCCTCCAAGCAGCTAAGGCCTCAGGTGCAGCATACGTCATGATCACCGGCACGAACCAGGACGAAAAGGTAAGACTCAACGTGGCTGCCCAACTTGGCGCTGACGATACGGTCAATGTGGATACCACAAACCCTGTTGCAATTCTCATGGAGACGACAAAGGGCAGGGCCGCGGACCTAGTTGTAGATCTTTCAGGATCGCCTTCAGCCATCAGGCAAGGACTTGATATGGTGCGTACCGATGGACGTTTCCTTGCCATAGGGATCCCTTCTGTGCAAGAGGTTTCTCTGCCGTGGAAGGATCTGATCTTTCGAGCGCCACACGCAATCTTTCATTTCAGCTCTTGCTATACGAGCTGGGAACGGGCGCTTTCCTTGTTTGCCACAGGAAAGGTCAAAGTAATGCCTCTTATCTCACACGTGCTCGATTTGAACCAGTGGCGTAAGGGCATGAAGATGACCGAAACAAGGGAGGCCATCAAGGTGGTACTTACACCTTGATCGCACGGTTACGATAGAAAAAGGAGTCCCTTGTGATTCCTGAGTACATGAAGGCAGCAGTGCTGTACGGTCCACACGATCTTAGGATCGAGCAGAGACCTGTCCCATCGCCTGGATACCAAGAGGTTCTCATCAAGGTAGAGGCCTGCGCTATCTGCGGGACCGATCCCAAGATCATTGCCAGCGGTTGGCAGTATATGCCTCCTTATGGAGAGTATGTACCTGGTCATGAATATGCAGGCATCATCGTGCAACTTGGCCAGGATGTTGTTGGTTTTGCCGAGGGCGACCGTGTAGCGGTTGAGCCACACAAGGGCTGCGGCATTTGTGATAATTGCATGCGCGGGTACTATACCGTGTGCTTGCATTACGGCAATCTCGCTTCAGGTCACCGCCACTATGGATTCACAGCAAATGGAGGATATGCGCAGTATGCGGTGAACCATGTAAAGACGCTCACAAAGATACCTGAGGGCCTCGATTTTGAAGAGGCGACGCTCATCACTACTGCTGGCACAGCAATGTACGGCATAACGCGCATCGGCGGCGTGCAAACCGGAGAAACCGTGCTTGTGGTGGGGCCAGGCCCTATTGGTCTCATGGCGGTGCAGATAGCTAAACAATGCGGCGCAGGCCGGGTGATCATTGCAGGTACACGAGAGGAGAGGCTCGCGCTTGCACAGGAGCTCGGCGCTGATATCGCCATTCATGTGGCCAAGGAGCCACTGGTAGAGCGCGTATGTGAATATACCAATGGGCTTGGCGCAGATGCAGTACTGGAATGTGCCGGCACGTCTCGATCGCTCAGAGATGCCATCGAATGCGCGCGCAAGAACGGCCGCATCTCACTGGTTGGGATCTATAGCGAACCTGTTGCCATCAATGCCTTCAAGATAAACCAGTGGAACCTTACACTTGCAGGCAGCCGTGCTGAAGGCGAACGAAGCCTTGCAAAGGTTGCCCCTTTGATGGGTGACGGCCGCATCAAGGCCCGACCATTGATCACCCACACCTTTCCACTTGAACGTGTCAATGAGGCGATGGCGACCTTTGTCAATAGGGTGGGAGGGGCAATCAAGGTTGTGCTGATACCATAGTGCGTTCGTCGCTACTGGATCTCCTGAAAAGAAGGTTGTACGGCTCCGAGACGCACTGACCATTGTGCCTGACCCCGTGCGTGGCCAGAGGCTTTTTCTCAAAAGAGCTCAGGGGCGCGCAAAAATAAGGCCCAGTTTTGCTATTCGAATCCGAGCCACGTCGTAAGATTCGCTACAGGTTCCCGCTCGCTTCTCACTGCGTTTGCTGGGAAATGAGGATCTGGATAGCCAATCGCGATCGCTATCACTATTCGTTTGGACGTAGGTATGCGGGCAACCTCTCTTAGTACTTCTGGAAACATCACCCCTTGATCTTCGATACAGGTACCAAGTCCGAACTCCAAGGCTGCAAGGCATATGTTTTGGACGACAGCACCGATATCGAGGAGAGGCCCCTTTTCAGTCAGACACGTATCCACCACGACGATGATAGCGGCTGGCGCGTCAAAGTAGCGGAACCCTCGTTCCATCCATGCAGCCCTTTGTGCGGTGTCTTCCCTCTTGATGCCCATGAGACCGAATAGTTGCTTGGCGAGTTCCACTTGTCTGCGCCGATAGACACTGTCCTTGGGCCAGCCCACAACTACGTGTTCTGGATTCAGTCTTGTGCCATGCCTCAGGCACTCAATGTTCCGACGCCGTATCTCATCGAGCACGCCTCCAGTGACCACATAGAATTCCCACGGTTGGGTATTCATTGCAGAAGGCGCACGGCATGCTGCTTCGAGGATCTGCTCAAGGATGTGCTTGGGCACAGGGTCCGGCCGATATCCGCGTATGCTCTTTCTCTGGCGCAGGGCGTGGAGCAGCTCCATTGCCTTACCCCCTTTCTGGTGCTTATGCCTTCATGTAGATGGATGCGTCTCGTAGCAGATCGCCGATCTGCACTTGAACCTTTTCTTTCACCATTACATGTGGGACCTCTTCAAAACGGTCAAGGCAGGCGATCTCTTCCTCGGTCAGGCCGACGAGAACCACACCCATCACAATACCATGTGGGTCTTGTACAAGGTTGAATCCTCTCCTGCCGTCTTTGAGAAAGGTCTCTCGGCGATACCCTCGTAGCACTGCTGGTGCAAAAGGGATCAGATGGCCTGTTAGTTTCTTGATAAATGCCGGATCCATAAGTAAACCCCACACAAAGTAAAGCTCGGCTGTTGCCAGGTCGGTGCTACGGTCTATTAGCTCGCGTGGTCCGATTAGTAAACTGCATGTCTCTTCTATCCATACATGTTCCAACATAGAGACCTCCAGTGGCTTTCAAGGGCTGATGTGCATAATAGGCAGCAGGTTTCGGGGTGGTCAAGAGATGTACGTCGGGGTCCTTTTCAGAGGGTTTCTCATGATAGCGGGCTGGCTTGTCGCCGATTGCGAAGCATCCAGCTCTCGTGTTGCTAACCGGTTTCCTGGTTTCTATACTTTTCGAAGCAGCTCGCACATAGCACGATCCGGATCAGGGGGAGGGAGGACAGTGAGGAATCCATTGCCTAGATTCATGGTATACGTTGCGGCGATCATTGTTTCTTTGTGCGCCGTCTGCTGTGGAGACACGAATCCGGGCACGTACAGTACTTCTGGACCTGTTCCGGTAAGAGAACGAATCAGCTTGAACGGCATCTGGAAATTCAGTATCGATCCCAACGATTCAGGTTTGGATGAAGGGTGGTACGAGGTTGGCTATGAAGACTCTGCTTGGCAGGAGGTAGCAGTGCCGGGCAATTGGAACTTCCTTTTCAGGACATACCGAAATCCGCTCGTTGACCACGATTATGACGGCATTGCCTGGTACAGGAAGTCCTTCATCCTTCCCGTGGACTTCCAGGGTCGGTCCGTGATCTTGCATTTTGGTGCCGTCTGCTACAAGACCACGATCTGGATCAACGGACAGAGGGCTGGAGAGCACGAGGGAGACTTCCTCCCGTTTGAATTCGACGTGAGCAGCCTCCTGCACTACGGCAAGGAAAACACCCTTGCCCTCCGCATTGAGACGATCAATGGAACATCGAGTTACACCATTCCGCCGGCAAAAGGCCGCTACGATTACTGGATCTACAGTGGAATACACAGGGAAGTGTATGTGGAGGCTGCTGCTCCTGTAAGGATACACGATGTCTTTGTCCATGGAGAGCCGGTCCAAGTCGACATGGCTTCCATAACGTACGAAATAACGCTTCTCAACACTACGGATGAGCCTGCTCCGGTCGGGCTCGATGTAACGGTTCATGAAGAAGGTAAAAGGCTCGTTGTCGCCCACGAGCAGGTGTCGCTTCCGATACCACCGCGTTCCTATGTCACTGTGGTACTCGGTTCTCGTGTCAGCAACCCAAAGCTTTGGCATCCGGACACCCCCCATATCTACGAGTGCGTGGTAGGCCTTGGCGCATCACTTGAGCACGGTCGAGGGAGCGGACGTGAGTTCATTGTCGATGTCCAAGAATACACAGGTGAGGGCGAACTGCCTCCCCACGCAACCATGATTCCTGCTCCTGTAAAAGGACTTGACGGTGTCCAGGTTCATTTTGGAATACGGAAGGTGGAGACGAACGGCACCAAGATGCTACTCAACGGCAGCCGTCTCTACTTGAGGGGTATAAACAGGCACGACGAGTATCCCCTGATGGGGAGAACCATGCCAGACTGGGTCTACGAGCATGATCTCACCCTGATGAAAAAAGCGAACATCAACGCACTCCGTACCGCCCACTACTGCAATGATCCAAGGATTTACCATCTTGCCGATCGCATGGGTTTCTTCGTCATCGAGGAGATTCCCTGCACCGCCCTGAACCATACGGAAATGGCGGATGAACGCGTCAAGAAGCTCGCGAGAGAATATGTAAGGAACATGGTAGTAAGGGACAGAAACCATCCATCCATCATCATTTGGAGCGTGGGAAACGAGCCTGAGCCTATAGCGGATTCAGAGTTCAACGCCATGCTGTATCGGGAAATAAAATCATTGGACCCTACGAGGCTTGCGACCTATGCCCGGGTGCATTACGACGTTATTGCAAGGGACGAGGCCAGTGACGTCATATGCCTCAACCCGTACTGGGGATGGTATGTGGGAAAGGTTTCCCATACGAGCGGATTCCTGGAGTTTACCCACGGTCTGTTTCCAGACAAACCCATGATCCTTGGCGAATTCGGGGCGGACGCCCTCAAAGGGTCAAGGACCTACGAAGAGCCAGCCC